>Ga0209916_1001949_pt1 | contig 13057 bp, 12 predicted proteins | sample ThiBio_1000_plan_FD_183956 | JGI IMG/M metagenome (GOLD analysis project Ga0209916, IMG submission 183956) | Wastewater bioreactor microbial communities from Cape Town, South Africa - Thiocy_solids_2 (SPAdes) | ecosystem: Engineered > Bioreactor > Thiocyanate-remediating > Anaerobic-Aerobic ... | reverse complement strand
GTGAGCGATACCAACGCCGACACCGCGATCGCCGCCGTTACCGTTAGAGCGAACTCTCGAAACAAGCGGCCGACAATCCCCCCCATAAGCAAGAGAGGGATGAAAACGGCGATCAGCGACACGCTGATCGAAAGCACGGTAAAGGCGATTTCCCGCGAGCCGCTTAGTGCCGCTTCAAGAGGTCTCGCTCCGCGTTCGATATGACGATGGATGTTCTCGACGACGACGATTGCATCATCGACCACGAAGCCGACGGCTATGGTCAACGCCATCAGTGATAGGTTGTCGAGACTGAAGCCAAGCGCATACATGGCCGCGAACGATCCGAGGAGCGCGAGCACGACCGTGAAACCCGGAATCAGCGTCGCCCACAAATTGCGCAGGAATAGTAGGACCACCATCACGACGAGGCCGACAGTCAGGCCAAGCGTAAACTCGACATCGCGCACCGAAGCACGGATGGTGGTCGTTCGGTCGAGAACAGTATGTATTGTGATCGCTGGCGGAATATCGGCCGCGAGACGTGGCAGTTGGGCCTTGATCCGATCTGCGGTGTCGATGACATTGGCGCCGGGCTGCTTATAAACCGTAAGAAGGATCGCGGGTTCGTTATTGTCATAGGCGGCCGCCGTTCGATCGGACGCCGCAGAAACCGCCTCGCCGACGTCGCGTACCCTGACCGGGGCGCCATTGCGGTAGGCGAGCACGACATCATCGAATTGTTTTGCCTCGGTGATCTGATCGTTGGCTGCGATCGTGAAGCTCATTTTGCCGGTATCGAGCGTGCCTTTAGCGGCATCGGTCGTGGCGTTGGCGAGGACGGGCCGTATGTCCTCAAGGGTCAACCCGCGCGAGGCGAGTTTTGCCGGATCGACTTGAACACGGATCGCCGGTTTCTGCTCACCGCCGAGCGACACCTGGGCGACACCCGGTACTTGCGAGATCTTTTGGGCGAGATAATTGTCGGCATATTCGTTGACGCCGGTGAGCGGGATTGTATCGGAACTCGCCGAGAGAACGAGGATGGGGGCGTCAGCCGGGTTCAGCTTCTTGTAGGTCGGCGGCGTCGTCATCGATCGCGGCAACCTGTTGCCTGCGGCGGTGATTGCCGCCTGCACGTCCTGCGCCGCCGAATCGATGTTGCGATCAAGATCGAACTGGATCGTGACAGATGTCGCGCCAAGCGCGCTGAGCGACGTCATCTGGGTCACGCCCGCGATCTGCCCGAACTGACGTTCGAGCGGCGCCGCAACCGATGATGCCATCGTCTCGGCGCTCGCTCCGGCAAGCGTTGCGGTGACTTGAACGGTCGGGAAATCGACCTGCGGCAGCGGAGCCACCGGCAGGAGCGGAAACGCGACGATGCCCAGGAACGCCAAGGCCGCCATCAGCAGTGCCGTTGCGACCGGTCGTGCAATGAATGGCGCGGAGAGGTTCACCTGGCGTCCTCGGATGTTGGCGACGGGGGTGACGCGATCCTTACCTGTACCCGTGCATCGCGCTTCAGCTTGAATTGTCCGCCCGTCACGACGCGTTCGCCATCGCTCAGGCCCGAGGTGATCACCGTCAGATCGCCGGTCGTCGGCCCGACCTCGATCGGCCGGGGTTCAGCCGTGTCTTTCGGCGTCACGATCCACGCAAACAAGCCCTGCGGGCCCCGCTGGACTGCGGCTGATGGAATGACGAGAGCATCGCTGAGTGTCTTGAGTGACACGCGGGCATTGACGAATTCGCCCGGCCACAGCCTCTCGTCATCATTGGCGAAGATGGCCTTCAGACGCATGGTGTCGGTGGCCTGATCGACCGCGTTGTCGACAAGGAGGAGTTTCCCCGTGCTTAATGCGTGGCGGTTGTTCTGGTCGAACGCCGTCACCACGACGGGGCCGTGGGCTAAAGCGCTCCGCACATCATCGAGAAACCGCACCGGCAGTGTGAACAACACAGCGGACGGGCGAATCCGCATCAGGACGACGATCGGTTGTGCGTCGGACACATGCACCACGTTTCCAGGATCGATCTGGCGAATGCCAATTCGCCCGTCGCTTGGAGCCCTGATCGAGGTATAGTCGAGCTGTGTTTGTGCGGTGTCGATCGCAGCTTCATCGGAAACAATGGACGCTTTCAGTTGATCAACCGTCGCCTGCTGGCGATCGACAGTCTGCCGCGCTATGGCGCTGCTTAATACCAACGTCTTGAAGCGCGTCAGATCTTTCTCGGCAGAAACGAGCAACGCAGCATCCTGGGCTTTTTTCCCCTGGGCCTGGTCAAGCGCGGCCTTGAACAAGCGCGGGTCTATCTTGGCCAGCACATCGCCCTTTTTGACATCCTGTCCTTCGGTGAACAGCACCTCCTGCAGTGTGCCATCGACCTGGGGGCGAATACCGACAGTCAATGAAGCTTGCACAGCGCCAAGACCGGTCAGATCGACGGGCACGTTCTGTCGAGTTGCGACGGAAATGCTTACCGGTACAGATGGGTGTGTGACCGGCGGAATCTTGGTTGGCGGGGAAAAAAACCAGTGGGTCGCAATGCCAACTACAATAAGTGCAACACTCGCAGAAATCAGAAAAATAGCGCGCTGGCGCCTGACTACATCGCGCTCAATCTCGTTGACAGGCGTTTCGTTAGATTGTGCAGATTCGCGCGAATAATAATCTTTTTGATCGTTCAAGCTTTTCGGTGACCTCACTTCTTTATCGGTTCCGGAATAGAACGCCCCTTATCCTTCTCCGCTACGATGAACTCCAGGAAGCGGAGATGATCCGTGGCGCTTGGATTCCAGTGGGAGTGGATCGTGCCGGCGGGAACGAACAAGCTTTCTCCGGCATGCAGCGTGACCGGCGGCTTCCCCTCTTCCTGCCAAACGCCCATCCCTGACACGACATAGAATGTGATAGCTGCCGGATGGAGGTGTCGCGGGTTGACCCCGCCCGGAACGTATTCCGTCTCATAGACTGCGACCTCCAAATTTTTTGTGCCGGGCAATACGGTCTTCAGCACCGGCGCATGCGGAATCACGCCATGCTTTTCTTGGCTTACAGCCGGACCTGCCTGAAGCATGCACAGGACTCCTACCGCCGCGACGCCGATCGTTATGAGATTCGATATTTTCATCGTTTGACGTTTTCCCGGACGCTGACTCGGTGAAGCACTGTATTAAGCAGACTTAGCGTTGATCGTTGCACTTATGGTTGGCCGAACTGCGAGGAGTCACGCGGAACGTATCCCGGTGGTTTCCATAGCTATCTGACCGTCCGACCATCCCGGCATCTGGATTTGGGTCATCGTCGGGCCGTACTGATGAAGCCGACTCTGCTCCAGCCGAGAATGCCACCAATCATGCCAAGGCCAATCCCATCCGTGGTTCATCGGCCCTCGCGGTACCCATCCCGTGACGACCGCGAGCAAGACAGCGGCTACCAGCAAGGCTGCGGCGGCTGTGATACCAAGAACAATTTTACGCATAGAAATTCTCATCCTTATCGACTAGAATGTCTTAGAAGAACTTGCGTATCAAACGCAAATTTCTCGCGGTTAGGCCAATTTTAATTTGGGGTATTGATGTCTCGCCAGATGCCTTCCTTAAACGGATTGCGAGCCTTCGAAGCGGCTGGGCGGCATGGCAGCTTCAAGGCAGCAGCGGAGGAGTTGAATGTCACTCAAACGGCGGTGAGCCATATGGTGCGGCTCCTGGAAAAACACCTCGGGTTCGCGCTCTTCCTCCGTCACGCCAATAGGCTCGAACTCACCGATCAGGGGCGGGCATTTCAGCCCGGCCTGACCGAAGCCTTCGATGCGATCGCCCGGCTTTCTGAGCAGGTGGCCTCGATGCAAGCAGGTCCGGTGCTCACCGTCGGGGTCGCTCCGACACTCGCTTTACACTGGCTAATTCCGCGCTTGACGAGCTTCAATCGCAACCATCCCAACATCGAGGTACGCGTCGCAACCGGCGGCGCAATGCTTCCGCTGCGTGATGATTGGACATGTACCGTACGTCGCGGCGCGGGCAGTTGGCCTGGCTATACTGCCGAGGAGCTATTCTCATCAACGCTGGTACCAGTCTGCACGCCGGCAATAGCAGCAGGTTTGCGACACCCCCGCGATCTCCAAACGGCAACCCTGATCGTCGTCTCCCACTTGCGCGAGCAATGGACCTGGTGGTTTGAAGCGGCAGGTCTGAGCGCGCCGATACAGCCAGCTAATGAGGTATCGTTCGAGAGTTCTGTGATGGCAATTCAGGCTGTCCTCGATGGAGTAGGAGTCGCTGTCGCGCAACTGCCCTACGTCAGCGACGCATTGACAGCGGGCCGTCTGGTGACCCCATTTCCGATCGTCGATCGGAAATATGAAGGCTGGTATCTGGCCTACAGGCCGATACGCGAAAAGGACTCGGCGCTATTGGCTTTCCGCAACTGGCTGCGTGGCGAAGCTGAGTCGCAACGCCAGATACATAAGAGGCTGGGCTTGACGCGACCGCGTGCGCGCAGCGCAACTCCAAAGCCGGTCGCAACGACCGCCGTCACACCGCACAAAAGTCGGAAAAAATAGTATCACCTCGTGCCATACACGAGGTGGAATCGAGCGACCGGTGCCGCTGCATTTGAAATCATATAGTCCCAACAATGGCATAGGAGTGCCCAGCTTCATCCTCTCCGGCGCGCCATCTCTCTCATAAGAGATTGGCGCTTGCTGGCGCCGTACATCGCGGCGCGTCTTTACGGTTGCGCCTGAGGGCGTTGCTTGTCCCATCCATCCTTTGAGCGTGCGGCCGGTATCATCAAAGGCCTGGAGGAGATTCCCAACGAGGACTGGCGTGACGCGCTAGCGCTCGCACGCAAAGCCGCGCTGCCCATGGTGTTCATCGGTCAGGCGGGATTTTCCGCGATTCCTAAGTTTGGTAACCAGCCTCACACCACGTCTTCATCCTTCAAGGTGCAGACCGCAAGGACTACGGAACAGACTGTCAGCTCGAGGTGATCGACGACGGTCGGGCCACGAATGTCAGGGTCCAGGTCCAACTTAAGGGAAGGGAACGGAGCGGGCGCTAAATGCGGACGGGTCGCTCAGCGTTGAGATGCGTCGCACCAACCTGAACTATCTGCTGATGCAGGGGTACAGCTTCTACGCCTGCTATCATGTGCCGACAGGCTCGCTGCGCATCTGCCCCGTCGACAGCGTCCTTCGCCAGTACGAACACAGCGGGAAGACGTGGACCGAGCAGCAATCGCTGACGGTCTCCTTCGTCGAGGAGTTGACCATCGGGCGCCTCGTCCGGCTCGCGGCACTCGCGCAATCGGGGGCGAGGTCTTCGCGCGAGCGACGGATCGAACAATCCGGCGCGAGCCCGGCGGATCTGCCCCGGCAGGTTCTGAGGGCTGCTCCAGATGTCCATGTCCCGGAGGATCCGGAGCGGGCTGGCCAGATCTTGAGGCGGCTCTACGAACAAGGTGCTGACGAAGTGATCAGCGCCGGGTTCGACAAATTTGGGGCAGCGCTCGGCGCCAGTAGCGACTCGATGGGTCCCTGCTACATGGCCGAGATCAACCTCGGGATGCCGAGTATGAGCCAACACCCGCAACGGATTGAGGAGGCGATCGGCTACTTTCGATCCAAGCTCGACGGCGGCCGCCACCATGCCGGCAGCTTGCACTACACGATCGGAAACGCCTTCTCCGCGCTCGGCGACGAGCAATCGGCCAAACTCGCCTACGAAGCTGCGCTCGCAGACCCAGCGTTCAGGGACGAACCCGACTTGGCGGCCAAGTAGCACCGCGTATCGTCAAAGAGGCGCGTTGATGCAGGCGCCTGACTTGGTGGATGTGCCGAACATCGAGCCTGATGCTTTCGAACGTCCGACGACGGCTGCGCTACTGCCGCACGCGCCGACGCACCCACCGCGCATCCTGTTGCTGTACGGCTTTCTGCGCGAGCGGTCTTTCAGCCGGCTGCAGGCCCAGGAGGCCGCGCGCCTTCTTGAAGCCTTCGGCACCGAGACCCGCATCTTCAACCCCAGTGGCCTGCCGCTCCCTAGTCGAATGGCCGCTCTTGATACTCAACCGATTATTGCCGATCGAGACCGTCTTCTGCCGAAAATACTCACCAAGCCTTCGTGAACGCGCAGGATCTCAGTTTCAGCTCTGCTCGCAGCGCGGCAACAACCGCCATCATCAGGCTCGCCGAGACGTGGCGGAATCCGCTTGACTCTGGAGTTAACTCCAAGGCCTAGCGTTGAACTGTCGCGGTATGGCCATGCTGTGAGGTCAAGTGTTCTCAGGTCCTAACGCCACCGGAGGCTCACTTGCCGCAGCGCCATGCGCCGCAAGTTACCGAGTGTGCCCCTCACGTGAAGATTGAGCAGATACACTCGGACGCAAACAGTGGAGAAAGCTATCTGGCTATGCCGATAGTACCTGTAATGGAGCAAAATATGAAAACGGCAACTTTCAAGATCGAAGGCATGAACTGTGATGGCTGCGCCAATACCATCAAGACCCTGGTCGAAAGTGAGCCAGGCGTGCAGATGGCAACGGTCTCGTTCGAAGAAGGTCAAGCCCGCATCCTCTATGACCCGCAAAGTACCGGCGAGGATCGCCTCGTGGCGGCGATCCAAAAGCCCGGCTTTCGCGTCGCGGGTCGGCACTGATCGAATTCAGCGCATGAGCGTGGGTTCAACCAGAAAGCGCGTCGCGGGGTCCAGACACTGGGTCGATAACTGCGATGAATGGAGATGACGATGCGTGTCGCGACAACAGTTCCATCCTCGTTCCGGCCGTGGAGCGAAGAGCCCTCGACCAGGGCTGACCGTCGGAAGATCCGGGCGCGGATCGGTGGGCTCCATTGCTCCCTCTGCACCGGCACCATCGAGAAGGCACTCGGGCGAATGCCCGGCGTCGACAAGGTGGCAGTGAGTCTGACGCACGAGCAGGCGCTCGTCGAATACGACCCGGCCATCGCCCGCCCTGAGGAGTTGCTGCAGACCCTCCGTGACATCGGCTACACCATCTCCGACCCCCGCAAGCTCAGGGGGTTCGAAGAAGAAGAGCGCGATCTCGTGCGTGAGGCCCGGCGCTTCGTCCTCGCCGTCGTGCTCAGCGTTGCCTCCATCCCGATCATCGCGGATCCCCAGGTGGGCTGGATCGGCTTTCTGCCGGCGCTGGTGTGCCTGAGCCTGGGCGGGTTCGTCTTCCTGGTCCTGCGCTCGACCGGGTTGTGGGTGGCTATTGGGGCCTTCTCGGGCCTCGTCGTCATGGCGCTCTCCTTGCTCTATCTCAATCTGGAGGGATATTTGACCGGGGTCGCGCCATGGCTCGCTGGTGCCCTGGCCGTTGTCCTCATATTCGGCATCGGGCGGCACATCCTCCACATGGCCTTCCAGGCACTTCGGCGCGGCATTATCAACCAGCATGTGCTGCTCGAGATCGGCGCGTTCGCGGGCATGGCCGGCGGCATCATAGGGCTCGTGCTCAACCGGCCTGGCTATCCGACCGCGCCGTTCTTCGCGGTCTCGGTGATGGTCGGCACGTACCACATCTTCTCGGAGTGGCTGTCGCTCATCGTCAAGACACGGAGTTCGCAGGCGGTGAAGCGTCTCCTCGATCTGCAGCCGGAGACCGCCTGCGTCGTGCGTGGGACCGCGGAGGTCGAAGTGCCGATCGAGGACGTCAAAGTTGGCGACCTCGTGCGCATTCGCCCAGGCGAGCGGGTGCCTGTCGATGGCACGGTCGTGAGCGGTCGCTCGGGGGTCGATCAATCGTTGGTGACCGGCGAGTCGATTCCGGTCGAAAAGACCGAGGGCGATGCGGTCATCGGCGGCTCGATCAACGGCACCGGCACGCTCCTGGTGACGATCACGGCGGTCGGCGAAGGCAGCTTCCTGCACCAGGTGATCCGCCATGTCGAGGACGCGCGGGCACTGAAGCCAGGCCTCCTCCATCTCGTCGACCGCGTGCTGCGGGTCTATACCCCGACCGTCCTTGGGATCGCCGCCCTTGCGGTCATTGGCTGGCTCGTCGGCTCCTGGCTCGGCACCGGACAGATTGACGTTGAACGCGCGGTCTTCGCCGGCCTCAGCGTGCTCGTGATGGGCTATCCCTGTGCCGTCGGCATCTCGGCGCCGCTCTCCATCGTGCGCGGCGCCGGCCAGGCCGCCGAGCACGGCATCCTGATGCGGACGGGCGAAGCCTTCCAGGGCTTCCGCACGGTGAAACAAATCGTGTTCGACAAGACGGGCACGCTCACCGAGGGCCGCCCCGTCGTGCGTGAGATCGAAGCCGTCGAGGTAAGGGAGACGGAGCTTCTCGCAATTGCTGCCGCCGCCGAAGCGTCTTCGGAGCACCCGCTCGCCCAGGCCGTGGTCAAGGCGGCGTTCGAGCGCGGTGCGACGCCGCCGGATGTCACATCATTCGAGGCGTTCCCTGGAAAGGGTGTCGTCGCGCGCATCGACGCCGGCGAGGTTCTTGTCGGAAGCCCGCGGTTTCTTACCAGCCGAAACATCGACCTCACACATCTTCACAACACCATCGAAGCTCTCGAAGCCAAAGGACGCACCGTGATCGCCGTCGCGCGGGATGGGGTCGCGCTGGGTGTCGTCGCTTTGGGCGATACGCTCCGACCCGACGCCATCTCGACTGTCGCGGCACTGCGCAATGCCGGTCTCAAGACGATCCTGGTCACGGGCGACAACGACCGTGCGGCGCAACGGGTCGGGCGCGAGGTCGGTGTTGACCAGGTGCATTCGGGCGTGCTGCCGCAGGACAAGGCCGGGATCGTGCGGGAGATGCAAGCCAAGGCCCGCGTGGCGATGGTCGGCGACGGCATCAACGACGCGCCGGCGCTCATGCAAGCCGATATCGGCATCGCCATGGGCGGCGGCACCGATATCGCGATCGAGGCGGCGGACATCATCATCCTGTCGAACCGCTTGGCTGCGCTCCCCATCGCCCGTGACATCAGCCGCCGGAGCTATGGGAAGATGGTTCAAAACGTCGTGCTGGCCTTCCTCTTCAACGGCGCCGGCATTCCGCTCGCCGCCACCGGCCTGATCCACCCGATATGGGCGATGGTTGCAATGGCGGTGAGCGTCACGGCGATCTTCTTCAACTCGCTGTGGGGCAGCCCGCGGCTCTTTTTCGACGCGATCCGCAGCGTGGGGCGCCCGATCGCGTCCGCGTCAGTGCAGGCGGTCTGAGTAAGGGAATGAAATGACTGAAGTTCAGCAAACGATGCCGGCGGCGATCGGCGAGCGCCAGCGCGAGCGGCTCCTCAGGATGCTCGCGGCGGCAACCTTCATCATCTTTTTCCAAGCCTACATGGTGGCGCCGATCATACCGGCGCTGTCGAATACGTTCGGAACGTCGGTAGAGACGGTCGGGCTCATCGTGCCGGCATACTTGATCCCCTATGGAATCGCGACCCTCGCGTATGGCCTTCTGGCGGATCGGCTCGGCATCCACCGCGTGATGTTTACGTCCCTCGCGGCGTTCGCGGCGCTCACGATCCTGACCGCAACAGCGCACTCCATTGAACAGCTGGCGCTGTGGCGGATGGCGACCGGGATCGGCGCAGGCGGCGTGGTTCCGCTCGCGTTGGCGCTGGTGGGCCGACTCTATCCCTACGAACAGCGGGGCCGACCGCTTGGCTGGCTGTTCGGCGCGATGGCCGGCGGCATGGCGTTCGGTTCACCGCTGGGCGCGATGATCGTGCCGTTCGTCGGCTGGCAAGGTCTGTTCGTCGCTGTCGGCGCGGCCGGTGCGGTGCTCCTCCTGGTTCTCCTGCCTTATCGAGCTGTCATTGCCGCCGCGGTTCAGCCGGTGACAGGCACGCTGCGGGACCTCTTTCGTAGCTACAAGGATCTGCTTGGCACACCGCGCGGGCAGCGCACCTACGGCTATGTCCTGGTCAACTCCATGTTCCATTCCGGCGTGTTCACCTGGCTCGGCGTGTATTTCGAGCGGCAATACGGCATTGGACCCGTCGGTATCGGCTTGGCCCTCCTCGGCTATGGCGTGCCGGGCTTCCTGTTCGGGCCGGTGATCGGCCGAGCGGCCGATCGCTGGGGCCGCGCCCGATTGATACCGATTGGCCTCGTTCTGAGCGCCGTCGCGGCGGCCGCTCTGCTGCTCGGCTTTCCGATGATCCTCGCCCCCGTCGTCGCGATGGTCCTGTCCCTGGGCTACGACATGACCCAGCCGCTCTTCGGGGGAATCGTCACCTCCCTCGGCGGCAAACGCGCCGGGCAGGCAATGGGCTTGAACGTCTTCACGCTCTTTGTCGGCTTCGGTCTCGGAAGCCTCATCTTCGGCGCGCTGCTTCGGTTCGGTTTTGGGGTCGCGTTTGGACTGTTTGCAGTCATTGAGCTGATCCTCGCGGTGTTGTCCTTCGCCTTGTTCCGTTCCGAGGTTCCGTCCCAAGCGGTTCCATCCGCCGCCGGGGTGACTCAGGCTGGCGCGGACGTCCGATCGAAATCCTAGCGCGGCAGGCGGCCCGATATCCCGTACGACGCGCTTGACCCTGGAGTATACTTCAGGGTCTAGGGTCGACTAGGAGGTAGGTATGTTGACGATCGGCAAACTCGCGGCACTGGCGGAAGTCAGCGTCGACACACTGCGCTACTACGAGCGGGAAAAATTGATCGATCCGGCCGATAGGAGTGAAAGCGGCTACCGGCTCTATGACAAGGATTCCGCGCGGCGTATCCACTTCATCAAGCAGGCCCAGCATTGCGGTTTCACGCTTGCGGAAATCCGCGAGCTTCTCATCCTGCGGAGCCGCGATGCCGCCTGTTGCGGTGATGTTCGCAAGCACGCGATCGAAAAGAAACTTCAACTCGAACACAAAATCCGCGCGATGAAGTCCATGTCCAAGGCGCTCGATTACCTCATTGCCGATTGCGCCAATGAAACGCATCCGGTCGAGGAATGCACGATTTTGGCGGCCTTGGACCAAGCCGACGTGACGAGGCAGGCTCACTGAATCATGAAAATCGAATTGTTTTATTCTCCAGGTTGCACTCAATGCGCTGCCGCGCGAGAGGGTCTCAAGGCCGTCGCAGAACGAACGGTCACGGGCATCGAATGGCACGAACTGAATGTGCTCAAGGATCTGGATCACGCGGTCGAACTCGGCGTGCTGACCCTCCCAGCAGTGGTCGTTGATGGCGAGCTCCTGTTCTCCTCCCTACCCACGCCGCATCAGCTGCGCGACGCGTTGATCCGTCGAAGCGCGCCGGGGAAATAATATGGAACCCGATGCACTCCGACAGGCGGTTGAGCAGGCCGGCATAGCGGCCGTCGGCATCGGCTTCTTGACCGGCCTGGTCTTCAGCTTCAATCCGGTGGCGCTAGCCTCAATTCCGGTATCGCTCGCCTACGTGACCAGAGCCCGCGAGAGGAAGCAGGCAATCCTCTTCGCAGCGCTGTTCATCCTTGGCATGCTTGTCACCCACGCGGCATTGGGCTTCGTTGCCGGACTAGGCGGCCACTGGGTAGCGTCTCTCGTGGGTCGAGGTTGGGGGCTCGTCCTCGGCCCGCTCTTGATCATTCTCGGGCTCACCTGGGCGGGATGGGTTCGCCTGCCGCTACCAGCATTCGCATTGAGAGCGAGACGTCCCACTGCCTCATGGGGCGCGTTCGTCCTTGGCGCGGTGTTCTCGATCGCGGTCTGTCCGTTCTGCACGCCGGCGCTCGTCGTGCTGCTCGGGGCGGCGGCAGGACTCGGCTCACCCTGGACTGGGGCGGTTCTTCTGCTCGCGTTTGCCGTAGGCCGCGCCCTTCCAGTCGCTCTTGGCGCTATCAGCATCGGCTGGCTCGAGAATTTACACGGCTTGGCCGCGTATCGGCGTGCCTTCGAGACATTGGGCGGCGTGACGCTGATTGCGTCGGGGCTCTATATGCTGAACGCCTATTTTTTCTGGGTTCCGGCGTTGGCCATGTGAGGGGCGGCTGATGGCCGGAATATCGGTAATCTCGCAATCCGCAATCACTTGCCCGAACTGCGGAAGCATGAAGGCGGAAACAATGCCGACCGACGCTTGCCAGTTCTTCTATACCTGCACGTGCTGCGCCGAAACCTTGTGGCCGAAGCCGGGAGATTGCTGTGTCTTTTGCATCCCCCTCGGTGCTGCTCAAGGTCCCTTCACTCTGGCGGAGGGCTTCATCGCCGATCTCGACTGGGGGAGGCCTTGTCTGCGAATTCGCAGCCATCGTCTTGATGCTGGTGTCGCTCCGACAGCGACAATTCACCAAATTTCTCACGCTTCCGTGTAGCTGATGAGAAATGATGACGGCGGCGGCGATCGAGCTTCGGGACCTGAGATGGGTAATTGTTGCAGCTAAGCATAGAAGTCTAAGGCAAGCTGCAGAGGCGCTTCACATTCGGCAATCAACCCTCAGCCGGCGGCTGCGCGACCTTGAATATCGTTTGGGTGCCACGCTTTTCGAACGGAGTAACGGAGGCACACGGCCAACCGCTGCGGGTTATGAGTTCCTTGAGGCGGCGCGGCGAATCGTTGAAGAAGTCGACACCGTATTCTCAAGACTGCGAACTCGTGGACGCGGCGAAAACGGGCAACTCACAATCGGCGTTTATGCCTCACTCTCGACTGGCAACCTGCGTGCCACATTAACTGACCATCATCGACGCTTTCCGGACGTGGACGTTTACACGATCGACGGTGGGCATGACAGGTTAATGTGTGACCTGATAACCAGCGCGATCGACATCGCCATCATGACCACGTGTGGCCCAAGCTGGGACGATCGGCGCCTGCCGCTCTGGAGCGAGCGCGTTATCGTTGCTATGCCGGCGCAGCATCTATTCTGCGCTCGTAGCATGATCAACTGGTCTGATCTTGTAAATGAGCGAGTGCTATTCCCTCAACGCGGTCCGGGACCCGAACTCGAACGACTGTTGACCGCAAAACTCCATGGCTCTGGCCCACAGCGGATACTACATCACGACGTTAGTCTCGATCGCCTGCTGAGTCTGGTTGGCGCCGAATATGGTATGTTGCTGATGCTTGAAGGAGCGACAGGCGTCCATTACGAGGGTGTAGTCTATC
>Ga0209916_1001945_pt1 | contig 13086 bp, 14 predicted proteins | sample ThiBio_1000_plan_FD_183956 | JGI IMG/M metagenome (GOLD analysis project Ga0209916, IMG submission 183956) | Wastewater bioreactor microbial communities from Cape Town, South Africa - Thiocy_solids_2 (SPAdes) | ecosystem: Engineered > Bioreactor > Thiocyanate-remediating > Anaerobic-Aerobic ... | reverse complement strand
GCTCGCGACGTTCGCTATCCTGACGGTGCTGACCGCCACTGCAAGATCGATCGAGGTGATAGCACTATGGCGCGTTCTGACCGGATTGGGGGCGAGTGGGGTCGTGCCACTTGCCCTGGTGCTGGTCGGCCGGCTTTTCCCCTATGAACAACGCGGTCGCCCGTTGGGGTGGCTCTTTGGCGCAATGGCGGGTGGAATGGCGTTCGGCTCGACGGTGGGCGCAGTGGCCGAGCCCTATATTGGCTGGCGAGGACTGTTCGTCGGCATTGGCATCGCCGGGGGCATTACGCTCCTTATTCTGCTCGGGTCCAGACGCCTGATCGCCGGCGCCGTTCAGCCCGTGGCGGGCGGGGTAGCGGCGCTGGTCGCCGGCTATCGCGCCTTGCTCGCCGACCCCCGTGGGCGGCGGACTTACGCGTTCGTGTTCATCAACTCAGTTTTCCACTCCGGCGTCTTCACCTGGCTCGGTCTCTATTTCGAACAGCGATACGGACTCGGCCCCATCGGAATCGGCTTGGCGCTGTTGGGCTATGGGGTGCCCGGCTTCCTGTTCGGACCGATGATCGGCCGTGCCGTCGATCGGCAGGGACGCAACCGGCTAATCCCGATCGGGCTCGCCATCGGTGCGCTGGCGGCAGGCATGCTGGTGTTCGACCTGCCGCTGCTCATGGCCGCGGTGGCGGTGACACTCCTCTCCCTCGGCTATGACATGACCCAGCCGTTGTTCGCCGGCATTGTTACGTCGCTGAACGCGCAACGTCCCGGCCAGGCGATGGGCCTCAACGTGTTCATGCTGTTCGTCGGCTTTGGCCTTGGGAGCCTTATATTCGGCGCGCTTCTAGGACCCGGCCTAGGCGGGGCGCTCGGGTTGTTCGCGATCATCGAATTGGTGCTCGGCCTGGCCGCCATTCGGCTATTCAAGACAGAAAGAGCGGCCCCGCCGGCGGGAGAACGGGTGTGAGGCTCCCGGAACGAGGCAGACGAGGGCACCAGCGGCGGACCGGTCCATCGCTAAGCGCGCAGATCATGACGGCGCTTCAGCGCGCGCTGCGAGACGATAAGCTCGATGCCGCGGAGCACCTGCTATGCGCATTGGAGCAGCTTGCCGATGAGGCCGGCGAGGATGGGCCGGGGGACTGCTGCCGCGTCACGCGCGACCAGGGATACTTAGCAGTTGCCGATATGTTCGTGTCTAAGGAATCGCTCGAGGAGGTAGGCCGCCTGCCGAGCCATCGGCTCCGAAAGGAGAATTAGAAGTAACCCCCCAACCAAAGGAAATGAAGATGATTCGTATTGTTTCTTCTGCACTTGCCGTTCTGGTCCTTTCGGGCACCGCTGCATATGCGGCGGCTCCGGCCAAGGTGGGCAGCGCAGTTCATGCCGCGGCGCAGAACTGTGATCTTCCCGGCTCTGTTGCAAAGATTGGCGGCAGTCAGAGGTAGGCTGTCGCTCTGCGCCGATCAGGCGGCTGCTGCGAAATGGTGGTTGAGCATGCCCATGGCCTCCGTCAGCGCCGAGGGCCCAATGCCAAAAGCTCTCTCCACAAGGCGCACCTCGCCCCTGATGCCGGGCTGCAGGCACCAGGGGCGAGCCTGTCCTTTGCGCAGGGCTCGCATGACTTCGAATCCCTTGATCGTGGCATAGGCCGTGGGGATCGATTTGAAACCGCGCACCGGCTTGATCAGTATCTTGAGCTTTCCGTGATCGGCCTCGATCACGTTATTGAGATACTTCACCTGCCGGTGGGCCGTCTCCCGGTCCAGCTTTCCTTCGCGCTTCAATTCGGTGATCGCTGCACCATAGCTCGGCGCTTTGTCGGTATTGAGCGTGGCAGGCTTTTCCCAGTGCTTCAGGCCTCGCAGGGCCTTGCCCAGGAACCGCTTCGCTGCCTTGGCGCTGCGGGTCGGCGACAGGTAGAAATCGATCGTGTCGCCCCGCTTGTCGACTGCCCGGTACAGGTAGGTCCACTTGCCCCGCACCTTGACGTAGGTTTCATCCAGGCGCCAGCTCGGATCAAAGCCACGCCGCCAGAACCAGCGCAGCCGCTTCTCCATCTCCGGGGCGTAGCACTGGACCCAGCGATAGATCGTCGTATGGTCGACCGAAATGCCGCGTTCCGCCAGCATTTCCTCAAGGTCGCGATAGCTGATCGGATAGCGACAATACCAGCGCACCGCCCACAGGATCACATCACCCTGGAAATGGCGCCACTTGAAATCCGTCATCGTTCCGTCCGTCCAATCTCCGCCAAGCATGCTCAAGCTTCACGATTTTTGCAACAGAGCCCCTGGTCATGTTCGTGATGATCGACCGCCTCTCGAGCTTCTACAATAATCTCAACATGCTCTACATGACGCTCATGATGGCATCGCCGATGGTGGTGATGATGATCGTCGCGATGCCCGACATGTTTCCGTCCAGGCGTCTCAATATGCTGCTGCTCCTCGGATCGGCGGTCGCCTTCTTCGGGAGCTTCGGACTCATCCGGACCCAGACGACGATCGACGATACCGCCTTTCTGCGCTCGATGATTCCGCATCATTCGGGTGCCATCCTGATGTGCGAGCAGGCCTCGCTGTCCGATGCCGAGATCCTCAAATTGTGCGGTGAGATCATCCGGTCGCAGACGGCGGAAATCGACCAGATGAAATCGATTCTCGCGAGAAAATGACCCGGCCTTTCCAATTGGCGTCTGCCGGCTGCCGGCGCTCCGGCGGCGTTGAACGATACGCGTCCTGATTGCCGGCACAGCGCGCGGATCGGGCACGTCGACATTCGTCATGATGGATCGGGATACCGAACATGCCCGCGACAATGCAAAACGGCTCCTTCGCCGGCGTACGCTTCGCAAGCAGTTGGTCGGGGCGCACGATCTCTTCGGAGAGCCGGCATGGGAAATGCTGATCGATCTCTTCATTCACGAATGCGAGCGCAAGCCGCTTTCGATCAGCGCCGTGTGCGTGACGGCCGGATTGCCGATGAGCAGTGCGCTTCGGCTGATCCAGAAACTGTGCGACGCCGGGCTTGTCTCGCGCATCCCCGACCCGGTCGACGGACGCCGATGCTACATCCGGCTGGATCCCCCGCTCATGCAGCGGCTGCGAGCCTATTTCAGCGCGGGCGATCTTTAGGCCGGGGCCATTGCCCGGGCCACCCCGAGGTGACCCGGACCTTTCTCACTTATGCCGGCTGCATATCATAGCCGGCCGCGCGGATCGCCTCGACGAATTTGGCGCGGTCGTGGCTGCTCTCGATCGTAACCCGGCGCGCCGGAATATCGGGCACCACGCGGGCGTCGGCATCGATGCTGTGGATGGCCTTCGTGACCGACCGCGCGCAACCGCCGCACGTCATGCCGGGAATGTCGAATTGGATCATCTTGGAACCTCCGGTTTCTGCTGATGATCCGGATATGGGGTTTCCAACGATGGCAAGGTCAATGGGTCGGACGCGCGTTTTTTACCGCTTGACCTTCCCATCGTTGGAAACCCCACATTCTGTCTCAACGAATGAAACCGGAGAATTTTCGATGTCCGATGTGATGGAGTTGAAACAGAGCACGGGTGGCGATGCGCCCGCCGCGGAGCAAGAGAAACTGAGCGTTGCGGTCGCCGGGATGACCTGCGCCTCATGCGTCGGGCATATCGAAAAGGCGATCGGCAAGCTCCCCGCGGTCGCCGGCGTCAGCGTCAATCTCGCGACCGAACGCGCCGATGTGACCTTTGCGGGCACGCCCGATCCGCTGGCGGTGGTGCAGGCAATCGAAGAGGCCGGTTATGCGGTGCCCGAAATCGAGGTCGAGCTCGGGGTCGAGGGCATGACCTGCGCCTCGTGCGTCGGCCATGTCGAAAAGGCGCTGAGGGCGGTTCCCGGCGTTGCCGCCGCAAGCGTCAATCTCGCGACCGAACGCGCCAGCATCCGGTATCGCAGCGGGCTTGTCGCGCCGGCGGATCTCGAAGCCGCGATCCGCCGCGCCGGCTATACGCCGCGCCGGCTCGAAGCCGATGCCGCCGCGCCCGACCGCGAGGCCGCGGCGCGCGAGGCCGAACTCACGGGCCTTCGTCGCTCGCTGCAACTTGCCGCGGTGCTGGCGCTGCCGGTGTTTCTGCTCGAAATGGGATCGCACCTCGTGCCGGCCGTGCATGATTTTGTCATGGCCACGATTGGCATGCAGACGAGCTGGCTGATCCAGTTCGCGCTGACGACGCTGGTGCTGTTCGGTCCCGGCCTGCGCTTTTTCCGGAAGGGCATTCCCGCGATCCTGCGCGGGACGCCCGACATGAACTCGCTCGTCGCACTCGGAACCAGCGCCGCCTGGGGTTACTCGCTCGTTGCGACCTTCACCCCCGGCGTGCTTCCTCCCGGCACCGCCAATGTCTATTATGAAGCGGCGGCGGTAATCGTCGCGCTGATCCTGCTCGGCCGCTATCTGGAAGCCAAGGCCAAGGGGCGGACGTCCGAAGCGATCAAGCGGCTTATCGGATTGCAGGCCAAGACCGCACGCGTCATACGCGACGGGGCGGTTGTCGACGTCGCGCTCGCCGACGTCGTCAGCGGGGATATCGTCGACGTGCGTCCCGGCGAGCGCGTACCGGTCGATGGCGAGGTCGTCGACGGCCAGTCCTGGGTCGATGAAGCGATGATCACCGGCGAGCCCGTGCCGGTCGCCAAGGCTGCGGGCGCCGAGGTTGTCGGCGGCACGATCAACACGACCGGTGCCTTTACCTTCCGCGCGACCAAGGTCGGTGCCGACACATTGCTCGCGCAGATTATCCGGATGGTCGAGCAGGCGCAGGGTTCGAAGCTCCCCATCCAGGCGATGGTCGACAAGGTGACCGCCTGGTTCGTCCCCGCGGTGATGGGAATCGCCGCGCTGACCTTCCTGATCTGGCTCGTCTTCGGGCCCGACCCGGCGCTGACCTTCGCGCTGATCAACGCCGTCGCGGTACTGATCATCGCTTGCCCGTGCGCGATGGGGCTCGCCACGCCGACGTCGATCATGGTCGGCACCGGGCGCGCCGCCGAACTCGGTGTGCTGTTCCGCAAGGGCGAGGCCCTGCAAACGCTGCGCGATGTTCGCGTCGTGGCGCTCGACAAGACCGGCACCCTCACCAAGGGCCGCCCCGAACTGACCGACCTCGAACCAGCGAGCGAATTCGAATATGATGAGGTGCTGGCACTCGTCGCGAGCGTCGAGACCCGGTCCGAGCATCCGATCGCCGAAGCGATCGTCGCGGCGGCGAAGGCGCGGAACCTGATCCTGGCATCGCCCACCACGTTCGAGGCTACGCCCGGTTATGGCGTGTCGGCGCGGGTCGGCGAGCATGATGTCGAGGTCGGCGCCGACCGCTTCATGACGAAGCTCGGGCATGATGTATCGGCCTTCGCTGCGAAGGCGGCCGAACTCGGCGCGCTTGGCCGGTCGCCGCTCTACGCTGCGATCGATGGCAAGCTCGCGGCAGTGATCGCGGTCGCCGACCCGATCAAGGATACGACGCCGGAGGCGATCCGCGCGCTCCACAATCTCGGTCTGAAGGTCGCAATGATCACCGGCGACAATCAGGCGACCGCCGATGCCGTCGCGCGCACGCTCGGGATCGACGAAGTGGTGGGCGAAGTGCTTCCGGGCGGAAAGGTCGATGCGCTCCACCGGCTGCGCGCGGGCGGGCGCAAGGTCGCCTTCGTCGGCGACGGCATCAACGACGCACCCGCGCTCGCCGAGGCCGATGTCGGCCTCGCGATCGGCACCGGCACCGATGTCGCGATCGAATCCGCCGACGTCGTGCTGATGTCGGGTGACCTGCGCGGCGTGGTCAACGCGATCGCGCTGTCGAAGGCGACCATCCGCAACATCCAGGAGAATCTGTTCTGGGCGTTCGGCTATAATGCCGCGCTGATCCCGGTCGCCGCGGGCGCGCTCTATCCGCTGAACGGCACGCTGCTTTCGCCGATCTTCGCGGCGGGCGCGATGGCGCTGTCGAGCGTCTTCGTGCTAAGCAATGCGCTGCGTCTCAAGGCCTTCCGGCCTGTGATCGCGTCCGACAGAAGCACGGGAGGAACGCCAGCATGAATATCGGCCAGGCTTCCAGAATGTCGGGCGTCTCGACCAAGATGATCCGATATTATGAGCAAACGGGCCTCATCCCCAAGGCCGCGCGCCATGACTCGGGGTACCGCGATTATGACGAGGCCGACGTGCACCGGCTGCGCTTCGTTCGCCGCGCGCGCGATCTCGGTTTCACCGTCGAGCAGATCGGCGGACTGCTCGGGCTATGGTCCGACCGGAGCCGCGCCAGCGCCGACGTCAAGGCGTTCGCGCTGGAGCATATCGAACGGCTCCGGGAAAAAATGGCCGAGATCGAAGCCATGGTTCGCACCCTCGAGACGCTGGCCGATCATTGCCACGGCGACGACCGCCCCGATTGCCCGATTATCGAGGGGCTGGCGGAGGGCGATGGCGCGCCCGCGGCGGTCGAGCCGCGCGCGCCGCGACGCTTCGGCACGGCTGGCGAGCAGCTCGCGCGGCGGCCGGTCGCCGGTTCGCGCGTGCGCGGGCACTGAGATGATCGGCGCCCGAAAAATGCGAGCCGCTGCGGCGAACATGAGGGATGGCGCCTTGGCATGCGTATCAATAGATGCGCGGGGTCAAGCCGGAAGGCTTGGCCCGGGCGCACGGACAAGAGCGATGAGCAAGACCAGGCATAATTTTCCATCCCTGCCGCATGTCCGCGCCGTCATAGTCGCGGATGCGAAGCCATGACGCGGCTGATCGCTTCGCTGCTCGTCGCGCTTGCCTTGTTCGTGTCGCCGCTGGCGACGTCGAACGCCGCGGCCATGGACCAGATGACGAGCTGCGCGTCGATGGGGTCGGCGTCGAGCTGTCCCGAGAAGAGCCGCAGCGAAAAGCCCTGCGCGCCCGCAGCCTGCGTCAACGTCTGTGCATCGGTTTGCTTCTTGCCGGTCCTCGGCGACCGGCCGTATCCGGATGCCGCGGCAAAGGCCATCGGCCTCGCCCTTCACGAGCTTTCGGGCCTGACCCCCGAAGTTGAACCCCGGCCTCCCCGCAAACACTCCGAGACATAGTCCCACACTATTTTTTCGGAGTTTTGACGATGAACATGTTTTTGATGGCGACCGCCCTGACGGTCGCAACCCCTGCGGCCGCCCAAGCGACCGATCCTCATGCCGGCCACGGCGCTTCGGCGCCGATGGACAAGCCGATGCCGGCGCATGACGCGATGATGGCGGACGGCAAGATGAAGCCCGACGCCGACATGATGGAGCGCTGCAAGAAGATGCACGCGGCCATGGTCGCGAAGGCCGACGGCGCCCCCAAAGCGAAATAGCGCCGGTTCCGGGGCGGCATATGCCGCCCCGGACTACTTCTCCCGAATGAAAACGGCACGGTTGCCGCCTCCTTGGCGGTACCCTTTGCGATGCCGTGCAAAGGACAGACAGACATGACACACACAATGGAACGGCGGATGCTGCTCCGCGCCGGCGCCGTCGGCGCCGCGGGCCTCTCGATCGCGGGGCTGTTTCCTGCCTGGGCGCAAAGCGGAACCCCCGGCACCCTTTCCACCCTCCCGACGCTGACCGGCGAGGATATCCACCTCAAGATCGCGCACAGCCGCTTCACCGTCGGCGGCCGCGCAGGCCGGGCAATCACGCTCAACGGCGTATTGCCGGCGCCGCTGGTCCGGCTCCGCGAGGGCCAGAATGTGCGCCTCCATGTCGAAAACACCCTCGACGAGGAAACCTCGATCCACTGGCACGGACTGATCCTGCCCTTCCAGATGGACGGGGTTCCCGGGATCAGCTTTCCCGGGATCAAGGCACGTTCGCTCTTCACCTATGAATTCCCGGTCAAACAAAGCGGGACCTATTGGTATCACAGCCACTCGGGCTTGCAGGAACAGCTCGGCCATTATGGGCCGATCGTGATCGACCCCGCGGGCGCCGACCCGATCGGCTATGACCGTGAGCATGTCGTCGTGCTGTCCGACTGGACCTTCCTCGACCCGCACCAGCTGTTCAACAAGCTCAAGCAGGAAGGCGGCTATTTCAACCGCCAGAAACAGACGCTGTCCGGCCTGATCGCGGGCGGTCCCGGCGAGACGATGAGCGCGTCCGAACGACTCAAATGGGGCAAGATGCGGATGGACCCCGCCGACATCGCCGACATATCGGCGACGACCTACACCTATCTGATCAACGGCCACGGCCCGCAGGAGAATTGGACGGGCCTGTTTCGTCCCGGCGAGCGCGTTCGGCTGCGCATCATCAATGCCTCGTCGATGTCGATCTTCAACATCCGCATCCCGGGGCTCAAGATGAGCGTCGTCGGGACCGACGGGCAGAATGTCCGGCCGGTGGCGGTCGACGAATTCCAGATCGGGACCGCCGAAACCTATGATGTCATCGTCCGCCCCGACGAGGACCGGGCCTACACTTTCGTCGCCGAATCGATCGACCGGTCGGGCATGGGCCGCGCAACGCTGGCACCGCGCCCGGGTATGGTCGCGGCGGTGCCGCCCTTACGCGAGCGACCGACGCTGACCATGAAGGATATGGGCATGGGCGGCATGGACCATGGCGCGCATGGCGCCGCGGCGGGTGCTGCGGCGATGGATCATGGCGCGATGAGCATGCGCGACAAGTCGAAGGTTCCTGACAGCGTCGCGGTCGGGGTCGGAGTCGATGCGATCGCCTTCTCTCCGGTCGACCGCACCGGCGACCCCGGGGTCGGCCTCGACAATGTCGGGCACAAGGTGCTCACCTATCGCGACCTGGTGTCGCTGACGCCCAATCCCGATCCGCGCCCGCCCGCGCGGACGATCGAAATCCACCTGACCGGCAACATGGAACGCTTCATGTGGTCGTTCGACGGCAAGAAGTTCAGCGACGGTGTCGAGCCGATCCGCTTCGAGCGCAACGAGCGCGCGCGCATCACGCTGATCAATCACACGATGATGACGCACCCGATCCACCTGCACGGCCATTTCTTCGAGGTGGTGAATGGTCACACCGGGCGCCAGCCGCTCAAGCACACGATCAATGTGCTTCCCGGCGGCAAGGCGAGTTTCGACCTGACCGCCGATGCCCCGGGCGACTGGGCCTTCCACTGCCATCTGCTGCTTCACATGCACGCGGGGATGTTCCGCGTCGTCACCGTTCGGCCGCATGGAGGAGAAGGCGCATGAAATATCTTTCGATCCTGATGCTCGCCGCACTTCCGGTTCCGGCGCTCGCCGCGCAGGAGACCGGACGTGCCGGACATGCGGGGCATAGCGAGGCCGCTCCCGAAACGCCGCCAGCAATCGATCCGCACGCCGGGCACGTCATGCCGCCCCCGGGCGATCCGCATGCGGGGCATGACATGCCCGCCCCTGACGATCCGCACGCCGGTCACGCGATGCCGGGCGACGAAAGGTCCGACCCGCCCGTTGCGGGTCCGTCGGCCGCGGCGCGAAGCGGCCCCGCGCATGCCGCCGACGCCTTTTACGGCGCGGAGGAAATGGCGCGGTCGCGGCGCCTCCTCCTCAAGGAGAATGGTGCGCTCACCGCGGGGCAGATCCTCATCGACAAGCTCGAAACCGCCTTTCGCAAGGGGAATGAAGGTTACGCCTGGGATGCGCAGCTCTGGTACGGCGGCGATCTCGACCGGGTATGGCTGAAGTCGGAAGGCGAGGGCCGCTTCAACGAGGGCGGCCCCGAGGATGTCGAGGTCCAGGCGCTCTACAGCCGCGCGCTCGATCCCTGGTTCAATCTCCAGGCCGGTGTCCGCCACGATTTCCGCGCGGGGCCCGAGCGGACGCATGCCGTGCTCGGCATCCAGGGGCTCGCGCCCTACTGGTTCGAAGTCGACGGCGCGCTTTTCCTCTCGGACAAGGGCGAAGTCACCGCGCGCTTCGAGGCCGAATATGACCAGCGCATCACCCAGAAACTGATCCTGCAACCGACCGTCGAGTTCGAACTGTCGGCGCAGGATGTCCCCGAACTGGGGCTCGGAGCGGGGCTGACCTCGGCCGAGGCGGGGCTGCGGCTGCGCTACCAGATCGTGCCCGAATTCGCGCCCTATGTCGGCGTGACCTACGAACGCGCCTTTGGCGGCACCGCCGATTACGCCCGCGCAGCCGGAGAGAAGGCCGGCGGATGGAATCTCCTTGTCGGCCTGCGCAGCTGGTTCTGAACAACACAGGAAGGAATATCTCATGACATCGAAGAAACTCCGTCTCGTCTTTGCCGCGCTCGCGGTGACCGTGACGACGCCCGCCGCCGCGCAGGCCGCCGGCGAAATGACCGTGCATCGCGACCCAGGCTGCGGTTGCTGCGGGGTCTGGGCGAAGCAGGTCGCGGGGCAACTTGGCCGCAAATACAAGCTGGTCGACAATCCGGCGCGCGCCGTGCTGGTCAAGCGTTCGGGCGTGCCCGACGCGCTGCGATCCTGCCATACCACGATCATCGACGGCGCCGTCGTCGAGGGACATGCGCCCGCCGCTGACATCAAGCGCTTCCTCGCGGCGCGCCCGAAAGGGATGAAGGGCATAGCGGTCGCGGGCATGCCGCTCGGCACTCCCGGCATGGAAGCCCCGGGCCGCAAGCCCGATCGCTATTCGGTCGTGGCGTTCGGCGCCGGGCGGCAGGCCCTGTTCGCGAAACACTGACGATCGCAGGCCGGGGCGGTATCGCGCCGCCCCGGTCCACTCCCGAAGCAGGCGGAGCCAGACCCATGACGACGACCCTTTCCTCCGGCGGTGCCCGCCATCGGCGCCAGAAGGGAAAACGCCTGCGCCTCGGCGGGCTGCTTCTGCTCTTGCTCATGATCCTCCAGGCTGTGCCCGCGCGCGCCGACAGCGCGGCGGTGCAGACGAGCTGGCGGCTGCTCGATTATATCGCGGTCGACTATGCCGGGGCGGTCGCCGACGGAAAAATCGTCAGCGCTCCCGAATATGCCGAAATGGTCGAGTTCGCCGCCGAGGTCGAAAAGCGCGTCGCGGCCCTGCCGCCGAGCGATGCTCGTCCCGCGCTTGTCGGGCGCGCCGCAGCGCTCCGCCGCGCCATCGGCGCAAAGTCAGACGTAGCGGCGGTCGCCGCGCAGGCGCGCGATCTCGCCAAGGCGCTGCTCGCCGCCTATCCGGTGCCGCTCGCGCCCTCAGCGCCGCCGGACCTCGCGCGCGGCGCCGCGCTTTATGCGCAAAACTGCGCATCATGCCATGGTGCGGCCGGCGACGGCAAAGGCCCGCTCGCCGCCGGCCTCGATCCGCCGCCGATCGCCTTCACCGATGCGGCGCGCGCCGACCAGCGCAGCCTGTTCGGCCTGTATCAGGTCATCACCCAGGGACTCGAAGGCACGTCGATGGCGGGCTACGCCGCGCTGCCCGACGGCGATCGCTGGGCGCTGGCCTTCCATGTCGGGAGCCTCGCCTATCCCGCGACCGCCGCCGATGGCGCGGAGCGCTGGCGGGACGACGCCGGTCTGCGGGCCGAGCTGCCCGATCTGGCGGCGCTCACCGCAATGACCCCCGCCGCACTCGCGGCCGAACTCGGCGAGGACAGGGCCGCGGCGCTGACAGCCCATCTCCGCCGCCACCCCGAGGCGCTCGCCGCGGCGCCGTCGGGTTCGCTGCTCGCCGCGCGGGCACGGCTCGATGCCAGCCTCCGCGCCTATGCCGCGGGCGACCGGAAGGCCGCAGCCGATCTCGCGCTATCGGCCTATCTCGACGAATTCGAGCCCGTCGAAGCCGTGCTCGCGTCGCGCAATACGGCATTGATGGCGCGGATCGAGGGCGCGATGGCAGACCTGCGCAGCGCGATCGGCAAGCGACGCCCCGTCGCAGAGGTCGAGGCCGCCGTCTCGGCGCTCGACGGACTGTTCGCCGAAGCCGAAGCCATCCTCGCGCCCGAACGCGCGAGTCCGGTGTCGAGCTTCCTCGGCGCCTTCGGCGTTCTCCTGCGCGAAGGGCTTGAGGCGCTGCTGATCGTCATCGCCATGATCGCTTTCGTTCGCAAGGCCGGTCGGCCGCAGCTTCTGCCCTATGTCCATGGCGGGTGGATCGCGGCGCTCGGCGCCGGGACGTTGACCTGGGCGGTCGCGACCTATGCCATCGGAATCAGCGGCGCCTCGCGCGAGCTCACCGAAGGCTTCGGCTCGCTTTTCGCTGCCGTCATCCTGCTCTCCGTCGGCATCTGGATGCACGGGAAGAGCAACGCCGACGCCTGGCAAGGCTATATAAGGGACAAGATGGCGCGGGCGCTCTCGCGCCGGTCGGCCTGGTTCCTGTTCCTGCTCGCCTTTGTCGTCGTCTATCGCGAGGTGTTCGAGACGATCCTCTTTTATGCCGCCCTCTGGACACAGGGAAATGGCGGCGCGATGCTCGCCGGCGCCGCCGCGGCGGCCGTCCTGCTGATTATCATCGCCGCGATCATGCTGCGTTACAGCGCGAAGCTTCCGATCACCCGATTCTTCGCCTGGAGTTCGGTGCTGATCGCAATCCTCGCGGTCGTGCTGACCGGGAAGGGCATCGCCGGGTTGCAGGAGGCGGGCTTGCTCGCGGTCGATCCATGGCACGGCGTTCCGCGCATCGCACTGCTCGGTATCTTCCCGACCGCGCAGGGTGTGCTGGCGCAGCTCGCGGCCCTTGCGATCCTGATCGCCGGCTTCGGCATCAACCGGCGCATGAGGCGGCGGATCGCGCGATGACGCCGCCTGCCCCGAGACGGGCTGGGCTCAGTGCGCGATCAGCTGGTCGAGAAACGCCCGCGCCCGCTCGCTCGCCGGCGCGCTGAAAAATGCGGCCGGCGCCGCGTCTTCGACGATCCGCCCCGCGTCCATGAACAGGATGCGGTCGGCCGCCTCGCGCGCGAAGCCCATTTCGTGGGTCACGCACACCATCGTCCGCCCCTCGGCCGCGAGCGCCGTCATCACCTCGAGCACTTCCTTGATCATCTCGGGATCGGGCTCTGTTGCAAAGATTGGCGGCAGTCAGAGGTAGGCTGTCGCTCTGCGCCGATCAGGCGGCTGCTGCGAAATGGTGGTTGAGCATGCCCATGGCCTCCGTCAGCGCCGAGGGCCCAATGCCAAAA
>Ga0209916_1001944_pt1 | contig 13105 bp, 15 predicted proteins | sample ThiBio_1000_plan_FD_183956 | JGI IMG/M metagenome (GOLD analysis project Ga0209916, IMG submission 183956) | Wastewater bioreactor microbial communities from Cape Town, South Africa - Thiocy_solids_2 (SPAdes) | ecosystem: Engineered > Bioreactor > Thiocyanate-remediating > Anaerobic-Aerobic ... | reverse complement strand
ATAGGAGGTAGTAGTGAAACGAGGAAACACCGCGCTCAAGCGAGTCGTGTCTGTAGCTTCGGTTGCAGCCATGGCGATCGCTGGCGCAGTCTTGGCCGCCCCCGCGGCTAGTGCGGCACCGGTGACGCCGACCGGGATCCGTGCAACACCTGCGGTCGACGCGCCGTGGATTACGACGCCAGCGGACTACGGCAATACCTACGCCCTTGACACGACGGGTGAAGTGCCGGGTCTGACTATCGGCCAGAAGGGCCAGGTCGCGAACGGCGTTCAGATGCTGGTCGCTCCGGGCTGGGCAGCAGCTGGCGACACCATTACCTTGACGCTCGACTCAGGCGCGGCCGGGAAGGCGACATTCTCGCAGCTTCCGAGTTCGATCACGCTGTCAAAAAAGGCCGTTGATTCGACGGACGACACGCACGCTGGGCATGGCGGCACGAACGCTAGTTCGCTGACTGCTGGCACCGGCGTGCTCTCGAGCAACGCGGTCGTTGGTGCGCTGGATTCCACCAAGACCAAACTGACAATTACCCTGCCCGCTCCGACCGAGTCCACGCCTTCCGCCGGCACCGACGCTTACCTTCTGTCGGTTGATGGGGTCCGAGTCGACGTGGCTGCAGACCAACCTGGTACTCCGGGCGCAGCTAACCAAACGCTGGTTATCTCAGATGGGACGAATGATGCGACCATCGGGTACATCGACAATCTCCGGCTGGCACTCAACGGTAACGCGAGTTCGTCCGGGTCCACGGTGAATCTGCCGACCGTCGTCGTCGCCGAAGGTGCACAGGATTCGTTCGAGTCTGGCGCTGCAGGTAGCTTCACCGTGACGGTAACGGGCACGGACGCCGACTCGACGCACGAGTTGACGCTAGCGAAGGGCGCCAATTTCAAGGTTCAGGCGAGCGGTTCAGTCGTCACTCCTGCGGGTGGGGCGCTCTCTATCGTGGGTACCGGTGCTACTAACAACACTGTGGCTGTGACGTATGCAGATAGCAGCGACACCAAGATGGAGACGGTCGCGATCTCGGGCCTCGTGGTGACAAACGTCAAGCCAGGCACCGAACTGACTGTCGCGGTGACCAGCGATCTGGGTACAGCAACCACTGGCGGCTGGGCCGATGCTTCTAACCAGCAGTCGGGCGCTTTTGCGACGACCACCCCTGGTTCATCGGTTCCTCGGATCGCCGGGAGCAACCGGTACGAGACGGCTGCCGATGTGGCGAGCGCTGGTGCTAGCGGCTGGAGCGGTGACGCTGTGGTCCTGGCGAACGGCGAGAACTTCAAGCAGGGCGTCGATGCTCTGTCTGCGAGCTTCTTGGCCGGTGCCGAGAAGGCCCCGATCCTGCTGACCACGGCGAAGACGCTTCCCGCGGAGACCAAGGATGCGCTGACGGCATTGTTCAAGGACTCGACTGCGAACATCACGCTGTACGTGATGGGTAAGACGGACTCGGTTTCGCAGGACGTGCGCGATGCTGCGGTTGCTGCAATCAAGGCGACCGCTGTGGGCTCAATTGCGACGGTGACGGTCAAGGAAGTTGCGGGCGACGATCGTTACGCGACCTCCGTGGCTTCACTGACCACCGCCGGTGGCAGCACCAGCGCGAGCTACTACGACCTCGGCAACGGCAATCTGCGCACCGCATTCCTGGCCTCGGGCCAGGTCAATGCTGATGCCCTGGCTGCGTCCGCGGTCAGCGCCGGCTCGCACATCCCGGTGCTGCTCACCACAGATGGCGACGCTTTGCCGAAGTCAGTCTCCGACGCGATCACGGCAAATGGCATTGGCCAGATCGTCATCCTGGGTAGCACGGACCGTGTGTCTCAGAAGGTCGAAGATGCCCTTACTGCCGCTGGCGTCAAGGTTCTGCGCCTCGCTGGTACGGGTTCCAACGGTCGCTACGACACGGCTGTGAAGATCGCCGATCTGGACCGCAAGGCTCCTACTGACGGGACCGGAACTGCTACTGGCAGCACGGTCTACATCGCCAACGGCAATCTCGGCTGGCCGGATGCGCTGTCCGCCGGTCCTCTGGTCGCGCAGGGGCCTGACTCGCTGGTCACGGTCGGCGACACCGCAAGCCTGCCGGTGTCGACCACCCTGTTCCTGGCGAACAACAAGGGTGCGAGCGGCCTGACCGACGTTATGGCGCTCGGTGGCACTGACCGCGTTGCTGATGCGGTCGTCACCCAGGCGCAGGGCCTGCTCAAGTAGTTCAGACGGAGCGAAGGTTCATGGGGCCTGACCTCTAGCAACACACCGGCTGGGCCGGGCGGGAACGAAGTTCCCGCCCGGCCCACCCTTTTGTGCAGTTGCCAAGCAATTCCGGTTCGGGGCGGGCCTTCTGGGCGCGGTCGCTGGCGGGTTCCCCTTCGCGGTTGCCAAGCAATTCCGGTTCTGGAAGGTCGGGCCGGGTCTGTGCTCGGGCTCGGCCGGCTCCGCGTCCGCGCTCGCTGCGCTCACGCCCGGGCCCATCCGCAGTTGCCAGGCAATTCCGGTTCTGGACAGGCGAGCCGGGTCCGTGCCCTGCCCCCCAGTTGCCAAGCAATTCTGGTTCCGGGGTGGGCCTTCTGGGCGCGGTCGCTGGCGGGTTCCCCTTCGCGGTTGCCAAGCAATTCTGGTTCCGGGGTGGGCCTTCTGGGCGCGGTCGCTGGCGGATTCCCCTTCGCGGTTGCCAAGCAATTCCGATTCCGGGGCGGGCCTTCTGGGCGCGGTCGCTGGCGGATTCCCCTTCGCGGTTGCCAAGCAATTCCGATTCCGGGGCGGGCCTTCTGGGCGCGGTCGCTGGCGGATTCCCCTTCGCGGTTGCCCAGCAATTCCGGTTTTGGACGGTCGGGCCGGGTCCGTGCCCGAGCCCCCAGTTGCCAAGCAATTCCGGGTCCGGGGTGGGCCTTCTGGGCGCGCTCGCTGGCGGATTCCCCTTCGCGATTGCCAAGCAATTTCCGTCCTGGACAGTTGGGCCGGGTCCGTGCTCGGGCTCGGCCGGCTCCGCGTCCGCGCTCGCTGCGCTCACGCCCGGGCCCATCCGCAGTTGCCAAGCAATTCCGGTTCGGGGCGGTCGGGCCGGGTCCGTGCCCTGGCCCCCAGTTGCCAAGCAATTCCGGTTCCGGGGTGGGCCTTCTGGGCGCGGACCGTTGCGGATTCCCCTTCGCGGTTGCCAAGCAATTCCGGTTCTGGGGTGGGCCTTCTGGGCGCGGTCACGAGCGCGGCAACGATGAAGTCCTCACCTCCCTGGACAACAAGGAAGCTGTTTCCGAAGTACTTGACAGCTGCTACGCGGCGCCCCAAGCATTCACCCCAGACCTACCGGAGCCCGACGGCGGGTTCGCAGCGAGCCCCGCATTCGATCACGCCACTCCTCTAGTGGCACGGTTGCGGATCGAACACGACCGAGCCATGGAAGGGCTCTACTACGGGACTGACACACCGCCAACCTTCGACGAGGTACTCGACCGCGTCCACGCCAATCGTGATCTGCTCCACGTTTGCTAGGCGGCACCTGACGTGCGTCGCCCTGACGCCGCCGAGCGCCTCTCGTGCTTTGTCCACCTGCCCTATTTCCATCCACAACGTCCAGGGTGCACCGGCCCCAGGGCGGCGTCATACGCGAGCATCGCCAGTATGACGGCTAGAACCGACGGCGATGGAGAAGAACGCGACCCCGGCGCCGTCTCCGAGCACAGACCAATTGTGTTATCCACAAACACGTGTGACAATACAGAGGTACGGGTCCGATTCACGAGAGCAGCACGGTCGCGACACCGCATCGCTCCTAGCCGAGCCCGCTACGTGATGGCGACGGTCCGCGGTCACTCGATCACGACCAACAAAGGCAACGCCGGGGTCCTATGGATCGGCGCAGACCAGGATGGCAATCTCCTCGAGGTGATCGCGGCGGTGGAGCCGGGCGAACTGATCGTGACCCACGTGATGCCCAGACGGTGGAGGGAGCAACGATGACGCCGAAGCAAAAGCGTGCCGCGCGGGTACTTCTGCCCGATCGAACGGTTTCCGCCGAGTACGACGATTCCGTCATGCTGGACTATGACGCCGAACTCGCGACCGATTTGCGGGACGCCGCAGAGAAATACCTCGCGGCGCACCCGGAACTGACACCTGGGCGCCCGTCCCTATCTGCTCCGGGTATCCATTCACCGCACGTGTCGTTCCGGGTGCCCGCAGACCTCGCGCGCCGCCTCGACCGACAGAGCGCTGCGGAAGGAATATCGCGGTCGGCCCTCGCGCGCCGCGCGCTGGCGGAATACCTCGACAGCACACGTCGCGCCGGATAGTTCAGCGTCATGGGCTCCGCTGACTCCGCGTCTGTGCTCGCGGCGCAGCCGGTCATGGGAGCAGAGGCGGGCCCGAGGCCGTGCCGTCGCGCATGAATGAGGTAGCAGGCTGGGTCGTGCAGTGAGCGGGACGTCGTGGTGGGTGGTGCTGGCCGCTACTGCCGTCGGTGCAGCGCCTGCGATCGGCGGCAGCATGTCAGGTCGTGTTGTAGCCCAGCGGCGGGCGCGGTCCTCACGAGTGACTGAAGATGGCTGGGCCGCTGCGTCATGCGCGGTTTCGACGTTCCGCGTCGCTGGCCGCGCGATCCCTTCTTCCGCTTCTGGTTCCGCTATGTGCTGCCCTTCCAAGACGACCTCGATGCGACAATCCGGGCTCAAGGTCGCCCCGCAGCCAGAGACCGTCTTGTTCAGCCGCAGCGGCTACACCGATGGTCTCCGCGAGGCGGCCGACTCCCGTGACTACGTCGCACCAACTTGGCGGAGTGGATTGGTCGCGCTCGCCAGGGTGTCGACGTCGTCATCACCGACCGCGGGACGCCAGTGGCCCGCCTCATGCCGGTGGATAGTGCGCCCTTGCTGGAGCAGCTCATGCAGGAGGGCGTGCTTGCGCGGGCGCAACAACCCAACCGCCGCCGCGCTGAAGGTGCTCCGCGGGTCCGCGCGAGAGGCTCCGTATCCGATCTCGTCGGCGACGAGCGCCGCTGAAAGATGACGGTTGTCTATTTCGACAGCAGCGCGTTCATCAAGCTGCTGATCGAGGAGGACGGTAGTGAACTCGCGGCGTTGCTGTGGGATCGCTGCGATGCGGCCGTATCAAGCCGGCTTGCCTACCCGGAAGTGCGCGCGGCGCTGGCCGCGGCCAGGCGCGCGCACCGGCTCACAGCCGTCGGCTTCTCCATGGCGGAGACCGCCTGGGACGACTATTGGGCCTCCGTCCGGCCGGTTGAGCTCACGGCATCTGTGACTCGGCACGCCGGGACCTTGGCCAGCACGCACGCACTGCGCGGTGCCGATGCAGTTCACCTTGCCAGTGCTCTGGCCGTCGGCAGCGTGGACCCCCTGCTCGCCGTCTGGGACGAGCGCTTGCGGCGGGTCGCGGAAGACGCGTCCCTGCGTGTCGTTCCATCGGCGGCTTCCGCGGGCTGACGGGCCGCCTGCTCGACAAACAGTTTCTCATTATTGATGTGTTCGACTGAACGACTACAATGAGAAACATGCCAGCGACAAGCCCGTACATCAGCCCCGAGCAACAGGCGGATCTCGAGTGCATTGGCGGCCGGCTGCGTGAGCGTCGGAAAGCGCTCGGGGTCACGGCAGTAGCCTGCGCCGAAGCCGCCGGCGTATCGCGTGTCACCCTGCACAGGATCGAGACGGGCAACCCGTCGGTCACGATCGGCGCCTACATCAATGTCGCAGCCGCCCTCGGTCTCCACCTGGTCGTCCCGGTCCTCGACGCGCCGGGGACGCGGCCGGCGACGGTCACCGTCGGCGACTACCCCGGCCTGCGAACGCTGGCCTGGCAGACCGATGCCGGCACCCAGGTCACCGAGACAGAGGCGCTGAACCTCTACGAGCGCGGCTGGCGACACCTCGACCAGGAGGCGCTCACCGGCCGCGAGAAAGCGTTCATCCAGCACCTCGCGGACACCTACAGCAATGGGAGGCTCCTTGTTTAGGCGGCTGTACCATCAGCGGGTGGCCGAGGTGCTGTCACTGCTCGACGCCCAGCTCCTAGCCGCACACAACTGCTGGTTCGGCGGCGGCACCGCGATCGTCCTCGCCAACGGGGAGTACCGCGAATCGGTCGACATCGACTTCCTGGTCTCCGATCAGCAGTCCTACCGGCAGCTACGCCAGATCGTCAGAGACGGCGGACTGGGCGCCCTGGCTACCCGCGGAATCGAGCTGGGCCGCACACCAATCATCGATAGCTACGGCATCCGGGCCTTGGTGCTCGCCGCCGGGTCGGTGATCAAGTTCGAGATCGTCAAGGAAGGCCGCATCAACCTGGACATCCCATCCCCGAGCGATCAGGTCTGCGGAGTGCGGACGCTGACGCGAACCGACCAGGTCGCGAGCAAGCTGCTAGCCAACGATGACCGCTGGGCAGACACGTCGACGTTCAGCCGCGACCTCATCGATCTGGCCATGATGAAGCCAACCGCCGCCACCCTGGCTGCGGGCGCCCACAAGGCCGCCGGCGCGTACGGCAAGTCGATCGGCGAGAGCCTCGCCAGGGCAGTCTCCTACCTCCGCGACCAGCCACAGCGTCTCGACGAGTGCATCCGCGCGCTCAAAGTTGACGCGCCTCGAGCGGTGGTCTGGCAGAACATCCGCAACCTGTCGGCACGGCACGCGAAAAACGGCAGCTCGCCCCGGTATTGACTGCGCCACCGGATCGTGTATGACGCCGCCCTCAGGCCAGTGGAGAGCGGGTCGGCTGCTCGAACGAGTCGCTGATGGTTCGGGGTCCGCTACTGGAGGCCGAGTTCGGCGCGGAGCCGGCCCGGTTGCATCGTGCCGGGGCCGGTCAAATCGTCGAACGATGCCAACAACCGGACCAGGTCGTCACGCCGGGTCGGGTCCGCGGCCGCCTGCCTCGGCGTGAAGCCGGACAGTGCGGGGATGCGCTCGTCACACCACTCGATCTCCTTGTGGCGCATGAGTCCGTCGAGGAATTCCAGCATCTCAGGGTTGTCCATCGGATCGCCGTGATCGCCGGTCGCGCGCGGCACGGCAGGCGACGAACCCGCCCCGCGCATCATCGCCGTGGCGGATTGTCGCTGTTCATCGACCAGGCGCAGGCCGGACAGTGCACCCAGTTGCGCTTTCAGTGCCGCGAATCGTTTCTCGTTCATGGTGTCGAGGGTCAGCGTGTTGTCGCTCAGCTCCAGCTGCCCCAGCACCGTGGCGCCGTTGCCGTCACTGCCCCCGTTGTCGGCCAAGGCGGTGAAGCTCCCGCCGCCGACGTCTTCGAACAGGCGCGCGAGGTCAGCGGCGGTGGACGCGTTATCGGCGACCCGGTAGGTGGCGGTGCAGTGCACCATCGGCTCGCCGTCCGTGGTGACCAGCGTGGGCGGCGCGAATCGGGCGGCCGCGAACCCCACCACGTCGGCCGGGCCAGCGGTGCCTGCCTCCAGCTCATCGCACAACGCGACGGCCCGTTCCTCCTGGTGCATCGGCACCGGCTCCAGCCCACCGAAGATCTGCCACGTCTCACCCACCGGCAGCAGCCGCATCAGGATGCGCATTCCGACCTTCAGCTGACGGGTCGCCAGCTTCTCCGTCACTGTGAGCCGGTCGCCGCTGCGAATGTCGCGCACGTCGAAACCGACGCCGACCCGCACCTTCGTCACCTCGTAGACGGACCGTTCCCGCAGCAGCCAGCCCGTGGCGGCCAGCAGCTCATCGTCGGGCAGCAGGTATCCGCGTTCGTCGAGGAAGGCCTGCAGGGCGCTGCCCTCGAACAGCGCCGTGTCTGCCACGAGAGGGTCCGCGATGGCGCGTTCGATGGCGTCCGGCGCGGGATCGAACCGCGCGCGGATCTGTGCAAGCGCGACGATCAACCCGCGGTGCCTGCCCCCCAGCGCGTACTCCCGCGCCTTGTTGTACAGCCAGGTGGTGCGGCTTTCCAGCGGCAGATATTCGCGCCCCAGGTGGCACACTTTGTATTTCCGGCCGGATCCGCACCAGCACGGCTGGTTGCGGCCCAGGTCGCGCCGGGCAGGGCTTTCTAGTTTCAGCAGCTGCTGAACGCTGTCGTCCTCATCGTCGAATCCGGCCTGCCGCAGCAGCGAGATCGCCGCCGCCGCGTCGCCCCGGTCGCCGGCGAACCCCGCCAGTCGCTCCAGCACCGGCGGCCAGGACGTGTCCGCCATGCGGGCCGCCTCGAAGTCCGCCTCCGCGGCCGGCACGTCGCCGAGATGCTCCCGGCACCGGCCGCGTATCCACAACACCGCCGCCCGGGCCCGGCGCGGAGCCACGGCCAGCCATTCGGTGGCGTACTCGCCGAGCCGCCCGGCGGCAGCACCGTCGAAACCGACCGCCGCCGCGAACAGGGCTTCTGCCACGTCGGGGTCCGCGAGTTCGGCCAGCAGCCCGGCCAGTGCGTCGCGGTCGGCAGGAATCGGCGGGATATCGGGCTCTTCGGACACTGTGCCGTACTCGTCTCCGCGTTCGGCGTCTTGCGATGCCGCTTCCCACCGCACCCACGGGGCGAGCTGGGCGACGGTGATCGCGCCGCCGATGGGTAGGCCGAAGGTGAGTGCGACTTCGCTGGCGTCCTGGGTCACGCGCCATTCGCGCGGATCGACGTCGGCGGTGGCGATATCGGTGCCGATCATCTGGAACCCGGCGGCTTCGATCATCTCGGTGATCGGCGGGAGTGGCTGGGTGAACAGTGCCCTGTCGTTCTTCATCACGCCGACGGTGAACTCCGACATGCTGATCGGCATAGGTGGACGACCGTCCTCAGCCGGACTGTCGCCGTTCAACACCGCGAGCGCGGCGGCGGCGAATGAGTCCGGAATCGGTTCGGGTGAGGCGGCACCGAGTATGACGCCGTTCGGGGTGAGGCGGATTCCGATCAGCTGGCCTGCGGCCATACCTGCGAGACTGCCCACCGGCAGCGCCAGGACCGCGTCGGGATCGGCGTCCGGATCGAACGGTTCGCTATCGTGGTCGACGGTGTCCCATATCTCCTCGCTGCGATCGGAATCCTCGGCCCACTCGATCGGCCCATCCGCCGTGTACAGCAGATCGCCGCCGAGCAAAGGCTCCAGGAGGACGAGGTCCGTGTCGGTGCGCAGCACGTCGAGTTTCACCTCCCACGCCGTGAGCCTGCGCGTGAGCACCCTGCCGCGGAGCAGGCCCTCTGCCACTGACGCGTCATGGTCGGCGGGATCGTCGAAGTCGTCCGCGCTATCGAACGCGGCGGCGGGGCGATGCGGGTTGGTCATGGCAACGAGTATTCCGGCCGGCGACGATGAAGGACAAGTCTCGGGGCCAGGACTCTTCGTTACGCGGCGCGTTACTAACGTGCTGCAGTACTATTAGGACATGATCCAGTCTGTCGGCGACCGCGACACCGAGCGCGTGCGGTTGCGACTTCAAGGGCGAACGGGCGATTGAGGAAGCGATGACGGGAGAAGTAATGAATCGGGAGAAGTCAGCCATGCCGCCGGTGCATCCCGGCGAGGTCCTGCGCGAGGAGTTCCTCGAGCCGCTCGCCGTTAGCGACTACGCGCTGGCCAAGGCGATCCGGGTACCGCAGACCCGCATCAGCGCGATCGTCAACGGTCGCCGTCGCATCACCGCAGACACAGGGCTGCGACTCGCGCGTTTCTTCGGCATGTCCGAAGGCTTCTTCACCGGCCTGCAGGAGGACTACGACCTCGCGCTGGCCAAAGACCAACTCACCGACGTCCTCGACCAGATCCAACCCCTCGCGTCATAGCAATTGCGTTCGCGTCGCCTTTTTTACCAAGCCGGAATGACTCAACTCCGATCGCTCCCTCCGAGAGCGTCGCCGTCGAGCACGGACTGAGCCTCTTCTCGCGCCTGTTGGAAGCCGAATCGGATCTCAGCTTGGCCCCCCGGTGCGAATCCGTCGAAGTGCCGCTCGCTTGGCGACCGCGGAGGAGCCCGGACGCGAGCGCTGCAAGCGTGGACACGGAGCCGGGGGAGCCCCGGTGTCACGCGGACTCGTAGACCGGTGCAATTGTCGGGGGTACCTGGTCTAATGAAAGTGTCGGTCGGATCACGAAGGGGAGGTCGTCGTGCGGAACGCTACGACTCGTCCAACAAGGGACAGCCTGATGCGGCGCCGACACGAAATTTTAGATCGCCTCGGCCTCACACAGGATGAATTGAAGAAGATCAGCTCCACGCGCACTCTGACCCCGGAGGAATACGACGCGCGGGAGGAACTGGACCAGATCGCGTTCCTCTTGGGCGAGTAGCCAGTGGGTCACTCACCGCAGTTGGGTCGCTGGTCTGCGAACTTTGCGGACGAGGTGCAGTCGCTGCTTGATGGAGTTCTCCCGGGAGCCGCGCGCGTCGAGTCAGTCCTGGCTCCGCGCGCGGAGCGCTATATCGTTCGCCCGAGTAACGCCGAGGGCTCGGCTCGAGGCGTTGCCCTCTTCGTCGGCGGTAGCCATCTTGCGGACCTGCGCTTTGCGTTCTACCTCGTTCCGGACCGGACCGGCACCTACCTCAAGACCGCGCGGTCCGACATAGCGGTGCATTCTGTCCTAGATCGGGCGCCATTGGTGCGTCTGGAATACCTGGCGGACATGCGAACGGAACCAGTTGCCCATTGGCAGTTCCATGCTGAACGAGGATCATTCACTCACCTCCTGACGCACGCGCATGATCAGCGGCGCATCGCCAAACCCCATGATTTGTCGGCGCTCCACTTTCCAGTCGGCGGTGAGCGATTCCGTCCGTGTTTGGAGGACGTCCTGCAGTTCTTGGTGCTGGAATGTGGCGTCGACCGGCGCGACGGCTGGCGAGCGGCCGTTGAAGACGGACGGCGTAAATGGCGTCACCGGCAGCTCGGGGCCGCACTTCGCGATGCGCCCGCAGTGGCCGCTGATGTGCTCCGCAGCCTGGGCTGGACCGTGGAAATGCCACCTGGCGACGCCGCACCCGACGTCGAGAACGGCGCACTAACGGCCTGGTAGCCACACCCGCACGAGGGCGCCGGGGACCGCGTTGAGGATGACACCGGGCGGGGCGCGCAGGGCCCCAGGGCACAGGCCCGGTGTCGGCCCGCCACATCGGGGGCTGCTTGGCAACCGCGGAAGGGGCCCGGGCGCGAGCGCAGCGCCGGCCATGCGCGGCAGTCCGGACCAAGCACTGCCGCCGCTCAGATCGTCCGACGCGCAGCGAGCGCGGACGCGGAGCCGGCGGAGCCCGAGCTCGGACCCGGAATTCTTGTCCACGACCGGAATTGCCTGGCGATTCCGGAGCGCAAGAGCTGGGTGCACGGGCCCCGCCGCTTTCGGCGCCGCGCCCGCGCCCGACCAATGCGCCATGCGAGGTGCAACTAAATTGGCTCCAGCAGATGGTGCGGTGCGCTCAGCCGGAGGAGGAGGCCTTCGGAGCTTCATGTACGAAAAGCTGGGTGCGAACCAGCGCGCATGGAGTATGGTCGCTGAGTGTGTAGGAAAGATCACCGTCAGTGAGCAATTGCTTCGTGTGAAGAGGTGGGGGATATGCCTTACGGAAAGCCGCTAGCCGGGGTGTGCATGGCGACAGCCCTGTTTGTATGTTCAGCGTTCGGCGTGCCGACGCTGCCGGGCTCGCCACCCGCCCCGGACGCCACGGTCGCGTCTTGCGGGCGGTGTAAATGAGGAACGGGCGTAGGTTCCGCTCAAGAAGACCAATTCTTGGAGTGGAAGGACTACGCCCGTGCCGAAACGAGTATCGCCTACCGAGGTGCTGCGTGACCAGATAGATGCCGTGTTCGCCCAGGGTGGTGACCTGGCTGGCGCGATCGAGAAGGTTGCCCGGCTCGGGGCGCAGCTGCTGCTGCAGTCGGCGTTGGAGGCCGAGGTCACCGACTTTTTGGGCCGGGCCCGGTATGCCCGGGCTGCACTCATCGACGACGCCAGGGCTGGGATGCGCAACGGCTATTGCGACACCACGGTCAAGACGACGGCAGGCCCGGTGACGCTCAAGCGGCCGAAGCTGCGCGCAACGGACGAGCGGTTCTGCTCGAAGCTGTTCGGCAAGCACGTGACCCGCACGAACACGCTCGAGGCGCTGGTGATCGGCTCGTATGTGCGCGGTTTGTCGGACCGGGACGTGGAAAACGCGCTGGCCGAGGCCCTGGGCGCGGACGGGGCGGTGTCCCGTTCGACCGTCTCAAGGATCTGTGCACAGATCAAGGAACAGTTCGACGCCTGGCGGGCCCGGCGGCTCGACGCTGTCGAGTTGGATTATCTGTTCCTGGACGCGTCGTTCTTCCGCTATCACGTCGGCGCGAAGGCCGAGCCGATCGTCGCCGCGTGGGGCATCGACACGGGCGGCAAGCCCGTGTTCGTCGGATTGGACACCGCCACGGGCGAGTCCGCCGACTCGTGGAAGGAGTTTTTAACCGGGCTCGGCGACCGCGGCCTGGCCTGCCCGCTGATGGTGATCTCCGACGGGGCGAAGGGCCTGATCTCGGCGGTGGAGCAGGCCATGCCGAAGGCGCTGCGGCAGAGGTGTCTGATTCACCGCTCGCGGAACTTGCTCGCCAAGGTGCCGGAGAACGCCCAGGCCGAGGTCAAGGACGACTACTGGGCGATTTTCGACATTCCCGAGGGCATGGAACCCGGCTTGGACACCATCGCGTTCGTGCAGAAGCGCATCGACGCGTTCGCCTCGCGCTGGAAGAACGCGTACCCGTCGGCAGTGCGCTGCATCCTGGACGACCGCGAATCGCTTACCGAGTACCTGCGCATGCCCAAAGAGCACTGGGCCCGCATCCGTCACTCGAACTTCATCGAGCGCACGTTCGGCGAAACACGAAGGCGTGTCAAGGTTATCGGCCGGCTACCCGGAGAGCACTCCTGCATCTCACTCGTCTGGGCCGTGCTCGACCGGGCCGCCGTCGGCTGGCGCGGCCTGGCCGTCACCGCCGACGGGCAACGCCTCCTCGCCAGGCTCCGCGTCACGCTGCTTGCCCCGCCAGCCCAGCTACCCGGCGCCCGCGGCCAAGCCAGCTCGCCACCAGCGGAAACCAGCACTGTCGGAGCCGTCGCATAACATCAAAACCGAGTGGAACCCACGCCCTCATTTACACCGAGGATGGGACGCGACC
>Ga0209916_1001943_pt1 | contig 13117 bp, 10 predicted proteins | sample ThiBio_1000_plan_FD_183956 | JGI IMG/M metagenome (GOLD analysis project Ga0209916, IMG submission 183956) | Wastewater bioreactor microbial communities from Cape Town, South Africa - Thiocy_solids_2 (SPAdes) | ecosystem: Engineered > Bioreactor > Thiocyanate-remediating > Anaerobic-Aerobic ... | reverse complement strand
ATCCCTTACGTTTATAGCGATCCACCTCCGCGTTATAATCGTCGATAAATTGCTTGACTCGCGAGGCGAGGGCGGCGGGATCGAAATCGTAGACGACGGCGTCCCGGCACGTTGCAACGCCGCGTCCGTACAAGCTGAAAGCCATCTCGCCGTCATGGCCCGACTTGCCGAACTTGTTGCCGATCGAGATCATATCCGCGTATTCGTCGGCGTTCTCGGGCACGAGCCAGACGTGGCGGTCGTCGGGCTTGAGCCTGGACCAGTTCACGCCGGCGATCGACCCTTTCGTCGCCAGCCATTCCAGCTTGGCCGCGCGGCGCCAGTCCTTGGGGACGCGGTGAAAGGACAACCCGCGATTCTTGCGTTTCGGCGATCGAACCGCGATCGTGATCCCCACGCCCACCTGGATGCCGAAGACGTTGTAGGCCGTGCCGCTCAGCTTCGGGTTCTTGCGGACGTTCCCCTCAAGGTCCAGATGGTAGACGTGGGTGAAATCCCGGAGAAGGTGCTTGCGGAAGCCGTCGAACGCGATCCCCTCCAGGAAGCTGTTGTTGGTGACGAAGCAGACGATCCCCGGTCGCTTTCCAAGCCGATCGATCGCCCAGCGGAAGAATTTGACGTAAACATCCGATAGCGCGTTCTTGTTCGACGCCGCGGAGTCCTTGGCGAACGTCGCGCGGATGTTTCCGTCGATCACGTCGTACTTGCGGTTCTTGTTGTTGTCGTTCTCGTTCAACTGCCAGGCGTTGTAGGGGGGGTTGCCGATGACGACGTTGATGAGGGTCTGCTTCTGGCGTTTGACGCGCTTGGCGTTCTCCTCGCTGATAAACAGATCGCCCTGTTCCCTGTGGGCTATGTCCAGGGTGTCGACGAGGCAGAGGCCGAGGAAGGGTTCGTAGGCGCCCGTTCGTTCGTAGTATTCGTGTTCGATGTTCTGGGCGGCGATGTAGTAGGGGAGGAGCATGACCTCGTTGGCGAAGAGTTGCTCCTTGTAGACGCGGGGGAGGTGTCTGGGCTCGACCCGGCGCAGGAGGTTGACGACGAAGTTGCCGGTGCCGGTGCAGGGGTCGAGGACGCGGACGTCGGGTGAGGAGAGGGTGAGGTCGAATTCGGTCTTCAAGACGTGTTCGACGCTGGAGCACATGAAGTCGACGATCTCCTGGGGCGTGTAGACGATGCCGTGGGTGTCGGCCGTCTTGACGGAGTAGCCCTGGAAGAAGCGTTCGTAGACGTGATTGAGGAACTTCTGTTTTTCCGAGAAGTCGGCGATGGTCCCGGCCGCGGCCTCGATGGCCTTGTAGAACGGGTCGAGCGCCTTGAGGAACTCCTCCCGGCTGAACGAGCGACCGACCAGGGCGCGGATGACCTTCTCGATCTCCACGGCGACGACGTTGCGGTTGACGAAGTCCTGATTGCTGAAGACGCGGGTGAACAGCCGCACCGTCAGCAGGTGTTGCACCAGCATTTCATCGACGGCCGCGGCGCTGATGTTGGGGTTGAGGGAGGAGCGGCAAAGCTCCATGAGGGATTCGAAGGCGTCCTGGAATCGGGGTTCGTCGACGTGGGCCTGGCGGATGATGTCCAGGAGCACCCTGGCGAGGGTGGGGACGCGGTCCTGGAACTCGGAGACGGCCTGTTTGAAGCCCTCGTACTCTTCCCGGACGTGGCCGTAGAAGGCGTTCAATAGCAGGACGAGGCGTTCCTTGTCGCGAAGGTCGACGCGGAGGGCCTCGCGGCCGTTCTGGAACAACACGCCGTGGCGGGTGTTCTCGAAGATGGTGTTGACCAGGGGATAGCCCCTGGCGATCTTGCGCTTGATTTCGGCGTCGAGGTCGTCGTCGAGGTCCTTGGCCTCCCAGTAGCCGTATTCGAATTCCCACTGGTCGAGGAAGGTGCCGTCGGGCCTGACGTTTTTGCCCGGCAGCGTCCGCTCCGGGACGAGGGTCCAGTTCGTCTGGGTTTTGGCGGTGTCGGCCAGGAGGTTCTGAAACGCCGTGCGGGTGGCCGATTCATGACCGGCGTGGACCTTGGCGTAGTCGCCAAGCTCGGCGTAGTACGCCTTGACGGCCCTGTCATTGGGCTTCAACGAAGGGACGGCGGAGGACGTGGCGGACATCGGCGCGCCTCGGGAGCGTGGATGGGGGACGCGCTTGATTGTGCGCGTCGAGGCGGCCGGGGGCAAGCGGTCGGGGGGATCGCGAGGCTGACGACCCGATACTTTTTCAGAGGCCGCGGCGATCATCCATCGCCTTCCCCCCTTGAGCAAGATTATTCGTGAGTGACGTAAGTCCAAGAACGATCCCGGATGCCTCGTCCGATCACCCAACCGTCCAATGACTTAGGGCGGGCTTGGGCTGATTTGCGACAACACCCGGCACCATAACGATTTACGAGTCCCACGAATAATCTTGCCTTGAGGGAGAAGGTGGCCCGAAGGGCCGGATGAGGGGTCGACCGGCGTCGCGTCTCGGCGTAAGCCATGAGGTGAAATCGACTTCGATTCCGATGGCTTCCGGTCCCGCCCACCCCTCATCCGGCCTTCGGCCACCTTCTCCCTCAAGGGGAGAAGGGCGACCGGCGTCGTCTCGCGCGGGGTCGCATGCGGAATCCGACAAGTGTCGAGTTGTCAGGATCGGGAGGGGGGAGGGTGCCCGCGCGGGGCACCCCCATGCGTCCGTCCGTCCCCGCGGTTACGCGGTGGCGGGCTTTTTGGGGCCTTTCTGGCGGGAGGCCCTCCAGTCTTCGTAAAGGGACTTGAGTTCCTCGACGGTGACGCCGCCGTGGTCGTCGCCGCCGTTCCAGCGGGCGAAGAGGGCGGTGTGGCGGTCGCGCAGGGGGCCGCGGGGGAGGAAGCGGCCGTGGAACTTCTTGACGTACTTCAAGCGGGGGTCGGCCGGCGGGCGCGGGGCTTCGGCCGGCGTCTCGGCGGCGTCCTTGGACTTCTTGGCGTCTTTGGCCATCGAACGGATCCTGCGTCGCTTCGCGGTAGGGGGGAAACGGAAAGGACCGCCGCGGGGCGGTCCTGGAACGTCTCGCGCGGGTCGGCCGGACGGGACGGTCGGACCTTGGGCGCGAACTTCGACCGAGACAGTTTAATCGATCCCCTCGGCGGCTGCCAAGCGTGCTTCAACCCCGCGAGGCGGGTCGTCGTTCGGCGGGCGTCTTCCGCCAGGCGTGGGGGCCCTTGAGGATCGACGGGGGCGGCGCGTCGGCCTTCCAGCGGTGGGCCTCCAGGCTTCGGACGATGCGATCGGCCAGTCGGACGGCCTGGAGGCCCGCCTCGCCGGGGACGCGGGGGGGGGAGCCCTCGCGGACGGCGGTCGCGAAATCTTGCAGCTCCGCGGTGAGCTGGTCGCGCGGCGGCGGCTCGATCGGGTCGACCCGCAGGACCTTGCCGAAGAGGTGTTCCTTGATCGCCGCGGGGTTGGCGAGGTCGACGCCTTCGAGGTCGACGCCGCCGGCCAGGAACTCGTCGGAGGGGCGGACGACGGTGGCCTTGCGGCCGGCGAAATCGAGCGAGGCGAAGCCCTCCGCGCCCCAGACCCGCATTTTCCGCGAGGTGGCGTAGCTGGCCCTGCTGGCGGTCAGGTGGGCGACGGCGCCGTTCTCGAAGGTGACGCGGGCGTCGGCGACGTCCTCGTGGTCGCCGAAGAGGGCCGCGCCGACGGCCGAGACCGAGGCGACGGGGGAATCGACCAGGCTTAGAACCACGTCGATGTCGTGGATCATCAGGTCGAAGACGACGCCGACGTCGGTGGAGCGGAAGGTATAAACGGCCATTCGCTCGGCGCTGAGGAATCGGGGTCGGATCGGGGATTGCTTGAGGGCGTCGAGGGCGGGGTTGAAGCGTTCGACGTGGCCGACCTGGAGGGTCGCGGCGTGGGCGTCGGCCAGGGCGACGAGTTGCTCGGCCTCGGCGACGGAGCCGGCCAGGGGCTTTTCGACCATCGCCGGGATCCCCGCGGCCAGGAACGCGCCGGCGATCTCGCGGTGAAGCACGGTGGGGACGGCGATCGAGACGGCGTCGACCCGGCCGATCAGGTCGCGGTAATCGACGACGGCGGGGACGCCCAGTCCCTCGGCGACGGCGCGGGCCTGTTCGGGGCGGGAGTCGGCGACGGCGACCAGCTCGACGCGCGGCAGGGACGCCAGGATTCGGGCGTGGTGCCGGCCCAGGTGGCCGACGCCGACGACGGCGACGCGCAAGGGGTTCATGCTGGGACGCTCCATGTCCGTTCGCGCGGTTCTTCTGAACCGGCGGTCGCGGCGGTCGGTCAGGCGGGGACGCTCACCGCGGCGCGGTCGCGGCCGCGGCCGTGGCGGCCCTGCTGCTGGTAATCGATGAAGTCGAGCAGTCGGCGGACTTCCGGGCAGTCCTGGCCGTGGGTTTCCAGGGCCTCACGGGCCTGTTTGACGCTGGTGCGGCCGCGGTAGATCAGGCGATGGGCCTCGTGCAGGGCGGCGATCGCGGCGGCGGCGATGCCGTGGCGCTTCAGGCCGACGATGTTGATGCAGCGCGCCTTGGAGGGGTTCCCCTCCACGAGCATGTACGGCGGGACGTCGTGGTAGATCCGCGAGAGGGCGCCGACGTAGCTGTATTCGCCGACGCGGACGAACTGGTGGAGGCCGACGCCGGCGGAGACCGTGGCGTGGGAGGCCATGTGGATGTGTCCGGCCAGCATGCTGTTGTTGGCGACGATGATGCGGTCGCCCAGGACGCAGTCGTGGCCGACGTGGACGTTGGCCATCAGGTAGACGCGCGAGCCGATCCGGGTGACGCCGTCCTCCTTGGCGGTGCCGCGGTGGATGGTGACGCCCTCGCGGAAGACGTTGGAGTCGCCGATCTCGACGCGGGTCGGCTCCCCCTTGTAGGTCAGGTCCTGGGGCTCGCCGCCGAGGACCGCGTTGGGGTGGACGACGTTGTCCTCGCCCAGCTCGACGCGTCCCAGGACGCAGACGTGGGCGATCAGGCGGCAGCCGCGGCCGATCCGGGCCTCGGGGCCGATCACGCAGTAGGGGCCGATCTCGACCTCGTCCGCGATCTCGGCGCGGGGGTCGACGTGGGCGGTGTCGGCGATCACGGTGGCCATGTGAATGGTTCCTACATCCGGTCGTCCGGAAAGTGGGGGTGACGGGCCGAGGACGAGTCAGGCGGCGGGGACGGCGGCGTCGACGAGCACGAACCGAAACCGGGCCTGGGCGGCCGGGGCGTCGCCCACCCTGGCCGCGGCGGTCACGCTGGCCGACGCGGACTTGATCTTCAAGGCGACGACCTCGATCCGCAGCTGGTCGCCGGGGACCACCGGCCGTCGCAGCTTCACGTCGTCGATCGACGCGATCACCGCGGCCTTGCCGACGCGGTCGACGCCGGCGGAGTAGGCGAACAGGACTCCGGCGGCCTGGGCCATCGCCTCCAGGATGAGGACACCGGGCATGATCGGCCGTCCGGGCCAGTGGCCTTGAAAAAACGGCTCGTTGAAGGTCACGTTTTTGATCCCCACGACCCGGCGGCCCGGCTCCAGCTCCAGCACGCGGTCGAGCAAGAGCATCGGGTGGCGGTGGGGAAGGACGTCCAGGAGGCCGTGGATGTCGATCGCGCCGTCGGCGCGGATCGGGAGTCGGCTGGCGGGCCGCGCGTCGCGGTCGTCTCGCTTCTCGACGGCCTGGACCAGCTTGCGGACCAGGGCCGCGTTGGCGTGGTGGCCGGAGCGGTGGGCGACCACGAAGCCGTGCAGGTCCATCCCCAACAGGGCCAGATCGCCGACCATGTCCAGCACCTTGTGGCGGGCGCACTCGTCGGCGAAGCGGAGGCTGTTGCCCACGACGCCGTCGGGACCGAACAACAGGACGTCGGCCTCGGTGGCGCGCAGGCCGATCCCCATGGAGCGGAGGGTCCTGGCCTCTTCCTCCAGCAGGAAGGTCCGGCTGGCGGCGATCCGGTCGCGGAAGGTCTCCGGGGTGGTCGTCACGAGGAAGCTTTGAGCGGCGATCGGCGACGACGGGCCGTAGTCCAGGTGGTAGGAGAGCGTCAGGCCGTCGCCGGCGCCGGGGTGGGCGGCCAGGACGGCGTCCCCCTCGCGGACGACGAACGAGCGGTCCAGCGCCAGGGCGGGGCGGTCGCGGTCCTGCTCGACGGCGCCGGCGGCGTCGAGCGTCTCGACGTAGCCGCGGCTGGAGCCGTCGAGGCCGGGGCACTCGCCGGCGTCGATCTCGATCGCGCAGTTGTCGATTCGAAGCCCGGCCAGGGCGGCCATGACGTGCTCGATCATCTCGACCCGCGCCGGGCCGTCCTGGACGGCGGTTCGCCGTTGGGCGGGAACGACGCGGTCGATCCGAGCGGCGACCGCGGGGCGGTCGGGAAGGTCGACCCGGACGAAGCGGATGCCGGAATCGGCCTCGGCGGGGAGGAACCGCATCCGGACGTCGGCGCCGAGGAAGAAGCCGACGCCGGCGACCTCGGCGGCGCGGGCGAGCGTGCGTTGGGGGCGCTTGGAGACGAGCATGCCTTCCCTGGTCCTTTCGCCCGCTCGACGCGGCGGACTTGTCGGCGTCCGCGCGGGGTCGGGCCGGTGGTGGTCCCGTCGAATCCTTCGGGACGTCGCCCCGGCGTCGGAGTCCGCTCCGCGCCGGGGGCTCGGGGGGGGACGGGAGACGGGTCGGGACGGTCAAACGGCGACCGGACCCGGCCCGGGCTCGACTCAGCGGACGCTCGTCTTGGGGGTGGCGCCGGCGGCGGCCGGAACCGCGCCCGTCGGCGGCGTTCCAAGGGGCGCGGCGGCGGCTCCGGCGGCGGGCGCGGCGCCGGCGGCGGCGGTCCCCTTGGCGATCGGGCCGCCGGCGTCCTTGTAGACCCGGTTGAGGTTGTGGATCACGTCCTGGGTGATGTCGTTGGCCGGGTCGAAGTAGATCATCGGGTTGGCCATCGCGGCCATCACCGACTGCGGGTTGGAGCCGTTGGGCGCCTGGTTGGTGACCTTGACGATGTAGGTCATCCGTCGCGCCACGGCGATCCGCTTGGCGACCTCGGTCACCTCGTTGTAGAGGCTGGCCATCGCCTCGGCCTCGCGACTTTGGAACTCGCGCTCGGCCTGCTCCTTGCCGGCCTCCAGCCGGGCCTTCAGCTCGGTGAGCTTGTTCTCCTGCTTCTTGTACTCCTCCTGGCCGGGGGCGTACCGCTGGAGGACCTCCATCTCCTGGCCCATCTCGTTCTGGAGCTTCATCAGCTCGTTGCGCTTGGCGAGCATCGCCGCCTGGAATTCCTCGTTGGCGTACTTGACCTTCTCGTAGTTCTTGAAGACCGAGTCGATGTCGATCGTGCCGATGACCGGCGCGGTCCCGGCCTTGAACTGGGAGGCCCCGGCGCTGGTCTTGCGGACGGCGGCGTCTTGTTGTCCCTGGATCGGCGCGGAGAGCAGTCCGGCCCCCACGACTCCCAGCCCGGCCGCGACGATCAAGCGAGACGAAAGACCCATCGGCGAAACTCCTTTTCGCACCGCGCCGGCGGCGGGCCGACGTTCCGAACCGCCCCGTCCGAGTCCGTTTCGGGCGGCTCGTCCTGCCGCGCCGCACGCGGAGGCCGCCCGCCTCGGGGGGTCGACGGCGGCATTCTGACGCGAAGCCCCCCGGCGGTCAAGGCGAACCGACGCGGCCGCGGCTTACGCGCCGGTGTAGGTCAGCGCGAAGTCGTGGAAGCGGTACTTCTTGTTCTTGGGCGTCTCGCCGGCGGCGGCGAAGAGCCGCAGGAGCATCTCCCCCAGGTGCTCGATCCGCACGCTGTAGAAGTTGTGCTTCCCCGCGCGGCGGGGCTCGATCAGGCTGGAGACCCGCAGAAGCGCCAGGTGGTGGCTGACCGCCGGCTGGCTCTGGCCCAGGCGGTTGCACAGTTCCGTGACGTGCAGCTCCTTGTTCTCGGAGAGGGCCAGGTGGAAGAGGATCCGCAGCCGGGTCTCGTCGCTTAAAAGCTTGAACACCTGGGCCAGTTCGCGGATCGACTGGTCCGAGATCTCGGTCGTCGGCTCTTCGGTCTTCGTGGTCGCCTCGCCGTTGGGCGCGGTCGTCTTGCGGGCCATCGCGGAGAATCCTCTCGGTTGCGGTTCGCGCCGGAGTCGTCCGGTCTTCGGACGGCGGCGACGGAGGGTTTCGATGCGTCGGGGCGCGGGACGCGACGTCGACGGCCCCGCGGACGGACGAAATCGATTCGATGATAATCGATTCATCAGGATCGCGATATGCCGATTCGGCCGCGGCGAGCATTTCACCCCTTGAGCAGGCCGTAGCGGACCAGGGCGCGGGAGAGCCGGCCGCGGGCGGCCTCGTCGAGCGGGCACAGGGGGAGTCGGACCTCGTCGCGGCCCCTTCCCAAAAGCGCGATCGCCGCTTTCAGCGGCACCGGGTTGGGGGCCAGCCCCAGAAGGTCGCGGCAGAGCGGGAAGAGCCGGGCGTGGGCCGCGCGGGCGGCCGCGGCGTCGCCGCGGGTGAAGGCGTCGATCATGCCCCGGACGTCCTCCGGGACGATGTTGGCGGCGACCGAGACGACCCCCTCGGCGCCCACGGCCAGCATCGGCAGGGTCAGGCTGTCGTCGCCGGAGAGGACGGTCAACTCCGTTCGATCGAGGACGTCGCTGACCTGGTCCAGCGAGCCGGCGGCCTCCTTCACCGCCACGATCGTCGGCAGGGCCGCCAAGCGCTCGATCGTCTCCGGCTCCACGTTCCGTCCGGTTCGCGCCGGGATGTTGTACAGCACGATCGGCAGATCGACCGCCTCGGCCACCGCCGCGAAGTGGCGGAAGAGCCCCTCCTGGCTGGGCCGGTTGTAATAAGGCGCGACCAGAAGCGCCCCGTCGGCGCCCGCCCTGGCGGCGAACCTGGTCAGCCGGATCGCCTCGGTCGTGGAATTCGAGCCGGTGCCGGGGACGACCCTGGCCCGTCCCGCCGACGTCTCGACCACGATCGCGATCACCCGCTCGTGCTCGGCGTGCGACAGCGTCGGCGCCTCGCCGGTGGTCCCCACCGGGCTTAAAATCGGCGTCCCCCGCGCGATCTGCCACTCGACGGCGGCCCGCAGGGCCTCCTCGTCGACCTCGCCGTCCTTAAACGGAGTCGCCAGCGCCACCGTGCAGCCGGCGAAGTTTCGTCCCTTGCTCGCCATGGAAAAGCACCCACCGTCTCGACGTCGTCGCTTGCGCCCGCGATCCCGTGATGGACCTCGATGACCTGTCGCCGCATGCCAGCGATGAATATATTAAGGACCGGCGGCGGATCGGGGAAGGGGGCGCCCGTCCCGCCCGCGTTTCGAGGCCCGCGTCCGGGGCTTCAGCCGGCGGCCTCGATCCGGTCCTTCATCGCGCGCACGGCCGCCTCCAGGCCGATGAAGACGGCCCGACAGACGATCGCGTGGCCGATGTTCAACTCGGCCATGCCGGGGATCGCGGCGACGTCCCCCACGTTGCGGTAGTTCAGCCCGTGGCCGGCGTGCAGGCCCACCCCCGCGGAGACGATCCGCGCCCCGGCCGCCTCCAGCGCCTTCAGCTCGGCGTCGCGGTCGCGGCCCTCGCGGGCCAGGGCGTAGCGGCCCGTGTGCAGCTCGATCGCCTCGACCTGAAGCGCGACGGCCGCGTCGATCTCCGACGGCTCCGGATCCAGAAACGCCGAAACCCGGATCCCGGCGTCGCGCAGCCGCTTGACGGCCTCGGCGACGACCTCGCGACGCGAGGCGACGGCCAGGCCCCCCTCGGTGGTCACTTCCTCGCGACGCTCGGGAACGAGCGTCACCTGGTCCGGCCTGGTCTCGACGGCGATCGCCACCATCGCGGGCTCGACGGCCAGTTCCAGGTTCAGCGCGACCTGGACCGTCTCGCGAAGCACGCGAAGGTCGCGGTCCTGAACGTGGCGGCGGTCCTCGCGAAGATGGATCGTGATCCCGTCGGCGCCTCCCAACTCGGCGGCGGCGGCGGCCCAGACCGGGTCGGGTTCGACCCCCCGGCGCGCCTGCCGCAAGGTGGCGACGTGGTCGATGTTCACGCCCAGCCGGGCGGGGCCCTTGGCGTTCGCGGTCATGGCTTCATCTCGATCCGGGCGGCCGGCGCCTTGTCCTTGTAGTAGATCATCGCGCTGTAAGAACGTGGGTTCTTGTTGTTGAATGTAGCCGCGAGCGAGTACGTGGAATCCCTTCTCCCCTTGTGGGAGAAGGTGCCCCGGAGGGACGGATGAGGGGTGGACGCGACCGGAAGCCTCTGGAAACGCCCACCCCTCATCCGGCCTTCGGCCACCTTCTCCCACAAGGGGAGAAGGGATGATCGCCATCACTCTCCCTCGGGGTTTTCAACGAAGCGAGTCCCATACTGAAGCGCGACGGCCCGTTACGAAGAGCGACTTGGAATCTCGACTTCGACGACGGGTCATCCCCGGCTCGCGCCGGCCTTGCCCATCAACTTCAAGGGGGACTTGGCCAGGACGAACGTCCGTTCGCCGGCCAGGGTGAACGCCACGCGGACCTTGCGGTTGGGGCCCGCCCCCTCCACGGCCGCGATCCTTCCCAGGCCGTATTGCGGATGCAAAACCGACGCCCCCGCCCGGAACGAGTCCAACTCGTCGAGCCTGGGAGGGGCCGTCGGCGCCGCGCCGCCGCCGGCCAGTTGCGCCGCGGTCGTCAGTCGGAAACCGCCCGCCTCCGGCGACGGCTTGAACGTCGCCGCGGGGGTCGGCCGCGGTTGTCGGGGGGCGTAGTTCGCGTATCCCCGCGACGGCGAGCCCCAGCGGGTCTCCACGGTCGACACCCCGGAGCGGTCGTCGAACGTCAGGAAGTCCTCGGGCAGCTCCAGCAAAAACCGCGACCGCGTCGCGGCTTGCTGCTGGCCTCGGAAGGTTCGGATCCGGCAGTGGCTGACGTACAGCTCCTTCCGCGCCCGGGTGATGCCGACGAAGAACAGCCGGCGCTCCTCCTCCTCCTCGTTGGGGTTCTCGAACGCGCGGGAGTGGGGGAGGATGCCGTCCTCCAGGCCGATGATGAAGACGACGGGGAACTCCAGCCCCTTGGCGGCGTGAAGGGTCATCAGGGTGACGGCGCCGGTCTGCTGGTCCCAGCGGTCCACGGGCGACGCCAGGGTGATCTCGGCCAGGAAGTCCTGGATCGTGGCGCCGGGGTGTTCCTGGTCGAACTCGGCCGCGGCGGTGATGAGTTCCTCCAGGTTCGCCAGCCGGTCCTCCCCTTCCCCCTTGGCGTCGGCCTTCAGGTGTTGGCGGTAGCCGGACTTCTCCATCGTCTGTCGGATCACGACCTCCGCCGGGTGGTCGCGCAAGGTCGTCAACTCGTCGAACAACTTGACGAAGTCCGAAAACGCCCGGATCGCCTTCTCCTTCAGCCCCGGCGCCTCGCGGGCGCGTCGGGCGGCTTCCAGCAGGGGCAGGCCGTGTTCGCGGGCGAAGGCGGTGAGGTGGTCGAACGACGTCTTGCCCAGCCCGCGGGGCGGGACGTTGACGACGCGGCTGAACGCCAGGTCGTCCTTGGGGTTGTTGATCAGGTTCAGGTACGAGACGACGTCCTTGACCTCCTGCCGCTCGTAGAACGACACCCCGCCGACGATCTGGTACGGGATCCTCGCCGAGCGGAACGCCTGCTCGAAGGTCCGGGTCAAGGCGGTCATCCGGCAGAAGACGGCCACGTCCGAGTAATTGTACGACCCCTCGCGGACCAGGCCGGCGATCCTGCCGGCGATCCCCTCGGCCTCCTCGGTCTCGCGGGCGTAGGTGGTGACGTTGACCAGCTCGCCGTCGGGATTCTCGGTGAGCAGGTCCTTCGCCTTGCGGTTGACGTTGTACCGGATCAGGCCGTCGGCGACGGCCAGGATGTTCTTGGTGCTTCGGTAGTTGTGTTCCAGCTTGACGACTTTTACGGAGTCGTAGTCCTTCTCGAATTCGAGGATGTTGGAGAGGTTGGCCCCGCGCCAGCCGTAGATGGACTGGTCGGGGTCGCCGGTGACGCAGAGGTTGGGGTGGTCGACGGAGAGGGCCTTGACGATGGCGTACTGGGCCATGTTGGTGTCCTGGTACTCGTCGACCAGGACGTAGCGGTGGCGGGCGTCAAGCTCGGCGCGGACGTCGCGGTGTTCCTTGAGGATCTTGACGACGTGGACGAGCAGGTCGTCGAAGTCGACGGCGGACGCGGCCCTCAGCTTCTCCTCGTAGGCGGCGTAGACGCGGGCGACGAGGCGGTCGCGGTCGTCGCGGGCGCGGTGGGCGAGGGCCTTGGGGGTCGCCAGGTCGTTCTTGGCCTTGCTGATGGCGGATTCGATCTTCTCGGGGGTGATCGGCGAATCGTCGACCCCCATCGCGTCCAGGACGTCGCGGACGGCGCGCAGGCGGTCGGCCTGGTCGTAGATGGTGTACGAGGGGTCGAGCCCCACCAGCGCGCCGTAAGTCCGCAGCAGCCGGGCGCAGAAGCCGTGGAAGGTGCCGACCCAGACCCGCGCGCCGGGGACGAGGGCCTCGATCCGCTCGCGCATCTCGCCGGCCGCCTTGTTGGTGAACGTCAAGGCGAGGACGTTACGCGCCGGGATCCCTTGCCGGAGCAGAAACGCGACGCGGCGGGTGATGACGCGGGTCTTGCCCGAGCCCGCGCCGGCGAGGACGAGGAGCGGGCCGTCGACGTGCTGGACGGCTTCGCGCTGGGGAGGCGTCAGATCGGCGAGGAGGTCCATCGCGGTCCTTGCTCGGGGCGGATCGCCCGCGTTTCCGGGGCGGGAGTGGTCCACCGAAGTATAACGGCGTGAACTCGGACGGGCGATCCGATTTCGGTCCCGACGCCGCGCGGGGGCCGTCGCGACCGTCGGCATCCTATTCGTCCGACCGGGGCCTGGGATAAGCTGTAGCGATGTCCCCTCTCCCGCCGGGCTGACGACCCGACACTTTCTCAGAAGTCGTCACGACGAGGAGTGAGCCGCGGCGTTGATCGCCTTCTCCCCTTGAGGGAGAAGGTGGCCGAAGGCCGGACGGGGGGTGGGCGGGACCGGAGGCCATCGGATTTGAAGTCGTTATCAAGCCATGGCTTACACCGAAATTCGACGCCGGTCGACCCCTCATCCGGCCCTTCGGGCCACCTTCTCCCTCAAGGGGAGAAGGC
>Ga0209916_1001940_pt1 | contig 13185 bp, 9 predicted proteins | sample ThiBio_1000_plan_FD_183956 | JGI IMG/M metagenome (GOLD analysis project Ga0209916, IMG submission 183956) | Wastewater bioreactor microbial communities from Cape Town, South Africa - Thiocy_solids_2 (SPAdes) | ecosystem: Engineered > Bioreactor > Thiocyanate-remediating > Anaerobic-Aerobic ... | reverse complement strand
TGAAGCGCTGGTACAGCCGGATCGTGTCGCTGGCCATCACGTTGTTGTCGATCAGGCCGTGCTGCATCAGCAGCGGGTCGCGCAGGTTGGCGGCGTACTCGATCGGCGAGCTGGTCTTGTACGCCTCCGGGTCGAGCTGCGGGTCGTTGAGGATGTTGGAGGTGTACTCGTGGTTGTAGCTGGTCCAGTCGGTGACCGGGCGCTGCGCCGCGCCGGCGGCGAATTCGCCCGGCGCACGCAGCAGCGCCATCTCGGTCATGAAGCCGCCGTAGCTGCCGCCGTAGAGACCCACGCGCTGCGGGTCGACGCCGTGGTGCTTGACCAGCCACGCCTTGCCGTCGAGCAGGTCCTCCAGTTCCGGGTGGCCCATGTTGCGGTAGATCGCGGTGCGCCAGTCGCGGCCGTAGCCGGCCGAGCCGCGGTAGTCCATGTCCAGCACCACGTAGCCCTGCTGCACCAGCAGGTTGTTGAACATCTGCTCGCGGAAATACGGCGTGGCCTGCAGCGTCACGTCCTGCAGGTAGCCGGCGCCGTGGATGAAGATCACCGCCGGGCGCGAGGCCGGCGCGGCGGCCTCGTCGGCCGGGCCGTAGTACTTGGCATAAACCACCCCGGCGCCGTGCGAGGAGGGCACCTGGACGATCTTCGGCGCGATCCAGTCGTGCGCCAGGTAGGCGCTCTTCATGGTCTGGGTGAGCTCCTTCGCGGCGCCGCCGGCGGCATCCACCACCGCGAGCTGGTCGAACCGGTAAGGCGAGCCGTGCAGCACGGCCAGCTGCCGGTCGTCCGGCGACAGCACGAAACTTTCCACGCCCTGGAGCTGCGTCAGCCGGCTCAGCTCACCACCGGCGGAAGGTACGCGGTAGACGTCGTAGCTGTACGGCGCAACCTTGTTGGCCAGCACGTAGAACCACTGGCCGTCCTCGCTCAGCTGCGGCGCGCTGATCTCGAACCTGCCGGAGCCGGTGAGCGCGCGCGCCTTGCCGTCGAGCGGCTTGGCGTACAGCCGCGAGTAGCCGTCCTGCTCGCTCAGGTACCACAGCGTGCGGCCGTCCTTGAGCCAGCCGAAGTCGTTGAAGCTCCAGTTGATCCACGCCGGGTCGGTCAGCCGGTGCTGGCTGACCAGCGCGTGCCGCGCGAAATCGACGCTGGCGATCCAGCGGTCCTTGTTGTCGATCGCGCGCAGCTGCACCGCCAGGTTCGCGCCATCCTCGCTCCACACCAGGCCGCGCAAGTTCACCGTGACCGGGCGTACCTCGGGCGCCTTCAGCGCCTTGGCCTGGTCGGCCTTGCCGGCCTGCTCCAGCGCGGCCACCGTCTGCTTGCGCAGCGCCGCGAGCGGATCGGTCTTGATGCCGGGCAGCGCATCGGTCGTCAGCGGGTAGCTCTTGTGCTGCGCCAGGTCCAGCAGCAGCAGCGACTGCGGTGCCGGGTCGGCGCGGCCGACGTAGGTGCGCGCGTCTTCCGCCTCGGTGTAGCCGCTGTCGGTGACGTAATGGTTGACCACCGGCGCCTTGCCGTCCTTGTACTGCCTGGGCTCGGTCACCAGCAGCAGCCAGCGGCCGTTCGGCGACAGCGTGCTGTTGACCGCCTTGATCTTGCCGCCCAGCCAGAACGGCCGCGGCGCCCGGCCGGCATCGGCCGCCTCCAGCGCCTGCGTGTGCTCGCGCACCGCTTCCTTGTCGGCCTTGATCGCGCGCAGCGTCTTGAACAGGTCCAGCTGCAGCTGGCCGAGGTCGTCGGGCTGCTTCGCCTGCGGGTCGTCGGCGAACTTCAGCTCGGCCACCGGCGCGCTGACGCCCTTCGCCAGGTCGTAGCTGTACCAGTCGTTGCCGGCGCGGTACTGCAGCGCGCGGCCGTCGGCGGAAAACTGCGGCGCGGACTCGCGCTGCGCGGTCAGGGTGACCTGGCGGCGCTGGCCGCTGGCCAGGTCGACCAGGAAGATGTCATCGTGCAGGACAAAGGCCGCGTGCCGGTGCGCACGATCGAACACCGCCGGGCCATCGGCGCCGGCCATCGCCGCCGGATCGAGCTTCACGCTGCTGCCGCTGGCCGGGTCGACGCGGTACAGGTCGCGCACCGAGCTGCCCTCGCGCTTCAGTTCGTAATAGAGACTGCGGCCGTCCACGCTCCAGTAGGGATTCTCCACCGGCTGTCCCATCCAGTCGGCGTCGGCCATGATGGTTTCCAGGTCCAGCGGGGTGGATGCGCCGGCAGTCGGCGTGGCCGCGGCGGCGGGCAGCGCCAGCAAGGCGGCGAGGGCGGCGAACAACAGGCGAGGCATGGTGCTTCCCCAGACAAAAAAAATCAGCATAACCGAGCGTGGGGACCGGTTGCCGTCATCTGTGCCGAAAGTCAGGGGCGGCTCGCGCGGTGCCGCGGGCGATTGGCGCTAACCTTGGATGTCGATCCCACGCCTGTCTCCGGAGTACGCCATGCGACGTCGTCTTGCACTGGTCCTTGCCGCCACGGCGGCGTGCTGCAGCCACGCCGCCGCACCGCCCGCGTCGCCGACGCACACGGCGGCCAGCGTGCTGCATGGCGTGCAGGTGCCTGATCCGTATCGCTGGCTGGAAAACCCCGCCGACCCGGCCGTGCAGCAGTGGATCGCCGCGCAGAACGCCCACACCGAGGCGACGCTCGCCGCGATGCCCGAAGGCAAGGCGCTCACCGCGCGCGTGCAGCAGCTGGCGATCACCTCGACCACGCGCTCCGGCCCGGTGCTGGCCGGCGGCACCCTGTTCTACCTGCAGCAGACGCCGCCGCAATCGCAGCCGGTGCTGGTCGCGCAAGCCTGGCCGGAGGGCGCGGCGAGGACCCTGGTCGATCCGAACGCCGACCACGGCGGCACCGCGATCACCGGTTACTGGCCCTCGCCGCACGGGCGCTATCTGGCCTACGGCACCGCCGAAGGCGGCAGCGAACTGACCACCCTGCACGTGCTCGACGTAGCCAGCGGCAAGACACTCCCCGACACCCTGCCCTGGGCCGGCGGTGGCACCACCCCGCAGGGCGTGGCCTGGGATACGGACGAGGCAGGCTTCAGCTATGTGCGCTTCGCGCCGCCGGCGGCGGGCCACGAGGTGGTGCAGTTCAACGCGACCCTGGTGCATCACGCGCTGGGCCGGGCCGCCGATACCGACACCGTGGTGTTCGGCCGCGGCTACTCGAAAACCGCCGAGTACGTGCTGGTGAACTCGCCCGCCACGGCGCAAGCCGCGGTGCTCGCCTACGACGGTGATGGCGGCCCGGCCGAAGTGTTCCTGCGCCACGGCGCCGCATTCACGCGCGCACTCGATCGCCGCGCCAACGTGCGTACCGCCGCGTGGGTGAATGGACGGCTGTACGTGGCGTCGTTCGACGATGCGCCACGCGGCAGGATCGTGGCCGTCACCGACGACGGCAAGACCGTGCCGGTGCTGGCCCAGCGCGACGGCGCGATCCAGCAGATCGCCCCGCTCGGCGACGGCTTCCTGGTGGTGCGCAGCCAGGGCCCGGACTGGTGGATCGAGCAGTACGACGCCGGCGCGAATTTCGTGCGCCGCGTGCCGCTGCCGGCGCAGGGCATCAGCATCGGCGACATCGCCTCCGAGTCGGGTCGGCCCGAGGCCCTGATCAGCTACGCCGGCTGGACCACGCCCACCCGCTGGGCGGCATACGACGGCAACCGGGGCACGCTGAAAACGGTGTTCGCGGTGCAGCCCGCCGCCGATTATTCGAAGGTGGTCGTGCAGCGCATCGAAGGAACCTCGAAGGACGGCACCAGGGTCCCGGTCACCGTGCTGTCGATGCCCGGCATCACGCCCGACGGCGCGCGCCCGACCATCCTGTACAGCTACGGCGGCTTCGACATCCCGATCAAGCCCGGCTTTATCGGCGCCAACCTGGCCTGGCTCGAACACGGCGGCGTGCTGGCCTACGCCAACATCCGCGGCGGCAACGAGAATGGCCAGCAGTGGCACGCGCAAGGCCAGAAGCTGCACAAGCAGAACGTGTTCGACGACTTCCACGCCGCCGCGCTGGCCCTCATCGACACGCATTGGACCGACCGCGACCACCTGGGCATTCTCGGCGGCAGCAACGGCGGCCTGCTGATGGGCACGCAGATCGTGCAGCACCCTGCCGACTACCGCGCCGTGGTCGCACGCGTGGGCATCTACGACATGCTGCGCCACGAGACCGACTTCGCCAACGGCCCGTACAACATCCCCGAGTACGGCAGCATCGCCGACCCGGCGCAGTTCAAGGCCACGCTCGCGTACTCGCCACTGCAGAACGTCACGCCGCACGCTGCCTACCCGGCCGTGCTGATGACCACCGGCGAGAACGATCCGCGCGTGGCGCCGTGGCAATCGCGCAAGTTCACCGCCGCGCTGCAGAACGCCACCTCCTCGCCCCAGCCGATCCTGCTGCTCACCCGCATGCACGCCGGCCACGGCATCGGCGCCCCGTTCAGCCAGCGCGTCGGCGACACCGCGATCACCCTGACCTTCTTCGCGCACGAGCTGGGGCTGCCGGCCAAGAAATAGCCCGCCGCCCGTCGCGGGAGCCCGCTGGCGGGCTCCTGCGCATCGAGGCGGGGAACGCGACTGCTACGATGGTGCCCGTCTTCCACCATCCATCCGCCTCATGATCCTCCCCGCCGTCGAACACGAGACCGCCGCCAACCCCACCCACAGCATCATCTGGCTGCATGGCCTGGGGGCCGATGGCCACGACTTCGCGCCGATCGTGCCGGAGCTGGTGGACCCGGCGTGGCCGGCGCTGCGCTTCGTGTTTCCGCATGCGCCGGTGCGACCGGTGACGATCAACAACGGCATGCCGATGCGGGCGTGGTACGACATCGCGGGTTTCGACGCGCGGGCACCCCAGGATGAGGCCGGCGTGCGTGCGTCGATCGCCGCGGTGGAGGCGCTGATCGCGCGCGAGCACCAGCGCGGCGTGCCCGCCGGGCGGATCGTGCTGGCGGGCTTCTCGCAGGGCGGCGCGATCGCGCTGGCCGCGGGCCTGTGCCACGCCCAGACGCTGGCCGGGATCGTGGCGCTGTCCACCTATCTGCCGATCGCCGAGGTGGTGGCGCGCGAGCGCAGCGCCGCCAATGCCGCGACACCGATTTTCCAGGCGCATGGCAGCGCCGACCCGGTGGTGGTCATGCAGCGCGGCATCGACTCGCGCGATCGTCTGCAGGCGCTGGGTTACGCGGTGGACTGGCACAGCTATCCGATGGCCCACGCGGTCTGCGCCGAGGAAATCGCCGACCTGCGCCGCTGGCTGGGCGCCCGGCTGGCCGCCTGAGGCGGCGTGCAGGACGGGCACCGCCCGCCGGCTCTCGCCCGAACGCATGCGGCATACTTGCCGCATGCCCGAACCCACGCCCGCCAGCGACGCCCGCGGCCGCGCCGAACACAGCCCGCTGCCGGACTTCTGCCAGCTGCCGGCGCTGTTCGCGCTGTTCGTGGTCGGTGCGCTCACGGTGACCGTGATGTGGCTGGCCCGCGACGACCGCCAGGACTGGCCCGCCTACAGCGTCAGCATGTTCTTCGCGAGCTGGCTGGCGATGGTCGTGGCGCTGACGCTGTGCAAGTTGCGGCAACTGCTGCAGCGGCTGCCCGGGCATATGCCGTATGTCGCGGTGTGGCTGCTGATCGTGCTGATCGTATTGGTGGCCAGCGCGCTCGCGCGTTGGCTCGACGGCGCGCTGCAGACCGGCCTGATCGGCAGTCCGATGGCAACCTTCGTGCGTGACAACACCATCATCGCGGCCCTGCTCGGTGCCGCCATGCTGCGCTACTTCTACGTGCTGGCGCAGTGGCAGGCGCGCCTGGCCGCGGTGACGCGTGCGCAGGTGGAAGCCTTGCAGGCACGCATCCGTCCGCACTTCCTGTTCAACAGCATGAACACCGTGGCCGCACTGATCCGGGTCGATCCGGCCGCCGCCGAGCGCACGGTGGAGGATCTGTCCGAACTGTTCCGCGCCGCGCTGGGCCCGCCCGATCGTGGCGACGGCACGCTGGGCGAGGAGCTCGAACTGATCGAGCGCTATCTCGCGATCGAGCAGCTGCGGCTGGGGCCGCGCCTGCGCATCCGCCGCGAGCTGCACGACCTGCCGGCGGACTTCCCGCTGCCGCGCCTGTTGCTGCAACCGCTGGTCGAGAACGCCGTGCGCCACGGCATCCAGCCGCTGCGCGAAGGCGGCGAGGTGGTGCTGCGCGGCGCGCGCGACGGTGACGGCATCCGCATCGAGATCAGCAATCCGCTGCCGCCGACACCGGCTGCCGCGGGCAACAGCCACGGGTTGCGCAGCGTGCACCAGCGCGTGGCGTTCCGCTACGGGCCGCGCGCGGTAGTCGAAGCCGCACCGCAAGGCGATCACTACGTGGTGCTGCTGCGCCTGCCGGGAGCGCCCGCCTGATGCGCGTGCTGATCGTCGACGACGAACCGCTGGCGCGCGCACGCATGGCCGCGCTGCTGGACGAATGCAGCGACGTGGCGCTGGTCGGTACGGTCGTCGATGGCGAGGCCGCGCTGGCCGCGCTCGACGAACTGCAGCCCGACGTGCTGCTGCTGGACATCAACATGCCGGGCATCGACGGCGTGGCGGTGGCCCGGCGGCTCGCCGGCAAGGCACGGCCGCAGGTGATCTTCTGCACCGCCTATGAAGCGCACGCGCTGCAGGCGTTCGAACTGGGTGCGGCGGATTACCTGCTCAAGCCGGTGCGGCTGGAACGCCTGCGCGATGCCCTGCAGCGCGCGCGCCGTCGCCTCGACGACAGCCCGCGCGAATCGACCGCTTTCCTGCACGGCCGCCTGCGCGGCGAGGAGGTGCGCATCGCCTTGCACGACGTGCTGTGCCTGCTTGCCGAGGAGAAGTACGTGGTCGTGCAGCACGCCGGCGGCGAGCTGCTGATCGAGGAATCGCTGCGCCAGCTGGAGGAAGCCTGGCCTGACCAGCTGATCCGCCTGCACCGCAATTGCCTGGTGCCGCGCGCGCGCCTGGTCGGGCTGCGCAGCCTGGCCGACGGCCGCGTGCTGGCCCGCCTCGACGGCAGCGAACACAGCCCGGAGATCAGCCGCCGCAACCTCGCCGCGGTGCGCCGCTGGCTGCGCCTTGGCTGAGCGCGCACGGCGGACATCCGCCGCCGAAAGGAACCGTCAGCCCACGCCCGGCGGCGTCGTTCGGTGACGTGCAGGCCAGACCACGGCCTGGGCGACGATCACATGCTCGCCATTGAAGGTCGCCGCGGGCGATCCGTACAAGACGTAGCCGAGCGCCAGCGCCTCGCCGACCCGATGGCAAAACCCGGCATCGTCAGGGCCGGTAAGGATGCGATAGGCAGGAAGCCCTGGCGGCGGCGCGGAAGTCGAGGGAGGCATGGGCGCGGATCGAACTCTCGGGGGAACCAGGCTGCAGGCTAACGCAGGAATCACCTCTCGGCGAAGTCACGCGCGGCTTGCCGTTGTTCCGTGCAACCGAAGTTCGCGGACAGGCCTGCTCGCCGATCGGGAAGTCCGATGGATGCCCGCCTGCGCGGGCATCGCGACCGTGGAACCCGATGCGCGCCCGGGCGTGCGAATTGCGCGGCAAACCATCGGGGAAGGGGTCAAGCACGTCACCCGCAAGCCACCGGCCTGACCATGACGATATCGCGCTGCGGATCGCCGCCGAGCGAAAAGACGTGATCACCCACTTGGCGCCGCTCATGCAGTCACCCCGAAGATCGCCCCGGCTGCCGCGGTCAAAGCCATTGCCAGCGCGCCCCAGAAAGTAACGCGCAGCACGGATGCGAGTGCCAGGGCGCCGCCTGTGCGCGCCGCCAGCAGGCCTAGCAATGCAAGGAAGAACAGTGAGCTGCCTGCGAGGCCCCACATGAGTGTGGCGCTTGGGAGCACGAGTACCATCAGGAGTGGCAGCGCCGCACCCGTCGCGAATGTCCCGGCAGAAGCGAATGCAGCCTGGACTGGCTTGGCAGCCAACGTATCGGAGATGCCGAGCTCGTCCCTCCCGTGCGCCCCGAGCGCGTCGTGAGCCATGAGTTGGGTGGCAACACTCGACGCCAATGACCTGTCCAGCCCACGCTGTACATAGATCGACACCAATTCATCATGCTCCTGCTCGGGATTTGCGGCCAACTCCTTGCTCTCGCGAGCCAAGTCTGCGCGCTCGGTGTCAGCCTGTGAGCTGACCGAGACATACTCACCAGCAGCCATCGACATGGCGCCGGCAACCAGGCCAGCGACTCCTGCGACGAGAATTGCTCTCGTACCTGCTCCGGTGGCGGCAACCCCCAACACAAGGCTCGCGGTAGAAACGATACCGTCGTTTGCCCCAAGCACGGCAGCGCGAAGCCAGCCTGTTCGGTGTGTTCGATGTCTTTCGCTGTGCCTCATGCATTCTCACCTTGCGGTATGGGCCTCATGGCGACGCCTGACGCTGGAATTGAGCAGCGGCGAAGCCATCCGCCTGGAACGATTTGTCAGGCCACCGGATGCGCAGATGCGTCGGGCCGGCCGCATTCTTTGCAACGACAAGCAACAACAGGTAACGCGTCGGCAGGGACATTTGGCGCTGCAGTGCGATTCCACAGCCCGCTGCCAAGTGAATCATCGGGTTCGCCGTTTGCCCATCGGGCCTGTCTGGTGCGGCGGCCGCCATCCCAGTCAGGCGCGAAGGCTCTTCAAGTTCTCCCGCACATCTGATGCATCGTGGCACGAATGCTCCCGGTCCTGGGCGGAGGCCTGATGCCTGCGCTCAGACGGGCCGCAGGCTCGTCCCTACGGAATGCGCTGGTACTGGGGCAACCCATCGCCAATCTCATAGTAGTCACCCTTCTCGGCGACGAATACATGCAACTCGGCGTGCGTCTCGGTCGGCACGTCGAACGCTCCCATATGGATTCCGATCCACTCCTTGGCAGGTGGATCGAAGAACATGGAGCACCCGCATACCGAGCAGAACCCGCGACGCACCTTCTCGGACGAGTAATACCAGGTTACGTTCTCAGCGCCAGAAATCTCCACTGCACTCCTGGGCACGTCCGTTCCGACTGAATAGTGCCCCGAGAACTTTCGGCACTGAACACAGTGGCAAGCATCAGGAGGCTTAAGGTCACACGAGACGGTGAACCTGACCGCCCCGCACATGCACGATCCCGTCTTCACAATCCCTCCTGGCCTGACGCTGGAGTTGAGCAGCGGTGCAGCCTCGCACGCAAAGACCTGACGTCTGCCTCCCAAGCGTTGAACTCATCCGATTCCTCCCACAACTCCCGAAGCTCTGAGTCCGGAGCGAGTACGCGATCGACGACCTGGACTGCTTGGGACACAGTCCCCGCATCCACGGACGGCTTGACGCGGGCAATCCAAGCTGCGAGGTCATCGTCGGCGTGTGATGCGGCGGAGGCGTGACCCAACACCAGTGCTACTACCTCGCAGGCCGCGATGCCTCGTTGGGCATCCGGTGCCTCCAAGTAACCCCGTGTGCTTTGAACGCGATCGATGGCTTCTTGAACGGGTGACAAGTCCGTTCCGTCGACAAGATCGCCGAGGAGGTCGCCGGCATCGTCGTTAGCAAAGGAGTGGAGTGCCCAAGTACCCATGCAATTTTCTCTGGAGGCCTGACACCTGAATTAATCCGCTCCGCGAAGCGGCGTCGGCTCGAATGAATTGTTGGCTGCGTGCCGAGGAGCCAGTGAGATCATTTCTTCATGAACGTCGGTAGCGGAAAGGTGGCAATCTTGGCCTCCTCTCGTGCTCCCCGTTCAGCAGTCCATCCTTTTTGCAAGAACTGATGGATGGCCGCCACTTCTTCGTCTGTGAGATGGGATAGCTGCTCTCTTGCCACAATTCCCATGATGCTGCCTTGCGCATACATGTCTCGGCCGTCACGCGTGACTCCAGTTGTGACCAGCTTCTTGAACTCTGGCAAGGAGTAGCTTTGCACAACGATGAGAGGCGGGGCGTTGAGTATTTCCTTGGGGGTCTGGTGATGGCAGTTGACGCAGCCAACCACGTAAACGAGCCGTTCTCCAGAGGGAGCTGGCGGTGAGGTTGTTGGCGCGCTTTGAGGCGGCGATTCTTTAACGCACGAGGCTAGAAAGAACGTCGATGCAGCGAGAATGCAAAAGATACGTCGGTTCACGACGATCTCCCTTGGCAGCTAACGAGGTCGCTGAAAAACCTCTGCCGATCTTGCTTCAATAGCCCAACGCGAACAAGTGGGACCGACATGGCGCGCTCGTCGAGCCGTTCTTCGGCAACGTGCGCGCCAACAAGCGGCTCAAGCGCTTCACCCTGCGCGGCCAGGCCAAGGTGGATGGCCATTGGAAGCTGTTCGCGCTGGTCCACAACATCGAGAAGTGGGTGAACTACCGCCAGGCAGCCTGAGAGGTCGCCATCGCCAACAAACATGCGCGCCAGTTGTGGGTGATGCTGGCTCACGAGGTGGATTACGACCCCTGCGCCAGCCAGCGCCACCCGATGCATCGCCCCGCTCAACTCGCTTGAGGAACCTTGCTTTCGATTCACGGTCAGCGCTACGCGGCAACAACGGGTCAGACCCACCCGGAGAGAACCTGACTAACATTCTGGACGTCCAAACGTGTTTCGGCCGATCCCCGAACATCGACGACACCGCTGAACGAATGAGGTCTCCGGGCGCGGTTTATACCCTGGTCCGAGCCGGCACCATCGACTCAACAAGACCGTCTAAGGAAATGCAGTCTGGCAACGTTCGACGCCGCATCCCACTGACCACGCAGCACACACGAAGCACAACACGACCACCGGCAGTCGCCCGAAAGCTCAGGGCAAAAGCATCATGCGCCCGGGGTTGACGGGAAGTCTCCTAAGGAATTGTTAGAGCGTACCCGCTGCACAGCATGTGTGACTAGCGCAATGGGAACTCCGTATAAGCCGACCAGGTATGCAACGGCCGAGCCTGCTGCCACAAAGCATATAGCGACCATGGCAAGGACAACGCGCAGCGTAGAGATGACTGAAGCGCGATTTCGTTGCAGCAGTGCCGCGTACAGCGGGCACCCGACTAGTAGCGTGGCCGGTGCAGCGAATAGCAGCGCAACCGCGAGAAGAGGAAAGGCTGCTAATGGTGCAGACGCCCAATCATGAAGTTGTGGAGTGCGATTGGAGAACGCGATTCCGGCGCCAAGGAGTAGAGATGCCAAATAGCCGCCCGCGAATATGCCGAAAATTCCGCAAGGGATCGTTCTTCGAATGGCCGCGGAATACTTCATGTGCGCTCTAACGCTGGAGTTAAGCGGCGGCGAAGCCGTCCGCCTTGAACGAGTAAAAAGAGACTTCCTCCCCTTTCGGCCTCGATGGCCATGATGGTGTTGCGACACAACCGTCAGCAGAAGAGGAAGTCTCCATGAGCACTATAACCCTGGGTGTGGACTTGGCGAAGAACGTGTTTTCGGTGTGCGCGATGGATGGCGCCGGACACGTGCTGGAACGACGGGAGTTCAAGCGTGAGGTCTTCGCCGTGTGGCTGGCGCAGCGGCCGGCGGGGACGGTGGTGGCGATGGAAGCCTGCAGCGGGGCCCATCATGCACACACCGCGCTGCCGGCAGAGTTCAAGGCGTTGATCCGCAGCGTGGAGGCCCACTGGACCCAGGTCCGCACGGCCTTCGACGCGCGCGATGACGAGCGGTGCGTGCGCCTGCGCGCGATCGTCGGCATCGGCGCGCTCACCGCGGATGCCCTGATCGCCAGCCTCGGCAAGGCGCAGGAATTCCGCAATGGCCGGCAACTGGCGGCGTGGCTCGGCATGGTGCCGACCCAGCACTCCAGCGGCGGACACACGCGGCTGGGTGCGATCAGCTGTCGCGGCGATGGCTACCTGCGCACGCTGCTGATCCAGGGCGCGCGCAGCAGCCTGCAACGGGCCAAGGTGGTCGCCACGGAAAAGGCCACACCCGAACAACTCTGGATTCGGTCACTCGCGGTGCGGTTGCCATTCGGCAAGGTGCTGGTCGCCATCGCCAACAAACATGCGCGCCAGTTGTGGGTGATGCTGGCTCACGAGGTGGATTACGACCCCTGCGCCAGCCAGCGCCACCCGATGCATCGCCCCGCTCAACTCGCTTGAGGAACCTTGCTTTCGATTCACGGTCAGCGCTACGCGGCAACAACGGGTCAGACCCACCCGGAGAGAACCTGACTAACATTCTGGACGTCCAAACGTGTTTCGGCCGATCCCCGAACATCGACGACACCGCTGAACGAATGAGGTCTCCGGGCGCGGTTTATACCCTGGTCCGAGCCGGCACCATCGACTCAACAAGACCGTCTAAGGAAATGCAGTCTGGCAACGTTCGACGCCGCATCCCACTGACCACGCAGCACACACGAAGCACAACACGACCACCGGCAGTCGCCCGAAAGCTCAGGGCAAAAGCATCATGCGCCCGGGGTTGACGGGAAGTCTCCTAAGGAGTAGTTAGATTGCGCACCCGTCACTCACACGTGGTGCACTTGTCTATGCTCATTTGATATGTGACTGCTCGAGTGCGTGATGCGATTGCCTCAGGAACGATGGACGTCGTCATGCCTTGAAACGTGTTGGACTTCGCTGATTGCAGATCGTGCTGCTCACTCTGAAGCTCAAGTAGCTTGAAGCCGTCTTGGTCTTTAAGCACAAAAGTGAAGTGCACTTCATGGTGGGTCTCTTCAATCGGAAGCTGCGTGATGGTCTTTCCGCCGCCGACGTCGATTGGCTTATTGACCAGATACTTCTTTGGGATTTTTGACTTGTCGAACTCGCCAGCAACTACCGTGATTACGTAGCCCAGGCGAACATTGGATGATGAGCCTTGATCGATAAATTTCGCTCGCCCATGAGTTGATGCAATCGGTGGGATAGGAAGGTCCGACATCATGACATCCATCGAAGCGCCGTACTTGCCAGAGTTATCTTTTGCAAGATCTATCCAGTTGGAGGTAACGCGGCGCTCCAGCGTCTGCTGAAATACGAAGAGAAACGCGGCGCCGACAAACAGCGCCAGAACGTAGCTTGCCACTCGCATTGGTATTCTCATAGCAACCTAACGTAGCTGTAGAAAAACTCCCTCGCAGCCTATCATTCGCGTTGCCCGCAAAAAAGGCGGGAAACGAGGCGAAGCGACGATGGCGCGATACCGACACTACGACCCCGATCAGACCAAGATGATC
>Ga0209916_1001933_pt1 | contig 13273 bp, 5 predicted proteins | sample ThiBio_1000_plan_FD_183956 | JGI IMG/M metagenome (GOLD analysis project Ga0209916, IMG submission 183956) | Wastewater bioreactor microbial communities from Cape Town, South Africa - Thiocy_solids_2 (SPAdes) | ecosystem: Engineered > Bioreactor > Thiocyanate-remediating > Anaerobic-Aerobic ... | reverse complement strand
CGATCATCGAAGATCCGCCAAGCCGATCCTTACGCGTGCAGGCTCACGCCGGGGGCGGGCCTAAGATACCGTTGCAGCTTGCGGCAGATAAAACGGAACGGGGGCGCGAATCTACGGCGCTGGCGCAAAGCCAAGGGAGCCCGACGGCGTCACCCCATTCCCACCGATGATCAGTCGGCGATTCTCGTCCAGACGCGGACCAGAATCGACACATAAGGAGCCCGCTGGCGGGCGATGCCGTTCGCCACGTGACGAAAAAACAGAGCCCGCCAGCGGGCTCCTACAAGGCCGGCTCGGCCAGCAGTGCCTCGTACATGAAATAGTGGCAGCGCTGCAGGCCCAGCCCCTCGTAGGTGGCCTGCGCGCGGCCGTTCTCGGTTTCCACGTACAGCCGCAGGCCGACCGCACCGGCCGCCGCGGCGCGCCGCGCGACCTCGGCGTACAGCGCGCGGAATGCGCCCGCGCGGCGCGCGGCGGGCGCCACGTAGACGCTCTGGATCCACCAGAAATCGCCGTTGCGCCAGTCGCTCCACTCGTAGGTCACCAGCAGGCAGCCGACCGCGGTGCCATCGTCTTCGGCCACCAGGTAGAAGCCGCGCCGCGGTTGCTCGAACACGCCGCGCACGCCGCGTTCGAGCGTCGCGCCGTCGAGCTGCTTGCGCTCGGTTTCCCACGCCATCGCCGCGTTCCAGGCGGCCAGTGCGGGGACGTCGGCGGGCGTGGCGGTGCGAATCTGCAGCGGCATGGGCGGGCTCCTTCGGGCGGGCGCCCATCCTAGCGCGCGCCATCTTCACATGCCGGCGCCTAGGGTAGGGCGGGACGGCGGTCGCAGCCCGGGCACGGGTTCCCGCCCGCAACCCGTCCGCACGCACGCCTCGCGGCCGCGACCGCGAGGCCCGAGGAAAACGTCTTGAACATCGGCAATCTGCTCGACCTGCTCAAGCTGCGAAGGCTGCAAGCCTTTCGCCGCCGGCGCGCGGCGGCGCGCACGCGGCCGGAGCAGGAGCCGGCGCTGCGCGCGGAGCTGTTCAGCGCCGAACAGATGGAACGCCACGGCCGCGCGCTGGCCGGCCAGCACCGGCTCAGCGCGCGGCTCAACACCGATACGCTGCTGGCGCGGCTGGCCGACAACGAGGCGGTGCTGACCCACACCTGCGAACGGCTGACCGATGCCAGCCGCAAGCGCCGGCGGATCACCCCGGCCGCCGAGTGGCTGCTGGACAACTTCTACCTGATCGAGGAGCAGATCCGGATCGCCCGCCGGCACCTGCCCAAGGGCTACAGCCGCGAGCTGCCGCGACTGGCCAGCGGACCTTCGGCCGGGCTGTCGCGGGTGTACGACATCGCGCTGGAGATCATCTCGCACGGCGACGGCCGGGTCGACACGCACATCCTGCAGCACTTCATCGACGCCTACCAGGAAGTCAGCCCGCTGAAGCTGGGCGAGCTGTGGGCGATCCCGATCATGCTGCGCCTGGCGCTGATCGAGAACCTGCGCCGCGTCGCCGCGCGGGTGATGGCCGACTGGCGCGATCGCGGCAAGGCCGCGCGCTGGGCCGACGCCATGACCGCCACCGCCGAACGCGAGCCGAACTCGGTAGTGCTGGTGGTGGCCGACATGGCGCGCTCGGACCCGCCGATGAACAGTCCGTTCGTGGCCGAGATGACGCGCCGGCTGCAGGGCCAGAGCCCGGCGCTGGCGCTGCCGCTGAGCTGGATCGAGCAGCGCCTGGCGGCCTCCGGACAGAGCGTCGAGCACCTGGTGCAGCTGGAGGCGCAGCAGCAGGCCGCCAACCAGGTCACCATCAGCAACAGCATCGGCAGCCTGCGCACGCTGTCGGCGATCGACTGGCGCGATTTCGTCGAACACTGCAGCGTGGTCGAGCACTGCCTGTGCGAAGACCCGACCGGCGTCTATGCGGCGATGGATTTCGCCACCCGCGACCGCTACCGCCATGTGGTGGAGGCGATGGCGCGGCGGCATCGGCTGACCGAGCTGCAAGTGGCCGAGGCGGCGATCGCGCTGAGCCAGGCCGCGGCACCCACCGACAACGGCGTGGCGCTGCCGCAGCACGTCGGCTACTACCTGATCGACCGCGGCCGGCCGCGGCTGGAACGGCAGCTGGGCGTGCGCCCGCCGCTGCGCATGGCGCTGCGCCGCGGCTTCGACCGCGCGCCGCTGCCGATCTATCTGGGCTTGCTGGCGCTGCTCACCTTCGCCTTCGCCCAGCCGCTGGTCGGCGTCGCCGCGCAGCAGCGCTGGCCGCCGTGGGCGCTGGTCGCGCTGGCGGTGCCCGCGGCGATCCTGGCCAGCCAGCTGGGACTGAGCCTGCTCAACTGGCTCGCCACGCTGTCGATCGCGCCGCGGCAGTTGCCGCGGATGGACTATTCGCACGGCATTCCGGCCAGCGCGCGCACCCTGGTGGCGATCCCCAGCCTGATCGCCAGCACGCAGGACGTGGACGCGCTGGCCGAATCGCTGCAGGTGCGCTTCCTGGGCAATCGCGACGAACACCTGCACTTCGCCCTGCTCACCGATTTCGCCGACGCGGACCACGAAACCCTGCCCGGCGACGAGGCGCTGCTGCAGCTGGCGCAGCGCCGCATCGAGGCGCTCAACGAGCGCTACGCCAGCGCCAAGGCCGACCGCTTCTTCCTGTTCCACCGGCCGCGCCGCTGGAACCCGGGCGAGCAATGCTGGATGGGCCACGAGCGCAAGCGCGGCAAGCTGGCCGACCTCAACGCGCTGCTGCGCGGCAACGCGCACGACCGTTTCATGCTGATCGTGGGCGACGTCGCGGCGCTCGGGCCGGTGCAGTACGTGATCACCCTGGACACCGACACCGAGCTGCCGCGCGACGCCGCGCAGGCCTTCGTCGGCACCATCGACCACCCGCTCAACCGCGCCGTGTACGACCCCGAGCGGCGCCGCGTGGTCAGCGGCTACGCGATCCTGCAGCCGCGGGTGGGGATCAGCCTGCCGAGCACCGCGCGCTCGCGCTATGCGCAGCTGTACGGCAGCGACGCCGGCATCGACCCGTACACGCGGATGGTCTCGGACGTGTACCAGGACGTGTTCGGCGAGGGCTCGTTCATCGGCAAGGGTATCTACGCGATCGACCCGTTCGAGCGCACCCTGGACGGCCGCTTCCCGGACAACCGCATCCTCAGCCACGACCTGGTCGAAGGCTGCCACGCGCGCTCGGGCCTGCTCAGCGACGTGCAGCTGTTCGAGACCTATCCGGCCCGCTACGGCGCCGACGTGAAGCGCCGGCACCGCTGGATCCGCGGCGACTGGCAGCTGCTGCCGTGGCTGCTGCCGTGGGCGCCGACCGCGCACGACGGCTGGCGCCGCAACGCGCTGACCGCGCTGTCGCGCTGGAAGATCCTCGACAACCTGCGCCGCAGCCTGGTGCCGGTCGCGGTGCTGGCGCTGCTGGTCACCGGCTGGCTGGTGATCGCGCCGGTGCTCTCGTGGACCGTGGCGGTGCTCTCGATGGTGCTGCTGCAGCCGCTGCTGTCGGCGTTGCTGGAACTGGTGCAGAAGCCACGCGAGGTGCAGCTCGACCAGCACTTGCGCTCCGGCCTCCAGGGGGGCCTGCAGCACCTGGCGCGAATGGTGCTGGGGCTGGCGTGGCTGCCGCACGAGGCGCTGTACCACCTCGACGCGATCGTGCGCACGCTGTGGCGGATGGCGGTCAGCCAGCGCCACCTGCTGCAGTGGCGCACCGCCGGCGAGGTCGAGCGCCACGGCCGCCAGACCCCGGCCGCGCTGTGGCGGCTGATGTGGATCGCCCCGGTGCTGGCGCTGGGGCTGGCCGTGACGCTGGCGCTGGTGCGCCCGGCCGCGCTGTGGCTGGCGACGCCGCTGCTGCTCCTGTGGCTGGGCTCGCCCACCCTCGCGTGGTGGATCAGCCAGCCGCGCGTGGCGGCGGCGTTCGCGCCGAGCGCGCTGCAGCGGCGTTTCCTGCGCACGCTGGCGCGGCAGACCTGGGCCTTCTTCGACGTCCACGTCGGCGCCGCCGAGCACTGGCTGCCGCCGGACAACCTGCAGGAGCAGCCCGGCCCGACAATCGCCCATCGCACCTCGCCGACCAACATGGGCCTGGCGCTGCTGGCGAACCTGGCCGCGCACGACTTCGGTTTCCTCGCCACCGGGCGCCTGCTCGAACGCACCCGGCAGAGCCTGGCCACCATGCAGCAGCTGCCGCGCCACCGCGGCCACTTCTACAACTGGTACGACACGCAGAGCCTGCAGCCGCTGACGCCGCTGTACGTGTCGGCGGTGGACAGCGGCAACCTCGCCGGCCACCTGCTGACCCTGCGCCCGGGCCTGGAGCAGCTGCCCCACCAGCCGGTGTTCCGGCCGTGCGTGCTGCATGGCCTGCTCGACACGGCGGCACTGTTGCGCGACACGCTCGACGTCGACGTCGCGCGGGCGCTGGACCCGCTCGAGCGCCACCTGCAGGAGGCGCTGGCCGCGCCGCCGGCGACCGCCAGCGCGGCCAGCGCCCTGCTGCAGCGCCTGTCCGGCCATGCGCAGGCGCTGCAGCAGTGGCTGGAGACCGAACCCGGCAGCGAGGCGCGGTTCTGGCTCGACGCGCTGCTCGCGCAATGCGACGAGCTGCACGCCGAGGCCACCGCGTTCAAGCTCGATCCGCCGCCGGACGGCGACGTCGGCTTCACCGGCATCCCCACGCTGCGCCAGCTGGCCCGGATCGAACCGCTGGCCTGGCCGGCCGCGGCCGACGCCGAGGGCGTGCGCGAACGCGCGCGCGAGCGCCTCGCCGCGATCGAGCAGCTGGCGCAACAGGCCAGCGAGCTGGCCCTGGTGGACTATCGCTTCCTGTACGACGCCACGCGCGACCTGCTGGCGATCGGCTACAACGTCGACCAGCGCCGGCTCGACGCCGCCTACTACGACCTGCTGGCGTCGGAGGCGCGGCTGGCCAGCTTCGTCGGCATCGCGCAGGGCCAGCTGCCGCAGGACAACTGGTTCGCGCTGGGCCGCCTGCTCACCACGGTGGGCGGCGAGCCGGTGCTGCTGTCGTGGAGCGGCTCGATGTTCGAGTACCTGATGCCGACCCTGGTGATGCCGAGCTACGAAGGCACCTTGCTCGACCAGACCTGCCGTGCCGCGGTGGCGCGGCAGATCGAGTACGGCAACCAGCTCGGCGTGCCGTGGGGCGTGTCCGAATCCGGCTACAACACGCTGGACGCGCATTTCACCTACCAGTACCGCGCCTTCGGCGTGCCGGGGCTGGGCCTGAAGCGCGGGCTGGGCGACGACGTGGTGGTGACGCCGTACGCCAGCGCGCTGGCGCTGATGGTGACGCCGGCGGCGGCCACGCGGAACCTGCAGCGGCTGGCCGAGGTGGGCGCGCGCGGCCGCTACGGGCTGTACGAGGCGATCGACTACACCCCGGCGCGGCTGCCGCTGGGCCAGGATTCGGCGCTGGTGCGGCAGTTCATGGCGCACCACCAGGGCATGAGCCTGCTGGCACTGGGCCATGCGTTGCTGGACCGGCCGATGCAGCGGCGCTTCGAATCCGACCCGCAGTTCCAGGCCACCAGCCTGCTGCTGCAGGAGCGCGTGCCGAAGACCGCCGCGGAATACCTGCACGCCGCCGGCTTCCCCGAAACCGACGGCAGCCCGCGCCCGAGCGAGGCGCGGCTGCGCGTGTTCGCCGACCCGGACCGCCCGCGCCCGGCCGTGCAGCTGCTCTCCAACGGCCGCTACCACGTGATGCTCTCCAGCGGCGGCGGCGGCTACAGCCGGCGCGGCGAGCTCGCGCTGACGCGCTGGCGCGAGGACATCACCTGCGACGCCTGGGGCATGTTCTGCTACCTGCGCGACGTGGCCAGCGGCGAGTACTGGTCCACCGCCTGCCAGCCCACGTGCCGGAAGACCGAGCAGTTCGAGGCGATCTTCTCCGACGCGCGCGCCGAGTTCCGCGTGCGCGAGCGCGAGTTCGATGCGCACACCGAGATCGTGGTGTCGCCGGAGGACGACATCGAGCTGCGCCGCACGCGCATCACCAACCGCAGCCGCACGCGGCGCACGATCGAGCTGACCAGCTACGCCGAGGTGGTGCTGGCGCCGCCGGCGGCGGACGTGGCCCACCCGGCCTTCAGCAAGCTGTTCGTGCAGACCGAACTGGTGAACGCGCTGCAGGCCATCGTGTGCACGCGGCGGGCGCGCTCGGCCGACGAGCACCCGCCGTGGCTGTTCCACCTGCTGGCGGTGCACGACGCCGACATCGACGCGATCTCCTACGAGACCGACCGCGCCCGTTTCATCGGCCGCGGCCGCAGCACGGCCGAGCCGCAGGCGCTCGACCGCGAGCAGGCGCAGCTGTCCGACAGCGCCGGGCCGGTGCTCGACCCGATCGTGGCGATCCGCTGCCGCATCGCGCTGGAGCCGGAGCAGTCGGCCACCGTCGACTTCGTCACCGGCTACGCCGCGCAGCGCGAGGGCTGCCTGCAGCTGATCGGCAAGTACCGCGACCGCCACCTCGCCGACCGCGTGTTCGACCTGGCCTGGACGCACAGCCAGGTGCTGCTGCGCCAGCTCAACGCCAGCCTCGCCGACGCCCAGCTCTACCAGCACATGGCCACCAGCATCCTCTATCCGAACGCCACCCTGCGCGCCGAGCCGGCGCTGCTGCGCGGCAACCGGCGCGGGCAGAGCGGGCTGTGGGGGCAGGCGGTCTCGGGCGACCTGCCGATCGTGCTGCTGCAGATCGCCAGCCCCTCGCGGATCGAGCTGGTGCGCCAGCTGGTGCAGGCGCACGCGTACTGGCGGCAGAAGGGACTGGCGGTGGACCTGGTGATCTGGAACGAGGACCGCGTCGGCTACCGGCAGGAACTGCACGACCTGATCATGGGCCTGATCGCCTCCGGCAGCGAGGCCAGCCTGCTCGACCGCCCCGGCGGCATCTTCGTGCGGCCGGGGCAGCAGCTGTCCGGCGAGGACCGGCTGGTGATGCTGGCCAGCGCGCGCATCGTGCTCAACGATGGCCGCGGCAACCTGGCCGAACAGATCGGTCGGCGCCAGGTGGAAACCCATGTGCCGCGCTTCGAACCGAGCCGGCCCCGGCGCATCGCCAGCGCCACGCCCGCCGGCGGCGCCGGCGCGCTGCCGGCGCTGCAGCTGGCCAACCCGCACGGCGGCTTCAGCCGCGATGGCCGCGAGTACGTGATCACCCTGGCCGCCGGCGACAGCACGCCGGCGCCGTGGGCGAACGTGCTGGCCAACCCGCAGTTCGGCACGGTGATCTCCGAGAGCGGCAGCGCGTACAGCTGGGGCGAGAACGCACACGAGTTCCGCCTCACCCCGTGGCACAACGACCCGGTCGGCGACGACGGCGGCGAGGCGCTGTACCTGCGCGACGAGGAAACCGGCCAGGTGTGGTCGCCCACGCCGCTGCCGTGCCGCGGCAGCGGCAGCTACACCACCCGCCACGGCTTCGGCTACAGCGTGTTCGAGCACCATGAGGACGGCATCCACTCCGAGCTGTGGGTCTACGTGGCGCTGGACGCGCCGGTGAAGTTCTCCGTGCTGCGCCTGCGCAACGACGCCGGCGCGCCGCGCCGGCTCAGCGTCACCGGCTACGTCGAGTGGCTGCTCGGCGACCTGCGCGGGAAAACCTCGATGCACGTGGTCACCGAGTCGGACCCGGCCAGCGGCGCGCTGTTCGCCCGCAACGCGTACAACAGCGAGTTTCCGAACCGCGTGGCGTTCTTCGACGTGGACGACCCCGCGCGCGGCATCGGCGGCGACCGCAGCGAATTCCTCGGCCGCAACGGCAGCATGCGCGCACCGGCCGGGCTGGGCCGCGCGCACCTGTCCGGCCGGCTCGGCGCCGGGCTGGACCCGTGCGCGGCGCTGCAGTCGATGGTGAACCTGGGCGACGGCGAGCAGCGCCAGCTGATCTTCCGCCTCGGCCTGGGCCGCGACGCCACCGAGGCCAGCGCGCTGGTGCAGCGCTTCCGCGGCAGCGGCAGTGCCGCCGCGGCGCTGGACAAGGTGCGCGCGCACTGGGCGCAGGTGCTCGGTGCGGTGCAGGTGCGCACGCCGGAGCCCGCGCTCGACGTGCTCGCCAACGGCTGGCTGCTGTACCAGACCATCGCCTGCCGGCTGTGGGCGCGCAGCGGCTACTACCAGAGCGGCGGCGCCTTCGGCTTCCGCGACCAGCTGCAGGATTCGATGGCGACCGTGCACGCCGCGCCGGAACTGTCGCGCGCGCAGCTGCTGTTGTGCGCCGCGCACCAGTTCCCCGAGGGCGACGTGCAGCACTGGTGGCACCCGCCGCTGGATCGCGGCGTGCGCACCACCTGTTCCGACGACTACCTGTGGCTGCCATTGGCCATCGCACGCTACGTGCTGGCCACTGCGGACCGCGGCGTGCTGGACGAATCCGTCGGCTACATCGAGGGCCGCGTGCTGCACGAGGGCGAGGAGTCGTACTACGACCTGCCGCAGCCCTCGGCCCTGCGCGAAACGCTGTATCGGCACGGCGTGCGCGCCATCGAGCGCAGCTTCGCCCTGCGCGGCGCGCACGGCCTGCCGCTGATCGGCGGCGGCGACTGGAACGACGGCATGAACCGGGTCGGCGAGCAGGGCCGCGGCGAGAGCGTGTGGCTGGGCTTCTTCAGCGTCGAGGTGCTGCGCCGCTTCGCCGAGGTCGCCCGGCTGCACGACGACGGCGCGTTCGCGCAGCGCTGCGACGAGGAAATCGCGAAGCTGCGCGCCGCGCTGGAGCAGCACGGCTGGGACGGCGCCTGGTACCGCCGTGCCTACTTCGACGACGGCACGCCGCTGGGTTCCAGCAGCAACGACGAATGCCGCATCGACTCGATCGCGCAGAGCTGGTCGGTGCTGTCCGGCATCGGCGCGCCGGAACGCCAGCGCCAGGCCATGGACTCGCTGGACGCCCACCTGGTGCGCCGCGACGCCGGCCTGGTGCAGCTGCTGCGGCCGCCGTTCGACAAGTCCGCACTCGACCCCGGCTACATCAAGGGCTACCTGCCCGGCGTGCGCGAGAACGGCGGCCAGTACACGCATGCCGCGATCTGGGCCACCATGGCCTTCGCCGAACTGGGCGACAGCGCGCGCGCGTGGGAGCTGCTGCGCATGATCAACCCGGTCCACCACGCCAGCGACGCGGCGTCCATGGACGTCTACAAGGTCGAGCCCTACGTGGTCAGCGCCGATGTCTACGCGGTGGCCCCGCACACCGGCCGCGGCGGCTGGAGCTGGTACACCGGCTCCGCCGGCTGGATGTACCGGCTGATCGTGGAGTCGCTGCTGGGCCTGCGCCTGGAAGCCGGCCAGCTGCGCTTCGCGCCGGTGCTGCCGGCCGAATGGGAAGGCTTCGAGCTGGACTACCGCCACCACGGCACGCTCTACCGCATCCGCCTGCACCAGAGCGATCCCGGCACGCCGAGCACGCTGTGGCTGGACGGCGCAGCGCGGCCCGACGGCCGCATCCCGCTCGCCGACGACGGCGCGGAGCACAGCGTGGAACTCAACTGGCCGCGCCGCACTTAGTTGGAACCGGCCGCGGCGATACGCGTGATCCTGCGCTCAACGATCCAGCGGGCTCAGCACGCCATGGCCGCCGCGGTTGAGCACGTGGGTATAAATTTGAGTGGTCGCGACGTCCTTGTGCCCAAGCAGCTCCTGGATCGTGCGGATGTCCTGGCCCGCCTCCAGCAGATGGGTGGCAAAGGAATGCCGCAACGTGTGGCAGGTGGCCGGCTTGACGATGCCGGCCTTGAGCCGCGCATTGCGCACCGCGCGCTGCAGGCCGGCCTCGTCCACGTGATGGCGCCGCCGCTCGCCATCGCGCGGATCGCGCGACAGCTGGTCCGACGGAAACACGTACTGCCAGCCCGGCTCGCGCGGAGCCGACGGATACTTCCGCGCCAGTGCATGGGGCAGCCACACCGCGCCCAGGCCCGCCGCCAGATCCTGCCGGTGGATCAGGCGCACCCGCTCGAGTTGCGCCTGCAGTGCCTCACGCAGTCGTCGCGGCAACGGCACATGCCGGTCCTTGCCGCCCTTGCCATCGCGCACGCAGATCTGGTTGAGCTCGAAATCCACGTCCTTCACGCGCAGGCGCACACATTCCATCAACCGCATGCCCGAGCCGTACAACAGCGAGGCCATCAAGCCGAAGCGGCCATCCATCATCGCCAGCAGCCGGTTCACCTCATCGCGCGAGAGCACCACCGGCACCCGCTGCGGCCGCTTCGCCCGCACCACCGTCTCCATCCACGGCATCTCGATCGACAACACCTCCTTGTACAGAAACAACAGCGCCGACAGCGCCTGGTTCTGCGTGCCAGCCGCCACCTTGCCCTCGACGGCCAACGTACTCAGAAAACCCTCGACCTCCGCCACCCCCATGTCGCGCGGATGCCGCTTGCCATGGGCCAGGATGAACCGCCGAATCCAGCCGACATACGCGCGCTCCGTCCGCAAGCTGTAGTGCCTCAAGCGCAACCGCGCACGCACCTGATCCAGCAACCGCGGCGTTTTCGCCGCCGTTACACCCTCACTTTCGCCCCGGTAACTCATACAGCCTCAAAAGTCGCTGATAACACCGGCAGCATGCCCGCCCGTCCTGCGCAGGGCATCCACGCAAGGCCATGATCCGATGTAGGAATCCGCCGCTTGTGCGGTCAGGATTGGCGCCGCATACTCGGTGCAACACCCCACTTTTGGGGTCTACTTAGCGTTAGTCCGCAAATCGCTCAAGTTCTTCGCGGGTTGCGGATTGACGGACAAAGAACTTCACCTCTACCGGACCGTCCTTCCCATACATCAGCGCGTAATGGTCAGCTTCTTGGAGCGCAGCTTTTGCGTTCGTGGTCGTGCCACCAGCCTCCATCGCGCCGTTCTGCCAAACTTCAAACTCGATCTCAGTCATGCTGTACTCCGGGTGTTTGCGGACTAACAATTCGTCCAAGCCGAAGCCCAATCGCTTCGCGCTTGGTCTCGGCTTAACTCAGGTGTTAGGCCTGGGGAAAAGCTTTCCAGTGTTGTCGGCTTCGGCAACTGAATCGCGCTCTGCGTTCTCGCATTTTTGCTGGGTCGGCGTTGGTCGGTGGTTCGCGCGTTGCGCTTCTCGTTTCGGACGCATCGCTTCGGACAGCGCGGGTGCGCCGCCGCCACGCGCATGGGTTGACCTTCGTTTTCGCGCTCGCGTGTCATCGCGTCGTGCCGTGCATGCCGTTGCGCCTTCGCTAACCAGTGTTCTCGCTTCGGCCGGGCGGCGCTCTGGCTTCGGCTTTTCCAGCCTCGGCCTGCGCGTGGCTCGGCTTTCGGTCAGCGGCTCCCGCGTCATGCGCGGCGTTGCTGCTTGCGGTTCCCGCGCTTCGGCCGTAACGTCGGCCCTAACAATTCGTCCAAGCCGACGCCGCTTCGCGGCGCGGCTTAACTCAGGTGTTAGGCCTGGCGAAAAAGCTTTCCAGTGTTGTCGGCTTTGGCAGGTGCATCGCGCTCTGCGCTTCTTGCGTTTTGCTGGGTCGGCGTCGGTCGGTGCTTCGCGCGTTCCACTTCTCGCTTCGGACGCATCGCTTCGGACGGCGCGGGTGCGCCGCCGCCAAGCGCGGTGAACTGACCTTCGTGTTCGCGCTCGGGTGTTGTCGCGTCGTGTGGTGCGTGCCTTTGCGCTTTCGCTGGCAAGTGTTCTCGCTTCGGTCGGGCGGCGCTCTGGCTTCGGCTCTTCCAGCCTCGGCCTGCGTGTGACTCGGCTTCCGGCCAGTGGCTCCCGCTTCGTGCCCGGCGTTGCTGCTTGCGGTTCCGCCGCTTCGGCCGTAACGTCGGCCCTAACAATTCGTTCAAGCCGACGCCGCTTCGCGGCGCGGCTTAACTCAGGTGTTCGGCAGCAAGAGCGGCGGACACGTTTCAGGGGAAAGTCCCTGCGTAAGATATCGGAGCACCCGGATTGACGAAGCTGCGCGACGACGCATACTCAGCAAAGCGCCTGTGGCGGTCGGATAACTGCGTTGATCCGATCGCCACAGGCGCTTTGCTGTTTTTGGACGCACAGCATCGTCGCTGCGGTCCGCTATCGGAAAGGCCGATGCACGACCAACCCGTCGGTAATCCGCCACTCTCGCTCCCGAACAGCGCGTTCAACCGGACTGCGGGTATAGGATGTCGCGATAACCGAGCGCTGCGCGCCGCAGCCGGTTAACTTTGGCGTTAGGGCGCTACCAAATCTGGCACGATCATTGCGTGTGAAAAGTAGGTGCGTGTGTTGTTGCCACGTATCCAATCACTGCGTGGCCGCGCCATCGGCACGCGGTCCAGACGCCTTGCACAAGGGGAATCGCCGTGAAGCTTTTAATGTTGGGAGCCGTTGCGCTCGTTCTTTGTAGCCTACAGGGTTGCGCCACCTACGGTTCACTGACCGCCGTGCCATCCCGTGGTGAGCGGTCTGTCTTTCAAGACGGCCAAAACACGATCATATCCACACAGCTAAACACGGTTGCCGTGACGCCGCGTAGCAACAGGATTAAAAGTGGGGATCAGGGTGCATTCGTAATCGCCGTACACAACGGGCTGACAAATGACTTGGTCTTCTCAACGGAAAACGTATCTGCGTCCGATACGGTAAATGGGCGAGTGGAAGCACTACACGTTTATACCTACGACCAGCTAGTAGCACAAGAAAAGCGGCGTCAAGCATGGGCGGCATTTGCCGTCGCGCTCGCTGGCGCTACGGACTCAATAAACGCAGCGAATGCTGGGTATTCACATACCTACGGAACCTATTCGGGGTCCGCATATGCCAGCAATGGTGTAAGCGCCTACGGGTATGGAAATTATTCGAGCACCACATACAATTATGCCGCAGCGCAGGCGGCGCAAAATGTAGCAAATGCCAACACTAGCGCACGATTTGCAGCATTGGCAGAACAAGGGCAGGAGAACTTACGGGCCTTATCGTCAACGATACTCAAGAAGCAAACCGTGTTTCCTGGGACGTGGTACGGTGGCGTTGTGATGGTGTCGTTACCGAGTGTTACCAGCACACGGCAGCAGGTCCGATTGGACGTGGAAGTCGGTGGCGAGCATCACGAGTTTCTGTACAACCTCGAAAAGGCGAGCAACTAATGCGCGCCTAACTATTCCGTAAGAGACTTCCCGTCAATCCCAGCCGCATGAGGCTTTTGCCCTGAGCTTTCGGGCCGCTGCTGGTGGGGATGTTGTCCTGATGTTGCGTACTGCGTGTCAGTGCTGCGCGGATACAATGAG
>Ga0209916_1001925_pt1 | contig 13347 bp, 11 predicted proteins | sample ThiBio_1000_plan_FD_183956 | JGI IMG/M metagenome (GOLD analysis project Ga0209916, IMG submission 183956) | Wastewater bioreactor microbial communities from Cape Town, South Africa - Thiocy_solids_2 (SPAdes) | ecosystem: Engineered > Bioreactor > Thiocyanate-remediating > Anaerobic-Aerobic ... | reverse complement strand
TTCGGCAGGCTCAAGGACTGGCGGCGCATCCACACCCGCTACGACCGATGCGCCCATACCTTCATGTCAGCTATCTGCATCGCAGCAACCGTCATCTTCTGGCTCTGATCAATGAGTCCTGAGCCTAAGCGAAGCGCAAGGCCCCTGCGCCCATGGCGATGATGCACACACCGATTACTCGCGCCTTGCTGACCTGTTCTTTCAATACGAACATCGAGATCGCCGTTCCGAACAGAATCGATGTCTCACGCAGGGCTGCGATCACGGCAACAGGCGCGAGCGTCATCGCCCAGAGTGCGAGGCCGTAGGAGATGATCGTTCCGGCGCCACCGACCAGCCCAAGATGCCAGTTGGTGGCGATATAGTTCTTGAAGTCAACGCGCGAGGCGACAAACGCCCAAGCGATCAACGGGACGCCAGTCAGCAGGAAGATCCATAATGTGTAGCTGGCAGGTGCGCCAGACAGGCGCACGCCCCATCCGTCGATCAGCGTATAGCTTGCGATCACTCCCGCATTCAGGAGTGCAAGCATCAGACCGGTATTGTTTTTCGCGCGCCCGGAGGCGGCCGTCGCGAGAATCCCGGCGCAGATGATCGCAATTCCAAACCAGGCAGATGCGCTGAGGTGTCCCCCGAGAAAGGCGACGCTTGTGATGGCAACGAGCAGCGGCGCAGTGCCACGCATCAAGGGGTAGGTCTGACTCATATCCGCAAGATGATAGGTCCTTGCGACCAGCACGTAGTAACCGATCTGAAGCAGGGTGGAGGCGGCGATGAACGGCCAGCTTTCGCGGCTCGGAGCGGGAAGAAACGGCAGGCACACCGCTGCAATCAGCGTCGCCCATGTCGTCACCAGCACAGTGGTGAGCAGCTTGTTGCTGCCGCTTTTGACGACGGCGTTCCAGATGGCATGAAGTGAGGCGGCGAAAAGAACGACGCTGAATACGAAGATGGTCATTCTAGCGGTCGTCCGCCTTTCCCGGTGTGCGGCGGCATGATTGAGAACAGTGGCCGGAACGTCTCCGTCTATTTGACGAGACGCACGAGGAGCAGAGCGGCGTGGGTCACGGAGGCGACAACCACGATGATCGCCGTCCCCAGAAGATACGCCCGGCTTGTGTTGGTGACGACTTGCTCGCCTGCCCTATAACGCGATCGTTGATGGCCGCGGTGCAGGCTCGCACAACCCAGAGCGGCCAGAAGCAATGCGACGAGCAGATGGAGGGCGGCCGTGGCCGAGAGTCCAATGCGGATCGAGAGCGATGCGGCGATGAGAGCCAGCAAACCTGTGCGTGACCAGGAGAGACCGGTTCTCTCCGGCTGAAGACCGGGGTCTCTGCTGAGCATCACATTCCTCTGCATCAATCGAAAGCGATGATGAGCCAGGCGAGCCCGACAGACAGAAGAGCCGTGAACAAAGCCAGGAACGGGAGCAGGAAACTGAGCGGCAGGTCGGCCTGATGGCGCATCGCACGTTCCGCGCGCGCCCATCGCGTATAGGCGACGCCTCCAAGCATCCCGCCGACCAGGAGCAGGATGATCGAGAGGATGAGTCTTAACTGCGCGGAGCCGAGGTGGGATGCGAACTGATCGATTCCGATTGCGCCGGCAACAATGGCGAGGGACGTCCTGATCCAAGCCAGGAATGTGCGCTCATTGGCGAGCGAAAAGCGGTAGTCCGGGCGTGTCCCGGTCTCCCACCATTTCTGGCCTTTCTTTTTGCTCATCTCGACCGGTGTCTCAAAAGCACGAGAATGCAAATTCATTTTCAGTACCTTATGGCTGCAAAAGGTTGCTGCAGCAGCTTACTTGTCGCAGTCATCCACAGTGCGCAGTTATTTCATAAATTGGAATGAAACAACCCAAAGAACGAGCCACTGAGAGGTACATATCACTATGGCTGCATTGTGGGGAGAAATATTCTCTCAAATATATCTACGGTGTCTTACCTGGCCTCTCCGGAGTGTCATGCCGAGAGGGTTTTGATCAATTCGACCAGCCTGCCGATCACACCTCGGTCGGAAGCGCGATAGTGGACGACATAGGGTGCCCCCCGAAAATGGATATCCGGAAGCACAGGGCGAAATCCGGCAGAGGAGGAGCCCCGGCTGGTGTTGAAGATGTTCCGGGGGCGACGATGGTGCCGATCCCATCCCGGACACAGTGCATCGCTATGAAAAGGTGATCGAAGACATGCCGGAAGCGGATGTGTTCCCCGCGAAATCCTGCTTGGCTCAGCTAGCCGGGCCAGCTGGTCGGTCGCGTTACCGATCTCACGATCTGCTGCCGCAGGACGTCGCGCACCTTTGAGACCCGGGCCGACCGCACGAAGGACGGCGCCGCAAGCAGGCAGAGGTCTTCATGGACAGGACGAATTTGTCATAGCTCTGCAGCCTGCGGTCAAATCCCGGGCCGCGCGTGATGACGATGTCGCTTAAGAGACCGTCGTGAATTTCGTTCGTCATGCGCGTTGTCAGTGAAATCCCTGTTTCCGGGATGCGCGCCTGCCTCAGGCTGCGATCTGAGGGCTGACAACGCGCGTTTCGCATCGGGAGTTTCTGAGCTTGACGATCCGTTATCGTCTGAAGGCTGGCGGCGAAGATGTCTTTATCGTCGTGCCTCACATCGGAAAGCGCCACGACTTTCTGACGAATGACGTTGTTGCTGTACGAATCTCTCCGTCCGACGTGAGCATCTTCAGGAAGTAAACGCTACCGGCCGGTCTGCTACAGGCGATGGCAAAGTTCGGCGAGTGCATTGCGCAGCCACCGGTGGCCGAGGTCATCGTCGACCGACTGGTGCCACATGAAATAGATTGGAATGTTGGGAAATTCCAGAGGCGTTTTCATCACCTTGGTGCGGAAGAAGTCGGCATAAACCAGCGCCATGCGTTTCGGCAGTGTGCAGATGAAGTCGGTTTTCTGCACGATCAAGGGCATCGAGAGAAAGTGCGGCACCTGCAACGCGATGTCGCGCGTCAACCCGTATTTTTTGAGAACGACATCGACGATCGGCTTGTCCTGCTTTAGGACGACATGGGGGATAGAGAGATAATCCTCAATGCTGAGATGATCGCCGATCGTCGGATGATCCTGCCGCACCATTGAGACGAGATGTTCGTCCATGACATGGATGTTGCGGAATTCGTCTCCCTCAATCTTGAAGTAATCGGTGGCAAGGTCGATCGAGCCGTCGCGAAGCTCTTCCTTAATATGGCGGCCAAGCTCCGGCCTGATCTGCACCTGAATATGAGGTGCGACCGTTGCGAGCCAGTCGACGAAGCGCGGCATGATGACTGCCTCGCCATAGTCGCTGATGGCGATCACGAATTTCCGTGTTGCCGTTTCGAACTCGAATGCTTCCTGCTTCCGCAGTCCGTTCTGGATGAGATCGAGTGCTTGACGGATTGGGGCTGCAAGCTGTTTGGCGCGCGCTGTCGGCATCATTCCCTGCGCGGTGCGGATGAACAGTTGGTCGTCAAGCGTGGTGCGCAGCCGCGCCAGTGCGTTGCTCAATGCCGGCTGGGTCATGTGCAGTTTGACGGAGGCTCGGGTGAGGCTGCGCTCGCTCAGGATAGCGTCGAACACCGTCAGCAAGTTGAGATCGATGTTTCGAAGATTCATCAGTCCGTCCCAAGGGCGTCGCGTTCTGAATAATCGCCAACCCAGTATGAGCTCTGGCATCCCAACTTATCATCGGAGTGAATAGAGGGCATATCAAATATAAATTGGATATGCTTTCGGCTGCTTCCTAGTCTCCCCTCCGAAAGCGGCTATCCGATCAAACGGGCCGGCCAAGAAGAGCCGCACCCAAAAGCGGAACAGGGAGACTCAAGGGTGGGAAGCGTTCTGCCAAAAGACGGTTTGGTGGTCGGTGTCATCGGCGCCGGTGCCATGGGGCGAGGCATTGCCCAGGTTGCGGCGATGGGCGGAATGACGGTGTTGCTGACGGATACGCGCCCGGCAGTTGTCACGGACGCCGTAAAATCCATCGAAAAAGGACTGGCCCGGTTAAAAGAGAAGGGTACGATAGATCAGGGCGCGATGGATCAGGCGCTCGGCCGGATCAAGCCGGTTCAAAATCTGGAACAGTTCGCGGAGTGCCGCCTCGTGATCGAGGCGGTGATTGAGAGTCTCGACATCAAGCAGGCTCTGCTCACTCAACTCGAAAATATCGTTTCAGGCGATTGTATTATCGCAAGCAACACGTCCTCACTCTCGATCACGACAATCGCGTCGAAATGCCACCATCCCGAGCGGGTCGCGGGATTCCACTTCTTCAACCCTGTACCGGTGATGAAACTCGTCGAGGTAATCGACGGTTTGCAGACGCTCCCCGCCGTCGGCGACGCGCTGATGGATGTCGGTCGGCGTATGGGTCGCGAGCCGGTGCGGATCAAGGATGCGCCGGGCTTTCTCGTCAACCAAGTGGGCCGTGCCTACACGCTGGAAGCCGCGCATCTGGTATCGGAAGGCATCGCGACCTTCGAGGATGTCGACGCCGTCATGCACGAAACGGCAGGTTTCCGCATGGGACCGTTTGTGCTGCTCGATCTCGTTGGTCTCGACGTCAATCACCCGGCGACGGAAGCGATTTATACCCAATTCTATCATGAGCCGCGTTATCGACCCTCGGTCCTGATGCAGAGCCGTCTTGATGCAGGGATGCTTGGCCGCAAGACCAAGCGCGGCTTCTACGACTATAATGAGCAGAAGGACGCTGCTCTTGCGGCGGAGGTCAAGAGCGCTGCTTCATCATCTTATCCGGTCTGGGTCAGCCAGACCGAGCCGGCTCAGGCGGAGAAACTGGTCGCGCTGCTGAAGACGCTGAACGTCAAGATCGAGGACGGCACAAAGCCGTCGTCGTCGGCGCTCTGCTTGGTGACGCCGCTCGGTGACGATGCGACTCACAGTGCGGTGGAGCAGGGACTAGATGCCAAGCGCGTTGTCGCGGTGGATACGCTGTTCGATCTCGGCAAGCGGCGTACGATCATGTCGACGCCGGTGACTGAACCATCTTACGTCTGCGCGGCGAGAGTCTTGCTTGGCAGCGACGGTGTCGCCGTCACCGTGACGCGCGACAGCCCGGGCTTCATCGCCCAGCGTATCGTTGCAATGATCGCCAACATCGGTGCATCGATCGCTCAGAACCGCACGGCATTGGCGAGCGACATCGACAAGGCGGTCAAGCTCGGCCTTGGCTATCCGCACGGCCCCCTCGGCTTTGGCGATGCGCTGGGTGCCGGGACATTGCTCAAAATCTTGAACAACATGCAACGGCGGTATGGCGACCCGCGCTATCGCTCGAACCTCTGGCTCACGCGCCGTGCCGAACTTGGAGTTTCGTTGACGCTGCAGGATTGAGGCGCGCGGTGCCAAAGGAGAGATGAATGTTGGACGCTTATATCTATGACGGAGTGCGCTCGCCTTTCGGCCGGCAGGCGGGAGGACTGGCGCGGATCCGTCCTGACGACCTTCTGGCGCAGGTGATGCAGGCGCTGATGGGGCGCAGCAAGTTCAAAGCCGAGCAGTTTGAGGACGTCATCGTTGGCTGCGCCAATCAAGCGGGCGAGGACAGCCGATGCGTCGCGCGCCATGCGTCGCTGATGGCGGGTTTTCCTGTCGATCTCGGTGGCACCGTGATCCAGCGCAATTGCGGCAGTGGTCTCGGAGCGGTCGTGAGTGCAGCGCACGCGGTCACCGTGGGCGAAGGCGATTTGTTCCTCGCCGGCGGCGTCGAGAGCATGAGTCGCGCACCGTTCGTGATGGGGAAGGCGGAAGCGGCTTTCTCCCGCGACATGAAGATTTTCGATTCCGCTGTCGGTTCGCGCTTTCCGAATCGCGAGATCGAAAAGAAATTCGGCGCCGACACCATGCCGCAGACTGCGGATAATCTGGCGCGCGAACATCGGCTGAGCCGCGAGGGCGTCGATCAATTTGCCCTGCGTTCGCAGCAACGTTATGCGGCGGCGAAGGCGGCAGGATTCTTCGATGATGAGATTGCCTCGATTCAGGTTGCGGGTCAGAAAAAGGGAACACAAACCGTAGTAGCGGCCGACGAATTTCCGCGCGCCGATTCGTCCCTTGAAGCGCTGTCGGGTCTGCGGGCGATCCATGAAGGCGGTGTGACCACCGCCGGCAACTCGTCGGGTATCAATGATGGTGCGGTCGCCCTGACGGTAGGATCGCGGCAGGCAGGCGAGCGCGCAGGCAGTGCGCCGCTCGTGCGCATTCTTTCGGCAGCAAGCGTCGGTGTCGAGCCGCGTGTGATGGGCATCGGTCCGGTGCCGGCGATTCACAAGGCGTTGAAGCGCGCCAACATGTCGCTCGATCAGATGGATCTGATCGAAATCAATGAGGCGTTTTCAGCGCAGGTGCTGGCCTGTCTCAAGCAGCTCGGCGTTGATGCAAAAGACGATCGTGTCAATCCCAACGGCGGTGCAATCGCCGTCGGCCACCCGCTCGGTGCATCCGGTCCCCGTCTTGCGCTGACGGCGGCACGGGAACTGCAGCGGCGCAATGCCAAGCGTGCAGTCGTCAGCATGTGCGTCGGCGTCGGGCAGGGAATTGCAGTGGTTTTGGAGAGAACTTGATGGCTTGATCGACAGGCCGCGACCCCGGTGCAGATAAGCACGCCGAAACGGGGCGCGATCAACAAACAGGGAGGGTACCATGAACGTTCGGCGGATTGCCTTGGCGTGCCTACCGTTGACTGCGGTTCTGCTTTCTTTGCAGCCGGCAGCAGCGGAAGTATCCGAAATTAGGCTGGCGAGACAGCCAGGCCTGTCTTACCTGCCGCTCGCTGTGATGGAGCATGAAAAGCTCATCGAAAAGCATGCGACTGCGGCGGGACTCAAAAATATCAAAGTGGAATGGTCCAAGTTCGCCGCCGGCAATGTCATGAATGACGCGTTGCTGTCAGGCAGTCTCGACATTGCTTCGGGTGGCGTTGCGCCGCTGATTACGTTATGGGCCAAGAGCAATGGCCAGGTCCGCGGCGTGGCGGCGCAGACCACGTCTCAGATCTACATCAACACCCGAAATCCAAACGTGAAAACGATTAAGGATTTCACCGACAAGGACCGCATTGCGTTGCCTGCGGTGAAGGTGTCGGTCAATGCGATTGTGCTGCAGATGGCGGCGGAAAAGGCGTTCGGTCCCGGCAATGCCTACAAGCTCGAGCCGTTGACGGTCTCGCGATCCTATGCCGAAGGCAGCGCAGCATTGCTGTCCGGGGCGGGCGAAATCAACAGCGCCGCGTCCGCACCACCTTACTATTATAAAGAGATCGCGACGCCGGGCATTCATACCGTACTGAAGTCATACGATGTCCTTGGTGGTCCCAGCACAAATAACTTGCTCTGGACGACGAAGAAATTCCACGACGAGAATCCGAAACTGTATGCGGCGTTCTTTGCTGCCTACAAGGATGCGATCAACCTGATCAACAAAGACCCCAAGAAGGGAGCACAGATCTTTCAGGATGCGGATCGCAACAAGGCCTATTCGATTGACGAACTAGTGATGATGCTGACCGACAAATCGTCGATGCAGTTCACGATCGTTCCGCACAACGTCACGAAGTATTCGGACTTCATGTACCGGATGGGGTCCATCAAACAGAAGCCGAAGAACTGGAAGGATCTGTTCTTTCCGGAAATTCACTCGCTGCCGGGAAGCTGAGCCGCGCGCGCAATGGATCTGCATTTATCGGGAGAGTAGAATGAAAACGTCTCTTTGGTTGAAAGGTATCGTTGCCAAGACTGCTTTGCTTGCTTCCGTCGCTCTCGCCAGCGTTACGATCAATCAGACATCAGTGCGCGCCGAGGTGAGCCAAGTAACCATCGCGAAGCAGTATGGACTGTTGTTTCTGCCTTTGATTATCATGGAGCAGAACCATCTGATGGAGAAGCATGCGGCGAAGGCCGGCATTCCCAATCTCGTTGTCAAATGGCAGCGCATGACGGGTGGCAACGTCATGAACGAGGCGTTGATCTCTGGCAATCTCGATTTTGCCTCAGGCGGCGTGCCGCCGTTCCTGATCCTGTGGAGCAAGACGCAGGGCAATCTGGACGTCAAGGGCGTTGCAGCGATGGACTCGCTGCCGATCTACTTGAACACGCGCGATCCTTCCGTGAAGACGATCAAGGACATCACCGACAAGAACCGTATCGCGATGCCGGCGGCCGGTATTTCTATTCAGGCGATCATGCTGCAGATGGCGGCTACGAAGGAATGGGGACCGGATCAGGCACGTCGTCTCGACAAGAACGGCGTGACGCTGGCGCATCCCGAAGCGATGTCGCAAATGCTGTCCAACATGGGTGCTATCGACAGCCATTTTGCTTCGCCGCCCTATAATTTCCAGGAATTGACGAAGCCTGGCATCCATAAGGTGCTTGATTCATACGATGTGCTTGGCCCCGCGACCTGCGAGGTGGTTTGGACCACCAGCAAGTTCCACAAAGAAAACCCGAAGGTCTACAAGGCGTTTCTCGATGCTTTCCAGGAGTCGATCGACTTCATTAATGCCAACAAGCAGCAAGCCGCAGAGATTTATGTCAAAAGCACCGACAACAAGGAATCTTTGAGGGATACGTTGGAGATCATCAATCATCCGCATACCGAATACACCACGACGCCGAAGAACATCATGAAATATGCGACATTCATGAAGCAGGTTGGCCTCGTCAACAAGACGCCTGCTGACTGGAAGGACCTTTTCTTCCCGCAGGTTCATGCATTGCCGGGCAGCTAAGCAGCAGTAATCATATCGGCGCATGGGTGGTAAAGGATAACGTCATGGGTTCAGCAGTTGCCAACAAGCCGACCGATACCAGCAGCGTGACGTTGACGGGCGGAACGTTTCACTGGGACGACCCGCTTCTGCTTGAGGACCTGCTGAACGAGGATGAGAAGCTGATCCGCGACACGGCGCGCGATTATGCGCAGTCACGTCTGATGCCGCGGATCCTCGAAGCCAACCGGGATGAATCGTTCGATCGGACGGTCATGAAGGAAATGGCCGATCTCGGTTTCCTCGGGGCGACCATTGATGGCTATGGCTGTGCTGGCATCAGCTATGTGTCGTATGGGCTGATCATGCGTGAGTTCGAGCGTGTGGACACCAGCTTCCGTTCGGCGCTTGGCGTTCAGACCACACTGTCGATGGTGCCGATCTATGCCTATGGGTCGGAATCGCAGCGGGAGAAATATCTGCCTGCGATGGCAAAGGGCGAGATTCTCGGCTGCTTCGGGCTAACGGAGCCGGATCACGGTTCCGATCCCGGCAGCATGAAGACTCGGGCCAAGAAAGTGCTTGGCGGCTACCGGCTCACAGGTGGCAAGACATGGATCACCCATGCGCCGATCGCCGATATCATGGTGGTGTGGGCGAAGGACGATCAGGACGTTATCCGCGGCTTCATTCTGGAGCGGGGTATGGCGGGTCTTTCAACCGCCAAGATCGAGAACAAGTTCTCGGTGCGCGCGTCACCGACAGGGCAGATTTTCATGGAGGATGTTTTCGTTCCCGAGGAAAATCTGCTGCGGGGCGTGCAGGGGCTGAAAGGCCCGTTTGGTTGCCTCAACAATGCGCGTTTCGGCATCATCTGGGGTGCAATGGGTGCGGCCGAGTTCTGCTGGCATGCTGCGCGACAGTATTCCATGGATCGCAAGCAGTTCGGCCGGCCACTGGCGGCTAATCAATTGATCCAGAAGAAGCTTGCAGACATGCAGACGGAAATCTCGCTTGGGCTTCTTGCCTGCCTGCATGTCAGCCGTCTCCGCGACGAGGGCAAGGCAACGCCGGAAATGCTGTCGCTGCTGAAGCGCAACTGCGCAGGCAAGGCGCTGGATATCGCACGCACCGCACGCGATATCCACGGCGGTAATGGCATTTCGGATGAATATCATGTCATCCGCCACCTAATGAATATGGAGACCGTCAATACGTTGGAAGGCACGCATGACATTCATGCGCTGGTGCTCGGCCGGGCACAGACAGGTATCTCGGCGTTCAACTAAGAAGAAGATAGAGTGTAGCTGCAGGAGATCGACGTGACGGTCATGGCGCAGGCGAAGCCGCTAAAAGGTAAGGCGAAAGACGCGCTGAAGGCGCTGCTGGCGCCACGCTCCATTGCAATCCTCGGTGCGTCGTCGGATTTCCGCAAGGTCAGCGGCCGCCCAGTCAAGCATCTGCTCGATAAAGGCTATAACGGCCGTATCTATCCGGTAAACCCGCGTGCGGACATGATCGGGCCGTTGAAGGCCTATCCGAGCGTGGCAGCGATCGACGACGAGATCGATCTCGCGATCATCGTGCTGCCGGCGAGCGAGGTTCTGAATTGCGTGCGCGAGCTCGGCGTGAAGGGTGTTCCGGTCGCAGTCATCTTCAGCTCCGGCTTCTCCGAGCTTGGCGATGCAGGCCGCAACTATGAGCAGGATGTCGTGATGGCCGCGCGCGAAGGTGGTGTGCGGTTGTGTGGCCCGAATTGCCTCGGCCTGATCAATTCGTTCGATAATGTGCTGGCGACGTTCAGCCAATACGCCGACAGCGATACGCCATCAGGCCCCATCGGCTTTGTTACCCAATCCGGCGCGTTTGGCACCGCCATCGCCGCGCTCGCGCGCCGCCGCGGCCTCGGGCTCGGCTATTTCGTCAACACTGGTAATGAAGCTGACCTGACGTTCTCGGAGATCATGGGCGAGGTCATTCGCGATCCGCGCATTAAAATGGGCGCGGGCTACATCGAGGGCTTGAAGGGCGGCGAGGATTTCGTCGCGCTGGCGGAGCAGGCGATGCTCGCGGGCAAGCCGCTGGTGATGACAAAAGTCGGACGACTGGGCGCAGGCGCGCGCGCTGCCGCCTCGCATACTGGGTCGCTCGCAGGCGACGACGTGGTGTTCGACGGCGTGGTGCACCAGCATGGCATCATTCGCGCGCGCAACGAGGAGCACATGCTCGACATCGCCGAGGTGATGTCCTGCTGCAAGCTGCCTGAAGGCAACGGCATCGGCCTGTTGACGCAATCCGGCGGTGCGGGCGTTCTGATGGCGGATCGCGCCCAGGAGGTCGGGTTGTCGGTCCCGGTGCTTCAGCCTGAAACGCAGGCGGCGTTGCAGAAGGTCATTCCCGGCTTCGGCGCGGTTGGAAATCCGGTCGATGTCACCGGACAATTCGTTGCCGATCCGAATTTGCTGCTCGAAAGCGTCAAGTTGATGCTGGCTGATCCGAATGTGGATGTCGGCATTGTCTGGTTCCAGTTGATGGAAGCGCACGTCGAGAAACTCGTGAAGGTTCTCGTCGAAATCCGCGATCAGGTGACGAAGCCTTTTGTCGTGTGCTGGGTCGCTGCGCCGGAAGCGGGAATCGTTGCGCTGCGCAAGGAAGGGATCGCGGTGCTGCGCGGCGCGGAGCCCGCGGTGGACGCGGTTGCAGCACTAGTGCAGTACGCCGAGATGCGGCGCAAGTGGCTGGCACGCCGCGAGGACAGGAAAGCGATCAAGCTGCGGCAGCTCGTTCTGTCCTCCAAAGGTGTGGTCTCGACCATGGATGGCGTGAAGTTCCTCGATCAGTTCGACATCGCGCATATTCCGACGGTGCTGGCGACATCCGCCGATGAAGCCGCGCAGGCCGCGAGCAGGCTCGGTTATCCGGTCGTTCTGAAAATCGAGTCTCCGGACATTCTGCACAAGACAGAAGCCGGAGGTGTCATTCTTCGGCTGACCGATGAAGCGAAGGTGAGACAAGCCTTCGCGACGATCATTGCGAACGCCAAGGCCTATAAGCCTGATGCCAAACTGCATGGCGTGGTGATTCAGGCGATGGCAAGCGGCGATACGGAATTCGTCATCGGCCTGCAGAACGATCCGGTGTTCGGCCCGGTTATCATGGCGGGCCTGGGCGGTGTTTTGATCGAGGTACTGCGTGACGTTGTGTTCCGCAAGGTGCCACTGTGCGAAGGCGAGGCGGCTGACATGCTCGATGCGCTGCACGGCAAGGCGGTGCTGGCAGGCGTCAGGGGCCGTCCTCCTGTTGGCCAGAAGCAACTTACTGAGATGATCTGCGCGGTGTCTCGCCTTGGGGCAGCGCTCGGCCCTAGACTTTCGACGCTCGATCTCAATCCCATCATGCTGGGTGAGACATCGGCGACCGCCGTCGACTGGCTGATGATGCTCAATGAGACATAAAGTGCACGCACAGCCACGACGCAGCGTGTGAGATAAATTTAGGGAGGCCAGAATGTCTTTGACTCTGCTGGAGCGGCCGCATGAGCATGTGGCGTTGCTGAAACTCAATCGTCCCGAGGCGCGCAATGCGCTCAACGATCCCTTGCGCGCGGAGCTGGCAAGTCAGTTCGAGCAACTGGCGACAGACCGCAACACGCGCTGCATCGTCCTCACCGGAAATGAACGCGTGTTCGCCGCAGGCGCGGATCTGAAGGAGGTGGTTGAGTCTGGCCCGATCGACATGATGGCACGGCGTGTTCTTTACTTCTGGAAGGTGATTGCCGGGTGTCGCAAGCCATTGATCGCAGCTGTCAATGGCTTCGCACTCGGCGGCGGTTGTGAATTGGCCTTGCAGGCAGACATCATCGTAGCCGGAGAGCGTGCGAAATTCGGCCAGTCGGAGGTGAACGTCGGCATCATGCCCGGTGGTGGAGCCACGCAGCGGCTGACTCGCGCTATTGGCAAGTATCGCGCGATGAAGATGCTGTTGACCGGTGAGCATGTGACGGCGGAGGAGGCTCGTAGGCTGGGCTTCGTCAATGACGTCGTGCCGGATGATAAGGTGGTTGAAACTGCGATTGGCATTGCGACGACTATCGCTTCGAAGCCTCCGCTCGCGGTGGAACAGATCAAGGAGGTGGTTCTGGCCGGAATGGACAGTTCACTCGACGCCGGGCTGATGCTGGAACGGAAGGCCTTCGAGATGCTGTTTGCGTCCCGCGACCAGGAGGAAGGGATGCGGGCGTTTATCGAGAAACGCAAACCCAGTTTCGAAGGTCGTTGACGATCAATCTAAAACGGGCATCGATCCAACCAGTCTTTATATTAGACCGTCGCAAGGTGGTTCAGTAGAGTTCAGACTGCCAAAAACAGATCTGCAATCAGCGGACACAAAGACGGGAGAAGGGACTGATGACTACAGCGCCACTGCTGGAGGTGAAAGGCGTCACGCTCCAGTACAAGACGCCGAGCTATCTGATCACCGCGACGTATCGGGTTGATTTCAATGTTTTTCAGGGGGACCGGTTTATCCTTCTGGGGCCATCGGGTTGCGGCAAATCGACCCTTTTGAAAGCGGTTGGCGGCTACATGACGCCGACCGAAGGCGGAATGACCC
>Ga0209916_1001924_pt1 | contig 13375 bp, 17 predicted proteins | sample ThiBio_1000_plan_FD_183956 | JGI IMG/M metagenome (GOLD analysis project Ga0209916, IMG submission 183956) | Wastewater bioreactor microbial communities from Cape Town, South Africa - Thiocy_solids_2 (SPAdes) | ecosystem: Engineered > Bioreactor > Thiocyanate-remediating > Anaerobic-Aerobic ... | reverse complement strand
TCGCCCAGCACCTGAAGAACGCTTAGCACATATTTCAGCACATGAAGCGAAAATAGCCTCGACCCACAGAACATAACAGCAGGTCAGAGGCCATTTCAACGCTGTGTCCGGAGGGGGACTTGAACCCGTTCAACGGCAAGTTTTTGGTGTAGGTGGTGATGATTCACCTGCATAAACACGATGACCGCATGTGTACGGATGGTTCCAAAGTGGTCACGGGTGGACACGCTGACCACCACAGGTTCTGGAGTGTGCGAGGTCGCCAGGGGCGCGAGCGAAGCGCGTGGCCACGCTTTGCAGATGTTGACACCCTATCCCTCAATGAGTGGCGCGATAGTGAAGGAACCATTGCTGTAAAGATGCGTCAAGAGGTACCCACTATCGATGAACTATTGGAACACTATTGATGCCCTATTGCGAGAGGAGTGGGGATCCGCGCATACTGGCTCGATGTCCAGAGTGATCACCATCGCCAACGGCAAGGGCGGCGTCGGAAAGACGAGCATGACTTCCGGCCTGGCCGGCCTGCTCGCGAGTGCCGGCTCCAAGGTCCTGGTCATCGACTGTGACCCGCAGGGCAATCTGTGCCGGGATCTCGGATACCCCGAGGATTCTGGCGCTGGCCTTGCTGCAGCGATCGTTTCCGGACGCGTCCCGAGTGTCATCGAAGGCGTACGCGACGGGCTCGACGCTGTACCAGGCGGAATGGAACTGTTCGATGTTGCCCCTGCAGTAGTGGCCCGCCGATCCCGCGGCACGGACATCGCCGGGCTCGCTCCGATCATCGGAATGTTGGCCGGCTACGACTTTGTCCTCATCGACACACCGCCCGGTGAGCCAATGCTCCAGGAGATCGCCTTCCGGGCCACGGACTACCTGCTGATCCCCACACGGTCGGATGAAGCTTCGCTCGACGGACTGTCATCGGTAGCGCGGAGATTCGCCGCGGTGAAAAAGGACAACCCGTCATTGACCCTGCTCGGCGTCGTCCTGTTCGGCATCCGTCGCGGCAGCACGCGGATCGAGCGCGACATCCGGTCCGCTCTATCCGAGATCCTCGGCGACGTCGCGCCGGTCTTCAACGCCTCGATCCGCTACTTGGAGTCGGCGTCGGTGGATATGCGTCGCCGCGGCATCCTCCCGCATGAGATGTCATCGCATCAGAGCCAGGCGCGCAAGGAGCGGATCGCGCGCTTGAGCTCGGGGCAAGGTGTTGGTGACGACGACCTGTTCTCGCGAGACTCGGGCGGTCTGGCGTCCGACTTCGACGCACTGGCCACGGAGATGATCAAACGGATTGCCGAAGTGGACGGATCCCGGCATGGCGGCGAGGAATGATATCTAGCCGACCGGCTCGACGAGCGTTGTCTGATGACTTCTCGCCGGTAGCCACGCGAACACCAGCGGATCCGACGCTGTCATCGGTCAACGAGGCGCTACGGATCCTTCCTGCGCCACCGGCGCCCCCAACACAGAAGAAATCGAATCCGGCACTCGCAGCGGACGTAGCCGCGAGTGGGAGTCGGCCGAAACGCTCCGAAAAAGATCAGATGCGAAGCGTGGGTTTGACGCTCGCAGCAGACGTAGCCGACTATCTTCGAACCGTCGCGAGACGGACTGGCATGACACTTGGGGCCATGTCCCTTGCTGCGATCGAGTCCAGCGCGGGTGATCTTTCCACCCGGTGGGCTTCCCCTCGACCATCTGGCGAGCGGATATTCGCAGGATCAGAAACGCGATCACGTGACACGGGACGACCAGTGACAGCACTGCAGGTCCGTATCGGTCAAAGTGACCTGCGCATTCTTGACAACCTCGTGTCAACCTGGCAGGCACCATCACGATCCGCGCTCGTCAACGAGGCACTCCGCATTCATTGCTCCACCCACAGCGACTAGACCTACGGTATTGAGGCTAGGGCCCTCCGCGGGATCGGGGACGCTTCCACTCACCCGGTGAGTCAGCACAGGAACAAGACCGGGTTCCGGGGTTTCCTTGCAACTCCGCGGAAGCTCGCAATGATCATAGGACTCTGAAGCGCCGTGAATCACTTCTCCAAGAAGCGGTGTACCGTTGTGCCCTGGCCGAAGGACTGAGTTCACCGACTTTGCTTTTCCGGAGTTGAACTCTTCGAAGAACGGAGCATTAGCTGTGGCGAAGGAAATTACGACCACCTTGATCGACGACATCGACGGAGGGAAGGCCGCTGAGTCAATTCAGTACTCGCTAGACGGCAAGGACTACGAAATCGACTTGAGCAAGTCGAACGGCGCCAAGCTCCGGAAGGCCCTGGAGCCATACATCAAGGTATCCAGGCAGGTGAAGGTGACCAGGACCAGGGCTGGAGGCCGCGGAAAGCGATCGACGACATCCGCGCGATCCGGCCTTCCGCTCGCTGATATCCGGGCTTGGGCTGAGGCCAACAATATTGCGGTGGCACCGCGCGGACGCATCGCCCAGTCGGTGATCGAGAAGTACACAGCGGCGACATCAACCAACGTGGCGACTAGCAGCACCTCAGAAGAATGACCTACAGCCGCTGTTAACCCCGGATCGTCATGAATGCTGTGCCCGGTGGTCGCGCACCCGGGCACAGCATTCATGCATTACCGCACGTCTGTACCAGACCCGAGCTACCATGCGCCTGTGAAACCAACGGCGATCGTGACTCGGCAAGAGACATCTGCCCCCATCTCAAGCCAAGTTTCTGACCTACAGGCGTCCGCCATTTCAGCGAACACCAAGAGGGCCTACCGGTCCGACTGGCGATCGTTCGAGATGTGGTGCCGGATGCATGGCGACACGTCGCTGCCCGCTTCCCCTGAAGTTGTTTCGGAGTACCTCGCTTCCGCTGCATCCCGTGTTGACCGTTCTGGCCGGTGGCTGTTCTCGCCGGCAACGTTGGAGAGGCGGCTCGCCGCGATCGGCAAGATCCACCAGATCTCCGGTCTGATGTCCCCGTCCAGACATCCTTCGGTTGCAACCACGATGGCCGGGATCAGGCGAACGAGGCGACGACCGCCGCGGAGAGTCGCGCCTGTGCTGCTCGATGACCTCAAGTCGATGATCTCCCGAATCGACGAGAAGCACTACCCGTCGGCGGTGATCGGGATCCGGGACCACGCGATCCTGCTCACCGGGTTCGCCGGCGCATTCCGTCGATCCGAACTCGCCGAAATGGATTTCGGCGACATCAGCCTGCAGGCATCGGACGGCGTTCATGTTCGGCTGCGCCACTCGAAGACAGATCAAGAGGGCCGCGGCTCCGTACGTGCGTTGCCCTACGGGTCCAACCCGATCACCTGTCCGCCGTGCGCATTGGCAAAGTGGGTGCGGATCATGTCGGCCGACCAGGATGGCGGGCGCCCAGCGGTGATGGCAGAGGTGTCTCGGATCGCCACCGCCCCCGACGGGCACGTGTGTCGTTCGTGGCCAGAGGTCTCATCACTGGACGGCGACTCACCGCTGTTCACCCCAGTGCACAAGACCGGAAGGATCGGGCAGTCGCGGCTTTCCGGTGAGGCGATCAGCTTCAGGGTAAAAGCAAGGGTGAAGGCAGCCGGAATGGACCCGTCCAGATTCGCCGGCCACAGCTTGCGGTCCGGGTTCGTCACGCAGGCGGTGCGCGCCGGCGCCGACACTGGGGCGATCATGCGGCAGACCGGGCATCATTCGCCTGCGATGGTCGAGGTCTACCGTAGGGAGAACGCTCCGCTGATCGGAAACGCCGTCGTCAGTCTGGGCCTGTGAACCTATTTGTCAGCCAGTGACGATGATGAGTTCACGCTTGGTGCGATGGTGCGCCGTTTGCATCTCGACCTCGTTGACTCTCATTCCGTGTTTCTCGGCCAGATCCCTCACTTCAGTGGTGTCGTCGTAGCTCATCAGACCTGGTGTAAGACGGTCCGCCACGAGATCGAACAACTGTCTGTGGTCCAACTTGTGATGCGTGTACAGCCGTGAGCCAGCGCTCGAATCGCTCGCGGTGTATGGCGGATCAACGAACAGGACGGCGTCGGGGTTGGACCAGATTGCCGAGAGACCGTCACCCTCCTCGAAAGTCAGCTTTCCCGCAACAGCCAGTGCGCGCACCGTGCGGATCCGCCTGATTACGGTGTCCGGATACCAGCGGGAGGCAACGCCCTTCCCACGCTCGCCGGAACGCAGCAATCCTGCGCGCCCTGCCATGATTCCGCCGCGGGTGCAGCGATTGCGGACAATCGAGCGGAATGCCAGGTCTACGACCGATCCGCCGTGCCCAGCCAGCGTCTCTCGAATGTTCTCTCGTGCTGGCGTGAACGACTCGATCTGCGAGAGCAGGATCCTGAGCGCAGTGTCTGATCCGTTGATGATGACCTGCCAAACGGATGCGACTGCGGGATCCTTCTCGACGAGCATCACTGTGTGGGCCAGCCCCGCTGCAGCGACTGCCAGGCCGACAGAGGCTCCGCCGGCGAACGGCTCCAGGAACAAATCTGGCTTCTCTGACATACCCTCCATCCATTGCTGCACGGATGGGACCAGCCAGGTCTTTCCACCTGGGTACCGGAACGGCGAGAACTGCCGAACCTTTGACGGGTTCGTATACCGGAAACGCACCGTCTCGCGGTTCAACTCTGTGACAGCGGCGGCGGCACCTACTGCGCTCATACCTGATCCATGTGCGGCACCGGCGCTACCGAGATAGAAACTGCGCGGCGTAGCTCGTCTTCAGAGACCGCAAGGTCATGTCCCCCGACGGGATACCGATCGTCACAACTGCCGATCACGATGCAGGCCCACGATGGCGAACTGGACTGCACACCGCGGCGCTGCTCAAAAGGCACCACCGTCATGTTCGTGCGCGGCAGGAATAACGGCTGCCCACGCTGAATGAAACGTTGCCGGACCGGCAGCCGGGATAACTGCCAGCTGATGCTGCCTTCAGGTGTGCTGGCGAGTCGATCGGTTGCCTCTTCGTCGGTCTCGACCTTGAGATTCACGCTGAATGCCATCGGACAACTCCCTCGCCGCAACACGTGCCCTCTACGTGTGTTGCGCGGACTTGGCACCCCCGGAGCTCGTCGCTCCACGTGCACCGATGCGGCGATGGCATCGAACTGATCAGGACCGACCTTGGTCTGTCAGTGCCTGATGACATGCTGGATAGAGCCAGCTAAGAGTGGACGTGGGCTATCCCCGAGCCCTGACCGGCATGGGGGTGGGGGCTCGCCGGCAACCGTGAGGAGCGATCGATGTCGAAGCCCGAGCCGTTCCGGACGCCGTACGTCGGGAGCGGCGAGGACGGCGCCCGGAAGTCGGCACAGATCGACGCCGCTGCGGCCGAGGAGCTCGACGGGTCCGATCCGAGATATGAGGAGTTGCTCGCGTCGGCGAGGCGGTGGGAGGACCAGGCATACGTCCAGATGCTCGTGCGGCTGGGAAAGCATCCGACACTGCAGCAGGTACGGGACACCGTCGGCAATGAGGAATGGCTGGCGGCGCTCCGGCTCATCGAGCTGTCCCCGACGCTCACCGCTGATGCCTCCAGGTACACCTCGTGGAGCAGAGACTCGGGCCGCTACACGTACGAAAGCGTCGCGGGAAGCGAGAACGCGACCTTCCACCCGGACGCTCTCATTGACTTCGAAGAGTGGGTCAATGACGTGGACACCGTGGGGAGAGGTTGGTCGTCAACCGAACATCGACTGTTCAAGCTCGTTGCAGCACTGGTCGTCCGGGATCGAGAGCTCAAACTCGTCGGGGTCATGGACGCGATGGGTTCGTGGAGCGACCAGGTGTGGGACACACTTGTCGATTGGGCGTCTGGAGGAAACAACAAGGACCGCCTTGGCCGGCTCACAGTCGCGCACCGACGCTGAGCTGAGCGATACGATGGCGCCGGAGACAGCCAGGGGCGCACGGATCTTCACCGCCGCCGGGCCAACCATGATCGGAGAACATGTGCCGGAGCACGAGGGCGATGACAAGATCATCGCGCTGATCGTCCAAGCGGATGGCACTGCTCGCACCGACTGGGTGGCGCGCAGCAGCGTCGACGAATATCAAAGGATCGTCGGCGGCCCGGTAGAGATGATCAGCGGCGACACTTGGGGCGCCTACCTCAACGAGGAAGGCAAGATCGCGGGCTTGCCCGCGAACGCGCGAGCGGACTCGATCGCCCGGCTGCACGGCTGGCGAGGCTCGGCCGATGATGTGCTGGTCGGCACTGTGATCTTCCTTGGCTTAACAGACGACGAGGGCTACGACACATCGTGCGATATCGATTTGATCCGCGAGGTCATGGGCGGAAACATCACCATCGATTGACTGGTCCATGCCTGGTCCGGGCGGCTTGCCCCCTACTGCTCGAAGTCGATCTCGACCGGCGTCGCAGCGCTCAACACATAGAGGAACTCGTCGGTGGCAAGCAGAGAGGCTGCGGTCATCAGCGCCGCAGTGTCTACGTCGAGCCGGGGATCGAACCGACCGCTATGCATCAGCTCGCGGAGATTCCGTGAGAGACGCAGTGCATGACGTCGACGCTTTGGTTCGCCTGCCAAGGCGAAGGACTTAATGGTGCGGCAGTAGGTGCCCATAACCTCGGGCCCGACGGCACGGAATCCGGCACGCAAAGGTGCAATCAGGTCGACATCCGGCGCCGGTGCGAACATCGCTTCCAGCGCCTGCGGTACACCCTTGGACGCCATGTCAAGGAACGTGTGCAGATCGACGGTGACAACGTCGCTCGAACCAGCGTTGTCGTGATTAGCCCACCGGTACGGCTTGTTGCCGGCTCCCTTGCCGCCGGGCCGCTCGGAGACGACGATGTACCGGTCGTAATCAGACCCGGCGTGCGCCAATCCGTAGAGTCGAGACCCGTGCACCGTGTCGAGCAGAACGCGGCTCATGAAGTACCTCGCTTCGGCGATTGCAGTCACCGAAACCGTGTGCGGCGTCTCGTCGGCACCCCCGCTCCACGGCTTACTCGACGTCTGAGCTGAGCCCTCCACCGAGCATCGCCGTGAATAGGGCCGATCGGCAATTGGGTCGCACCACCGATCTCCTAGTTCTCCCACCATGCGACGTTGGCAGACCCGTACTGATCACGTGCTTCGGATTTTTGCGAGTAGCTGAGGTGCCAGTAGCAATCCCGGCACACGCCGATCAGTCCGGCGGTACGTAGCGCCTCGTGGACTTTTTCGCTGTTGCTGCCGCTCGTTCGCAGGATGTTTTCCGCCAGATCTTAGACTTCGCGGGCACTGATCGGGTCACGCTTCGGTTCGGCCGAAACTCCGATCTCTTCGTCGGTGATCGCCGCGGCTTTGTCAAGATCGACATAGGACGCCCACGCAAGGTCGTCGGGCGTTTTGCCTCCAACTTTGCGTGTTCGCAGAACGTCCCAGTAGGTCCCGGTTCCTGGCTGCTCGCCTGATCCGGCGTCGAGTTCGTAGCCGATATCGCCGAGGTCGACGCCGTTTGCCAGCGGTTCGTAGGTGTCGAGTCCGAGCCTGTTACCGTCGGCATCGAGTGCGTCATCGAAAGATACGGACTGCCCGTCTTCCGCACACTCGACCCGCAGGTACTTCGCGTCCGGGTACTGCAGCTGGATGCTGCGGGCGGCCAGACGCAACGACTTGAGTGCGATTCTCTTTGACGCCTCAAATCTTGCCTTATGGTCGGCTGAGAGGGAATTAAGCTCGGCGCTCGCGTAGGCGTCCTCTTTCCCCCAATCAATACCGGAATCGGAGTCGATCGTCACGTTCGCTTCTGCGTGGCCCTGGGTGGAAAACTGGCCGCCGGTAGGGACTCCTGCTTGAACTCGTGCCTGAGTCATGTGTCGTTCCTGCTTTCATCAGAGGGGCGGGCCGGGTGGCGGTCCCAGGCGGCTTCGCGAACTTGCCAGTCACGGTCGGTTTTGAGGACCATGCCGATCGTGGTCGGCGTCGAGGTGTTCCGCGCGAGGGCCAGTCGTACCGGAAGATTTGGGTCGTGAGCCAGCCGCTCGGCGACATCTGGTAGTCGGTAGATGGCTGCGTTGCCGGCCACAGCCTGCCTGGTGGCCGTGTCCGTGTCGTTGGACATCTCCGAGAGAAGGTCTGGTGGTGTGTTCATATTGCCGGCGAGCGTTCGCCGCGTCGATTGATCCCCTTCACTCCGGCTGACGTACAGGTGGCGAAGGAGGTGCTCGGGCGAGCTCAGGTTGCCGGCGGCCGCTTCCCGGGCCATCGCGCCTTCAGTGTGCGCGAGGCGCTCTATGTCGGCGTGATAGGTCTTTGTGTTGGCGGCAACCGCCACCCTTGTCATCGACATGCCGGTTTGCGCGAGGCGATGCAGCGTCTCACTGGACGTGTTGTGATTTTCGGCCACCAACAGTTCGCAGTCGGGGTCGCCGGCCAATGAGTCGAGGATGGACGCGTCGGTTGACGAATGGTGGGCTACGCCGCGGCGCACCGACTCGTGTGCGCTCTTCGACATGAGCAGCATCGCCTGACGCGGCAGCGATTCTCGCTTGAGCAGTACCTGGCATGTGGCTTCGTCGTCCGCCAGCGCCACCCGGTTCAGTTCGACGTCCAAAGCCTCTAGGTCATGGGTCGCTCGCCTGTGGTCTGAGACCCGTGTACCGAGGTCGAGCCGCACATCTGGATCCCTGTGTGGTTTAGCGGCGAACTGGCCGCCTCTGCTCGCCGGGGTGCCACGGGGGTGTCGCTTCGGATCGGTCATGCCTTTCCTTTGACCTCGTCGTCAGTGAGGGCCGCGGCCCTGTCCAGATCGATGTAGGCCGCCCACATCAGGTCTTCCGGTACTTTGCCTCCGACGTTTCTGACCCTCATTTCGTCCCACCAGGCACCGGACCCCGGCTGATCTCCGAGATGGGCTTCAATGTTGTGACCGACTTGGTCGAGGTCGACTCCGTTCGCCAGCGGCTCATACGGATCCAGACCGAGTTCGTTGCCGTCGGCATCGATCACGTCAGAGAAGACGAGGTGATAGCCCTCGTCTGAAGCGTGCGCGCGCAAGTACTTTGCGTCGGGGAACTGCAGCTTGATACTGCGGGCGGCGAGACGCATCGACTTCATTTCGGATCGGATCGTCGACTCGACGCTCGAATCGCGATCGAACTGGATCGACGCCAACTCATCTTCCGCTGTCGCATCCTCTTTCATCCAGTCAACAGAGTCGGAGTTGGAGTCGAGGCTTGTGCCCTGGCTTGTTGCCCGGCTCAAGCGACTTGATGAATCGCGGATTCCAAACAGCGCCAACATAACCGTCCGGCGTCGGGATAGTGACGAGACCGAGCCCTCAATGACGACATTGAGCCCGCTTCTCTTGTCACGGACACTCCAATTGCCAGTGTTCGGGTCGATCGTCGCGCAAAGCGCACGCTGGTCGGAGCGGTACACGACGCTTGGTCCGCTCTCGATTCGTGTCCACTGGGTGCCAACATCGTCTATGAACGAATCAGTCGGATGGATCCGGCTCGCCATCTGCCATACGGTCTGCCCGATCGTCGATGTCTTTCTGACCCCGGACTGATCCTCGTCTGGCCCGATGGAAACCGCTGGCTCGTCGTGGCCCTTGGTGGTGAACTGCCCACCGGTCGGTACGCCGGATTGAACTCGTCGCTGAATAGTCATTTCTCCGCCTAGAAGATCGTCTCGCCGTGAATTGCCGCGTACAGGTCCAGCCGCTGAGAACCGTCGGGCATTTCGGTCAGGTAGTCGAGGTAGTTGTCTTGGCCGGCCCGGATCCCGCGGGCATACTGCTGAGCGTCTTCATCGGGCGAGTCGCCTTCCTCCATGAAGGCGTTGTGCGTGGCGAACACGCGGAACGTCCCCTCGTCCGTCCAGTCAAGGTCGACGGTCGTCGCATACGGCTGGCCCCGATGAACTGCCAGCGCCAGTGCATGACTGTGGAGCCGTTGCATCGAGGCGTCGAACTCCGGGTCCATGCCGACGGATTTGTGGCTGGCGCGTCCCTTATCGATCGCCGCGGACACTTCCTTCAGGGAACTCTTCGACCCGATACCACGGTCAACGCAGTGGCAGCCGTCAGCGTGCGTGCCCCTGCGGGCGAGACACATCGACGAGCCTGTTCGATCATCGAGTGCGACCGTAGAGTCTTGATGGACAGATGCGGCGAATTGACCGCCGGACGGGACTCCCGGTTGGACGCGGGCCTGGTAGCTGCTCATGCAACATCTATGCGCGGGGCGTCGGAACAATCACTGAAGCTTGTCGCCCCAGCTGGTGCCGGAGAAGTCTTCGTCGATGCCGGGACCTGACGAATCTGATAGATACATGAGTCGCCCGTCTCCTCCTCGCGGTGCAGCCTCGAAATCCAGTCCCAGCCGTCGGCGCACCACTTCAGTGATCTCGGCGAGCATCTCCTCGGCGTCACCGAGGGATATCTGCGCGCTGACCGACGTCGGTGAGCTCCGGTAGGCCCTTCGGGCGGCGGTGAGATTCTTTCCTGCTCGAAGCCGCGCCTTCAAGATCGCCACCCGATCGCTGTGCAGGCTGTCGCCGTCTTTTATCAGACCACGCCGGCGCCACTCGGACGCCTCTTCCTCCGAGATCAGGTCCACCTCGCCGGGGTCCGCATGCATTTGCGGCGCGAACTGGCCACCGGATGGAACACCGGCCTGAATTCTGCGTTGCGTCATGCCTGTTATATGCGCGGCCTGCGAAATCGGTGACCGGTCCGGGACTGCCGCGCATACATCTTCTACCGCACCGTGCCTGTTGCACGTCGGTCAACTAGGTGCCCAGACCTCCCGCACATAGTTCGGGTACCTGCGAACTCAAGCCCGACGAAATAGAAGGATTCACCAAGATGACAATGTCCGTGGCAGTGCCAGACCTGTTGCAGCGCAACATCACTCGTGATCAAGCAAGGGCATTCCTTGCTGGCGACATGGCCGTCGAAGACCTGCCCGACCCGCAGTGGGGGCCAATCGGCAAAGAGGTCTACGAGCGCACCTACTCCCGAACTATCACCACCCCGGACGGCGACCGGAACGAGACGTGGGCCGAAACGGTTCGCCGCGTCGTCACCGGCAACATCGGCTTCGCGCCCGACTCGGCCAATCTGGACGACGAGCCGGCCGAACTGTTCGAGCTCATCTACAACCTGAAGGCGACACCGGCGGGGCGCCACCTGTGGGTCACCGGTACGACGAACGCATTTAGTCGCAACTGCTTCATCTCTGGCTTCTCCGCGAAACTATCGGACCACTTCAAATTCCTCGCCTCGCGCTTGTTCGAAGGAGGAGGCGTTGGCGCCAACTACTCCATGGACCTGATCCGTGGGTCCCAGGCCATCATCTCGCCGCGGATCGTCAAGATCACCTGCCGTGAGGACCATCCCGACATCGACGCGATCAAGGCAGCCGCCGGCGACCGTTTCGTGCCGCTCGCCGAACTCACCGAACACCCGTCGAGCCTGCACCTGGTAGATGACTCCCGTGAAGGATGGGTTGCCACCTGGGTGAAGATGATCGACGATGCGACATCGATGCGCGATCAGAGCCTTTCCATGGTCATCGATGTGTCGGACGTTCGCCCCTACGGCGCGGCGTTGAAGACGTTCGGCGGCAAGGCATCCGGTCCCGCCCCTCTCGTGACCGCGTGCCTGAACATCCGCAAGGTGTTGAACGCGGCCACCGGTCGCTACCTTTCCGGAGTCGAAGCCATGGAGATAGACCACGAGATCGCCGCCTCCGTGGTAGCCGGCGGTACGCGACGGAGCGCTCGCATGTCGATGATGCACTGGAACGACCCGTTCATCTTCGATTTCCTGGCCTGCAAGAAGGACCACACCAAGCACTGGTCGACGAACATCTCGGTCGAGATCGACAATGCGTTCCGAGCCGCAACCAACTCGGGTGATGCGCACGCGCTGACCGTCCTGGACGCCGTCGCCGAAGGCATGGTCCTGAACGGCGAGCCCGGCTTCATCGACACCGACCAGCACTCCATCGGCGAGAAGGTTCGCATTCGCTCAACCAACCCGTGCGGCGAAGCGTCTCTCAGCTTCGACCCGGCGGACTCAGCCGGCGAGTCGTGCAATCTCGGGTCGGTCAACCTCGCCGCCTTCGGCACCGACATCGAGGGCGCCAAGCGGGCGTTCTACCTGATGGCTCGGTTCCTCTACCGGGCGACCCTGAATCCGTACCCGGACGAGGCAGCCTCCCGCATCGAGAAGACGAACAGGCGCATCGGAGTCGGGATCATGGGTCTGCAAGGCTGGCTTGCCGCGCACGGCGTCAAACTGACCGAGCTCGCCGACAACAGCGAGATGAAGGAACACCTGACGGGCTTCCGTCAGGTATGCCGTGACTCCGCGGATGAGATCGCAAGCGACCTAGGCTTGCCGCGTTCGATCAAAGTGACCGCCGTGGCGCCGACCGGAACGATCGCGCAGCTGTCCGGGACGACTCCGGGTATCCACCCTGTCTTCGCTCGCACCTATCTGCGCCGAGTCCGCTACGCCGACACCGACCCGAACCTGACCGAGTTGGCATCCAAGGGCTACCGGATCGTGGACGACGTCTACGCCGCCAACACCAAGGTCGTCGAGTTCCCACAGAAGGACTCGCTGGCCGTCAAATACGGCGCGAAGCTCGTCGAGCAGTCGGATGAAGTTTCGTTCTACCAGTTCATGGACATGGTCGCTGCAGTCCAGGAGACGTTCTGCGGCGGAACCGATGGTCAGGCGGTATCCGCCACCGCGCAGATTTCCCACGGCACCGACCCGAAATCGATGGCATTCGACATCGTCCAGTTCCTCGGTCGCGTCAAAGGCGTCACGGCATTCCCCGACCAGTCGGGGCGCGCATTGGCTCCGTACGAAGCGATCACCGAGCAGGAGTTCGATGACTATGCGTCGGAACTGTTCTACGCCGATCTCGCATCCTTGACCGGCGACTCCAACGACGGCGAATGTGTGGGAGGTGCATGCCCAATCCGATAATCCAGCATGATCATCCTCTCGTCCTTCAGGAGGACAGTGTGCCGAATCACGATGGGGTTGACCGGGTCGTTTACAAACGTCGGGCGGCGCGCCGCGGTCAACAAATCAGGCATGGAGAGGAGGTGGCAGTCCGACAGCTGATCGGATCTTGGAGGGGTTTTCCGACCAGACTGAGACGGATCCGGCAACCAGAATTCGAATGATCGCACTGACCCGAAGCACCCGGTCTGTTCCATGCAGACCGGGTGCTTCGGCGTATGTCGGCCGGACTCTCCTGCCGGCGTCGGTCGTGGTTCAAGTCTGCGCATGGTGTTTTGGTGAGGGCTGTGGTCTCTCGGCGGTCGCTGCCGGCGTTGGGTTCGTGCGGGGCTGTTAGTTGATGGAGGTTGCGGAAAAGCATGCGTAGATCATTTGTGGGCGG
>Ga0209916_1001921_pt1 | contig 13382 bp, 7 predicted proteins | sample ThiBio_1000_plan_FD_183956 | JGI IMG/M metagenome (GOLD analysis project Ga0209916, IMG submission 183956) | Wastewater bioreactor microbial communities from Cape Town, South Africa - Thiocy_solids_2 (SPAdes) | ecosystem: Engineered > Bioreactor > Thiocyanate-remediating > Anaerobic-Aerobic ... | reverse complement strand
GCTTCCGGTCCCGCCCACCCCTCATCCGGCCTTCGGCCACCTTCTCCCTCAAGGGGAGAAGGCCGTTAAGCGCCGGCTTGCGTGAGAGTCGCATGCGGGATCCGATAAGTGTCGGGTCGTCAGCCCGTCGGGAGAGGGGACGGAATAGGCGGTTCGGACTGCGCGGTGATTGCCCACGCACCCTGAATTCCCACTCGAAAAACGGGAGCGAGCCCAACGTGTCCAACGACGGCGACGAAACGAAGCGGCGGGATTGGAGGCGCGTCCCGGCGCGCGTGGTGGTCATAGGCGCGGGGTTCGCGGGGCTGGCGGCGGTGAAGGGGCTTCGCAAGGCCCGCGCCGGCGTCACGGTGATCGACCGCAAGAATCATCACCTGTTCCAACCCTTGCTCTACCAGGTGGCGACCGCGGCGTTGAACCCCGCCGACATCGCCGCGCCGATCCGCCGGATCGTGCGGGGGCGGAGGAACGTGGAGGTCCTGCTGGCGGACGTCGTGGGGATCGACCCGGCGCGGAAGCTCGTCACGCTGGCCGACGGCGAGGTGGAATACGACCACCTGGTGCTCGCCGCCGGGGCGACGCATTCGTACTTCGGCCACCCGGAATGGGAGGAGTTCGCGCCCGGGCTCAAGTCGATCGAGGACGCGCTCGCGATTCGCCGCCGGATGCTGCTGGCGTTCGAGATCGCCGAGCGCGAGCGCGACGAGGAGGCGCGTCGCGAGTGGCTGACGTTCGTGGTCGTCGGCGGCGGTCCCACGGGGGTCGAGCTGGCCGGGACCCTCCGCGACGTCGCCCGGATGACGTTGGCCAGGGACTTCACCCACATCGACCCCGCGACGGCCCGGGTGGTCCTGGTCGAGGGCGCCCCTCGAATCCTGACGGCCTACGAGCCCGAATCGTCCGAAAGCGCCCGCCGCCAGTTGGAGGCGCGGGGCGTGGAGGTTCGGACGGATCAACGGGTGACTCGGATCGACGCCGGGGGCGTCATGATCGGCGACGAGCGGATCCCGGCGCGGACGGTCCTGTGGGCCGCCGGGGTGGCGGCCTCGCCGCTGGGACGGATGCTGGGCGTCCCGCTCGACCGCGCCGGCAGGGTCGTGGTCGAGCCCGACCTGACCGTCCCCGGCCATCCCGAGATCCACGTCGTCGGCGACCTGGCGCGCGTCGAGCAAGACGGCGGCATCGTCCCCGGCGTCGCCCCGGCCGCGACCCAGATGGGCCGCCACGCCGCCAGGAACATCCTCCGGGCGATGGACTGGGAGCCCTCGCTACCGTTCCGTTACGTCGACAAGGGCTCGATGGCGACCATCGGCCGAGGCGCGGCCGTCGCCCAGATCGGCCCGTGGAGGCTGTCCGGCTTCCTCGCCTGGGCCATGTGGTTGTTCGTTCATATCTTCTTCCTGATCGGCTTCCGCAACCGCTTGCTGGTGATGATCCAGTGGGCCTGGTCGTACTTCAGCTACGACCGCGGCGCCCGGCTCATCACCGGCCGCGCCGAGGGCCCCCTGACCGGCGGACTGACCGACGAACGACTCCCCGCGACCCACGAGCCCGAGTCGACCCGCTGCTGAGGGCCCGCCCCGGCGCGCCGGCCCCGTCACTCGATCGCCGCGACGGCCTCGATCGGCCGGAGCAACTCGTCGGCGTGGGTGACGCGGTTGCGGCCCTGGCGCTTCGAGTGGTACAAGGCCAGGTCGGCCGACTCGATCAACAGCAGCGACACGGCGGCGGATTCCTTCTCCCGGCTGGGGATCGTGGCCACGCCGAAGCTGGCCGTGATCGTCTGGACCGGCCAGGGGCGGTCCTCAAGGCCGCGGCGGACGCGCTCGGCCATCGCGGTGGCGCCGTCGCGGTCGGTGCCGGGCAGGAGGATCGCGAACTCCTCGCCGCCGAACCGCGCCACCACGTCGTGGTCGCGGGTGGCGCCCTGAAGCGCCGCGGCGACGTCGCGCAGGGCCTCGTCGCCCGTGGCGTGGCCGTGGGCGTCGTTGATCGCCTTGAAGTGGTCGACGTCCAACAGCACCAGCGACAGCGGCAGCCCGTGCCGCAAGGCGAACGCCGCCGAGAGGTTCAACGAGTCCAGCAGGAAGCGACGGTTCCAAAGGCCGGTCAGCGCGTCCATCGACGCCGCCCGCCGCAACCGCCGCAGGTCGCCCTCCAGGCTCGCGCGATCCGTCCGCAAGGCGTCGATGGCCGCATACGCCTCCGCCAGACGCAGGCGAAGCTCATGCACTTCCCGGAGCAGGACGGGGGGCGCGTCGGCGCTCGTCTCGCGAGGCGGATCGACTGAAAGCATGGGACCTTCCCGTGGGCCGCGGCATCGACGGAGACGCGACCCGTCGCGCCGCCCGTTACGGGAATCCTAGGCCGGGAAACCGTCGCGACCAGCATTCGGGGCCCATGACTCGATGCGCGTCGCCTTTCGGCATCGCCGCGCGCGTCCGCGTCAACTGCTGGCGCTTCGGTAGGCGCGCAGGGCGTACTGGAAGAATCGCCTGCTGACCCAGAGCGACCCCGCGGCGACCGCCACCGTCCAGGCGATCATCCCCGGATCGAACACCCGGACCATCACCTCCGCCGGCACGTTGGAGACCAACAGGATCGGCACCACGAACGTGAAGAACCGCCCCAGGGCCTCCGTCCCCCTCCCCTCGAAGATCCCCCGCGGGTAGCGGGCGAGGCTGGAGAAAAGCCACCACATCTCCATCAAGCTCTGGTTGCGGACCATCCAGACCGACACCGACGTCAGCATCATCATGAAGCTATAGGCGATCGCCACCCCGCAGGCGAACGTCACCGCGAACGCCGCGACCCGCCCCGCGTCGAACTCCCAGCCCTTCTGGACCAGCGCCACGACCATCAACGCCGCCCCCATCAGGAGGTTCGGCGCCGTCCCCCAGTCCATCTTCCGGCACGAGACCAGGAACTGCTCGTCGATCGGCTTGAGCAACAGGAAGTCCAGGTCGCCGGTGCGGACCAGCTCCGCGAACTCGTTGCAGTTGTCCAGGAACAACGTCTCGATCAGCCCGTTGATCGCGAAGAAGCAGCCGACGAAGAAGAAGTAGTCCGGCTCGCTCCAGCCGGCGATCGTCGTCGTCTTGGCGAACACCGTCTTGTAGAAGGCGACCAGGATCGCCATCCAGAGCAATTCCACCGAGACCTTCACCAGGAAGTTACCGCGAAAGGCCATCTCCCGCGCCAGCGTGTACCGCGCCAGCCCCCCGAACATCCGCGCGTATCGAGCGACTCCCGCGACCATGAGTCAGCCTCCAAAGGCGCTGTAGCGCTTCAGGCCCGTCCGGTAGAGCGTCCGCGCCAGCACCGCGAAGGCGACCGCCCAGAACAACTCCAGCCCCAGGTGGAACGCAAGCTCCGCCCCCCGGATCTTCCCCTGGAAGACGACCGCCGGGAAGTACGCCATGTACTGGAACGGCAGCAGCTTAAGCAAGGTCGACCAGGGCTGGGGGAGCAGGTCCAGGGGGAGCATGTGGCCGGAGATGAAGAAGTTGAGCGTCATCACGATGTAGAGGACCGACGTCACCTCCAGGAACCAGAACCCCACCATCCCCACGCTGGCCTCGAAGTAGAACCCCACCACGAACGCCAGGATCAGCGAGACCGCGTAGGCGAGCATCTGCAAGCCGTCGGGGAAGCCGTCGAAGTAGCCGCGGCAGAGGTAGAAAAGCGCCGCGTAGGGGAGGAACGACATCGAGACGTAGGCCACCTTGTGCGCCACCCGCGAGGCGAACAGGAACCCCAGGAGGTCCAGGGGCTGGATCAGGTAGCGTTTCAGAGTCCCCTCGCGGACCTCCTGGGCGATCCCGGCGGCCAGCTTGGGCATGCTGGAGAACATCCGGCTGATGTTCGTTAAAAGCAAGTACGCGATCATCTCGCGATACTTGAATCCGCCCAGCTCCCCCTGGCCGGACCCCTGGTAGATCGCCCGCCAAAGCAGGATCGTGGTGACGATCGGCAGGAAGCGCAGGACCGTGCCGATGAGGAAGTCGCCGCGGTAGGTCATGCGCTCGATCAGCGCGACCCGGAAGATCCGGGCGTACTTCACGAGCGCGTGCAAGGATCCCGGAGGGGGCGGGGCGAGCGTGAAGGCGACGTCGGGGGGCGTCATGGGCGGGTCGAGTCTCCTTGATCTTTCGACGCGGATTCAGCCGGGACGACGCGCGCCGTCCCCTCTCCCGCCGGGAGAGGGTGGCCCGAAGGGCCGGGTGAGGGTCGTCGCGCTTCGCGGACGCCGACGGCCGCGCCAGACGCGCGCCGACGCTCCTTCCGAAGCGCCGCGACCCTCACCCGCCGCTGGCGCGGCCACCCTCTCCCGGCGGGCTGACGACCCGACACTTTTTCGGAGGCCGCGGCGATCATCGCCTTCTCCCCTTGAGGGAGAAGGTGGCCCGAAGGGCCGGATGAGGGGTCGACCGGCGTCGCGTATCGGCGTAAGCCATGGGAGGAAAGCGACTTCGATTCCGATGGCCTCCGGTCCCGCCCACCCCCCGTCCGGCCTTCGGCCACCTTCTCCCTCAAGGGGAGAAGGCCGTTAAGCGCCGGCTTGCGTGAGAGTCGCATGCGGGATCCGATAAGTGTCGGGTCGTCAGCCCGGCGGGAGAGGGGACGGAACGGACGGTCGAGCCCGCATGGCCAGGGGTCTGTCTTTGTAGACGCATGCATATACGCAACAATCACATTCTTTACTACTTTCCACCCGTCGCGGGCGTCGTCCCCGATCCGCCGGGGCCGGGGCCGATCTCGATCGCCTGGACGAAGGCGTGGGCGTCGCCGGGGCTTTGGAAGCGGACGTCGATGAGGCCGTTGCGCGGTTCCAGGTCGTCGAGGACCAGGTCGAAGGCTCGATTCGGGCCGCCGGCCGCGGCGGCGACGTCGAGGTCGCGAGCGACCTCCTCGCCGTTGATCGCGATCGTCATTCCACCGCCCGGCGGCGGGCTCGGAATCCGACCGGCGGCGAACTTCAGCCGGGCGTGGTACTTGCCGGGGCCCACCGTCACGTTGACCGTGAAGTCCCTGGCGTGGACGCCGTAACGGTAAAGCTCCGGGTCGGCGGTCCCCTCGATCGCAGTCGCGGTCGGCTCGGTCCACCACGACCCGGCCACGCTGTCGGCGCCCGCGCCCAGGCGGACCACGAATTCGGTCCCCGGCCGCCAGAGGCCGCCGGTCGAATCGCGGACGTCCTCGCGGCCGGCGTGGCCGAAGATCATGCGTTGGGCGTCGGTCGGCCCGCCTCCCGCGCCCGCGTCGGCGGCGCCCTCGGCGTCGGACCACTCCACGCCGTCGATGTAAACCCGTTTCCCTTCCGACAGCGGGTTCTTCCTCCCCAGCACGACGAGCTTCAGCGCGTGCGGGCCGTTCGCCAGGCCGTTGCGCTCGTAGAGCGGGACGCTTCCGCGCTCGACGACGTCCGACCGAGGCCGCCAGCAGTCCACGCCGACCAGTTGCTTGACGCCGTCCAGGTAAACCTCCGCGAGCCCGCCGTCGGGCATGGCGCGACCCATCAGTCGGACCCGGTTCCCCTTGAACGTGAATTCGACCGTCGCGCCCTCCTCGTCGGATCGACGGGTGTCCGCCGGAGTATCGGCGTCGGTCCACGTTCCCGCGCGCGTCAGTTCCCCCCACGCCGCGACGCGCTCGGGGCTGTTCCCCGAGACGGTCACGCCGAGGATCCCGTCGTGGCGGATCTCGACGATGGAGTCGCCGCCGGGGAGCGGCTTGACGGTGTAGCCGTTGCCGTCCAGGTCCTCGCGACGGGGAAGCGCGCCGCCGACGTCGCCCTCGACCGCCTCGGGGACGAAGGCCAGCCGCAAGACGTCGATCGTCGCCTCCGGGGCGTCGAACGTCCGGTAGGAGACGCCGCGGGGGCCGTAGGTCACCCGGCGGACCACCGCCGTGCTTCGGACGATATGGTTCTCGCGCGCCGGGCCGAACTCCTCGGGGAGCCAGGCGACGGTCGCCAGCAGGTGCTTGAGCGCCATCGGGTGGGCGATCTTGAACCAGTCGGCGTTGACGACGAAGCCGCCGTCGATGTTATCCTCCGACACGCCCGTGTCATGGCCGTCGTAGGTCGCCAGGATCTGCATCCGACGCGCCACTTCGCGGCCCCAGGCGCTTCGGGCCCGGACGCCGTACTGGGCGAGCGGGACCGCCAGCTCCATCGGCCCGTACCAGAGCGAGCGACCGCAGCAGCCATTCGATTCGGGAAAGGCCCACGCGCCGCTGTAGGCGTCGCCGCCGCCGGCCGGGTCGACGCTCGTATGGTTGAAGAAGAGGGACAGGACGTTGCGGGCGTCCTCGCGCCAGTTCGGAAAGACGTCGGGGTGGTCCATCATGTAGCGGGCGGCGAACTCAGTGACGTTCTCGGCCTGCACGGGGTCGTTCCAGTCCCAGTAGTTGCGGCCCCAGGTGTCGTTGACGGTCCAGGCCGGCAAGAGGGTGTCGCGGAGGTAGGCCCGGCCGGCGTCGCGGGCCTGGACGATCGCGTCGAGGTCCCCGGCGCGTCCCGCCAGGCGGATCGAGTAGTCACCGAGTCCGGCGTGACCGATACGGATCAACTCGTCGAAGAACTCCAGCAGGAAGACGACCCCGCCGGTCTGCTGGACGTCCTTCCATCTGACGTGTTCGGGGTTGGCGTAGCGTCCCCAGGGGGCGGCCCCCGGCGTCCGGTCGCGCTTGGCGGCCAGCAGGTCGCCCCAGTGCTTGGCGGCCTCGAACCAACGATCGTTCCCGGTGACCTGGTAGGCCCGCAGCAGGGCCACGCCCACCTCGGCGACGATGTCCAGTTGGATCATCCCCGCCGGATCGGCCTTGCCGTAGGGCTTTCCCGCGACCGGGACGCTTATGAGGAAGTTCGGCCAGGGGTGGTCCGCCGGGGTGAGGCCGTGGTCGAGCAGGGCGTCGGCCTGCACGGTCATGATCGCGACGGCCGCCGGGTCGCCGGTATAGCGGTAATAGTCGACCATCCCCGCCAAAACGTAGGCGGCGCGCTGGCCGAGGTCGCCGTTGTCCCAATCGGGGATCGGCCGCGGGGTGATGGTCCCGTCCGGATCGATCCTCCAGTGGCCGTTGAACACATAATGCGGCGCGGCGGAGACGGCCGCGGGGGGCTCCACCCACGGGTAACGCTTGAGGGTCTCCGCGGCGATCCGCAGCCGGAAGTCGAGCTGGCCGTTTTGACCCTTGTACCAGGGCGCGATCACGCCGTACACGTCGTGGACCGCCGGATGGGCGTAGTACGACTCCTTGACGTCCGCCGCCGACGTCCGCGACGCCCCCCCGGCCAGGACCGCGACGGCGAGCAGGGCCGCGCCGCCTCCGCGTCGGAACGCCCTCGAAACATGCGTCGATTTTCGCCTGTCCACGTTCGCGCCTCCTGGATGGGGTCTTGATCGAGCCGCGCGCCCACGATACCGCCGCCTGGGGGCGGGTTCCAGGGTGGAGGGTTCACGCGGCGCCGTGGGCGAGTCGGGCCTCCTCGAAGACCTTGGCGATGATCTCCTCAAGCGGCGGGTCCTCGACGCCGACGTCGGCCAGCGCGTGGTGGTTGAGCATGTCGGCGAGCGCCTCGGCGACGTGGTGGCGCTCGATCCGGACGTCGGCGCGGGGGCCCTCCAGCCGCGAGACCTCGCCGTAGCGCTCAAGCTCCGCGCGGTCGGGGGCGTCCCCCTTGAACTCGAGTCGGACCAGTTTCGACTCGCCGAACCGCTCGACGATCCCGGCCAGGGGGCCGTCGTAGACGATCGACCCCAGGGTGATGACGATCACGCGGTCGCAAAGCGCCTCGACGTCGCGCATGTAGTGGCTGGTCAAAAGCATCGTCACGCCGCGGCGGTCGTGGTAGTCGCGCAGGCATTTCTGGATGGCCGCCTGGGCGACGACGTCCAGGCCGATGGTCGGCTCGTCCAGCAGCAACACTTGCGGCTGGTGCAGAAGCGCGGCGATCAACTCCATCTTCATGCGCTCGCCCAGCGACAGCTCGCGGACGGCCTGGCGGGTCAGTCGCTCGACGCCCAGCAACTCGACGAGTTCGCCGAGCGTGCGGTCGAACTGGTCCTTGGGGATCGAGTAGATTTCGCGATGGAGTTGGAAGCTGTCGGCGGCGGGAAGGTCCCACCAAAGCTGGTTCTTCTGGCCCATCACCAGGGCGAACCGGCGGCGGTAGGCGTCCTCGCGCCTCCAGGGGACGTGGCCCAGGACGGTCGCCCCCCCGGCGGTCGGCTGGATCAACCCGGAGAGCATCTTCAGCGTGGTCGTCTTCCCCGCGCCGTTGGGTCCCAGGAAGGCGACCATCTCGCCGGGCTCGATCGAGAAGTCGATGCCGGCGACGGCCTCGACCTCCTTGTACTCGCGGCGCCAAAGCCCGCGGAGGGCGCCCCAAAGGCCGTCCCTCTTCTGGAAGACGCGGTACGTCTTCGTCAGTCCCTCGACCTCGATGATCGGCATGTACGGCGGCCTCAAGGGTGCGACGCGGCGCGACGATCGACCCATCAAATGTCGATATCGGTGGCGGTGTAGGCTTCTTCCATGATGAACTTGTAGCGGGCCTCGGGTTCCTTGCCCATCAGGTCGCAAACGGTGCGCTCGGTGTAGGGGCGGTCCTCCTCCGGGACGACGACGCGGAGCAGTCGGCGGGCGTTCGGATCGAGCGTGGTCTGGAACAACAGCTTGGCGGGCATCTCGCCCAGGCCCTTGAAGCGGGTGATGTCGGGTTTGGCGTTGGAGGGGAGCTTGGCGAGGATTCGGTCGCGGTGGCCGTCGTCGGACGCCCAGTAGGTCTCCTTGCCCCAGGTGATCTTGTAAAGCGGCGGACAGCCCAGGTAGACCCGGCCGTCGAGCATCAGCCCGGTCATGTGGCGGTAGAAGAACGTCAGCAGCAGCGTGGCGATGTGGTGGCCGTCGCTGTCGGCGTCGGTCAGGATGATGACCTTGCCGTAGCGGAGGCGGGCCGGGTCGTACTGATCGTCCACGCCGCAGCCCAGCGCGGTCGTCAGGTCGGTCAACTCCTTGTTGTCGAGCATCTTGGAGCGGCCCGACTGCTCGACGTTCAGCACCTTGCCGCGCAAGGGGAGAATAGCCTGCACGTCGCGGTCGCGGCCCTGCTTGGCGGAGCCGCCGGCGCTGTCGCCCTCGACGATGAACAGCTCGGTCTCCTCGGGGTCGGAGCTGTCGCAGTCGGCGAGCTTCCCCGGCAGGTTGATCCGGCCGCCGACGGGGGTCTTGCGACGCACCTGCACGGCGGCGGCGCGGCTGGCCTCGCGGGCGCGGGCCGCCTGGATCACCCGCGCGGCCACCGCGTCGCCGATGCTCTTGTTCTGGTGGAGGAACGCCTCCAGGCTGGGCCGGACCAGCGACTCCACCTGGCCGCGGACCTCCGGGTTGTTCAGCCGGCCCTTGGTCTGGCCCTGGAACTGGGGCTCGTGGACGCAGACCGAGAGGACCGCCGTGAGCCCCTCGCGGACGTCCTCGCGCTTGATCTCCAGGCCCTTCTTGACCAGGTCGTGCGTCTCCATGAACCGCTGCACGGCCGAGCCCACCGCGGCGAGCATCCCCATCTCGTGGGTGCCGCCGTCGCGGGTGGGGATGGTGTTGACGAACGACAGGACGTCCTCGTCGGTCGCCTCGGTCCAGGCGAGCGCCAGGTCGAGCCGAAGGCCGTCCTCCTGGTCCTCGCGCTCCAGGACGAACGCCGAGGGGGCGACGCGGACATCCTCCCGACGCTGGTTGACGTGCTCCAGGAAGTCGGCGACGCCGCCGTCGTGCCGCAGCTCGACGCTGGTCTTGGCCCGCTCGTCGACGAACTGGATCGCCAGGCCCTTGTTCAGGTACGTCTTCACGTCCAGCCGGTCGGCGATCAGGGTCGAGTCGTAGTCGAGCGCCTGAAAGATCTCCGGGTCGGGCGTGAACGTCACGGTGGTGCCGCGGCCGCGGGTCGGCTCCCCCTCCTCGACCGCGCCTTGCGGCTTGCCGCGCTTGTAGCGCTGGGTGTAGACCCGGCCGTCGCGGCGGACCTCGACCTCCAGGCTCTTGGAAAGCGCGTTGACGACGCTGGCGCCGACGCCGTGGAGGCCGCCGGCGACCTTGTAGGCGTCATCGTCGAACTTGCCGCCGGCGTGCAACGTGGTGAAGACGACCTCAAGCGCGCTTCGGCCGGTCTTGGGATGGACGTCCACGGGAATGCCGCGGCCGTCGTCGGCGACGGAGACGGTGCGGCCGTCGGCGTGGAGCGTCACCGTGATCCGCCGCGCGTGGCCGTTCATCACCTCGTCGACCGCGTTGTCGACGATCTCCCACACCAAATGGTGCAGCCCCGCCTTGTCGACCCCGCCGATGTACATGCCGGGCCGGCGGCGCACCGCCTCCAGCCCCTCCAGCACGGTGATCGACTTGGCGCTGTAGGTCGCGGATCCGGTGGACATCGCGGTTCGGTCCCTCCCCCCAAGCCCCGACGAGCGGCGTCGGAACGTGGCATTCTTCGCGGTCGCGTGAATTCGTCAATCCTTGGCGGTCTTCAATCCCGGAGCGGTTTCGCATCAAACGCTCTTCCCCCCTCGCGGGGGAAGACAGACCGCGAAGCGGTCAGATGAGGGGGACGACGCGCGAGAAGACCGTTGGGATTCGCGAAAGCCCCTCCGGGAAGCCCTGGACGTCAACGGCGTTTTGGCTCGCCCCCCCCTCATCCGGCCCTGCGGGCCACCTTCCCCCGCGAGGGGGGAAGGCCGTCATGGTCGTCACTCCAAAACCCAAAACGGTCAATCTTTCGCGTCGTCGTTTCCGGCCCGCGGTTCGGCGGCGTCGATCTGGTCGGGCGGCGGGACGGGCTCGGCCTCGGCGGGCATGACGCATTCCAGCGACCCGCGCTGAAGGATGGCGTAGCCCTTGCCGCCGCGGCCGGTGACGGGGTATTTCGTCGCCCTGACGATCTGCTCGGCGCCGCGGTTGGTGCGCACGGCCAGGCCCTCGCGCTTCTTGCCGGCCAGGACGAAGCCGATCACGCGGTCCTTGGCGTCGAGCTTGATCGCCGTCACCCCCCGCGCCGCGGAGGCGACGACGTTGGCCTCGGTGACCGGGAAGATCAACACCCGCGCCGCCCTGGTCGCCAGACAGACGTTCTCCGAGCCGTCGGTCGCCTCGACGCCGACGACCGCGTCCCCCTTGAACGTGGGATCCAGCCGGACGACCGTCCGTCCCTTCTTGGTCGAGACCGGCGCGACCGCCGCCACCGGCGACCGCAGCGTCTTGCCGCCGGCGGTCAGCGCCACGACGTAAGGCGGCGGCGGGGTCGACGGCCCGGCGTGGCCGTCGCCGTTGGCGTGGCCGTTCCCGTTGCCGTTGGTCGGCGGCTCGTCCAGATCGACCCCCAAGCCGCGCTGGACCATCCGGGGGGGCGTCTGGGCGTTCTTCGAGAAGTCCGGCAGGCAGCGGGGGTCGTGGCAGACGACGCCGACCAATCGCTCCTGGTCCTCGAAGGTGAAGAGCTTCTGGATCGGGTCGCCGTGGCCGGTGGTCATGGGCAGGTCGTTGACGCGGACGGTGTACGCCGCGCCGCGGTCGGTGAAGAAGGTGATCGTTCGGCGGGCGCGGGCGCGGTAGATCCAGCCGACCTGGTCGCCGTCGCGGACCCGGATGCTGGCGACGTCGGTGAACGACTTTTGCCGCTTGGTCCACCCCTCGCGAGTGACGATGACCCAGGAGTCCTCGTCGACGATGTAGTCCTCCTCGCGGAACTCCAACGGCGCGGCGGGGGCCTCCACCTTGGTCCGGCGGGGGTCGCCGTGGGTCCTGGCGATCTGCTTCAACTCGTCCTTGATGATCGCCCAGCGGGCCGGCTCGTCGGCCAGCAGCCGTTGAATCTCCTCGGCGCGGGCGCGCTTGGCCTCCAGCTCCGCGAGGATGTCCTTTATCTCCAGCTTGCCCAGGCGGTAGAGCTTGGTCTCCAGCACGGCGTCGGCCTGAAGGTCGGAGAGGCCGAACCGCGACATCAGCTTGGGAGCGGCGTCGGCCTTGCCGTCGCTGGCGCGGATGATCCGGATCGCCTCGTCCAGATTGTTGAAGACGATCGCGAAGCCTTCGAGGATGTGGATTCGCGCCAGCAGCAGCCGCAACTCGTGGTTGAGGCGGCGGACGACGACCTCCATGCGGAAGTCGAGGAAGTGCTGGAGGATCGTCTTGAGGTCCAGCCGCCGCGGCACGGCGATCTCGGCGCCCTCGGCGGGGAGCAGGCAGGTCAGGTTGACGGCGTAATTGATTTGCAGCGGCGTGTTCTTGAACAGGTAGGCCATCGCCGCGTCGGCGTTCGCGCCGGGCTTCAGTTCCAGGACGATGCGGACGTCGTCGGTGCTGAGGTCCTTGACGTTGGTCAACTGCGGGACCATCCCCTTGCCGATCAACTCGCCGATGCGGGCGACCAGCGGGTCCTTCTCCTGGCCGTAGGGGATGGAGTCGACGACGATCGCGTTGGGACGGTCCTCGGGGCGGTGGTAGGTCCCTTGAAGCTTGAGCGAGCCTTGCCCGGTCGCGTAGATCTTCTGGATCTCCGCGGGGGTGTTGAGGACCACGCCGCCGGTGGGGAAGTCCGGGCCGATGATGTGCCGCGTCAGTTTCTCAAGCGGCGCCTCGCGGTTCTCCAGGAGGACCACCAGGGCGGCGACGACCTCCTTGAGGTTGTGCGGCGGGATGTTCGTCGCCATCGCCACCGCGATCCCCGCCGCCCCGTTGACCAGCAGGTTCGGGAACTGCGCGGGGAGGACGACCGGCTCCTGGGTCGTCGCCATGTAATTGTCACGGAAATCGACCGTCTGGTCGCGCAACTCGGTCAAAAGCGCGTGGGCGATCGGCGTCAGCCGGCACTCGGTGTAGCGGAACGCGGCCGGAGGGTCGCCGTCGATCGAGCCGAAGTTGCCGTAGCCCTCGATCAGGGGATGCCGCAGCGAGAACGGCTGCGCCATCCGCACCAATGCGTCGTAGATCGACTGGTCGCCGTGGGGGTGGTAGCTCTTGATGACCTCGCCGACGACCGCGGCGCACTTCATGAACCGGCCGTCGGCGGTGATCCGAAGGTCCGACCACATCGCGTACAAGATCCGACGCTGCACCGGCTTGAGGCCGTCGCGGACGTCCGGCAAGGCGCGCGAGGTGATGACGCTCAGCGCGTAGTTGAGGTACCGCCGCCGCGTCGCCTCCGCCAGCGGGACGTCCTCCGTGAACGCGCTTCGCCGCGCGCGGACGTCCCGACCCTCGCCCCCCCCGCGCTTCCGTTTCGCCATCGCCGCGCCCCGACTCCCTTCCCAATCCCCCGCCCGATCGACGCCCCGCGCCGACAGGTAAGACCAAATCAAGATTCGCCACAATACCAATTGTCGGCCGCC
>Ga0209916_1001919_pt1 | contig 13402 bp, 11 predicted proteins | sample ThiBio_1000_plan_FD_183956 | JGI IMG/M metagenome (GOLD analysis project Ga0209916, IMG submission 183956) | Wastewater bioreactor microbial communities from Cape Town, South Africa - Thiocy_solids_2 (SPAdes) | ecosystem: Engineered > Bioreactor > Thiocyanate-remediating > Anaerobic-Aerobic ... | reverse complement strand
CGGTCAGGGTGGAACGTTCGGGGCCGCGGCGCGGCGCGGTGGGTACTCCCGGCTGCGGGCCGGGCCGCGGCGACAGGCCCGGCAGCCAGGCGATGACGAGCAGCAACGGGCTGTGGCCGAGCAGGCCACAGTAGCCACACTGATCCATCGACATGCCGTCGTGGTCGACGTGCACGTCGTCGGACGGCTGCGCAGCGGCATCCGCAGCGGGCATCGGCATCGCCATGTGCATGGCGTGCGTCGCGTCGCGTGCGTCGTCGGCGGCGATGCCGGCCAGGGTGCGCGAAACCACCGGCGCGACGATGGTCAGGCCGAGCGCGACCGCGGCCAGCCAGGCGAAAACAACGCGGATTCTACGCACCTGGCGCAAGGGTTTTCCCCGCAGCCCGACGACGGGCTTCGACCGGCGCATGCTGCCATGTGATGCCGCGCAAGGCCTTGTGGCATGGCGCCGCAGCGGCGGCCGGATGTCCGCGGCCACGCCGCGTGCGGAGAGGTTCAGGCGGCCGCGTCAGGCGACGCCGGGATCGCCAGGCTGTCGTCGTTGGCGTCGGCCAGCAGCTGCCGGTGCACGCGTTCGAGTTCCGCCAGCAACTGCGCGCGTGCCTCGGCGGCGAACGGGTTCTCGCGCTGGATCGCCGCGAACAGGTGACCGGCGTCGCCGCGCACCGCCGCCAGCATGTGCCGCATGCCCTGGAACGAGGGCGGCGCCAGCGCCGTGGCGTCGTCCACGCCAAGCTCGATCAGGCCCTTGGCGACGAAGAACGCCAGCGCGTGGGTCCTCGCCATGGCGCGGTCGTGCGCTTGCGGATCCTGCTCGATCACCTCGCAACCGAGTCCGGCGAACAGCGCGCGGACGCGGGCGGCGGCCGCGGGGTGAGCCGCGGCGGGGCAGAGCACGGCGCGCAGCGGGCGTTCGCCGCGGGCCAGGCTGAGCGGGCCGAACAGCGGATGCGTGCCGGCATGGGCGATCTGCGCGCCGAGCAGTTCGTCCATCGTGGCGCAGGGATGCATCTTCACGCTGCCCACGTCGAGCACGGTGTGGTCGCCGTGCAGGTGCGGGCGCAGCGCGAGCAGCGACTCGCGCAGCCGCGGCACCGGCATCGCCAGCACCACCCACGGCGCGGCCTCGACCGCCGCCGCCATCGAGGGGGCGGCAAGCGCCACGGGAATCTCCGCACGGGGGTCCCACGCATGCACGCGATGCCCCGCCTGCAGCAGCAGTTCGGCGAAAGCCCGGCCGAAGCGGCCGTAGCCGAGCACCGCAAAGCTCAAGGCGTTGGGACCGGGCTCGCGCGGTCCGCCGCCGCTCATGCCGCGAGCGGCGGGCGGCCGCTGGCCAGGCTGGCGCGCAACGTGGCCAGCCACGGTGCCAGGTCGATGTCGTGGGCGGCCAGCCACGCCGGATCGAACAGGGTCTGCGCGTAGCGCTCGCCGCGGTCGCACAGCAGGCTGACGATGCTGCCGCGCTCGCCACGCGCGCGCATCGAGGCGGCCAGCTGCAGGCAGGCCACCAGGTTGGTGCCGGACGAGCCGCCGTAACGGTTGCCGAACAGCTCCTGCAGCAGCCAGGCGCCGGCGATCGAGGCGGCGTCGGGGACTTCGGTCACGCGGTCGACCACCTCGAAGATGAAGCCCGGCTCCACGCGCGGCCGGCCGATGCCCTCGATCAGGGTGGGCTGGCTGGCCACGGCCCGCGCGTCGCGGTTGCGCCAGCCGTGCACGTAGGCGCTGCCGGCCGGTTCGGCCACGCACAGCTGCGTATGCAGGCGGCGGTAACGCAGGTAGCGGCCGATGGTGGCCGAGGTGCCGCCGGTGCCGGCGCCGCAGACGATCCAGGCCGGCTCGGGCTCGGCTTCCAGCACCAGCTGGCCGATGATCGACTCGGCGATGTTGTTGTTGCCGCGCCAGTCGGTGGCGCGCTCGGCCAGGCCGAACTGGTCCAGGTGGCAGGCGCCGCGCGCCGCGTGCTCGGCGGCGCGCGCATGCACCTGGGCGGGGTCCTCGACCAGGTCGCACTCGCCGCCCAGCGCCTGCACGTCGCGGATCTTGCCCGGCGCGGTGCAGGCCGGCATCACCGCGATGAACGGCAGGCCGAGCAGGCGCGCGAACCACGCCTCGGAGATCGCCGTGCTGCCGGAGGAGGCGTCCACCACGGTCTGGCCGCCGCGCAGGCGGCCGTTGCACAGCGCATACAGGAACAGCGAGCGGGCCAGACGATGCTTCAGGCTGCCGCTGGGGTGCGCGGCCTCGTCCTTGAAGTAGAAGTCGATGCCGTGGAAGCCGGGGAAGTTCAGCTTGAGCAGATGGGTGTCGGCCGAGCGCGCCGCCTCCTGGGCCAGCTTGGCCAGCGCGGTGTGCACCCAGCGCTGGTCGCTTTCGCGTTGCGGGTTGACCAGTCGCAGGACGCTGTCCATCGGAGGCTCCGTGATCATGGGTGGGACGCCGCGCCGGCGTGCAACGCGTGCACGCGCCGGGCGAGGAAATCGAAGTAGCGGTCGATGTAGCTGATGCCGTTCTCGTGGTCGATCAGGTACGGGTTCATCAGCGTGTGGCGCAGGATCAGCAGGCGGTCCTCGTCCGGGCCGAGGCTGGCCGGGTCCAGCCCCAGCGCGGCGAAGATGCGCGCGGTTTGCGCCGGGCCCAGCATGTCCGGGCGCAGGCTGGTCACCGAGCCGAAAAACTCCTTCGTCTGCAGCGGCTGGTGCGGGTCGCAGCGCAGCTCGTCGTGCAACGCGCGCACGAAGGCGTTCGCCGCGGCCACCGAGGTGTTGCCGCAGGGGTTGAGCGCGAGGCAGACCAGGTTGCTGTCCGGCGCGAACGGCACCAGCGCGTGGACGTCGTCGGCCAGCTCCAGCGCGAAGCGCTGCGCGCGCGCGTGGAAGCTCTCCGCCGCGCGCACGGTGGCGCGCGGCAGGGCGCCGAAGTGGGCGTGGTCCAGCGGCAGGACCTTGTGCGTGACATACACCGCGGCCGCCGCCGCGCCGGATTTCGAGCCTTCCGGAATGAACTGGCCCAGGCTGCGGTACCGCGCGAGATAACCGGCGGGCGTGGCGGCGTGGAACACGTAGTCGGCACGCTCGGCCAGCAGCGCCATCGCGCGGTGGTCGCGGCAGACGAAGGCGCCCGAGCCGTAGGGCAGGTAGCCGAGCTTGTGCGGGTCGACGGTGACCGAGTCGGTCTCGCCCAGCGCGGCGAACGCCGCATGCACCGCCGGGGTGGGGAACTGCACGTAGTCGGCCGCCACTTCCTCGCGCGTGCGCAGCGAGCCGTCCTCGTGGCGGAACAGCGTGGCCAGGTAGCCGCCCCAGGCGGCGTCCACGTGCACGGCGAAATCCAGCCCGCGTGCGCGCGCGGCCTGCCGCGCGGCGAGCACGGCGTCGATCGGGTCGATGGTGCCGTACTCGGTGCCGCCGAGCACGGCCACGCACATCAGCACGGGCTGGCGCTCGCGCGCGCAGCGCTCCAGCGTGGCGCGCAGCGCGGCGCCGTCCAGCCGCATGCCGTCGGTGGGCAGCAGCTCCAGCTGGTCGCGGCCCAGACCTAGCAGCTTCAGTCCTTTGCTCCACGAGTAGTGCGCGGTGACCGGCGCCAGCACCAGCGGCACGCGCAGCTGCGGGTGCGCGGCGAAGAAGCCGGCCAGGCCGCGCTGCTCGATGCGCTCGTGCTCCACCCGCTGCAGCCAGTGCGTGCGCTGCGCCGGCGCCTGCGTACCCAGCCACTGCTGCCAGGCCTGCAGCAGCGTGATGGCGTCGGCCGTGGAAAGATTGAACGCGCTCCAGTCGTCTGTCGGCAGCGTCAGTTCCGGTACGCCGGCGGCGCGCAGCGCCACCGGAAACGCCTTCAGCGCCAGCGCCAGGCGCAGCGCCTGGTAGTTGGCCAAGGTGCCGCCGGAGGTGAGGTGGCCGAACGCGCAGGCGTCCTGCGCCGGGTCGTGCGGATAGCCGAGCATGCGCGCCAGCTGCAGGCCGGCCTGCACTTCCAGGTCCACGGTGACCGGTGCGGCGTCCTCGCTGACGTTGTTGGGGTTGTACGGCAGCGTGAGCATCTGCGCGGCCAGTCCCGGCAGCAGCAGGTCGGAGGCCATGTGGCCGATGTAGCGCGGGCTGTGGAACGGCACCGACTTCTTCAGCGCGGCGGAGAGCTGGTGCAGCTCGCGGCGCATGCGCGATTCGAAGGCGAGGTAATCCGGGTGGTGCGCCGCGCCGGTGGCGATCGCCGGCGGGTCCTCCGGGTGGAAGTTGCGCCGCCAGTAGACGTGGTCGCGCAGGAACTCCACCAGCAGTTTTTCCAGCAGCGTGTCGTTCTCGCCGTAGGGGCCGAGGAAGCAGGCGTCCAGGGTGTGGTCGCGCGGCTCGGCCTGGTCGAACGGTTGCGCGGCGCTCATGCCAGCCACCCGTGCAACCAGCCCAGCGGGTGATGCATGCGCGCCACGCCCAGCATGTAGACGTAGGTGGTCAGCGCGGCCACGTAGAAGGCCAGCCGCGCGCGCGGCGTGCGCGCCCGTTTCAGCGCCAGCATGGCGAGCACGATGTAGGCCACCAGCAGCACCAGCTTGGTGGTCAGCCAGCCGTTGGCGAACAGCGCGTGGGGCAGGATGCTCAGCAGCATCAGCGCGGCGGTGAGCAAGGTGGTGTCGATCGCGTAGCTGAGCCAGCGCACCGGTTCCCACTGCGCGGCGCCGGCATGGCCGACCTGCACCAGCAGGCCGCGCAGGGCGAACAGCGCGCCGCTGGCCAGCACGCAGGCGATGTGCACCCATTTGATCTGCGGATAGAACTCGAGCATGCGGGACTCGGGACTTGGGACTCGGCAAAAGCATCAGGGCGCGCCGTGCGGCACGCCCTGACGTACGTCATGTGCGCGAGGAATCACGCGCTTTCGGGCACGCCCTGCGGCAGCGGCGCGCTGGCGGTCCGGCGCTTCGGCCACAGCCACAGCGCGGCGACGAACACCGCGATCAGCAGGGCGCCGACGGCGAACAGGGTGTCGCCCGGCACGCGCATCCACACCAGCATGTGGATCAGCGGGCGGTCCATGAACTCGGCCGAGCGGGCGAACCAGTAGCCGTGTTCCAGCACCGCCTTCAGCTGCAGGATGCCCAGCGGCAGCAGGGTCAGCACGGCCATCAGCGACAGGCCGATGTTGAGGCACCAGAACGAGCCCTTCAGCCAGCCTTCGCGCCACTGCGCCTGCGGCTTGATGCCGCGCAGGCAGAACAGCATCAGGCCCAGGCCGAGCATGCCGTACACGCCGAACAGCGCGGTGTGGCCATGCGTGGCGGTGAGGTTCAGGCCCTGCATGTAGTACAGCGCGATCGGGGTGTTGACCAGGAAGCCGAGCAGGCCCGCGCCGATCAGGTTCCAGAAGCTCACCGCCACGAAGAACATGATCGGCCAGCGGTAGCGTGCCATCCACGGTGCGGCGTGCTGCTTCTTCCAGGTGTCGTGGGCTTCCAGCCCAATCAGCGCCAGCGGCACCACTTCCAGCGCCGAGAAACTGGCGCCCAGCGCGATCACCGCCGTGGTGGTGCCGCTGAAGTACAGGTGGTGCAGCGTGCCGAGCACGCCACCGGCCATGAACACGATGGTGGCGAACAGCACGTTGTTGGTGGCGCTGCCCACGCGCAGCAGGCCCAGCTTGACGAACAGGTAGCTGATCACCGCGGTGGCGAACACCTCGAAGAAACCTTCCACCCACAGGTGCACCACCCACCAGCGCCAGTACTCGACCATCGCGATGTGGGTGTGCTCGCCCCACATCAGGCCGGCGCCGTAGAGCAGGCCGATCGCCACGGTGGAGAGGAACAGCAGGCCCACGATCGAGGCGCCTTCCTTGCCGCCGCGCATCGCCGGCCACAGCGCGCGGCCGACCAGGAACAGCCACAGCATCAGCCCGATGAACAGGAAGATCTGCCAGAAGCGGCCGAGGTCGGTGTACTCCCAGCCCTGGTGGCCGAACCAGAAGTTGTACTGCAGGCCCATCTTGTCCATTACCGCGAACCACTGGCCGGCGAACGAGCCGACCACGATCACCAGCAGGCACACCCACAGGAAGTTCACGCCGAGCCGCTGGAACTTAGGCTCATGGCCGGAAATCAACGGCGCGATGTACAGCCCGGTGGCCAGCCACGCGGTGGCGATCCACAGCACCGCCAACTCGGTGTGCCAGGTGCGGGTGAGGCTGTACGGCAGGTAGTTGGCCAGCGCGAAGCCGTAGGCCTGCTGGCCCTCCACCTGGTAATGCGCGGTGGTGGCGCCAAGCAGGATCTGCGCCAGGAACAGCGCCAGCACGGTCCAGAAGTACTTGCCGGTGGCCTTCATCGACGGCGTCGGCTTCAGCTCGGTGAGCGGGTCGCGCGAGGGGATCGGCGGCAGCGGCTCGTGGCTCGTCTGGCGCGCATGGTGCCAGCCGAGCAGGCCGATGCCGAGGATCAGGAACAGCACGCTGAACACCGACCACATGAAGCTGGCCGGCGTGGCGGTGTTGCCCACGGTGGTGTCGTAGGGCCAGTTCTGGGTATAGCTGATGGTGCTGTCCGGCCGCTCGGCGGCGGCGGCCCAGGCGGTCCACCAGAAGAACGCGGTGACCACGCGGCGGTGTTCCATCTCGGCGATGGTGTTCTCGCGCATCGCGTAGCCTTCGCGCAGCTTGGCGGTGGCCGGGTCGTTGCTGAACAGGCTCATGTAGTGCGCGGCCACCACTTCCATCGCCTGCGCGCGCAGCGGCGAGACGGTGATGGTGTCGCTGGCGGCGTCGTAGGTGTTGTGGCGCAGCTCGGGCTGGATGCGCGCCTTCAGCGCGGCCTGGCGCTCGGCGTCGAGCGCGTCGAACGAGGCGGCGCCTTCGTCGCGCGCCAGCAGCTCCAGCATGGCGACCGCTTCGCGGTGCAGCCAGTCGGCGCTCCAGTCCGGCGCCAGCAGCGCGCCGTGGCCCCAGATCGAACCGAGCTGCTGGCCGCCGATGCTCTGCCACACCTGGCGGCCTTCCTCCATGTCGGCGCGCGTGTACAAGGTGCGGCCATCGCTGCTGACCACCGCCGAGGGCAGCGGCGGCGCCTGCTGGTGGACCTCGTTGCCGACCCACAGCAACACGGCGAAGGAGGCTACCAGCAAGGCGGCGAGGCCTAGCCAGAGTTTTCGGGTGGTACTCATTGCGCGTCTCCCTGAAAGGTGCGCGCATGCTCGGCGAGGCGGTGTCCGTTGCTCTTGATGCAGGTCAGACGGTCAGGACGGCACGCCGCGCAAATTGTCGCAGTGGCGTGCGAGCGGCATGGCATGATCGGCACCACGCGCAGCGCTGACGGAACTGCAGGCATGAACGATCGACACGGGTCACGGCGAGCGCGCTTCCCGTTGCTGCTGCTGGCGGTGTTTCTGGTCGTGGCGGTGGCGCTGGGCATCGCGCCGCGCTACCGCCAGGACTGGCTGATGGAGAACGTGCTGGTGCTGCTGGCATTGCCGGCGCTAGTGCTGGGCTTCCGCCGGCTGCGCTTTTCCGACACCAGCTATGCGGCGCTGTTCGCGTTCCTGCTGCTGCACGAGATCGGCGCGCACTACACCTATTCGGAAGTGCCGTGGGACCGCTGGTTCGCCGCGCTGGCCGGCTTCTCGCTGGACGCGGCACTGGGCCTGTCGCGCAATCACTTCGACCGTGCCATCCATTTCGCCTGGGGCCTGCTGGTGACGCCGGCGATGGTGGAGCTGGTGGCTGCGCGCACGAGCTCGCCCGGCCTCTGGCGCTACCTGGTGCCGGTCAGCCTGATGACCGCCAGCTCGACCCTGTACGAGTTGTTCGAATGGGCCGCGGCGGTGTGCTTCGGCGGCGATCTCGGCGTGGCCTATCTGGGCACCCAGGGCGATCCGTGGGACGCGCAAAAGGACATGCTGCTCGCCCTGCTCGGCAGCCTGAGCGCGGTCGCGCTGCTGGCCGCCGCGGCCCGGCGCCGCCGCCGCGCGGCGGCGCCATCGCGCCCGCGCTGAACGGCTTGCCCCTAGTGCTGCATCAGCACCGGGACGGTGGCTTCTTCCAGCACGCGCCGGGTGGCGCCACCGAACACGCGCTCGCGCATGCGCGAGCGGCCGTAGGCGCCCATCACCAGCAGGTCGGCGTCGATGTTGTCGACTTCCTTCAGCAGGATCTCGCCGGCCATCGCGGAGGAGGCGCGCACGTAGCTGGGCCGGGCGGTGATGCCATGGCGCAGCAGGTAGACGAACGGATCGAAGCGCGGCCGTCCCTGGTCGCCGTCGCGCACGTCGCCGTCGACCAGGGTGACTTGCCGCGCCACCTTGAGGAACGGCAGCGCGGCGTGGATCGCGCGGATCGCCTCGAGGCTGCCGTTGCAGCCCACCACGATGCGCTCGAAGCGCAGCACGCCCGCCCAGCTCGGCGGCAGCACCAGGCAGGGCATGCGGCAGTCGAGAATCGCTTCGCCGAGAATGTCGAGCAGGCCGGTCGCCTGCACCATGTCGCGCTCGATCACCGCCAGGTCGTGCCGCGCGCCGAGCCAGCGCAAGGTGGGCGTGATGCCGGCGCGGGCCACGACCCAGTCGGCGTTGTGCACGCCGGCATGGCGGGCGAACGAGCCGAACGCGGCGTGCTCGTCGGCCAGCTCGGCCCGCGGTTCGAGCAGCAGGCCGAGCACGGTGGGTTCGCCGCCGGTTTCGTCGCCGGCCAGCCTGCGCAGCGCGGGGTCGACGTAGCAGCCGGTCAGGTTGCCTTCCCAGCGCGCCGCGATGGCAACGCCGGCCACGGCGGCGGGACTCCACGGGGCGGTGTCGGTCACCAGCGCGAGGATGTCGCCCGGGCGCGTCACCCGCGGCATGGTTTCGATGCTTGTCATGGCGGGTAGCTCGGCTTCGGCGGCGTTCAGAGCTCGAGGGAGTGGATGACCTGGGTGGCGTCATCCGGATCGAGCCGGCGCCGGAAGCCCAGGAAGTCGGCCAGCTCGCGCATCGGTTCGTTTTCGGCGGCGTCGATCGAGAACATGCGGCGGAAGCCGTTCTTGCGCGCGATCTCGATCAGTCGCCGCATCAGCAGCACGCCCAGGCCCCGGTGGCGCCACTCGTCGGCCACGGTCACCGCGCATTCGCACTGCTTGTCGTCGCCGCTGGCACCGTAGCGACTGACGCCGACCAGGCGCAGCTCGCCGTCGACGTGGGCGAGCGCGGCGAAGGCCATGCGATCGTGGTAGTCCACGTCCATCAACTGGTCGAGCAGGTCCGGGCTGGCCTCCTTCAGGTTGCCCAGGAAGCGGAAGCGGCAGGCCTGCTCCGACAGGCGTTCGATGAACTCCGCCTCGCGCTGGCGATCCTCCGCGCGCAGCGGGCGCACCAGCACCGGGCTGCCGTCGTTGAGGGTCTCGATCCAGTGGGTGCCCTCGATCACACCGAACGGCGCGGTGGAGGCGGAGGGGGGAGTGGGTTCGGTATGGCGGACATGCGACATGGTCTGCTCCCGCGGCGGCTGAATCGTGGATGGCGCCATGCCGGAGCGGACGGCGCTCGCGACATGGCGGCTTGCGTGATCGAGTTCTACGCCGGCCCGCGATGGCCCGAGTTGATTTCAGTCAATCGCCCGAACGCAGGCGCGCGCCGCGGGTCGGCAGGCGGGCCGTCGCGCACGGCAGCGGCCGGCGCGGTGCCGGACCGTGCAGGCGGGACAGTGCGATCCGCGGTTTTCTCAGCCGGTGTCGTGCCGTTTCGTCGGCGTCGTGCCGCTGTGGCAGAGGCTGGCGAGCAGGTCGGCGCGGAGTATGCGCACCGCCTTGCGGTTGACTTCGAGCACGCCCATTTCCTCCAGGCGCGAGAACAGCCGGCTGACCGTCTCCACCGCCAGGCCGAGGTAGTTGGCGATGTCGTAGCGCGACATCGGCAGCGAGAGCGCGATGCCGTCGCGCTGCAGTCGCTGGTAGCGGTCGGCCAAGCTCTTCAGGAAGATCGCCAGCTGTTCCTGCGCCTGCTGCCGGCCCATCATCACCAGGTGGCGGTGTTCCTCGATCACCTCGCGGCTGATCACCCGCATCAGCTGGCGCTGCAGCGCCGGCACCTCGCTGATGACGTGCTGCAGCCGGGCATAGGGCAGCTCGCAGATGCTGCTGCGTTCCAGCGCCTCGGCCTGGCTGACGTGCCGGTTCAGCGCCAGCGCGTCGAACCCGACGATTTCGCCGGGCAGGTGGAAGCCGAGGATCTGCACGTCGCCGCTCTCGTCCTGCACGAAGGTCTTGAGCGAGCCGGAGCGCACCACGTAGAGCGCCTCGAACGGGTCACCGTCGCGGTACAGGGCGCCGCCGCGGTCCAGCGTGCGCCTGTCACGCACCGTGGTGTCCAGCCGGTCCAGGTCCGCGCTGCCGATGCCGGCGGGCAGGCAAAGCTCGCCCAGCGCGCAGGAGGAGCAACTGCGCCGCAGCTGATTGAGGTCGAATACGCTGGCTCCGGAAACCATCAACGCCTCGCGAAGCTGGGAAAAGGCGCCTCAACCCGGCTTGCGATCGGGCGAGCCGAACCTTAGCACGCTGATATGCGAATTCCGCGTATTTGACTGCGGTCAAATGGCGCACGCGCGCCGCGCCGTAGGCTGTCGGCATGCCCCCGGCCCCCGCGCTGGCGGGCCTGCGCCGCCCCCTTCACCTGCAGAGGTCACCATGAACTGGAAGAACACTTCGGAGCGTTACGGCGCGTTGATGATCGGCATGCACTGGCTGACGTTGCTGTTGCTGGTTGCCGTGTATGCCTGCGTCGAGTTGCGCGAGTTCTATCCGCGCGGAAGCGAGCTGCGCGAGGGCCTGGAGAGCTGGCACTTCATGCTGGGGCTCAGCGTGTTCGTGTTGCTTTTCGTGCGGCTGGCGCTCCGTTTCGTGTCCGGGCCCAGGCCGCCGGTACGGCCGCCGCTGCCGGCGTGGCAGGAGCACCTGGCCGCGCTGATGCACCTGGCGCTGTACGCCTTCCTGCTCGTGATGCCGCTGCTCGGCTGGCTGGTGCTCAGCGCGGAGGGCAAGCCGATTCCGTTCTTCGGCATGCAGTGGCCGGCGCTGGTGGGGCCGGACAAGGGGCTCGCCGATTCGCTGGAGGAGATCCACGAGACCATCGGCACGGTGGGCTACTACCTGGTCGGCCTCCATGCGGCCGCGGCGCTGGTGCATCACTACGTGAGCCGGGACAACACCCTGCTGCGCATGCTGCCGCGGCGCAGCAGGCCGGCTTCGTGAGGGGTGGCGAGCTTTCCAGCCTCACGACAACTTCAAGGGGGCCGCATGCGTAATCTCAGGCGTGCATTCTGGGGCTCGCTCGCCATCCTGGTCCTGCTTTGGCTGGTTGCCGAGCCGGCCGTTTTCCGGTCGGCCACGTTCTTCGGCCTGCGCGGGGCCATGGTGCAACTGACGGGCTTCGTGGCGATCGGGTGCATGAGCCTGGCGATGATCCTGGCGCTCCGGCCGCGGTGGCCCGAGGCGTGGCTGGGCGGCCTCGACAAGATGTACCGCATGCACAAATGGCTCGGCATTTCCGCGCTGGTCGTCGCCGTCATCCATTGGTTGTGGGCGCAGGGGCCTAAATGGGCGGTGGGTTGGGGCTGGCTGGAGCGTCCGGCGCGCGGCGTGCGGGGCGCGCCGGAAAACCCGCTGGCGTCCTTGCTGGCCAGTCAACGCGGTGCCGCGGAGAGTGTGGGCGAATGGGCCTTCTACGCGGTCGTCGTGCTGATCGCACTGGCCCTGATCCGGCGTTTTCCCTACCACCTGTTCTACAGGACGCACCGCCTGCTTGCCGTCGGCTATCTCGCGCTGGCCTTCCATGCGGTCGTGCTGCTGAAGTTTGGCCACTGGACGACGCCGGTCGGCTGGCTGACCGCGGTGTTGCTCGCCGGCGGCAGCTGGGCGGCCATCGTGGTGCTGCTGCGTCGGGTGGGCAGGCGCTCGCAGGTGGAGGGGAGAATCACCTTGTTGCACCATTTCGACGGGGTGGATGCGCTCGAAATCGAAACCGAGGTGCAGGGGTGGCCGGGCCACAAGCCGGGCCAGTTCGCCTTCGTCACCGCGGACCCCGCCGATGGCGCGCACCCCTACACCATCGCCTCCGGTTGGCGGAAAGAAACCTCCAGGATCACCTTCGTGGTCAAGGATCTGGGCGACCACACGCACCGCCTGCACGAGAAGCTTCGCGTGGCGCAGGCGGTGCGGGTCGAGGGTCCCTATGGGTGTTTCACGTTCGACGACGGCCGCGCCCGCCAGATCTGGATCGGCGGCGGCATCGGCATCACGCCCTTCATCGGGCGCATGAAGCACATGGCGTGGCAGAAGGAAGCGCGCGATTGGCCCGCAGGCCAGAAGATCGATCTCTTCCACAGCACCGCGGATGTCGACGACGAAGCGCTCGACCGACTGGCGGGCGATGCCCGCTCGGCCGACGTGCGGCTGCACGTGCTGATCGACGCGCGCGACGGCTACCTGACGGGCGAACGCATCCGCGCGGCCGTACCCGAATGGCGCCAGGCGAGCATCTGGTTCTGCGGGCCAGCGGGCTTTGGCGAGGCATTGAAGCGCGACCTGGCCAGGCACGGATTTCCGGTGGGGTCGCGTTTCCACCAGGAGCTTTTCACGATGCGCTAGGTCGGTGCCGGCGCCATCGGCATCGGGTTGTCGTTCGATGAGCGAGGGCCAGCGAAAAGGCCGCCGGGGTTTCCCCCGACGGCCTCTCCGTTGCTTCATCTCACCTGCCTGCGATCAGGCTTGCGCAGGCAGCACCCGCAACAGCGAAGGCGCCGCCACCGCGTTCGCGCGCGCCTCCATCGAGGCGAGGAAGCGCCACACGAACAGCAAGGTGACCAGCAGCAACCCCGGATAGCCCACGCCGGCCAGCAGGTAGGGCAGGGTCGGGTCGCCGGCCACGCGTACCCGCGGCAGGTTGAAGCTGAGCAGACCGAGCGTGATGATGGTGCCGAAGATCCACATGAGCATCAGCCAGATGCCTGCCTCGAAACCGCTCAGCGGGCGGCTCCAGCGGGTGGTGGCGTGCGCTGTGGCAGCCTCGCCGTGGGCATCCGTGCCGGCTGGCACGGCCACGCGGCGGCCCAGGGTGAGCAGGTCGTAGGCCAGCACGCCGGCGCCCACCGCGAACACCGTGCCGAACAGCGGCAGCATCAGCTTGAACACGCCCATGGCGCGGGCCACGTCGCCGCCGAACCAGTCCAGGCCCAGGACGCGGTAGACGTAGATCTGCACGGTGCCGCCGATGGCGAAGGAGAACGCCATGCCGAGCACGCCGGTGAGCACCAGCCAGAAACCGAGCTTGCCCAGCCGCTGGTCGTAGTTCGGCACCTTGCGCAGCAGCGGCACGGCGTAATAGGCCGCCGCGATGCCCAGCATGCCGAAGGTGCCGAACAGCGCCAGGTGCGCATGCCCCGGCGTCAC
>Ga0209916_1001917_pt1 | contig 13437 bp, 9 predicted proteins | sample ThiBio_1000_plan_FD_183956 | JGI IMG/M metagenome (GOLD analysis project Ga0209916, IMG submission 183956) | Wastewater bioreactor microbial communities from Cape Town, South Africa - Thiocy_solids_2 (SPAdes) | ecosystem: Engineered > Bioreactor > Thiocyanate-remediating > Anaerobic-Aerobic ... | reverse complement strand
TCGCCGAGCCGGTTTCCACCTGGGTCCAGCAGATCTTCGAGTCGTCGCCGCGGCAGTCGCCGCGCTTGGTCACGAAGTTGTAGATGCCGCCCACGCCGTTCTCGTCGCCGGGGTACCAGTTCTGCACAGTGGAGTACTTGATCTGCGCGCCTTCCAGCGCCACCAGCTCGACCACCGCCGCATGCAGCTGGTTCTCGTCGCGCTTGGGCGCGGTGCAGCCTTCGAGGTAGGAGACATGGGCGCCTTCCTCGGCCACGATCAGGGTGCGCTCGAACTGGCCGGTGTTCTGCGCGTTGATGCGGAAGTAGGTGGAAAGCTCCATCGGGCAGCGCACGCCCCTGGGGATGAATACGAAACTGCCGTCGGAGAACACCGCCGAGTTCAGCGCGGCGAAGAAGTTGTCGCCGGTCGGCACCACGCTGCCCAGGTACTTCTGCACGATTTCCGGGTACTCGCGGATCGCCTCGCTCATCGAGCAGAACAGCACGCCGGCGTCAGCCAATTGCTTGCGGAAGGTGGTGCCGACCGAGACCGAGTCGAACACCGCATCCACCGCCACGCCGGCCAGCGCGGCGCGCTCGTGCAGCGGCACACCGAGCTTCTCGTAGGTTTCCAGCAGCGCCGGGTCGACCTCGTCCAGCGACTTGGGCTGCTTCTTGGGCGCGGCGTAATAGCTGATCGCCTGGTAGTCGATCGGGTCGATGTTGAGTTTGGCCCAGTCCGGCTTGGGCATGGTCAGCCAATGCCGGTAGGCTTCGAGCCGCCACTCGGTCATCCACTCCGGTTCGCGCTTGACCGCGGACAGCGCGCGGATGGTGCCTTCGTCCAGGCCCGGCGGCAGGCCGGTCATCTCGATCTGGGTGACGAAGCCGGCGCTGTAGCTGCGGCCAAGCACCTCGGCTACCTGTGCGTTGTCACGCAATACAGCGGCAGTGCTGCTCTGATTGTTCATGATTTCGTTCATTCGGTGGTGACCCGGCGGGCTTTCGTCGGCATGGCGATCTCGCCAAGCGGCACGGCGGCGATCCGGCGCGGCGGCCGTGGCGGCTGCGGCTTGAGCATGTCGGCCAGGCTGACCGCACGCAGCGCGTTGTCCAGCACGTTGTTGACCAGCTGCCAGCTGCCGCGCACGCCGCATTGTGACTCGCGTTCGCACTGGCCTTCGGCCACGCTGCATTCGGTCATGCCGATCGGCCCTTCGATCGCCTCGACGATCTCGGCCAGCGAAATCCCGCTGGCCGGCCGGGCCAGCCGGTAGCCGCCGTTGACGCCGCGGAACGACTCGACCAGCGCGGCATGGCCGAGCGCCTTCAGCAGCTTGCTCACGGTGGGCAGTTCCAGCCGCGTCTCGTCGGCGATCTGCACCGCGCTGAGCACCTCGGCCGGGTGCGCGGCGATGCAGGTCATCACCACGGTGGCGTAATCGGTGAGTCGGCTGACGCGGAGCATGCGGGGCGCTCGGGCTGGCAGGGTTGAATCGGGACTAAAATGGTACTGATTCGACGCCGCGCGGTCAATGCACCCGCCGTCGCCGGTCCAGCTATCCGTTTGTTACGCGGATCCCGGCATTGGTCATGGTGTGGGTAAAGTCCACCACCCCGCACGGTGCTACCGCAAAGTGTCGGGTCGCAAACCGGATGCGCATGGCCTCGTCCCACTCCAGGTCGTCAAGGTTGAGCGTGTCCTTGGTTTCGCGCACCAGGTAAAGGCGTTCCACACCGTCGCACTCGTACACGATGGCCCAGTCCGGCGAATACTCGCCCACTGGCGTTTTCACGCGGAAGCGGCGCGGTAGCTTGGTGAAAAGCTTGACCATGCCTCGATCGTTTTCCAGCAGCTCGGCAAAGGATTTTTCCACCAGGCTGTCGTAGTCCACGTAGTCGTACAGGTTGACGCCGTCGATCGGCGCCTCCGCCACACCTGACGCAGGTGCTGGTCGTCCCGGCACGGCCAGCGGTTTGTTTTTGGTCTCGCTGTCCAGGAACACCACGTTGGCATCCCACCAGCGGGCTTCGTCCACGGGGACATACTCGATGTTTTCAACCATCTGTTCGATGACTGCGGTGCGGATCACGTGGGCGACGATGCGTGCCCAATACCCCGAATCGTGGATAGCGCCGGCCCAGTAACGCGCCGGAATGGCCGACAAGATCGCCACCACGGTCGGCCGGGTCAGCTGCAGGGGAAACTTGCCGTGCAGGAGCTGGTCTTCGACCAGCTGAACCACGTTCGGCAGCTGCTGTCCGACCAGAACCACGCGCTCACCGGAAGTTTCGGCAATGGTTTCGTCGGTGGTGACAACCCTGCCGCGGTCGTCGTACACCAGGTCGGCGCTCTGGACCACGTTGGCTCGGCGCTGGATGTTTCGCAAACCATCCAGATGCTCATGTCCGGCCACGGCAGCAGCCAACGCGGCTTCGTCCACGCGCTCGATGCGATATACCGCACGGTAACGGATACGCCGCCACAACGCTTCGAACTCGGGGCTCTGGAACTTTTCCGGCCGCAGGCGGATGGTGACGCTGTGGTCTTCGTTTTCCACGTCCGGCCGCTCACCCGCACCGCCGTATTCGGCGTTGAGGCCGTCGCGGAACTCGCTGAAGCTCTCGTCCACCACCAGGGTCAGGCGATTGATCGCTTCGTCCTGCACGCGGTTGCCGTCCTGGTTCACCGGCAGACGCAAGCCGCGCCCGATTTGCTGCCGTCGCTCGGTGTCGGACCGGGTGTGCCGCAGGAACCCGATCTGGAATACGTTCGGGTTGTCCCAGCCTTCCCGCAGCGCCGAGTGCGAGAAGATGAAGGCGCGCGGGTTGGCGAGATCCAGCAGCTTTTCCTTGTTGGCGATGATCTCGTCGTAGGCCCGCACCTCGAACGCTTCCTCATTGGCCTTGCCGCTGGTGTCCTTGCAAACCCCTATCTTTGTTGACGGGAAGTAGTGGACACGCAATGTCGCCGGATCGGGCATGTCTTCGGCCAGCCGGCCAGACCGCACCCACTCCTCGCGAAACAGCGCATCGAACATCACCGGCAAGGTCGCCGTGTCGCTGATGTAGTCGGCGACACGCTCCACGAAAAACAGCGACAGCACTTTCAGGTCCAGATCACGCCGTTCCACGTCCGCCTGCTTTTGCAGGTGTGCACGGATGGTGTGGCGTACCTGATCGCGCCAGACCGAGAGGCTGTCCACGCCCATGGTCTGGCCGATGGCAAGTGTCACGCCGTTCTCGAACCTCAATTCCGACCGAGTCATGCTTTCGATGACGTAGCCCTGGTATTGGGCCAGCCCACCGCTTTCGTCCTGCAAGTCGGCCCCTGGCACCAACACCAACATCTGGCGATCGCCGCCGGCCACGTCAACAACCAGCTCGGCCAGCCAGCGCGTTGTACCACGCTGGGTCCTAGGCTGGATTCTCTTGAGGTGGAGGTATGGCTGGCCACTGGCACCCGCCACCACGCCCTTCACGCTCACGCGCTTCACCAGTCCCAGTTCTGCAGCGCGCTTGGCGGACAGGCGATGAACGAGGTTGTACAGATCACGGTGCGTGGCGCTGTAGCGCAGGGCCACCAGCGGATTGAGGGTGGCGATGGTCTTCCGGCGCTTGGGCGTGGCCATGTTCTGCGGCTCGTCGATCAGCAGCACCGGTCGCAGCTGGGCCAGTTGGGCGATCCCGGTGGCGCCTCCGTTCCAGAGGTTGGCCTGTTCCGGCGAGGCGTACAGGGTATTCGTCGCCGGCTTGTCCAGCGAGCTGATGCCGGCCACCAGGAACTGCACGCTGGATGACGGGTCGGCGAAATCCGGCACTGCCTGGCTGTCGCCCAGTACGTGCCACTGGTAATCCAGATGGGGGTATTTGGCCCGGAAGTGCTCACGGGTCTGTTCGAAGGTCTTCACCACACCGGCCCGGATAGCCACGGTGTGAACCAGGATCACGAACTTCCGCAAGCCATAGGCCTCGGCCAGGCGCAACGCGGTGGCGATGTAGGCGTAGGTCTTGCCGGTACCCGTTTCCATCTCCACCGAGAAGTTGGGGAAGTCCCGGGGCTGTTCCAGCAGATCGGTTTCTTCCATCAGGATCAGGGTGTCCTGCGCCTCGACGGCTTGCCGGGTAGTCACGGCCAGCAGATTCCGGGCCAGCACCCCGCGATCAAGCTGGAACCCGGCATGGCCGGCTGCGCCGGGGGCCTGGCCGACCACTCCCTGAGAAGGCACCAAGGCACCGCCCTCGAACAGATCCACGACGGATTCGATCGCCTGGGCCTGATGCGGCTGATCGTCAAATCGAAACTTCATGTGTCATCCGTTCCAGCATGATGAGCTTCGAGCGCAGGCGCGGGGCCAGCGTCAAGGTCAGAGCGTCATCGACCCGGTCTCCGCGCAAGACCAGGGTGTCGTCGCCGGTCTCGCGCAGCTCCACCGCCGCAGCAGTTACCGAGGTGAAGCGATCCAGACAGACCAGCAGGCGTTCGCCAGCGGAGTTCCGGAAGGTGTACACCGTCGCCCCGTCGGCCTCGGTACGGGTCAGCGTTTCGTCCAGTCGGGTGGAGCTGGCCTTGAGGGCCACTTCCCACGCCAGTGCGTCAGGACTCGCACCGTCCTTCACCGGAGGCTGCCCGGCCTGGGTCAACATCAGGGTGTACTGGGCACTTTCGCCCTGCCCGGCCCGGGCCACGACCGGCGCCTCCACCGCCAGTCCGGTTTCCCGGGCACGGAACACGCGAAAACCCAGTCCGCCGCCGATCGCCTCCGCCGCCCGTCGCAGCCGCTCGGCGGTGATCTCGAAGATGGTGTCGTAGCCCTCGGCCACGGCGTTCCTGCCGGTTTCGGTGGTTTCGTCCGGCTTTTCCGGACGCTGTACCAATACCCAGTGCCGGGTTTTGCCGTCGCGCGGATTTTGTTCCCAAACAGCCTGCCCCGTGGATCCGGAGCCTGCGAAGAAATCCAGTATCAGATCATCATCGTCGGTGATGGCGTGGAACAGGCGCGCCAACACGTCCGTGCCCTTGGGGTCGTCGAAGACCTTGGCACCCATGAGTTTTTTCAACGCACCTGAGGCTGCGCGTCGATCACGGTAGAAAACGGATGCGGGAGCCCATTCTTCGTGTTCCCTCAAATAGCGCTTAACTTGGATGCGTTTGTCCTTGGAGTCGGGGTAGAGAAGCCTGCCGTCCTTGTCGAGTTCCTTCATCTTGGCAAGTTCGTAACGCCAGCCATTCTTCGGTACCGAATAGCCCTTCCAATCAAAGACGAGATTCGGACGCGGGTTCGGACTGGAAATATCCCCTGGAAAGAAGGCTCCCCGCTTGTCCATTACGCAATAATGAGCGTGCGACTTTGACGGATCCTCATCCGGCAATGACTTGTACCAGCTCTTGAGCTCTTCAGTCGCGGCGCTGTAATCCTCTCCGTACTTTTCAAAAAGCTCATCCACCTTGACGTAAATTGGCCCGAGGCCATCCTTTTTTTCACGCCAGCGAATGTCATTTTCCGCGAGATACGACTTGTTGCGAGCATAGACGAGGATGTAGTCCTGCCCGCCTCCCATAAGTTTCGCATCTCCCTTGCGTGCGCCACGCCACGTCATCATGTCCACGAAGTTCTCCGCTCCGAATACTGCATCCAGCAGCAGCCGCAGGTGGTGGACTTCGTTGTTGTCGATGCTGGCCAGGAACACGCCATCTTTGCGCAGCAGGTGGCGTGCCACCGTCAGGCGGGGGAACATCATGGTCAGCCACGGCGCGTGTTTCCTGCCCTTGGTTTCCTTCCGGCTGGTGGTCGCGCCCTGATCGTCCACCTGGCCAGTGGCGCGCAGGTACTCGGCCTCGGGAACCGAGAAGTCGTCGTTGTAGGTGAAGGTGTCGCCGGTGTTGTACGGCGGGTCGATGTAGATCAACTTGAAGGCGCCGGCGTAGCCGTTTTTCAGCAGTTTGAGCACTTGCAGGTTGTCGCCCTCGATCAAAACGTCCCGGGCATCTTCCCAATGCACTGACGCCCGTACATCCGGAACCAGCGTGGCTGTGGTCGGTGCGCGAGCGTCCCGCCTCGCCTGCTCCATGCCCGGCCAGGAAAAAGCAAAAGCCGGCTCCCTTTCCTCGCCCGGACCAAGTGCGTCGAGCAAGGCTGTGCGGTCAAGTTCGCCATCGAGGAAAGCTGCGGGCAGGAGCTCCCGCAATTGCTTCAGCAGTTCCGTGTGTCCATTCGGTGTCTCGGAGGACAGGCGGCGGCCCTCGCCCAGGATGCTCTTGCTCATCGCGCAACCACCCCGCACCAGAGTGGTTCAGCAACGCAGGGGGCTTTGGTTTTGTACGCGCGTCGCCACACTTTGACCCTGTGCTGCAGCCTGGTCTGGAAGCAGGCCATCGGATAGCCGCGGCCATCCATCCTCACCGCGGAGGACATCTGAACCGCCCCACTCTCCCCACTCTCCCCAGTCCTCTCCTTCCCTGAAACACCGGAAGTGCAGCCGGCCAAGTTTCGCGGAGCCTCCTGCCTCGCAGCTGCATTCCCGACATCGTCCATGCCCGCATGGTTCTTTCGTGCCATGCGATATCGCCCCTCCCTGCTCCCCAAGATCCCCTCCGTCTGCTGGCGCCCGTAGGCGGCTATCTCAGGCAACTGTTCGAGCAAGGACTTGGACATGGCGGTGATCGTCTGGAATCCAATCGCCAAATGTAAGTGATTCTTTCATATATTTGAAAGCATTAATTTCATTCGCTCGTACGGCCCCGGCCTATGGTCGTGGCCCATGAAGACCGAACAGTCCGCCTTCGCCAAGCGTCTGGTTGCCGCCCTCGAAGCGGCCGGCATCGAGGCAAGCTCGACCGTGCTAGAAAAGCTGGTGCCGCAACATGGCGGAGAAGCCGTAACCTCCCAGGCGGTTTCGGGCTGGCTCAATGGCAAACACATTCCGAAGCAGGCCAACCTGCAGGCACTGGCCCGTATCGCGGGTATCCCGCCATACGAATTGCAGTTCGGCACATCCACCCACAAGGGCGTACGTGAGGCGAACTCTGCATGGCCGGACCACGTCCGTGGCCACGATCGCCTCGCCTTCGAGGCGTTCCTGACACTCTCCGACATGCAGCGCAAAGTGGTCCGCGAGTTGATTGCGCTGCTGGCAACCTCCGCACACAAGCGTTCCGGCTCGCGGTAGCAGGCCTCGTTCACGCCATGCGACTGGTGGCTCGCATAGCTACCATCACGCCGTTAAGCTGCAGGGCATTCCTAGCCCTCACCACACTATGTCGCCCGCTGCCCAAGACCGCGCCGCCGCCCGCCTCGACTGGACCCGCCACGTGCTGGACGACGCCACACTGGCACTGGAACTCGCTTCCGCCGACGCCAGCTTCCGCAGCTACTGGCGCACCACGCACGGCGGGCAAAGCTGGATCGTGATGGATTCGCCGCCGGAGCACGAAGACCCACGGCCATGGCTGGCGATCGGCGCGCGGCTGGCCGCCGCCGGGCTGCACGTGCCGGCGGTGCGGGCACAGGACCTGCAGTGGGGCTTCCTGCTGATCGAGGATCTCGGCTCGCGGCTGTACCTGGACGAGCTGAACGACACCAGCGCGGACCAGCTCTACGGTGACGCGATGGACGCGCTGCTGACGATGCAGACCCGCGTGGCCAGCGACGACCTGCCGCCGTTCGACCACGCCGTGCTGGTGAGCGGGCTAGAAGTGATGCCCGAATGGTTTCTGCAGCGCCACCTCGGCCACGCGCCTGACTGCGGGGAATGGGACGTGCTGGAAGCCGCTTTCGGCGTGATCGTGCGCAACGCGCTGGCGCAGCCGCGCCGCTTCGTGCACCGCGATTTCCACAGCCGCAACCTGCTGGTGGTCGACGAGAACAACCCGGGGATCATCGACTTCCAGGGTGCGCTGCACGGCCCGATCACCTACGACCTCGCCTCGCTGCTGCGCGACGCCTACATCGCGTGGCCGCGCGCGCGCGTCGATGGCTGGGTGGAATCCTACCGGCGGCGCCTGCTGGGTGCCGGCGTGATCGACGCCAGCGTGGATGCCGCGCGCTTCCTGCGCTGGTTCGACCTCACCGGCCTGCACCGCCATGTGCGCGTGCTGGGCCAGTTTTACCGGCTGTGGTACCGCGACGGCAAGCCAGGCTATCTCAAGGATGTGCCGCAGGTGTACCGCTACGTGATCGAGGTGGCGGGCCGTTACCCCGAGCTGGCCGAGTTCGCCGCGTTGCTGGAGCGGCATGCGGCCGGCCGCGACCTCACGCAGGTGGCCGCATGAGGCATGCGCTGATCTTCGCCGCTGGCCTCGGCGAGCGCATGCGCCCGTTGACCGAGCACACGCCCAAGCCGCTGCTTCGCGTGGGCGGCAAGCCGCTGATCGCATGGCACCTGGAAAAACTCGCCGCGGCCGGCGTGTATTACGTGGTGATCAACACCTCGCATCTGGCCGAACAGTTCCCTGCCACGCTGGGCGACGGCTCGCGCTGGGGCCTGCGCATCCGCTACGCCTACGAAGGCCCCACGCCGCTGGAAACCGGCGGCGGCATGCTCAATGCACTGCCGCTGCTGGGGCCGGAGCCGTTCCTGGTGGTCAGCGGCGACGTGTGGTGCGACGCGGATTTCGCCGCCCTGCCCGCCGAGCCGCGGGGCCTCGTGCATCTGCTGATGACCGACAATCCCGCGCATCACCCTCACGGCGATTTCCGGCTGGACGCCGCAAGCCAATTGCACGACGACGGCGAACCCCGACTTACCTACAGCGGCATCGGCGTGTTTCGCCACGAGCTGCTGGACAGCTGGCGCGAAGCCGTCGGCACTGCGCCGGGCATCGACGCGGAGCCGCCGCGCTTCAAGCTGCGGCCGCTGCTGGAGGCGGCGATGGCGCATGGAAAGATGGACGGTTCGCATCACCATGGCGCGTGGACCGACGTGGGAACCCCTCAGCGTCTTGCCGAACTGGAAACCTGGCTGTCATCCTCACGGCCCCCGTAGGGGCCCGCTGGCGGACGATGTTTTCGGCCTTTCGAGTATCGTGAAATTACCGAAAAAGCATCGCCCGCCAGCGGGCTCCTACCGGTGCGGCATGGCATCTTGCGCGTGCAAAAAGAAAACGGCCCGGTACAAACCGGGCCGTTTCGTTTCGCGGGGCTACCCCTCTGCCCCCGGATCAAGTCCGGGGCACGTTCTTCGGGCATCTCCCCTGCAAGCAGGGGAGAAAATATTGGAATCGCCCGCCTGGCGGACGATGGTTGCTCAGGGGCGCCGCGCCAGTTCCGGGTTTTCCTTGGTGACCGGCATCAGGTCCTTCTTCGACACGCCCAGCCACAGCAGGATCGGGCTGGCCACGAAGATCGAGGACAGCGTGCCGACCACGATGCCGATCAGCATGGTGACGGCGAAGCCGTGCACCGCGGTGCCGCCGTAGAAGTACAGCGCGCCCATGGTGATGCCGGTGAACAGCGAGGTGATGATGGTGCGCGACAGCGTGTTGTTGATCGAGCGGTTGAGGATTTCCTCCGGCTCGGCCTTGCGCGCCAGCCGGAACAGCTCGCGGATGCGGTCGAACACCACCACCTTGTCGTTGATCGAGTAGCCGATCACCGCCAGCACCGAGGCCAGCACGGTCATGTCGAACTCGCGCTGCACCAGCGCCAGGATACCCAGCGTCACCAGCGTGTCGTGCACCTCGGTGATCACTGCGGCAATCGCGAAGCGGCGCTCGAAGCGGATCCACAGGTAGAACATGATGCCGAGGATCACGAACACCGCAGCCACCGTGCCGTCGCTGCGCAATTCCTGGCCCACCTGGGCGCTGACGAAGTCGCGGCTCTTCAGCTTCGCGTCCGGGCGGGCCACCTGCAGCACCTTGATTACGTCGGCGGCGATGCGGTCGAGGTTGAACTTGCCGCTGGCGTCGACGGCGCCGGGGTCGTCCTTCGGCTGCAGCCGGATCGACACCTCACGGGTGCCGCCCATGCTCTGCACCATCGCGTTGTCGATGCCGCCCTTCTCCAGCGCACTGCGCACCTCGGAAATCTCCACCGACTGGCCGTAGTCGACGATCATCGAGACGCCGCCGGTGAAGTCCAGGCCGTAGTTGAGGCCCTTGAACGTGAGCAGCCCGATCGAGGCAACCATCAGGAAGATGGCGATGGCAATGCTGTACTTGCGCATGCCAAGGAAGTTGATGTTGCTGTCGTGATTGAAAATTTCCATGATTTTTCCGCCCTTACACCGAAAGCGTCTTGAGCTTGCGGTGGCCGTGGATCGCCGCGGTAAACGCGTGGGTCAGCGTGACCGAGGTGAACAGCGAGGTCAGGATGCCGATCATCAGCGTCACGCCGAAGCCCTTGATCGCGCCGGTACCCATCGTGGTCAGCGCCAGCGCGGCGATCAGATGGGTGACGTTGGCGTCCAGAATGGTTGACCACGCCTTCTCGTAACCGGCGCGGATCGCGGCATGCGGGCTGGAGCCGTTGCGCAGTTCCTCGCGTATGCGTTCGCAGATCAGCACGTTCGCGTCGATCGCCATGCCCAGGGTCAACACGATACCGGCCACGCCCGGCATGGTCAGGGTGACGCCGATCAGTGACATCACCGCCACCAGGATCACCAGGTTGAAGAACAGCGCGATGTCCGCGACCAGGCCGAATAGCTTGTAGTAGATCGCTGCCGCCAGCAGCACCAGCGCCAGGCCCAGCATCACCGCCTTGAAGCCCTTGTCGATGTTGTCCTGGCCCAGGCTGGCGCCGATCACACTTTCCTCGACGATGTCCATCGGCGCGGCCAGCGCACCGCCCTTGAGCAGCAGGGCCAGTTCGGAGGCTTCCTTCGCACTGCTCAGGCCGGTGGTCTGGAACTGCTTGCTGAAGGGGCTCTGGATGGTGGCGTCGTTGATCACCGTCTCGGTGACCTTGGGCACGCGCACTTCCTTGCCGTCGACCACCTTGGTCTCGTAGACCTGCTCGACGTACAGCACCGCCATCGGCTTGCCGACGTTGGCGTTGGTGAAGTCGCCCATCTTCTTGGCGCCCGCCGCGTTCAGGGTCACGTCGACCTTCGGTGTGCCGCTCTGCTGGTCGATGCCCGACGAGGCATCCACCAGCTGATTGCCGGTCACGATGATCTGCTTGCTCACCAGTACCGGCCGGTTGTCGCCGCGCATGTAGTACAGGTTGGCGTCCGGCGGGATGTTGCCGGTGCGCGCCGCTTCCACCGCGCGCGCGTCGCCGGGCTGGCCGATGCCGGGGCGGTACTGCAGCGTGGCGACCGCGCCGATCAGCTTCTTCGCCTCGGCCGGGTCCTGCACGCCGGCCAGCTCGACCACGATGCGGCTGTCGCCCTGCTGCTGGATCAACGGCTCGGACACACCCAGCGCATTGATGCGGTTGCGCAGCGTGCCCAGGTTCTGGGTGATCGCGCCGCGCGACAGCTCGCGCAGTTTCTCCGACTTGATCACCACGTTCAGCACGAAGCGGTCGCCGGTGCTGGCGCCATCGACCACGTTGAGGTCGGTGTATTCGTTGGCGATCGCGTCGGACGCGGTCTTGCGATCGTCGGCCGAACGCAGGATCACCGCGATGCCCTGGCCGCCAGCCGCGTTGCGGGTGACCGACTCGTAGCGGATGTTCTTCTGCCGCAACAGGCTGCGGATGTCGTCCGCATAGCTGTTTTCCTGCTTCTCGATCGCATCCTTCTGGTCGACCTGCATCAGGAAGTGCACGCCGCCCTGCAGGTCCAGGCCCAGCGGCATCGCGCGGGCGCCGATCGCGCCCAGCCAGCCCGGCACGTTGGATTGCAGCTTGAATGCCACGGTGTATCCGTCGCCCAGCGCCGCCTTGATTTCGTCCAGGCCGCTCTTCTGCACGTCGGAGTTGGCGAAGGTGGCCAGCAGGTGGTCGCCTTCCACGAACACCTCGGTGACCGCGATCTTTTTCGCCGCCAGCGCCGCCTGCACCTTCTGCTGCACCGCCTGGTTGATCGGCGGCGCGTCGCGGTTGGCCGTGACCTGCACGGCCGGCACTGGAGGGAATGCATTCGGCAACGCGTAGATGATGCCGAACAGCATCACCAGCGCAACCAGCGCGTATTTCCAGCGGGGAAAATCACTCATGATCTGGTCCTTTGCGAGCGTCCGTGATCGCGAACGTCAGGAAGCGGCCATCCATGGCCGCACTATTCGAAAAAGCGTCGCCCCTGGACATCCCGGGTTTCAGACGGACTTCAGCGAGCCCTTGGGCAGCACCTGCTGGACCGCGCCCTTCTGCACCTTGACCTTCACGTTGGCCGCGATCTCGACCGTGATGAAGGTCTCGCCCACCTCGTCCACGCGCCCGGCGATGCCACCATTGGTAACCACCTCGTCGCCCTTGGCCAGCCCGGCGATCAGCGCGCGATGCTCCTTCTGCCGCTTCATCTGCGGGCGGATCATCATGAAATACATCAGACCGAACAGCACCACCATCATGATGATCAAGGACATGCCGCCACCCTGCGGCTGCGGCGCCGCGGCTTGGGCGATCACCGGGGAGATCGGAAAACTCATGGATTGGTCTCGCAAGTTATGGCGCCATCGAGGTTTTCGACAGAACGCCTGATAAAAGATTCCCGATTATGCCATGCACCCCCCACGCGTGCACGGCAGCGCTGCCGCCGGCCACGACCCCGCCGGAAACCGCCAGCTGGCGCCCCTGGAGCAGCCCTCCTACGAAACCGCGGCGCCCTGGCGGCGGGCGTAGAACTCCGCCACGAACGATTCCAGCGTGCGGCCGGCGATCGCCGCACGCAGACCGGCCATCAGTCGCTGGTAGTAGCGCAGGTTGTGCATGGTGGCGAGCTGGCTGCCGAGGATCTCGTTGCAGCGGTCGAGGTGGCGCAGATAGGCGCGGCTGAAGCCGTGGCTGCAACTGTAGCAGTCGCAGCCCTCCTCGATCACGCCGGTGTCGGTGGCGTACTTCGCGTTGCGGATGCGCAGCGTGCCCTCGGTGGTGAACAGGAAACCGTTGCGCGCGTTGCGCGTCGGCATCACGCAGTCGAACATGTCGATGCCGCGGCGCACTGCCTCCACGATGTCTTCCGGCCGCCCCACGCCCATCAGGTAGCGCGGCTTGTCGGCCGGCAGCAGCGGCACGGTGAAATCCAGCGAGTGATTGCGCTCGGCCTCCGGCTCGCCCACCGCCAGGCCACCCACCGCGTAGCCGTCGAAACCGAGCTTCACCAGCCCTTCCGCGGAGCGTCGGCGCAGGGTTTCATAGACGCTGCCCTGCACGATGCCGAACAGCGAATTCGGATTCTTCAAATCGTCGAACGCGCGGCGCGAGCGCTCGGCCCAGCGCAAGCTGAGCTCCATCGAATCGGCCGCCACCTTCTCCGTCGCCGGGTACGGCGTGCACTCGTCGAAGATCATCGCGATGTCCGAATCCAGCGTCTTCTGGATCTGCATCGACACTTCCGGCGACAGGAA
>Ga0209916_1001914_pt1 | contig 13456 bp, 7 predicted proteins | sample ThiBio_1000_plan_FD_183956 | JGI IMG/M metagenome (GOLD analysis project Ga0209916, IMG submission 183956) | Wastewater bioreactor microbial communities from Cape Town, South Africa - Thiocy_solids_2 (SPAdes) | ecosystem: Engineered > Bioreactor > Thiocyanate-remediating > Anaerobic-Aerobic ... | reverse complement strand
GGCGGCGGGGTCGGAGGCCAGCATCACGCCGGAGTCGCCGGGGAGGGGGGCGGGGACGGGCCGAACCGCGGCGATCTGGGCGTAGTCGCGACGGGCCAGAAGCGCGCCCAGGGACTCGAACGGGTCGGCCTCCTCGAAGACCGGCGCGCCCTGGGTCGAGGGGGCTTGCGCCGGGACCGCGGCCGACGACGCGGCCTCTTGCTCCAGCATGGCGTAGGCGGCCTCGAACTCGCCGCGGAGCCATTCGGAGATCCTCGCGGCGCGGTGGAAGGGTTCGTCGGCCAGTTCGCGGGCGAGTCGGGTCTTGGTCTCCTGGCGGAGGAACGCGACGTTCTCCGCGCCGTAGTAGGCCGGGGCGTCGGCCGCGGCGATCAGGGCCAGCGGGCCGACGTCGGACCAGGCGCTGGGGTCGACGTCGGGGCCGGCGTCGGGGTCGTCGCAGATCGCCTGGGTGAGGCTGGCGACGGCCTCGTTGACGACGGCGTGGCGGAGGGTGGAGCGCATGGTGTCGCGGTCCATCAGCGACTTGGCCGAGACCGTGATGATGGCGCCCTTCCCCTTGCGGCTCTTGGGGCCCGGCGAAAGGGTCACGGGGATTCGGACCAGGTAGAGGCCGTAGCCGGGTCGGTCGGTCAGGTCGTCGCCGGCGTTGATCCGACGGAGCTGGTTGAGGTGGTTGAGGTAGTGCGAGTGCTCGTCGAGGACGACCGTCGGCTCCAGCATGCCGCCGGCGGAGGGGTCGGCGGTGATGGGGGTCGCCGGCTTGGCCGCGGGGGGGAGGGCCGCCTGGGCGGCGGTGGCGGCGGTGGTCGCGTTCTGGCCGGCGATCAGGGCGAGCAGGTCCTTGGTGCGCTGGTCGTCGGCGGCGACGGTCGCCGCGGCGGTGGCGGCGGGTGTCTCGGTCGCGCCGGCCGCGGCCGCGGCGATCTCGGACATGCCGGCGGCGAGTTGCAGCCGCTGCGCCTGGGCCTCGTTGCGGCTGATGGAGGCGTTGATGACCCCCTTGAAGCCGGTCTTGAGCCACTGCGACATCTGGATCTCGTACTCGGAGCGGAACTTCGCCAGCCGGTCCTGCCCCCAGACGTCGGGCGACTTGACGCCGATGGTCCCCTGCTGGGTCATGCTCCAGTCCAGGCCGTCGATCATCTGCTCGACGCGCAGAAGCGCGGAGCGGGGGTCGCGCTTGGCGAGTCCGTCGGGAAGGGACCAGCCGTCGCGGGTGGTGGAGCACCCCGCCGCCGCCAGCGCCGCCGCCAGCGCGATCCCAGCCGCCGTTCGACCCGCCCGCGATCGCGCCATGGCCCCCTCCGGGATCGTTCCCGTCGGCGCGAACCGCCGCCCTTCGGAACCGTCCGTCGTCGGGCAGTGTGGCGATTTCCCGCGATCCGCCAAGGCGGACTCGGACGGATTGTAAAAAAGCTGACCGTCACGGATTTTGGAGAGCGCTCGAGGAAAACGCTCTTCCCCCCTCGCGGGGGAAGACAGACCGCGAAGCGGTCAGATGAGGGGGGGCAAGCACGGAAGACTTCGCGCTTCGGGATACGGCCCAAGCCGCGGCCGCGGGAAAACCTTCTGGAAACGCGACGGCCTCTTGGCTCGCCCCTCCCCTCATCCGGCCCTTCGGGCCACCTTCCCCCGCGAGGGGGGAAGGCCGTTGATCCGACGTCTTCCCCCCTCGCGGGGGAAGACAGACCGCGGAGCGGTCAGATGAGGGGGACGACGCGCGAGGCGACCGTTGGAATTCGCGGAAGCCCGTCCGGGAAGCCCTGGACGTCGATGGTGTTTTGGCTCGCCCCCCCCTCATCCGGCCCTTCGGGCCACCTTCCCCCGCGAGGGGGGAAGGCCGTTGCGATCGCCCCCCAAAATCCGTGACGACCAATAAAAAAGGGCTGGCGACCGCCGAGGGGTTGCGTCGGCCGCGGCGACGACCGACCATGTTCCGAGCGGCCGCGGCCGTCGCGGCGTTTCGGGTCGATTTCGACACCACGGGGATGGAAGGGAGTCACCGCCATGAGTCCTCTATCACGGCGATCGTTTCTGGCGACGTCCGCGGCGGTCGCGGCCGGGACGTCCGCGCTGGGGGCCGCCCAGGATCCCAAGACGATCCCCGGCTTCGACCAGACCCGGACCGACTACGACCGGACCAAGGAATGGCGGCCCTTCAGCGACCGCAAGGTCCGGTTGGGGATCGTCGGCCACGGCGTCTGCAAGTTCGGGCTGGCCTTCGACCTTCAGAACCACCCCAACGTGGAGCTGGTCGCCGTCAGCGACCTGTTCCCGGATCGTCGCGAGGAGATGGCCAGGCTGGCCAAGTGCGAGAAGACGTACCCGTCGTTGGAGGAGATGGTCAAGGACGACTCCATCGAGGCGATCTTCTGCGCCACCGACGCGCCGGCCCACGCCAAGCACGCGGTCCTCTGCATGAGCCACGGCAAGCACGTCGCCACTGCGGTCCCGGCGTTCCGGGGCGACATCGACGACGCGGAGCGGCTCCTGGAGTGCTGCAAAAGCAACCCGGACCTGGTCTACGCGATGTTCGAGACCTCGCGGTTCCACGACGACCTGTACGCGATGGAGAAGCTCTACGCCGCGGACGTCTTCGGCCGGCTGGTCTACTCGGAGGGGGAGTACTGCCACCCGCATACGCTGGGCGCGCCGGCGCTGGGCTCCTACAAGGACTGGCGGAAGAAGGGGTGCCCGATGTGGTATCCCACGCACGCCTCGGCGTACTACGTCGGCGTGACCCACAAGAGCCTGGTGGACGTCTCCTGCGTGGGGACCGCCGATTTCGAGGAGTCGCGGCGCGCGCCCAACGCCATCGGCAACGTCTTCCGCTCCGAGGTCGGCCTGTTCCGCACCGCGGAGGGAGGGATTTGCCGGCTCATCATCTGCGGCTCGCAGGGCGAGTACCTGGAGGCCGGCCGGATCCGCGGCGAGTACGGCGGCTTCCACGGTTCGTTCACCGGCGACGCGACCGGGCAAAAACGCTACAAGGAGGCGGTCGACGGGGGCCTGCAACTCAAGAAGCCCGCGCTGCCGCCGGGGGTCGACGCCGGCGGGCACGGCGGCTCGCACGGCTTCCTCGCCGACGACTTCATCGACTCCATCCTTCGAGGCCGCAAGCCGGCCGTGGACGTCATCGACGCCCTGAACATGACCACGCCGGGCTACTACGCCCACCTCTCCTCCATGAAGGACGGCGAGACCTTCAAGATCCCCCAGTACTCGCTGTGAGGCGGGATTATTATTGAGTCGGCGTTTATGCGTGTTGACGTCCGCCCGCGCGCGGGCCTAGAATTCGGGCATGTCCACGCACTCCGCCGAAAACGAGCCTCGGGGTTCCGATCGACCCGCCAACCGCCTGGCGGGGGAGACCAGCCCCTACCTTCTCCAGCACGCCCGCAACCCGGTGGACTGGTTCCCCTGGGGTCCCGAGGCGCTCGCCAGGGCCAGGGCCGAGGACCGGCCGATCTTCCTGTCGATCGGCTACTCGGCCTGCCACTGGTGCCACGTCATGGAGCGGGAGAGCTTCGAGAACCCGGACGTGGCCCGGATCATGAACGCCCACTTCGTCAACGTCAAGGTGGACCGCGAGGAACGCCCCGACCTGGACCAGGTCTACATGGCCGCGGTCCAGGCGATGACCGGCCAGGGGGGCTGGCCGATGTCGGTGTTCCTCACCCCGGACCTGGAGCCGTTCTTCGGCGGCACCTACTTCCCCCCCACCGACGCCCGCGGCATGGCCGGATTCCCGCGAGTACTCCTGAGCGTCCATCGCGCCTGGACCGAGCGCCGGGACGAGATCCGCCAGTCGGCCGCCGGGATGGCCGAGCATCTGCGGAAGGCGGCCGACCTCGGCGCCGGCCGCGAGTCGTCCGGGCCGCTCTCGACGGAGCTTCTCGACAGGGCGGCGACGGCCCTGATTCGAAGCCTGGACGCCCGAAACGGCGGGTTCGGCGCCGCCCCCAAGTTCCCGCACCCGATGGACCTCCGGCTCCTGCTCCGCCAGCACGCCCGAACCGGCGACGCCCAGGCGCTGCACGCCGCCACGTTCACTCTGGGGAAGATGGCCCGCGGCGGGATCTACGACCACCTCGGCGGCGGCTTCTCCCGATACTCCACCGACGAGCGCTGGCTCGTCCCCCACTTCGAGAAGATGCTCTACGACAACGCCCTCCTGACGTCGGCATACGTCGAGGCGTTCCAGATCACCGGGGAACCCTCGTTCGCCGCGACCGCCCGCGAGACGTTGGACTACGTCCTCGGCCGCATGACCGACCCCGACGGCCCGTTTTACTCCACCGAGGACGCCGACAGCGAGGGCAAGGAGGGGAAATACTACGTCTGGTCGCTGGGCGAGGTGCTGGACGTCCTGGGGACCGACAAGGGGCGGAATTTCGCCCTGACTTACGACGTCTCCGCCCAGGGGAACTGGGAGCGGTCCAACATCCTCAACCCGCCGCGGCCGATCGCCGAGTCGGCCAGGGACCTCGGCCGCGACCCCGCCGAACTGGCCGCCGAGTTGGCCGAGTCCCGCGCCGCGCTGCTGGCCGTTCGCGAGCGTCGCGTGCCGCCGGGGAAGGATACGAAGGTGCTGGTCGCCTGGAACGGCATGGCGATCGCCGCCTTGGCCCAGGCGGGTCGCGCCCTCGCCGAGCCCCGCTTCCTGGAGGCCGCCGAGAAGGCCGCCGGTTTCCTGCTGGTCCGACTCCGGACCCCCGAGGGTCGACTGCTCCATACTTACAAGGACGGCGTCGCCCGCGTCGACGGCTTCCTCGACGACTACGCCTGCCTCATCGACGGCCTGACCCGACTCTACGAGGCGACCGGCGCGCCGCACTGGATCGAGGCGGCCGTCGGGCTGGCCGACGTCATGATCGCCGAGTTCCGCTGCCCCGACCGCGGCGGCTTCTTCTACACCGGGGAGAGCCACGAGGTCCTGCTGACCCGCCAGAAGGACCTGTTCGACGCCGCGACCCCCTCGGGCAACGGCATGGCCGCCACCGCCCTGCTCCGCCTGGCCGCCCTGACCGGCCGCGAGGACTTCGACCGCGTCGGCCGGGAGGCGGTCGAGGCCGCCGCCGTGGTCCTGGAGTCGGCGCCCGCCGCCGGCGGCCAGACGCTCCTGGCGCTCGACCTGATGCTGGCGCCGTCTCGGGAGCTTGCGATCGTCGCCGGCGACGACCCCGGCGAATTCGCCACGGTCCTGAACGCCGCCTTCGCCCGCTTCCGCCCCCACGCCGTCGTCGCCCCCTCCCCGGCCGAATCCCACGGCGAGCTTTCGCGGTTCCTCCCCGTCCTGCAAGACCGCCCGGCCCTTGACGGCCGCGTCACCCTCTACGATTGCGAGGCCCGAACCTGCCAGGCCCCGATCTCGGGCGTCGCGGCGGTCGTCGCGGCGCTGGCTCCGGCTCGTTGACGTTCGGAGGCTCGCGGTCGCTCCACCGCCGCCCTATGCTGGAAGTCTCGCGACCGGCGACCCGCCGGCCCACGCGAGCAACTTCCTTCAGGAGCGGCGACATGACGCGAGCGATCCTCGGATTCGGATTCGCCTTGGTTTGCATGGGAGTCGCGTTCGGCGACGAGCCGAACAAGGACGCCAAACCGAACCCCGACGCCCACTACCATCTGGGGCCCGACTCGCTGCCGCAAGAGGGGGTGCCGAGGGGGGAGATTCGCGGTCCATTCGTCCTGCCGAGCCAGGCTTATCCGGGGACGCAACACACCTACTGGGTCTACGTCCCGGCCCAGTACGACCCGGCCGTTCCGGCGGCGTTGATGGTCTTTCAGGACGGCCAGGCGTTCAAGAACGAGAAGGGCGACATGCGCGCCCAGAACGTCATGGACAACCTGATCTTCCGTCGCGAGATCCCAGTGATGATCGGCGTGTTCATCAACCCCGGCCGCCGTCCCGACCAGCCCGAGCCCGACTCCCACAACTGGGGCGACAGGGACACCAACCGCCCCACCGAGTACAACTCGCTGGACGACCGCTACGCCCGCGTCGTCACCGAGGAACTTTTGCCTGCTCTTGAAAAGGACTACAACGTCTCCAAGGATCCCGAGGCGCGCGGGATCGGCGGATCCAGTTCCGGAGCGATCGCCGCGTTCACCGTGGCCTGGCAACGGCCCGACCAGTTCCGCAAGGTGCTCAGCAACGTCGGCAGCTTCACCAACATTCGCGGCGGCCACGCCTACCCCGACATCATTCGATCGTCCGAGAAGAAGCCGATCCGCGTCTTCCTCTGCGACGGCCGCAACGACAACCGGGGCGTCCGCAACGGCAAGTACGACCCGGCCTGGGACTGGTTCCTCCAGAACGTCCGGATGAAGGACGCCCTGACCGAGAAGGGCTACGACGTCAACTACTCCTGGGGCATGAACGCCCACGGCCAGAAGTTCGGCGGCGCGATCCTCCCGGAGATGATGCGCTGGCTGTGGCGCGACGGCCCCGTCGCCACCGACCCCGACGACGCCGTCGAGCGCGACTTCCGCCGCCCCGCCGCCGGCCGTTGACCGCGTTTGGCTTCGCTCGTCATCGCGACGATCGAAGCCATCGGACGCAAAGCGTTTCGGGACAAAGATGTTGCGGCGGGAATTCGACGGATTCGGGGGGCGAAGACGAATAGGGTTTTCGCGGGCCGGCAGGCGATCCCCAGGTCAAACCGGACGGCCCATTCCGTCCCTTCTCCCACCGGGAGAGGGCGGCCGCGCGGCGGCGGGCGGGGGTCGTCGCGCGTCGCGGGGAGCGTCGGATCGGCACGACGCAAACCTAGGGCGTATCCCGAAATGCGACGACCCTCACCCGGCCCTTCGGGCCACCCTCTCCCAGGGAACGCCGCCGAAACAACTTCCCGCGAACAACCTGGGAGAGAATATCCACAGATTTCCCAGATTAACACAGATTACATTAAATTGTCCGATCCGAATCCGCGTCAATCTGGGAAATCCGTGGATGAATTCCTCGACGGAGAAGGCGCGGGACGTTTACGAGTCGTTGGATTTTCCGGTTTTACGTCATGGGCACGCGATTCGGCCGCGAAGGATTCCCGGAAGTTATTTCGGCATCGTTCCGTGGGAGAGGGGACGGCGCGTCTTCCTATTCTTTCCAGATTCCGAGTCGAAAAGTTGTGGCCCTAGCCATGCCCGCCGGGAGAGGGGACGGCGCGCGTCGCCCCGGCCTTCCCGGATTCCGCCAAATTGGGGGGCCTTCCGGGTCGGCCCCATCCTTGATCCGAGCGAATTGTCAAAAAGCGAGGGAATCCGGCGTCACTCGCATGATCCGCGGCGTCGGGGCCGGGATTTCAGAATTCCACGACGCGGTCGGATCTTTTTTCCCGATCGGGGCGGCGCGATCTTGGGGGCGGGCTCTAGGCCGGGCGGAACGGGTGTTATAGAATATTGCGTTCGCCTCGCCGGAGGCGGGACGCAACCGGGCACGTCGGAATCGGTTCGGGCGCGGCGGGCGAGTCGCCCGCGAGCCGGTCGCCGCGATGGGGTCGCCATGCTGGCCAAGCGGATCATTCCCTGTTTGGACGTCGATCGCGGGCGCGTGGTCAAGGGGACCAACTTCCTGAACCTGCGCGACGCCGGCGACCCGGTCGAGATCGCCCGGCGGTACGACGAGGAGGGGGCCGACGAACTGGTCTTCCTCGACATCGCCGCCAGCCACGAGGGCCGCGAGATCATCTGGGACGTGGTCCGGCGGACGTCGGAGGTCTGCTTCATGCCGCTGACCGTCGGCGGCGGGGTCCGGACGCTCGACGACGTGCGGGGGCTGTTGAAGGCGGGCGCCGACAAGGTCTCGATCAACTCGGCGGCGGTTCGCGACCCGGAGTTGATCCGCAAGGCGTCGCGACGCTTCGGCAGCCAGTGCGTGGTGGTCAACATCGACCCCAAGCGGGTCGTCCGCGACGGTCGCGAGGTCTGGGAGGTCCACGTCAACGGCGGCCGGATTCCCACCGGGCTGGAGGCCGTCGCCTGGGCGCGCGAGGTCCAGGGGCTCGGCGCCGGCGAGATCGTCCTGACCAGCATGGACGCCGACGGCACCAAGAACGGCTACGATCTGGAGATGACCCGGGCGGTGGTCGACGCCGTGACGATCCCGGTGGTCGCCTCCGGCGGCGCCGGGAGTCCGGAGCACCTGCGGGCCGTCCTGGCCGAGGCCGGGGCGAGCGCCGCGCTGGCGGCGAGCATCTTTCATTACAAGGAACATTCGATCCGGGAGACCAAGGACTACCTGGCCGCCCGCGGCGTGGCCGTCCGCCGCCCCGCCGACGCGCGGGCGTCCTGAGCCGGCCGCCCCAAGCCCCGAACTCCGATCCCGACCCGAGGAGAGCCCATGTCCACCGCCGTCGAAGCCAGGACCGACGCGCCGGCCAATGAGCCGGAGGCGAACAAGCTGTTCCGCATGTGCATCAAGTTCCAGGCGTCGGACCTGCACCTGAAGGTGGGTTTGCCGCCGTCGATGCGGTTGGCCGGCGTCGTGCGGCAGATGCAGTTGCCGAAGCTGACGGAAGCCGACATGGAACGGCTGATGTACCCGATCCTCACCCCCAAGCAGCGCCAGATCCTGGAGGACGAGGGGGGGGTGGACTACGCCCACATCATCGTGGACGGCGACGTGGAGACCCGGTTCCGGGTCAACCTGTTCAAGGCCCGGGGTCGGCTCAGCCTGGTCGCCCGCCGGGTCAACAACAAGATCCCGACGTTCGAGCAGCTCCACCTGCCGCCGGTGCTGGCGGAGATCACCAAGTACGACCAGGGGATCGTCATCTTCGCCGGCGTGACCGGGTCGGGGAAGTCGACGTCGATCGCCTCGATGCTCCAGTACGTCAACGAGCGCGAGCGGCTGCACATCGTGACGGTCGAGGACCCGATCGAGTACACCTACCGGGACGACAAGTGCGTCATCAACCAGCGCGAGGTGGGCATCGACGTCCTCAACTGGGACATCGCGCTGAAGCACGCGGTGCGGCAGGATCCGGACATCATCCTGGTGGGCGAGCTGCGCGACCGCGAGACCTTCAGCGCCGCGATGCACGCCGCGGAGACCGGCCACCTGGTCTTCGGCACGATCCACGCGGGAACGGCGCCGTCGACCATCGGTCGGCTTTTGGACCTCTTCCCGCGGGACATGCACTCGGCCTTGCGGCAGTCGTTGGCGTTCAACCTCAAGGCGGTCGTGGCCCAGAAGCTGTTGCCGACCACGAAGGAGTGGAGCGACAAGGGCCTCACCCGCGTCCCCACCAACGAGATCATGCGGATCAACCCGACGGTCAAGAAGCTGATCCTCAACGAGGATGACAACAAGCTGGGCGACGCGATCCGCATCGGCAAGGAAGAGGGGATGCAGGACTTCACCGAGAGCCTGCGGCAACTGGTGGTCAACGAGTTCATCGAGCGGGCCACGGCGTTCGAGGTGGCCCCCCAGCCCGAGTCTTTGAAAATGGCGCTCAAGGGGATTACGATCAACCAGCCCGGCATTCTATAACGGAGGTCCGGGGCGCGCGTCGCGACGATCCGCGTCGCGACCCCGTCCCGCTCCGCTCCGTCCCCTCCCAGGCGCGAGGGGCGTCGCCGCCCCGAGGGGGACGCCCCGCGCCGGATCGATCCGCCGAGTCCCGCAGTCATGAAAGGTCGGAAATGATTCGCCCGTCCCTGGTGCTCGCGACGTCGATCTTTCTGATCGGGACCCTCGGCGCCGCCGCGGGGGCCGACGCGGCCGACCCGCCGAGTTTCACGCTTTTGATCGCCCAGGCCCCCGACATGGGCGTCCCCGGCGATCCCGGCGGCGCGCCCGCCGCCGAGGCCCCGGCCTCCGAGCGCGGGCCGGGGTTCTACCTGAACCTTTACAAGTTCATCCCGGTCGTCCTGATCTACCTGCTCTGGGTCCGCACCACCGACTGGGTGGAGCACGACGGCAAGGAGCTGAACAACCCCAGGTCCGAGACGTGGAACACCGTCGTCTTCTTGTCCGGGATCCTCGGCCTGGGGATGGTCTTCTCGATCCCGATCTACCCGGTCGGCATGACGCTTCTGTCGCTGGCCTACTTCATACCGATCCTCACCTACGTCTTCATCCGCAACCAGACCGTGCCCGACGATCGGAAGGTCCTGACCCCCTACCACATCGGCGAGGTGACCAACGACCTGCTGGTCCGGCTGGGTATGCGGCCGATCTTCAACAAGGGGACCGACGTCGTCGACCGCGCCGGGCCGCCGATCAACTTCGTCGGCAAGTCGTCGGGCTCGGGCGCGAAGGAGGACCCCGACCGGGTGCGGCGGGCCGAGGAGTCGCCCAACTTCATGGCCGCCAAGGAGTTGGTCTACGACGCGGTGTTGCGTCGGTCGACCGACATCCACATGGAGCCGACCTCCGACCAGATCTCGATCCGCTACCGGATCGACGGCATCCTGCACTCGGCCGAGCCGTTCGACCGCTCCACCGGCGACGCGGTGATCAACATCTTCAAGACGCTCTCGGCGATGGACATCTCGGAGAAGCGCAAGCCCCAGGACGGCTCGTTCGCGGCGAAGCTCTCCGGGCGCGACCTGGACTTCCGCGTCGCCACCTCGGGCTCCAAGGCGGGCGAGAAGCTGGTGATGCGGATCCTCGACAACGCGGCGGGGATCACCAAGCTGGAAGACCTGGGGATGCGCTCCAAGCTGGTCGAGCAGATCCGCAGCCTGGTGACCCAGCCCCACGGCATGTTCCTGGTCTGCGGCCCGACCGGATCCGGCAAGTCGACCACGCTCTACGCCTCGCTCCGGGAGATCGACCGCTACCAGCGGAACATCATCACGGTGGAGGACCCGATCGAATACCAGCTGGACAACGTCACCCAGATGGAGGTCAACACCAAGGCCGATCAGACCTTCGCCACCAGCCTGCGGTCGATCCTTCGGCAAGACCCCGACGTGATCATGATCGGCGAGATCCGCGACCAGGAGACCGCCAACATCGCCTGCCAGGCGGCCAACACCGGCCACATGGTCTTCTCCACCGTCCACTCCAACGACGCGGTCACGGCGCTCTTCCGGCTGTTGGATCTGGGGGTGGAGCCGTTCATGATCGCCTCGGCGCTTTCCGCCGTGTTGGCGCAGCGGCTGGTCAGGCTCTTGTGCGAGGCGTGCAAGGAGCCGTACAAGCCCAAGCCCGAGTTCTTGAAGAAGGCCAACCTCCCCGCCGACAAGGTGGACGTCTTCTACCGCCGCCCCGAGAACCCCGAGCAGGTCTGCCCGGTCTGCGGCGGCACCGGCTACTTCGGCCGCGCCGGGATCTTCGAGCTTCTGGTCATCAGCGAGCCGATCCGCGAGATGCTCCGCGAGAACCCCTCGTTGACCAAGATCAAGGCCGAGGCTCGCCGCGGCGGCATGATCTACCTTCAGGAGGACGGCCTCCGCCAGGTGATCCAGGGCCGCACGTCGATCGAGGAACTGCTCCGCGTCGTCAAGTAAGCAAGCGTCCGTCCCACTTCCCCCCTCGCGGGGGAAGACAGACCGCGAAGCGGTCGGATGAGGGGGATGACGAGCAAGAGCGCCTTCGGGATTCGCGAAAGCCCGCCTGAACGGCTCTGACACCCGATGGCTTCCTGGCGCGTTCTCCCCCTCATCCGGCCCTTCGGGCCACCTTCCCCCTCGAGGGGGGAAGGCCGATACGCTAGCCTCGAAGCCCTGATGTGCGGCCTCCCAACGCCCCCGACCACACCAGCCCCACGGGATTCCAGCCATGCCTCCGGCCTTGCTCGACACGCTCCTGGTCGCCCTGATCCTCTTCATGACCTACGTCTTGACGAGCGAGGGGGCGTGGGGGGCGGCGTTGATGTTCTTCAACGTCGTCTTCGGCGGCATGATCGCGTTCAACTTCTTCGAGCCCCTGGCCGACGTGATCGACTCCACCGGCGTCGGCTTCATCATGAGCTTCTCCGAGCCGGTGGCGATCATGTTGATCTTCTGCGCGTCGACCTTGCTCTTGAGGCTGGCGACCGAGTCGCTGGGGCCGGCGATGGTCCGGTTCCCGACCCCGGTCTTCCACCTCGTCCGGCTGGTCTTCGGGTTCGGCGCCACGATCGTCACCTTCGCCGTCATCCTGCTGGCGTTCCACGCCTCGCCGGTGCATAAGAAGATGTTCGGCTACATCGAGTACGACACCAAGCCGCCGTTCGGCTTCGGGATCGACCACGGCTGGCTGGGCTTCTTCCAGGCCACCACCGGCGACGTCTTCGCCCGCTACGGCGCCGGCGCCCGTGACCCGTACAGCACCTACGGCAAGACGGGCAACCAGCTCATGCGGGTCAACCTGTTCGACCCCCGCGGCAAGTGGCTGCTCGACAAGCAGGAGGCCCGCCCCTACGGCGAGGGTCCCATCCTGGAGGACGGCGGCGGCGAGGCCCCCGCGGGCGGCGGCGAAGGGGGCGGCGCGCCGGCGATGGCGCCGCCGGGCGGCGCGACGGGATCGCGGCCGATCGGCGGCCCCGTCGCCCCGACGGCCGGATACTGACCCCCGCCGACGATCAGAGTCCGTCCCCTAAGTGGGTGAAGGGCGACCATCACGATCTTCCCCCCTCGCGGGGGAAGACAGACCGCGCAGCGGTCGGATGAGGGGATGACACGCGAGAAGGCCGGTGACATTCGGCGGAGTCCCGCTTGGCGGACGCCGGCGCCCGACGGCTTTCTCGCTCGCCCCCCTCATCCGGCCCTTGGAACGCTGCCGAAATAACTTCCGGGAATTCTCCGGGGTCGACTCGCGTGGCCTCGAACCGTAAATCCGGGGAATCAAGAGCCTCGTAGACGGCCGCCGCCTTCTCCGTCGTGGAATTCATCCACGGATCACCCAGATTGACGCAGATTCAGATCGGAAAATTCAATTTAATCTGTGTTAATCTGATAAATCTGTGGATATTCTCTCTCGGGTCGTTCACGGGAAGTTGTTTCGGCGGCGTTCCTCGGGCCACCTTCCCCCGCGAGGGGGGAAGGCCGTTATTTCGGCCGCGACGCCCTTGTGGGACCGACTCTCAGCGGGCCGGCGGGAGGTCCGGGAGGCCGGGCGCGACGCTCGCCGTCGTCTCGCCCGCGTCGGTCGACTCCATCTGGAGCAGGTCGAGGCGAAGCCGGTTGCGGACCCCGTACAACTGCTGGACCCGGTAGACGCCCACCTTGCCGGTCGTCGTCTCGATCACGTACAACGGCGCCCAGCCGGCCCCCATGATGCCGAGTTGTCCCGTCGTCATCAGGAACCGGGGCCGCGGCCCGGTGTCGAGGTCGAGCCCGAAGTCGGTCGCCAGGTCGCGCTCGCAGAAGGCGTCCAGGTGGCGGGTCGTCCCGGCGGTCGTGGTCCGAAACGACGGGATCGTGGCCTTGAGGCGGCCCGCCTTGTAATCCAGAAAGTAGAGCGCTTCCTCCGGGATCTGGACCTTGGTCCCCTCGTCGTAACGGACGGAGACCGGCCCGGTGG
>Ga0209916_1001913_pt1 | contig 13457 bp, 15 predicted proteins | sample ThiBio_1000_plan_FD_183956 | JGI IMG/M metagenome (GOLD analysis project Ga0209916, IMG submission 183956) | Wastewater bioreactor microbial communities from Cape Town, South Africa - Thiocy_solids_2 (SPAdes) | ecosystem: Engineered > Bioreactor > Thiocyanate-remediating > Anaerobic-Aerobic ... | reverse complement strand
CCGCCTGCACAGACGCCCGGATCAGCCGGCGCACGACTTCGGCCTTTGGCAAGCCGAACAGCGCGACCGCATCCTGCAGGCGCTGCTCATCCGCAGCGGACAACTCCGTCCGAAGCCTCGGCTTACGTCGCGGACCTGTCGCGGAGCGAACCATCGGCGCTCGCCTCCCTTTCCCGTTCGCACGGCTCAGCGGTCGTAAGACCCGAGCCGGACATGCGGGCATCACCAAGATGCCCGTCTCAGCGCGTCAGCGCTCCGGCTGCGCCCAGCAGCCGCCCCCGGTTTGGCCCACAAACCGGTATCTTGTCAACCAATATCCAATACACTGAATGTTAGACAGTCAGCGCATGAAGAGCGCTTGCGTCCGAAAAAGCTGTCCGAATGAACTCTCTAACCTTATGGCGCGCAGTGCCTTTCACAAGCTCCTGATTGCGGCAATACCGCAATTCGTCAATGCCGCGTTTCGCCATGTCGTGACGGCCACAGCAACGACCATGCCGGAATACCGCAATCCGGCAAGACGGTAACGCCGGAGAACGGGAATGCCTCAACACCGTAACAACCTCATCCGACATCCCGGCAACGCGGCATCACCGCATTCGCGAAATCACCGATTAACGAACCGGTGCATTGCGACAAAACCGCAATTACGATCTATCGAAAAGAGGTAATGCGCGATTGCCGCACGTTCATTATGTTGTATGTTGTCATTGCGCTGATTGAGCTGACTGCTGAAGGGAGAACCAAGTGCCGAGCATCTTCGCCGTGGCAAACCCGAAAGGCGGAAGCGGCAAGACGACGGTCGCGATCATCCTCGCCGGCGAGTTCGCCAAGCACGGTTATTCGGCCGCCATCGTTGATGCCGATCCGCAGGGATCCTCCTACCAATGGCATGCGTCATCGGTCGCGCGCGGCTTGAGCCCGCAAGGCGTGGACCTGGTGCGGGCGCCCGATGAAAAGGCTCTCGCCCAGGCGATCGATCGGCTGGACGGCTATGACGTCGTCGTCGTCGACACCCCCGGCTATTATGGCGATGTCTTGATCCAGTCGGCGCTGCGCGCCGACCTCGTTGTCCTTCCTTGCAAGGTTCACACCTTCGACGCTTCCCAGGTCGTGCGCACCATCCGCAATCTCGAACAGCATGCAGCAACGTCAAAGCTACCGATGAGCCAGCATCGTGTTCTGTTCAACGAATACGACAGCCTCGACCGCAACACCCGGCCTCTGAAGGAGGTCGTCGCCTATCTCGATGCGGAAAAAGTTCCCGTTTGCGCCAACGCGCTGTATCGGCGCGTCACTTATCGCACCATGACAAGCGGACATGGCACCTTGTACCAGATGAACGACAAGGATGAATCGATCCGAAAGGCCCGTTACAACGCCGATCAGGTCGTCCGCGAATTGCTCGCGGCAAGCCAGGGTGCCGGCCAGGGCGATAGCGCCGCATGACGGATCCCGCCTCTGCACAGAAACCGGACCGGCCTGCCCTGCCCCGCGACGCGTTCCGCGCTCATCGCGTGAATACGGCGCCGACCGATGCCCCAGCGGCAAAGCCGGTCGTGGTGACGCCCGCGTATGAAGATCAGGTCAACGCGCCAGCGGCACATTCTACGTCGGCGGATAGCGCGTCCGCACGCAAGCCGGCGCGCCCTCAGAAAGCCCACGATCGAAATCCATTCGATGCCTACGGCGAGCGATCCTCATCTCGGCCTTACGCGTTGCGCTTCCCCGATGCGATCGACCTTGTGGTCCGTCAAATGGCCGCCGAGGCGCGAACACACCCGCTTCGGATCATCGACCGCATTGTCTACGACCACCTCAAACGGATCAGCCGGCTGCCGCCGTCGCGCAAAACCTGACAGACATGTCCACGCTAAGGCCGCATATTCGCGGCCGCGCGACGCACTAAAATGATCGGGGCGAGACAAACAGGATCACCTTTACGAAAAGTCGTCCGGGAAGGAAGATGGAGGCGGATCTCTGTCACGGCCACCCGGCCCTTGCCGCCGGAGTGCCATGAGCATCGGCCAGACCGAAAATTTCCCCGCTGCGGCGCGGCGGGCCAGGATTCTGAGATAGCCTCCTGGATTTTTGATGGCGTTGCCCCGTTGCAGGATGGCCGAGAGCACCACACTCGCCTGCCCGTCGCCCATGGCGACGCGGGCTTCCTCCCAGGCGCTTGGACTGATGCCCAGCATGGAGCGCACGGTTGATGCCGTCGCAATGAGATCTTGCGGGGTGCGGATGCCGCCGCGCGCGTAGTCGACGATATCGGGACAGAGTTCGACCACCATGCGAATTGGGATGGTGTCGGGAACTCGAGAACGGTCGGGGTCGATCATCTCCCCACCGCCAGGTGCCGGGTCAGGTTCGGATGGGTTGGATTTCTCCGGGCCTGAGTTCTGAAGCTGATCGGCTGGCAGTTCTGGTGGCCCCGGCTCAACGGCATCAAGCTGGCGTTCAAGGACCACGACGATGGCCTCTCTAAGGTGCGCCAATTCGACGATGATCGGCTCTAGGACGTCGCTCGTCGGGACGCGAGGGAGCCGGGCCATGATGTCGCGAAACCTTCGATGATAGGATTCCCAATCAGCCGGTACGTGCTGCTCCACGCCCATGGCAATCATCTTGGCGATGTCACGCCGCGCCAAGGTCATCTGTTCGCGAAGAATGCCAAGCGCTTGGCGCGTGGCGATGGCGGCCTCGGCCTGAGCGGCGAATTCCTCGGCCCGGGCCACGATCGGTCCGAGATCGAAGCCGAACGCCTGTTCGATATCGCCCGAGCTCGTCTTTCGCGCGTAGCGTTTCCCGTTCGGGCTGTCACGCCGGAGAACAAGACCGCTGTCGACAAGCGCCGCGAGATGACGGCGCAAGGTCGAGGCCGCTATCCCGTGGGCGCGCAAGGCGAGAAGTCGATTTGAGGGGAATACGACCAGATCGGCGGCGCCGGCGGTCAACACCGTGTCAGGATGAAACGAAAGCAGCGCATTGAGGACCGCGAGAGCGCGGTCAGAAATAGCCAGCGATGCCCGCGCCTCGCAAATGTTCCGGAACACCTGCCATTTGTGCGCAGGCTTGCCCTCGGGGCATTCTCTCACGCCGCGTTGCGCCTCCACGGTACTGAGCGACAGCGGTCGCTGCCCAAACGGCGTAATCGGATTTTGGTCAAGCATCTCCATTCGCGTCCTCTCGCTACCGAGAGCGCGGGCAAACAAAGACCATGGCGTAAAAACGCGAGTCCCCTTGAACTGTCGGATGGCGCGGGCTAAAATGCCTCTATGCGATAGGGGCCTTGTTGGCGATTGGCGTCGCCAGCCCGCTCATCCTCACGAGAGACCCGGCTTTGCCGGGTTTTTCTTTGTCCGAACGCACTCTCCTGGTTGAATCGAATCCGTCTATTATATTGAATGTTGACCCGCCGTCCAACGTGTAGGCTTGGCAGGTGTACGGAACGGATTGCATGGGGAAGCGCGAGGAATCAGCGATGAGCGAAAAGCGTTGCCGCCGAAAGGCGGCTCACGCGGCGCAGGGCAGCACCTTGCGGCGTGCGTTCCAGGCAGGATTGGAAGCGCTCCGGATGGAATCGGGGCTAAGCCGGCGGGAATTTGCGGAGCAGCTTGGCATTCCGCGATCAAGCTACTTTCACCTGATGACGTCGGCGGCGAACCCGAGCCTCGATTACATCGAGCTCATCGCTGAGCGGGCGGGTGTCGATCCCTTGCGATTGCTGCGCCAAGTGGCCAATTCGGCCGGCGCCCGCCGCCCGGACATCAGGGATAGCCGCGCGGCAAGGTGAGTCCGTTCAAGGACTTGCCTGTGAAATTTACCAACGTCCAATATACTGGACCTCGGGCTTGGTGTATGGTTCCGCAGTTTTTCGCTATGGACCCGAAAGCCGTTCACCGATGCCGCCTGTTCGCAAGCCGCTGCCCGTCGATCATTCGATCCTGAATGAGATGCTGGCGATCCGACTGCAACAACTCGAGATCGAAAACGGCGGCATGGAAGCCTTCCTGCCGAAGACGGGACTGGCGCGCGGCACCTATTACACGATCGTGCGCGGCATCGGGAATCCGACGCTGAGGACGATGGAGCGGATCGCCTCGAGCCTGAATATGAGCGTGCTCGAGCTCTTGGGTTTCGAGGCCGCGGATGCGCGCCGCGCTCTCAAGAAAAGCGGCGTCGACTACGACGAACTGGTCTCGGCGATCGGCAAGAAAAATCGAGCCGACCGCGGTCTCGCGCGGCAAACCCGTTCACGAAAACTTCCTTCGTAGCGATCCGGATTCGGGCCTTGAGGCGAGAGCGATGGGGAGGCCGAAGCCTCCCCGCTATTCGCTATGCCGCGGCGCGTTCGCTGGCTTGCGCCAAGCGGCCGAACTCAAGAGCGATGAGATCGACGGTGTAGACCCGTTGGCCATCGCGCTCGAAGCTGTTCTGCCGGAGCCGTCCGCGCACGTGGACCAGATCGCCCTTGCTGACGTGCTCGCTCACGTAGGACTGGATCGCCTTCGTGAAGATCGTGACTTCGTTCCAGTGCGCGTCGTCCTTCCACTGACCTTTGTCGTCCTTGAAGGGGTAGTTGGCGCAGATGCTGACGCGAACGGTCTTGCCGACCTGCTTGATGGTTCCGACCCGACCGATGAGGGTGAATTCGGCGATATTGCGCATTGTCTTTCTCCATCTTGTGGGGCTGTGCCCGTTGCGATGGCGATCCGTTCATGGCCGGTAAGACGAAACAGAGCCGGAGCCGCCAGAGGCGGGCGGAGGGCAAGCGCAGCGCCGCGCCCCGGCCGGAGCCACGAATTTTGTCGCCGCAGGCGCATGCGCGAGGAATGCCGGTCGGGGTCCCGCTTGCGGGGGAAACCGGCAGGGGAAAATTCTTGGCTCCAGGGGCCGACGTGCCGTCGACGGCCATAGGAATCCAGCCATGCAACCGGGAGCGACAGCCCGAACGGGAGAACGACCTGCCATCGCCGCCAGTGCCCGGATCTTCGGTCGGCACAACCAAAAGGACGGCCATGTGAGTAGCGCGGCGTTTCGCACGTTTGCCGAGGGACGACATTTCGGAAGCGCCGACCTGTCCTGACGAGTACGATCGTCTTGGCGATTCCCAGGACGCGTGCGGCCCGCGCGGAGAGACCGAGCACTGCGGAACGGCCGCGCAGTTTCAGTTTTCCGCGACTCCCGGGTCACTCGATCACCCGCTCGCAGCCAGGTGCCTCCACGGCTAAAGCTCGAGAACGCCAGGCAAAGCGAGGAGGTGAACGTGAGGTCGCCCATCACGTCAGGCCCGCCGCTTTTCGTGGAGGCGCGAATTGATTTGCGACATCAGGATCGGGCCGAGCGAGAACTCTCCCGTCTCGGCTTTTCGCGTCAAACCGCGCAGGTAACCGCCGGCGGACCTGATCGCGGCGCTGCGCTGCAGGATGCACGCAACAACAATCGCGGCCGGGGTTTCGCCGAGAACCGTTTGCGCCTCTTCCCAGGCGCTGGGGCTGATCCCGAGCATCGATCGAACCACGGTGGCGGTGGCGAGGAAATCCCGCCAATTCGAAATCCCCCCCTTGGCGTAATCGACGATATCGGGGCAAGCGCTCAGCACCATTCGCAGCGGATAGGTCCCTTCCGCCACCCTCGGCGCTTGAGGTTTTGGCTCAGTCCTCGCCGCCCTGCCTTCTTGAAGGCTAGGTTCAAGATCAATAAAGGGATCTGTATTTGAATTCTGTATGTGGCGCTCAGAATGGGACTCATTGGCGCTTGGATTCTTGGTTTTGATATGTGTTTCCAGAAGATTGAGCACGTCATCGGCAAGCTGGGATAGCTCTTCGGCGATCGGCTCGAGTTCTTGCCGCGTTGCCGTGCGCGGAATCTGGTCGACGATCGAGCGGAAGGCAGCGTGAACCTCCTGCCAGTCGGCCGGCCCCTGCCCTCCCCTACGGGTCGGGACGGCTTCCTCGATACCGGTTGCGATCATCTTGGCAATGTCTCGCCGGCACAGCGTGATCCGCTCCCGGACGAGCTTGAGCGCCCGCGCTTCTGCGTCAATGTCGGCCGCCAGGCTCTCGAATTCCTCCGATCGGACAACCAGTGGCGAGATATCGAAGCCGAAGGCCAGCTCGATCTCGCCGGCGCTGCCCTTGCGAGCATAGCGCTTGCCGTTTGGACTATCGCGCCGAACGACCAAGCCGGCATCGACGAGTACAGCAAGGTGACGCCGCAATGTCGATGCCGGCATCCCATGCGCCCGCAGCGACAACTGATAATTCGACGGGAAGACGATCAGATCGTCCTCTCCCGTGAGCGCGGTCTCAGGATGGAAGGTGAGAAGCGCGTTCAAAACCGAGAGCGAACGCTCGGACACGCCCAGCCGCGGCCGCGCCGTGCAGATGGCGTGAAAGATCTTCCATTTGTGTACGACCTTCTCGGGTGGCCGCGTGGTGGCCACCATTTGGCTTGCCACATGGGCGAGCGTCAGCGATCGCCGCCCAAAGGGCGTCGTTGGAGCGTGTGACTGCATGTCTTTGCCTCTTCAGGGCAAAGGAAATCGGCTCGCCAAAACGACGCCGTCTCTCACGAGACACTTGACTGCGATTCGCGGAAGTGATTCTCTGTCAGTCGCCAAACAGACGAGAGAGGGCTTCCGGACGGAAACGTTTGGGGGCCTTTTCTTTTGCCGCTATGAATCCTTCTTCGTATTGCGGGAACGCGGCTTACACATCGGCGCGGCGTCGAAACGCCGCGTAGATTTCGGGTAGCTGTTCAATCAGGTAAGATCCGAAAGCGGGCGCTGATTTCTCTTCGATCGTGAATTGAAGGCGATCTTTTCCCTGCACGATCTGCACGAGGGGGGCGCCAGTATCTGACTTGATGACCTGTTTGGTCTTTTTGGCCTGACGAGGTGACAGTGCCTTGAGCGCCCGGGCGAAGCGCGAGTCGCTTTCAAGAGCATCGAAGCCAGGTGACACGATCGCTTGGCGCCATCTGTCGCCGGTCTTTGGGAGAAGTTCTGCCAACTGTTCCCACCGAGGCCGGCCAACCTTTGGGGCCGGACCGATGGCGACGATGAGCTCTTCTGGGACGCTGCGCGCGACCGTGATCATGGTCGACAGATTGCCCTTGTGGACCGCCAAGGCGGCCGTCAATGCCGACCGAGTGAACCCGTGATCCTCAAGCCGCGCTGCGAAGAGCGCACGCTCGATAAAAGAGAGATCGCGCCTTTCGAGGTTCTCTCGGCCCTGGGCCACCACGAGTTGCTCGTCGCTCAGGTGTTTGACAATGGCCTTAACTGGTCGGCCAAGGCGCTGCAACGCTTCTAGTCGCCGATGCCCATACGCAACTTGATATCGACCCTCCGTTTGAGGGCTCGGTCTCACCAGAATCGGGACTTGTTGCCCATGTTCAGCAATGCTGGCCTGAAAGGCCTCAAATTCCGCAGCCTTCGCATCGTCCAACCGGTCGCGAATAAAGGATGGATCGATCAGCGCGGGATCGAGCTCCACCACGTGATCTCCACCAGCGAGTTGCTCACGTAGGGCTCTCGCTTCGTCGGCATCCTGCGATAGGCTCTGCAGAGAGAGTCCCATAGCCTTAAGCGATCCCGATTTGACCGGGGTGCGAGTTTGCCGGTCATCGGATGATGGCTGCGCGGTGATTGGGGCCATCATGGCTTTGAGCGCGTCACGTCGCTTGTTCACACCGCCCTCCCCCATGCCTCTTTGACGAGATTCTCGATCTCGACATGCGCGCCATCGAGGGATTCAAGAGCGCGGTCGTAGGTGCTTCGAACGAAATTCTCGCGGCCGACTTCGTACAGCGTTTGTTTGGTCAACCCCGCGTCTGAGATAGCCGTTGACTTCAAAATTGCGGTCGTAAGGACACGCTCGCCGAACAGGCTGCGCATGAGCCCAACGATTTGGCCTTGGGGACCATCGGTGGGCTCAAAACGCGTAATCACGTAACGAAAGAAATCGTAATCGGCGTCGCCGCCGGCTTGCTCGACCACGTCGAGAAGACTCGCGGTCATGTGCAAGAACTGCGACATCGACGCGACGTCGAGCATCTGAGGATGGATCGTCACCAAAACGCTGCGAGCGGCACATAGCGCGGAGAGCGTGAGAAAACCGAGAGATGGCGGGCAGTCGAGAATGACGACGTCATAGTTGTCTTCAACTGACGCGAGTGCACTTGCGATGCGCGAGAAAAACATGCGCTCGGAGCCGCGGTTGCGTTCGGCCAGGACTTTTGGCGTATCGTGCTCGAACTCCTGGAGCTCGAGATTGCCCGGAACGATATCGAGGCCCGAGAAATAGGTTTTCCGGATAATCTCGGACAACGGTCGGCGAGAGTCATCATAGCGGATTGCGCCATACAGCGTTTCGTTTTCTTGGAGATCAAATTCCGGCTGGAGGCCGAATAAGGCAGAGAGCGACGCTTGAGGATCAAGATCAATCGCCAGAGTGCGATAGCCCCTCATCGCGAAGTGTTGCGCCACGTGGGCGGCGGTCGTGGTTTTGCCGGAGCCGCCCTTGAAATTCGTGACAGCGATGACCTGGAGATGCTCACCCGCGCGCCGGTTCGGGGCGTAGCTCTGTTTGGTCTTCGCAAGCATGCGTCGGATTTCGTGCACTTGCTCCAAGGAAAATAGGCGGCGCCCACGAGCCGTCTTTTCTGCCTCAGGGGCGTCGCCGGCAAGTGAGAGATGGCGAATATAGGCGTCGGTAACGCCGATCAGCTTTGCTGCTTCGCCGGAGGTGAATTTGCGGAGCTCTTTCAGAGACGACGGTGGAAACGCGCGGAGCCGCAACTCCTTGAGCTGGGCGCTAAGAAGATCGGCATCCGACTCCACAAGCCGCGTTAGAGAGCGGACTTTCTTGCCGGTTCGGTGGCTGGCATCATTTGCTGCTAGAGCCGTCATATACGCTCGGTATCCAAATTTTCCACGTTGAGCGTAAATTCGGCGACTTCTCCGAGTCGGTCAAGCAAATAAGGGTTAACGGAAATTAACCACTTGGCCGAGCCGAAGTGTTCTCAGCTGAGAACTTTTCAACTCGCCGCTGGCAGTTCTCAGCTGAGAACTGCCATGCGCGGACAAGGCCGGCCGCTGGTCGGGCCCATGGTGCATCAGAGAATCAAGCGCGCTGCCCGTCCCAACGATCGTTCTGCCTCATTGTAATAGCTGGCGGCTTGTTGCACCGACCGGTGCTGCGACTGCTGCATCGCCTCGGGTAACGCCACGCCCTGACGTGCCGCCTCCGTCAAATAGCCCGACCTCAGTCCATGCGCCGAAAACTCCCGCGGCTCCAACCCGGCCATGCGGCAGCGTCGCTTGACGATCAGGTTGATCGACTGCGGCGTCAGCGCCCGCTCCTCGATCGCCTCCCAACGGTCGATGGCGCGGAACACCGGTCCCTTGCCGATGTCGGCACGCTCAAGCCATTCGCGCAGCGCCACGACCGGCGGGCCGACCAGGAGCACCCTGCCCCCCTCGTCCGCGACGCCCGTTTTGGTCCGACCGAGATGGATCGCGACACAAGGCAAGGTTGGCGATTGGGGGTCCTTGGAATCCAACGGCACTGCGGCCTCGTCGCTGACCTGTTCGACGCGAAGCCGCGCCACCTCGCTGCGGCGCCTTCCGCCGGAGGCGAAGGCCAGAAGCAGAATCGCGAGATCGCGGGTGTCGACAAGCCGGTCTGTGCGGCAGGTCGCGAGCAGTCGATCAAGGATATCCCGGGTCACTGCCCGCTTGCTCTTGCGCTGCCGGGGCCGCACGCTGGCCCGGACCGCGAGCCGCAAGGCCGCCCGAAGACTAGGGGCCTGGAACGGACCCTCCTGCCCTTTCCAGCGATGCAGCGTGCCCCAATTCGCGAGCCGGCGCTTGACCGTCGACGGCGCGTGCGGCCCTTCGGTTCGAAGCAGCAAGGCCGCCCGGAGCTCCGCCGCGACCTCGGCTGGCATGCCGTGTTGCGGGTCGGTTTCGCGCTCCGCCGGATCCCACAGGTGATGCGCCACGTATTTCAGGGCCAGGCTTTCCGGCGCCGGCCACGGCAGCGGTGCGCCGGTCGCGGCCTTCGCCCAGCCCTCAAGATAGGCCAGGTCGGACGCGAGCGCCCGCAGAGTATTCTCGCCCATGCCCTCGCGCGCGAGATGCTTCAGGGTCGCAACGTCGTCATCGGTGAGGAGCTCGGCGAGGCGATCGCGGCGCTCCATCGGCAGGATTGCCGAGAGCGCGTCGAGCTGCAAAGCCCGCCGGGTTTTGACCAGCGCGCGGGAGGTGATGTCGTCCATCGGCGGCGCTCCATCAGAAGCCGTAGCTTCGATCCGCCCAGCGCAATAGCACGCGGGCGTCAGGGTCGGGCAGGCGGACGCGCTGGGCCTTCAGGCCCTCAGCGATGGCGCGTCCGACATCGGGGTCGATCCAGTGGCCGTGGGTCATCAGGAAGAACCAGCCGAAGGGCAGGCCGATCTCACGGTCCACAGCTTCAATCCGGTCCATCAACAGATGGACCGAGGCGTTCGGCGTCATCAGCAGCCGCTCCTTCGGGGGCTTCAGTGGCCGCGGGATAAAGCCCACCTCGCGCTCGCCCTTGTGGGTGGTGTCGCGGGCATCGAGCGCCCAATGGGCGAAGACGCGCTGCGGCCTGGCGCTCGATTCCTCCCAGTCCTGAAAGAACCGCAGCTCTCTTGGGACAAAGTCAAAATAGTCCGGAACCGCCTCCAAGAACGGCGTCTCGCGCGTTCCGCTCGGCCCGCTTTCGCGAATGACACGCCGCTCCAATTCGGGCCGCTTGGCCTCCCGCTTCTCCCGTTCAACGCGGCCGCAGCGATCGAGGAAACTGCGGACGTGGATCACCGCGCCGCCGGCGCGGCCGAGCAGGCGATAGACGGGGCCGGCCAGGCGATCGGAGTCCGGAAGCTGATCGGTCCGAGGCCAGCTCGGATCGAGCAGTTCCGATTCTCCCCAGGGTCGATAGTCCGGGTTGACGATCGGGCCGGCGCGCCATTCGATCTCGCGGCCGAGCGCAATCTGGATATAGTCGGCCGCACCCGGCCCGGTCGCCGCCGACACGAAGGCGCTCGTGCCACGCCATTCGGTGATTTGAAGATCGGTCTCTCTGAGGCGCGCCCAGACCGCCTTGACGTCGCGACCGTCCTTGGCGAGCTCGGCCGTCATCCATGGCCGCAATTCGCCGAGCCGCGTGCCGTCCGGCCGGAGGACCGACCTTGTGTCGCGCCAGTAACCGTCATCGATCGGCGCGAGCCCAAAGGCAAAGCCCGGAAAGGCGGCGGCCAGCGCCGGGACGAGGTCGGCGTCGGCCGAGGCCGAATCGAGCCCGGCCAGGACGGTTTCGAGCGAGGCGGCGTCCGGGAGGCGGGCAGGGGTGGTCATCCCGACACTTCGTCATCGGTCCAGGGGTTCAGCAGCGGCACGCCGAGCGGCGCAAAATCCTTGGTGTTGCGGGTCGCGAGCACGAGCTCACGGTCAAGAGCGGTGGCGGCAAAAAACCCGTCCATGACCGAAAGCGCGAAGCCGCTCTGGCGGGCTTGCGCCATCAGATCGCCCCAACGCCCAGCGATCGCCGGGTCGATCGGCAGGATCCGCCCGGCGAAGCGCGCCGGCAGGTCGTCCGCGAGCCAGGCGGCAAGCGCCTCGCGACGGCGGCCATCGTCCATCAGGGCGATGCCGCGCCGGAGTTCGGCGATCGACGCCACGCTGATGAACGCCCGGTCCTCGTCGACCGTGTCGAGCCAGGCAAGCACCTTGGGGTCCGGCGCCGGCCGGCGAACCTCCGACAGCACGTTGGTGTCGAGCAGCACGTTCATAGATCGAGGTCACGCGGCTGATCGCGGACCCGCTCGAGATCGAGATTGGCGTCGCGCAGGGGCGAGGCCAACAGGAACTCGGCCAGCGTGCCCTTGCGGACGGTCTTGCGTGCCCATTCCTCGGCCGAGACGATGACGACGCTCGGCTTGCCGTGGCGAGTGATGATCTGCGGGCCGCCCTGGGCGCGCTCGATCACTTCGGAGAGGCGCGCTTTGGCGCCGGCGACCGTCCAATGATCCGATTCATGCACCGGCGTCTTTCGGGAAGCTGTCACGCTTGGCTCCAATGACTATAATGACCATAGTGACTATAAGAGGATTCGCGGCGATTTTCAACGGGCGCCGTGCGGGCAGGGCGCCTTTGCGCTAGTATGGGGTGAACGGAGGAAGCCCATGGGCAGTCACGCGAAACAAAGCCACACGCCGGCGCCGGCCGATGAGCTCCAAGCCACCGGACGCGATCGTCGGGCCGTTCGGACCGTCGATCTGACCGACGAGGACATTACCGCGATCGAGGCCAGCGAGATGGCGCCCGGCTCGAGCATCTTGATGCCGAGCTTGAGCCAGAGCCGGCCTCGCTGATTGAGGAGGGCGCCCGGTTCGCCCGAGAACTCGGCCAGGGTGGCGAGAACACCGAGGCGCGCCCGGTCGACAAGGCCTTTCGCGACAGCCTCTACGACGACGATTGAGCGCGGCCGACACCGATGTCGACCAGGGCCACAACGTTTCAAAGGCGCCAAGCGCGTACGTCCGGAGAGCGGGCTGTCAGGGCTTGCGTCCATCTCGTCGATGTGAGTCCCGGCTGGCGTGATTTTCCGGGCTGCGGGCGCTCAGAATTGCTGATTTGCGGATTTGTGTCCAACACTATCGATAAGGGCTAGTTATCGATAATGAGAAGGAGGTGCGAAAAGGCATCGCTATGACGGAAGTCAAGTCCGTGTTAGCTTCCGTAACGACGATTCCTGTTAAGGTTATCAAAGTCTTGCATTTCCGATACCACATCCCCGATCCGCTGCCCTGGGCGGTGCTCGCCGGGCCGCTCGCGGCCGCCGAAGATGCGCTCGCCCGGCTCGACGAGCGCCTCGCCAAAAGCCCGATCCGCGACGGTTGGATCGCCCGCACGCATTTCACCGACGCCGCTGCCTGCCTGTGGCTCGAAGGCGAACTGGTCCATCTCGACGACCTCGTTCTCCACGACGCCGGCATGGACGTCCGCGCCCCAACCGTTGAGCTGACCCGGGCTCGGGCCGTGCTGCGAACGCGGCGCCGGATCGCCGAGGCCAAGCCGGACTGGGCGCTGTCGCCGGCTGGCCTCGATAGCCTGCGCGGCGGGGGCGGGGAGGGCAACCGGGAAAGAAATGGATCTGTCGCTGGCGAGAATAGCGAACTCGCCGACGATGAAGAGTTCATCGACACTGCTCCGGCCGATGCGCCCGACGCGCTTTTCGCGGACGCTTTCGCCGCCATCGACGCGGCCGTGGCACAAACCGAGCGCACCCTCGCGGGAGAAACCCTGCGCCAGCCCGAGCGCGATCCGCTGGTCTACGATCCCGACTGGGATGAGGACGCCAGGATCGAGGATTGGCAGCGTGTCGCCGATCAGACTCGCACATTGCCGCCGGCGCTGGCGGCGG
>Ga0209916_1001910_pt1 | contig 13497 bp, 15 predicted proteins | sample ThiBio_1000_plan_FD_183956 | JGI IMG/M metagenome (GOLD analysis project Ga0209916, IMG submission 183956) | Wastewater bioreactor microbial communities from Cape Town, South Africa - Thiocy_solids_2 (SPAdes) | ecosystem: Engineered > Bioreactor > Thiocyanate-remediating > Anaerobic-Aerobic ... | reverse complement strand
CCTGTTCGTGGGCAACGGCGGGCCGAACCTGGTGTCGAGCTTCCACGTGATCGGCGAGATCTTCGACAAGGTGCAGCCGGAGGGCGGCACGGTGGCGCAGCACAACGTGCAGACCACGCTGATCCCGGCCGGCGGCGCGGCGACGGTGGAGTTCCACACCGACGTGCCGGGCAGCTACGTGCTGGTCGACCACTCGATCTTCCGCGCGTTCAACAAGGGTGCGCTGGGCATCCTCAAGGTGGACGGCCCGGAGGACAAGACGATCTACTCGGGCAAGGAGGTCGACTACGTCTACCTGGGCGACCGCTCGGAGCCGAACCTGCAGGCGGTGACCACGGCGGCGAAGGCGCATGCGGCCGGCACGCTGACCAAGGACGAACAGATCGCCGCGGGCAAGCAGCTGTTCACCGGCACCTGCTCGGTGTGCCACCAGGCGAACGGCGAAGGCCTGCCGAACGTGTTCCCGCCGCTGGCCAAGTCGGACTACCTGGCCGCCGACCCGAAGCGGGCGATCGGGGTGGTACTGCACGGCCTGCAGGGCAAGGTCACGGTGAACGGCCACGAGTACGACTCGGTGATGCCGCCGATGAACCAGCTGACCGACGACGAGGTGGCGAACATCCTGACCTACGTGCTGAACAGCTGGGGCAACCCGGGTGGCCAGATCAGCAAGGAAGAGGCGGCCAAGGTGCGTGCAGCGCCGGCGCCCGCCACGGCATCGCCGGGACACTGACGTGCGCGCCTGGCTGACACTGGCCCTCGGTCTGATGCTGGCACTGCCGGCAGCGGCGGCGGACTACGCCGCGCTGCCGGGAGGCCGCTTCGCCAGCGTGCTGCCGGCCGACGGCAAGGCGGCGCCGGCGCAGGTCGCGCCGTTCCGCCTGCGCACCGAGCCGGTCACCAACGCCGAGTTCCTGGCCTTCGTGAAGGCCCATCCCGAATGGCGACGCGACCGCGTCGCCAGCATCCTGGCCGACCGGCGCTACCTCAGCCACTGGGCCGGCGCCGAGACGCTGGGCAGCGAGGCGCTGCCGCGGCAGCCGGTGACCCGGGTCAGCTGGTTTGCCGCGCAGGCGTTCTGCGAGAGCGAAGGCGCCCGCCTGCCGAGCTGGTACGAGTGGGAATATGCGGCGGCCGCCGATGCCACCCGCCGCGACGCACGCAGCGACCCGGCCTGGCGCGAGAACCTGCTCTCCTGGTATTCGCGTCCGTCCAACGCGCCGCTGCCCGATGTCGGCGGCGCGCCCAACGCGTATGGCGTGCGCGACATCACCCAGCCGGTATGGGAATGGGTGGACGACTTCAACGCGTTGCTGGTGGCCAGCGACAGCCGCGACCAGAACGACCCCGACGTGCTGAAGTTCTGCGGCGCCGGCGCGGTCAGCCTGCAGGAGAAGGAGAACTACGCGGTGCTGATGCGCATCGCCATGCTCTCCGCGCTGAAGGCCGCCGACACCACCAACAACATGGGCTTCCGTTGCGCCAAGCCCCAGTGAGGTTCCGCATGAAACGCCTGTTGCCCCTGTTCGCGATGCTCCTGCTGCTCGGCAGCGCCCGGGCCGCCACGCCATTGCCCGGCGACTCGGTGTACAACCTGCCGGTGCAGCTGACCGACCAGGACGGCCATCGGCAGATGCTGGCCGACCGACGCGGGCGGCCGCAGCTGGTGACGATGTTCTACACCTCGTGCCAGATGGTCTGTCCGATGATCATCGACAGCCTGCGGCTGACCCGCAACGCGCTGGACCCGGCCACCCGTGCGCGCATCGACCTGCTGGCGGTCAGCTTCGACCCGGCGCGCGACGACGTGGCCACGCTGAAGAGCTATGCGGAGAAGCGCAAGCTGGACCCGCGCATCTGGACCCTGGCGCGCACCGAGCCGGCGCAGGTGCGCCAGCTCTCCGGCGTGCTGGGGCTGCAGTACCGGCAGCTGCCCGACGGCGAGTTCAACCACTCGAGCGAACTGATCCTGCTCGACGCCGATGGCCGCATCGTCGCGCGCACCGCGCGGATCGGCAAGCTCGATCCGGAGTTCGTGCAGGCGATCGGCAAGCTGGTCGCGCCGCCGCACGACTGAGGCGGCGCTTCCCATGGCCTGATCCAGGTCAGCGCGGCGCGCAGCGGTCGCGCGCAGACTTCCGGGGTTGGCCTCGGGAGATTGCGCATGGCTGCCTGGTATCCGTGGATCGTGCTGGTGCACCTGGCGTGCGCCATCGTGTTCGTCGGCGCCGTGACGTTCGAGGTGCTGGTGGTCGAGGCGCTGCACCGGAGTTTCGACCCGGCCACCATGCACCGCATCGAACAGTCGATCATGGCGCGCGTGCGCCGCTTCATGCCGGTGGCCGTGGTACTGCTGTTCGCCAGCGGTTTCGTGCTGTTCGACATCCGCTGCGATGGCTTCGCCTGCGTGGGCAGCCGCTTCGGCAACTGGCTGCTGCTGAAGGTGTTGCTGGCGTTCGGCGTGCTCGGCGTGTTCGTCAACGCCATGTGGGCGATGCGCAGCGGCAAGATGGACGTCTGCCGCTTCCGGCACACCCATCGCGTGGTGCTGGGTCTGATGGTGGGCATCGTCTTCCTGGCCAAGACCATGTTCTACTTGTAGCCATCCATCCACACACGAGGTGCACGATGTCCCAGGTCACGTTCAAGGGTCAGCCGGTCAGCGTCGACGGCCAGTTTCCGGCGGTGGGTTCGACCGCCCCGGCATTCAGCCTGGTCGGTGCGGACTTGTCCGACGTGGCGCTGTCCGGCTACGCCGGCAAGCGCAAGGTGCTGAACATCTTCCCCAGCGTCGATACCGGCGTGTGCGCTGCCTCGGTACGCCGCTTCAACGAACTGGCCGCCAAGCTCGACCACACCGTGGTGCTGTGCATCTCGGCCGACCTGCCGTTCGCGCAGGCGCGCTTCTGCGGTGCCGAGGGGCTGGACCGGGTGACCAACCTGTCGCTGATGCGCGGTCGCCAGTTCCTCAACGACTATGGCGTGGCGATCGCCAGCGGGCCGCTGGCCGGGCTGGCTGCGCGCGCGGTGCTGGTGCTGGACGGCCACGACAAGGTGCTGCACGCCGAGCTGGTCAGCGAGATCGGCCACGAACCGAACTACGACGCGGCGCTGAAGGCGCTGGGCTGACGGCGCTCTACGGCCGCCCGACGCCGACGATCGGCACACCGAACGGTTGCGCCTGCGCGTGCAGGCCCAACCCGTACTTCAGGCTGCGGCCGATGCGCTCGGCGTACTCCTGCATCTGCGCGGCGCCGGCCTCATCCAGTTCCTCCGCCGTGGTCTCGCGCCACAGCGCGAGCCAGCGCTCGAAATGCTCGACGCGGATCGGATGCGGCCGGTGCGCGCCCATCGGGTTGCCGCGGTAGCTGCCTGCGCGCAGCGCCACCGAGGCCCAGAACGAAGTCAGCAGGCGCTTGTGCTCGTCCCAGTCGTGCACGGCGGCGTTGAAGATCGGGCCGATCCGGGCGTCGCGCCGCACCTTCTCGTAGAAGCGGTCGACCAGCCGGGCGATGGCTGGTTCGTCCAGAGGCGACGATGGATTCATGCGGGACATGGTGGGTCCGTGCGCGGAACGATGGGTAAATCTGCCGGCAACAAAAACGCATCCGGCCACGAGAGCCGGATGCGTCGCTGGTCCGGGAGGTTTACTTGCCCAGGCTCAGCGTGCCCTTCATCAGCGCGGCATGGCCCGGGAAGGTGCAGAAGTAGGCGTACTGTTCGCCGGCCTTCAGCTTGGCCACATCGATCGTGGCGGTATCCGATTCGCCGCCGCCGATCAGCTTGGTATGCGCGAGGATGCGGGCATCGCCCGGCTTCTCGTAGCTGTTGGCGGCGCCGGCCTTCATGCCGTCGGCGATCACGCCGGACTCGTCGGCGCTGTGTGCCAGCACCCAGTTGTGGCCCATCGCGGTGACCGGCAGCTTGCCGGTGTGCTTCAGGGTGACCTTGAAGGTCTTGCAGGTCTTCGGCACGGTAATCGTCTTGGTGTTGAACTGCATGGCGTCGTTGGCCTCGACCGTGGTGGCGCATTCGGCGGCCATCAACGGGGTGGAAAGCAGGCCGAGCAGGGCAAGGGCAATCAGTTTGCGCATGGGTGTCGCTCCTGGAAGGAAGTGGTGACTCGGATGAATTCTGCGATGGTGGCGCACGGCGGGCACTGATCTGCATCATTGCCACGGCGCCTGCCGTCATTCGACACTCTAGCCGTCACCGGCGAACGCCGGAAGGAGGCACGATGACGCATGTCGTTACCGAAAACTGCATCAACTGCAAGCACACCGATTGCGTCGAGGTGTGTCCGGTCGATTGCTTCCACGCGGGACCTAACTTCCTGGTGATCGATCCGGACGAATGCATCGACTGCACGCTGTGCGTGGAGGAGTGCCCGGTCGGCGCGATCTTCCCCGAGCTCGACGTGCCGGCGGGGCAGGAAGTTTTCCTCTCGATCAACGCCGAGCTGGCCAAGGAGTGGCCGGTGCTGACCAGCAAGATCCCCTCGATGGAAGACGCCGACCAGTGGGATGGCGTGCCGAACAAGCTGCCGCTGCTGCAGCGCTGAAGCTCACCCTGTAGGAGCCCGCTCGCGGGCGATGCCTTTACGGATGCTGAAGAGCATCGCCCGCGAGCGGGCTCCTACAAAAGGATCATCACACACGAAGAGGCCGGGCATTGCCCGGCCTCTTCGTGTGGCGATGGCTGAGGCCTATTTGGCCACCACCCGCACCATTTCCAGGCACTTGTTCGAGTAGCCCCACTCGTTGTCGTACCAGCTGACCAGCTTGACGAAGCTGTCGTCCAGCGCGATGCCGGCGTCGGCGTCGAAGATCGAGGTGCGCGCGTCGCCGCGGAAGTCGGTCGCCACCACCTTGTCCTCGGTATAGCCGAGAATGCCCTTCAGCGGGCCTTGCGACTGCGCCTTCATCTCGGCCTTGATTTCCTCGTAGGTCGCCGGCTGCTCCAGCTCCACCGTGAGATCGACCACCGACACGTCGGAGGTGGGCACGCGGAAGCTCATGCCGGTGAGCTTCTTGTTGAGCTCGGGGATCACCTTGCCGACTGCCTTCGCCGCGCCGGTCGAGGAGGGAATGATGTTCTCCAGGATGCCGCGGCCGCCGCGCCAATCCTTGTTGCTCGGGCCGTCCACGGTCTTTTGCGTGGCGGTGGCGGCGTGCACGGTGGTCATCAGGCCGCGCTTGATGCCCCACTTGTCGTTCAGCACCTTGGCCACCGGCGCCAGGCAGTTGGTGGTGCAGCTGGCGTTGGAGATGATCGCCTCGCCGGCGTACTTCTTTTCGTTGACGCCGTAGACGAACATCGGCGTGTCGTCCTTGGAGGGCGCCGACAGGATCACCTTCTTGGCGCCGGCGTCGATATGCTTCTGCGCCGCTTCCTTGGTCAGGAACAGGCCGGTGGACTCGATCACCACGTCGGCGTGCACCTCGTTCCACTTCAGGTTGGCCGGGTCGCGCTCCTGGGTCAGGCGGATCTTCTTGCCGTTGACCACCAGCTGGCCGCCCTCGACCTGCACGTCGCCCTCGAAACGGCCGTGCACGGAGTCGTGCTTCAGCATGTAGGCCAGGTAGTCCGGTTCCAGCAGGTCGTTGATCGCCACGACCTCGATGTCGTTGCCGAAGTTCTGCACGGCTGCGCGCAGCACGTTGCGACCGATGCGGCCAAAGCCGTTGATGCCGACCTTGATGGTCATGGGGGAACGTCCTCCTGGAGGCGGTGGAATATGACGATGGCGGATGGGCAACCGCGGCTCGCGGCGCCGGTTTCAGCCGCGAAATCTTACAATGAATGCGCCCGGATGGCCCGCGCCGGATTGTCGCTGTGGCAGACTGCGGCCTTTTGCGCCGGTGGCCATCATGTCCTTGCGTCGTCGTTCGCTGGTCTTCGCGGCCATCCTGCTCGCGGTCGCGCCGGCGACCCACGCCTGGGGGCCGCTCGGTCACCGCGTGGTCGCCGAGCTGGCGCAGCGCCACCTCGGTTCCGCCGCCAGCGCCGAGCTGGAACGCCTGCTGGCGGTGGAGCACACCGCGCAACTGGCCGACATCGCCAACTGGCCCGACCAGCTCCAGAACGATCCTGCGCAGGCCGCGTTGTGGCAGCAGACACGCAAGCTCCACTACGTCAATTTCCGTGGCGGCCCCGCCTGCAACTACGTGCCGCCGCGCGACTGCCGCGATGGCGCCTGCATCGTGGCGGGGCTGGCGCGCTACGTGGCCATCCTCGGCGACAAGGCGCAAAGCGACGCCGCGCGGCTGGAGGCGCTGAAGTTCGTGGTGCATTTCGCCGGCGACATCCACCAGCCGCTGCATGCCGGCTATCGCGACGACCTCGGCGGCAACCGCTACCAGGTGCAGTTCGAAGGCAAGGGCAGCAACCTGCACCGGGTCTGGGACTCGGGCATGCTGCAGACGCGCGGCCTGGACTGGCAGGCCTATGCGGCGAAACTGGACGCCGAGGGTCCGGCGCCGTTGCCGCCGCCGATCGCGCCGCTGGACGAGCCGTACGCGCAATGGGCGGAGGAATCCTGCCGTGCCACCGCTGCGCCCGGCTTCTATCCGGACGGCCACAAGATTGGCCAGGCATATGTCGACGCCGAGCTGCCGCTGGCCGAAAACCGCCTGCGCCTCGGCGGGCGCCGGCTGGCCGCCCTGCTCAACCTCGCGTTGGCGCCGCGCTGAGGAAACGCCGCCGCGCGCATTGCATACGAATGCAGGGTGATGGCGCGCCGCGCGGCATCTGCTAGCCTCGACGCATGAACCCGAATCCCCTGCGCCGTACCAAGATCGTCGCCACCCTCGGCCCCGCCACCGACGCGCCGGGCATGCTCGAGAAGATCATCGCCGATGGCGTCAACGTGGCCCGCCTGAATCTCTCGCACGGCCAGCCGGACGACCACCGCGCCCGCGCCAGCGCGGTGCGTGCGGCATCGCTCGCCGCCGGACGCGAAGTGGGTATCCTGGCCGACCTGCAGGGGCCGAAGATCCGCATCGAGACGTTCGCCGACGGACCGGTGGAACTCGCCGACGGTGCCTCGTTCGTGCTGGATTGCCGCCCCGACGCACCGCCCGGCGACACGACCCGCGTCGGCGTCAGCTACTACGGCCTGCCGCATGACGTGCACCCCGGCGACGTGCTGCTGCTGGACGACGGTCTGGTCGCGCTGACCGTGCAGGAAGTGGCCGGCGCCGAGGTGCGCTGCAAGGTGCTGGTCGGCGGTCGGCTTTCCAACCGCAAGGGGCTCAACCGGCAGGGCGGCGGGCTGTCGGTGACCGCGCTGTCGGACAAGGACAAGGCCGACATCCGGCTGGCCGCCGAGATCGGCGCCGATTTCCTCGCGGTGTCGTTCGTGCGTTCGGCCGACGACATGCACCAGGCCCGCCGCCTGCTGCACGAGGCCGGCGGCAACGCGGCGCTGGTGGCGAAGATCGAGCGCGCCGACGCGATCCCGGTGCTGGGCGAGATCATCGACGCCTCCGAGGTGGTGATGGTGGCGCGCGGCGACCTCGGCGTGGAGATCGGCGACGCCGAATTGCCCGGCCTGCAGAAGAAGATCATCCGCGAGACGACCCAGCGCAACCGCGCGGTGATCACCGCCACGCAGATGCTGCAGTCGATGGTGCGTTCACCGATCCCCACCCGCGCCGAGGTGCTGGACGTGGCCAACGCGGTGATCGACGGCACCGACGCGGTGATGCTGTCGGAGGAAACCGCGGCCGGTGCGCACCCGGACAAGGCGGTGGCGGCGATGACGCGCATCTGCCTCGGCGCCGAGCGCCAGTTCGAGCCGAAGGAGGATCTGGCCAGCGTCAGCCACCACCTGAACCGCACCGACCAGGCGATCGCGCTGGCCGCGATGGTGCTGGCCGGTCAGCTCGGCGTGCGGGCGATCGTGGCGCTGACCGAATCCGGCGCCACCGCGCAGTGGCTGTCGCGCTACCGCAGCGCGGTGCCGATCTACGGCATGTCGCCGTCCGCCGCCGCGCGCCGCCGCATGCAGGTGCTGCGCGACGTGCAGCCGGTGGCGTTCAGCCATGGCGAGAAGCAGAGCATGGCCGCCTCCACCCGCGCCGCGGTGCGACTGCTGTTCGAGCAGGGCAAGCTGGTCGAGGGCGACAGCGTGGTGATCACCTACGGCGACCGCGTCGGCCACGTCGGCGGCACCAACACGCTGAAGCTGCTCTGGGTCGGCCCCGGCGGCACGATCGAGAGTCTGCGCGACTTGTAGCGGTCGTCCGGCGTTGACTGGTGCCGGACGGCAATGCCGCTACACTTCACTCCGTCACACCTCGCCCAGGAGATCGCCATGAAATCCGTGACCCGACTGCTTCGTCAGGGCTTGCCGCTGGCATTGGCGCTGGGCCTCGTCGCGCCGGCCTCGGCGCAGATGCGCAGGATCGACCAGCAGGACCTGTACCGCTACTGGATCCTGCTCAACACGCAAGTGAAGATGGACGTGCCCAACAGCGGGCTGAACCTGGACCAGCCCGGCTGCGCGGCGGTGACCTACACGATCGGTTCCGACGGCGTGCCGATGAACGTGCAGGTGGCCAAGCTGGTGCCCAAGAGCGACCTCGGCCCGGCGGCGCGCAGCGCGGTCTCCAATTTCCGCTATGGCCCGTCGCTGACCAACCGCATCGGCGAGCCGGTCGCCACCTACTACGTGGTGCCGTTCAACGCACCCAAGGACCCGGCCCAGCGCCAGCACCTGATGGACCAGTGCAAGCTGCCCGGTTACGTCCCCTGAGTCGGCCCCGCGGCCGGCCCGGTCCGGCCGCTGCTGGCGCTTGCCGCCGCCGATCTGGCCTATAATCGCCGTTTTGAACGCGCCGCTTCGGCCCCGAGGCGGCTTCAACCATGTGCAGGCAGGCTACGCCCCGGCACCACGGAGTCGTCATGAGTATTGAAGATCTCGAAAGCATCGCCCTGGCGATGGTCGCGCCCGGCAAGGGCATCATCGCCATCGACGAGTCGACCAACACCATCAGGAAGCGCTTCGAGGCCGTCGGCATCGAGAACACCGAGGAAAACCGCCGCGCCTACCGCGAGCTGCTGCTGACCACGCCGGGCCTGAACGAGCACATCTCCGGCGCGATCCTGTACGACGAGACGATCCGCCAGAAGACGAAGGACGGCGTGCCGTTCACCGAGGTGATGAAGAAGAACGGCATCATCCCCGGCATCAAGGTCGACAAGGGCCCACAGCCGCTGGCCGGCTTCCCCGGCGACGTGGTCACCGAGGGCCTCGACGGCCTGCGCGAGCGCCTGCAGGAATACGTGAAGCTGGGCGCCCAGTTCGCCAAGTGGCGCGCGGTCATCAACATCTCCGAGGAAAATCCCAGCTCCACCGCGATCGAGGCGAACTGCCACGTGCTGGCCCGCTACGCCGCCCTGTGCCAGGAAGCCGGCCTGGTGCCGATGGTCGAGCCGGAGGTGATCATGGACGGCGACCACACCATCGAGGTCAGCTACGAAGTGCATGAAGCCGTGCTGCGCAGCCTGTTCAACGCGCTGTACGAGCAGAACGTGATGCTGGAAGGCACCATCCTGAAGGTCAGCATGGTCATTCCGGGCAAGGACTGCAGCGAGCAGGCCGATGTCGAGGAAGTGGCCGAGGCCACCGTGCGCGTGCTGAAGTCCACCGTGCCGGCCTCGCTGCCGGGCATCGTGTTTCTCTCCGGCGGGCAGACCGACCAGCAGTCCACCGCGCACTTGAACGCAATGAACCAGATCGGTCCGCACCCGTGGCCGCTGTCGTTCTCCTACGGCCGCGCGATGCAGCAGGCGGCGCTGAAGCTGTGGTCGAAGGACATGAAGGCGAATTACGCCGAAGCGCAGAAGACCGTGCATGCCCGCGCCCGCGACAACGGCCTGGCCGCGCTGGGGCAGTGGAACGGCTGATCGCCGTCCGGCTACGCTGTCCGCAAGTGAAAGAGGGCGCCCGATGGGCGCCCTCCTTGTTTCGCGCAACCGGTTCCTGGCCCGTATCAGAAGCGGTACTCGGCACTCACCGTGTAGATGCGGTTGCCGATGTCCAGTCCTTCCTTGGAGATGCTGTAGTAGTCGAAATTCGCACCGATGCTCCAGCTCTTGTTGATGTCGTAGCCGGTGCCTACGCCCGCATACCAGCCCAGTGACTGCCTGCTGGCCCGCTCGTCGAACGGATAGGCCGGGTCGCTGGACTGCAGCTTGGCGTGCAGCTTCCAGACGAAGGCGCCGCCGCGAGCGGAGACGTACCAGGCGTCGGTCGGGTTGAAATGCCCATTGATGCCTGCGGTCCAGCCATCGCCGGAGAGCTTTGCATAGGTGGTGTTGTCGCGGTAGCTGACGCTGCCGAGGTCGGTGTAACCCGCCTCGAAACCGATGAACTGGGTGCGATAGCCGGCGTTGAGGACGACCGCCGTGCCGTGGTCGCTGCCGAGGTCGTAGTTGTCGAACGTGGCGTGATAGTTCGCGCGTCCGGCACCGAGGTTCACGAAACCGCCGGTGAGATCTTTGGCCTGCACGCTGACAGCACCCAGCGTCGAACCGGCCAGCACGGCCAGCGTCAGTAAAGTCTTCTTCATCGAAATCCCCTGTTTTGGCTTTTGATCTTGTCTGCCGATGTCCTGTGCGCCGCGATGGCGTGACATCAGCCGCCCGTGGTTGGGCGGCGCCTATGGCGCACACAAAAGGAGACGCCCTGAGGGCGTCTCCTTTCTGTAAGCGAACATCCCGACGTGGCGTCGGAATTCACCGTTGACTCAGAAGCGGTATTCCGCGCTGACCGAGACCATGTCGGTGCTCAGGTTCACGTGGTCCTTCTTCGCGTCGTAGTAGTCGTAGTTCAGGCCGACGCTGACGTTGTTGCTGAAGTCGTAACCCACGCCGGCACCGGCGTACCAGCTGGTGTCGTCCAGACCCTTGCGGACCGGGTTGACGTCATTGCTGAGGCCGTGGCCCTTCCAGCCGTAGAGACCGGTGCGCGCGCTGACGTACCAGTTCGGGCTGACGTTGAAGTGGCCGTTGACGCCGGCAGTCCAGCCGTGCAGCTGCGACTTGCCGCGGTCGACGACCGGCTGGCTGTTGAAGATGTTCTTCGGGTGGATGTTGCCCAGGTCGTTGTAGCCCACCTCGGCGCCCAGCGCGATCGACGGGTTCACCGCCCAGCGGTAGCCGCCATTGAGGCCGTAGCCGGTGGTGCTGTCGTCGTACGGGCCATGGTTCAGCGAGGCCTGGCCGACGTTGCCGTTGATGAACCAGCCGCCCTTGTCGGTGGACGCGCTTTGCGCGAACACGGCGGGAACGGCCAGCAGGCCGGCAGAAGCGAAGGCGAGGGCAAGCAGGGTCTTGTTCGTTTTCATGGAGCTTCTCCAATTGTTGTCGTGGCAGTCGGCCCTGAGGGGGAGTGGCCGCTGCTGGTGGCACGCCGTCCATTCGGGCGGCGTGCCTGGTTTCTTAGATGGGTTGCGGTCCGGAAGATTCAATACCGATTAGTTCAGTATTAAGCCTGAGTTAATCCGGCACCGGGCTCAGAAGCGGTATTCCGCAGTCAGCGACGCCGTATCGGAGCTCAACTTGATGTGGTCCTTGTCCGCCCGGTAGTAGTCGTACGACAGACCCAGGCCGAAGTGCTCGCTGAAGTCGTAGCCGGTACCCACGCCGGCGTACCAGTCGACCTTGTCCAGATGGTGCCGGTTGATGTCCTGGTTGGCGTAGCCGTGCCCGCGCCAGCCGTATACGCCGGTGCGGCCGCTGAGGTAGAGGCCACGCCACACGTTGATCTTGCCGTTGACGCCGGCAGTCCAGCCGCGCAGGGCCTGGCGCTGCGAGGTCAGGTTGACGTCGTTGCTGTTGAACGCGTTCTTCAGCCTGAAATTGCCCAGGTCGTTGTACCCGACCTCCACGCCGAGGCCCAGATCCGGGCCCACCTTCCAGCGGTAGCCGCCATTGAGTGCGTAGGTGGTCGGGTGGTCGTCATACGGGCCCACGCGCATGTGGGCCTGGCCGACGCTGCCGTTGATGAACCAGTTGCCGCTGCCGATCGGCTGCGACGGCTGGAAGTTGCCGCCGGCGGGTGGCGCGGTCTGGCTGTCCTGGGCAAACGCCGGCAGGGCGCACAGCGTGGCAGAGGCGAGGGCGACGGCGAACAGAGTCTTCTTCATGGGGTACTCCTCTTTTTTGGACCGGGCCGGCGCCATGGACGAGGCGCGGCCGGGCGGCGCTGGGGATGGCGCTGCGGGGCGTAGTGATAGTGGGCCGCGGCTGAAGCTCGTCGAACCGTATGGTGGCGGATTAAGCGCCGATTAATTCCGCGGCCACGGGCGACAGCCGACGGCCGGATCGGCGACAATGGCGCTTTTGCACCGTCCGGAGACCGCCCGATGACCACCCGCCGCGAACTTGCCAATGCCGTGCGCGCCCTTGCCATGGACGCCGTGGAGGCGGCCAAGTCCGGTCATCCGGGCATGCCGCTGGGCATGGCCGACCTCGCCGAGGTGTTGTGGAACGACTTCCTCAAGTTCAACCCGGCCAATCCGAAGTGGCCCAACCGCGACCGCTTCGTGCTCTCCAACGGCCATGGCTCGATGCTGCAGTACGCGCTGCTGCACCTGACCGGCTTCGACCTGCCGATGGAACAGCTGAAGCGCTTCCGCCAGCTGCATTCGAAGACCGCCGGCCATCCCGAAGCCAGCGAGACGCCGGGAGTGGAAACCACCACCGGCCCGCTCGGCCAGGGCCTCGCCAACGCGGTCGGCTTCGCGCTGGCCGAGAAGGTACTGGCGGCGCATTTCAACCGTCCGGGCCACGATGTGGTCGATCACCACACCTACGTCTTCCTTGGCGACGGCTGCCTGATGGAAGGCATTTCGCACGAAGCTGCCTCGCTGGCCGGCACCTGGCAGCTCGGCAAGCTGGTGGCGATCTACGACGACAACGGCATCTCCATCGACGGCGAAGTGCACGGCTGGTTCACCGACGACACGCCGGCGCGCTTCGAGGCCTACGGCTGGAACGTGATCCGCGGCGTGGACGGGCACGATGCCGAAGCGATCAAACAGGCGATCGCCAAGGCCACCGTACAGCACGACAAGCCCACCCTGATCTGCGCGAAAACCGTCATCGGCTTCGGTGCGCCGCACAAGCAGGGCAAGGAGGAAAGTCACGGCGCGCCGCTGGGCAAGGACGAGATCGCCGCCGCGCGCGAGCAGCTGGGCTGGAAGTACCCACCGTTCGAGATACCGGCCGAGATCTATGCCGGCTGGGATCACAAGGCCAAGGGCGCCGCCGCGGAGCAGGCGTGGAACGACGTGTTCGCGAGGTACGCCACCGCCCATCCGGAGCTGGCTGCCGAATTCGACCGCCGCATGAGCGGCGAGCTGCCGGCCGACTGGGCCGCGAAGTCGCAGGCGTTCATCGACAAGCTGCAGGCCGACGGTCCCGAAGTGGCCTCGCGCAAGGCTTCGCAGATGAGCATCGAAGCGTTCGCGCCGCTGCTGCCGGAGC
>Ga0209916_1001908_pt1 | contig 13509 bp, 13 predicted proteins | sample ThiBio_1000_plan_FD_183956 | JGI IMG/M metagenome (GOLD analysis project Ga0209916, IMG submission 183956) | Wastewater bioreactor microbial communities from Cape Town, South Africa - Thiocy_solids_2 (SPAdes) | ecosystem: Engineered > Bioreactor > Thiocyanate-remediating > Anaerobic-Aerobic ... | reverse complement strand
GGCCCTCTGATCCTGGTCCGAGAAGGGCCTATGGGGGTCGGAAGGTGTGACGTTCCCGGCATCTTCGTCACGGATCGGGCCGAGGTGTGGAGGCTCCCCGACCCGATCGTCACGGAAGTCCGACTTCCTCACGTCCCTGTGCTGGCTCTCCCACGCACCCCTCACGTCCTGGGCTCCTCATGGGGGTCACAGCCTGCCAGGACCCCCATGAGGAGCCCAGGACACCCGCACCCGCCACCTCGGACGGCCGCCAGCCCCCCGCACCCCCGCCCGTCCCCACCAGGCCCAAAAAATACGACCCGAAACTTGGACGGATGTAACCCCGCAAATTGCGAGTCGGTGCGGAATCGCTGTCCGGTCGGTTCGCCAATCTGCCGGCGTGGCGGGAACTCCAGATGATCTGAACGGCCGGCTGCAGGAGCCGGGCGGGCGCCTCGACCGGCCCGGGCGGATGGCGATCCAGGTGGCCGAACGGCACGCCTCGTTGCTCGCCGCGCTGCGCGAGGAACTTGGCGAGGGAGCGGGGGAGAAGTTCGCCGCCGCCGCCCAGCGGCTCGCCGAGGACTTCGGCGAGGTCACCGCGACCGCGGTCGAAGCCGCTTATGAGTCGGTGCGCGACCAGCAGCGCGTCGGCGGCTCGGTCGAGTTCCTCCGCTCGCCGCGCGAAGAGCTGCCGAGCCTCTATCGGCCCGGCCACATGAGGCGCCGGCTCGACCAGCTGATCGAGACCAACCGCCGTTATGGCCATCCCTTCGGCCTCGCCGTCTTCGACACCTCCGGCCCCGACACCAAGGACGGGGTCGACGCGGAGATGGCGCTGGCGATCGTCTCGGCGGCGTTGCGCGACAGCATCCGGATCGTCGACGAAGCCTTCCGGCTCGAGGAGCAGGCGATCTGCGTGCTCGCCCCGAACCTGCGCACGGTCGAAGGGATGCAGATGTGCGAGCGGCTGCTCGGGCTGCTCGACGAGCTGGAGAAGGCGGGAGGGCTGCGGATCGCGGTCACGGCCGGCGTCGTCGCCTGCCCCGACCACGGTGCCGACGCCGATCAGCTCCTCCACAAAGCCGACGCGGCGATGTGGCGGGCGCGCGCGGTGGGCCAGCCGGTGGGCGTCGGCGGGCTCCAGGACCGCTGAGCGACGCCTCGGATCGGTTTGCAAGATCGCTAACGATTTCGGCAAATTTGCCGATAACTGCCGTAAACCTGTGAATCCGCTGTCAAGATTTCGCCACACATGCCCGGAATCCGCACCAATGCCGCTGCCGAAGTTCTAGGCGTCAGCCCCAACACGCTGCGCAGTTGGGAGCGTCGCTACGGCTTCCCGACGCCGAAGCGGACGGTCGGCAACCACCGCAACTACGACCTGATCGAGCTGCAGACTCTGCGCGACGCGCTCGCCCAGACCGGCAACATCTCCTCCGCGATCCAGCTCGCCCAACAGCGCCAGGCGGCGCCGGTCGGCAACGACTCGCTCCTCAGCGCCTTCCAGAGCTTCGACGAGGCCGCCGCCGACCGCGCGATCGAGGAAAGCCTCGCGGTGCGGCCGCTGGAGCGGACGGTGGAGGAGCTGCTGCTGCCCGCCGTCGACCAGCTCGCCGCCGACCCCGGCGCCGAGGCCGAGCTCGAGTTCGCCGCCCGCTGGGCGACCGGCTGGCTGCACGGCGCCCGCCGCCTCGCCGCGGCCGCCTCGCGCCCGGCCGGGATCCTGCTCGTCGACTCGAGCAAGGGGCTCGACGCCGAGGAGGTCCACACCCAGGCGCTCGACCTCGCCCTGCGCCGCGCCGGCTTCCGCGTCCTCGTCCTCTCCAACGAGCTCGGCGACGAGCGCCTCGAGCGGGCGCTCGGCGCGCTCGACCCGACCGCGATCGTCCTCTGCGGCCCCAACGCCGAGACCCGTGACGCGGTCGCCCTGGTCCGCAAGATCCGCGATCTCGGCTTCGTCGCCCCGCTCTTCGGCTTCCGCGCCAGCGGACTTATCGGCGCCGCCGTCCCCTCCGCGGGGGAGTCCCCGAGCCAGGTCACGGGGATGCTGAACGCGGACCTCCGCCGCCGCGCGTCCCAGGCCTTCGCCTAGCGGTCGACGGGCCGAAAACTCAAGGATGCCTTGAGTTTTCGGCCCACCAACGAGAACCGGCGCGAGGCCCGAAGGCCCCGCGCCGGTGGGAACTGCTGCGCCTCGCGGCGCGGGCGTCTGATCGCTAGAGCGAGGAGATCGCCTTTTTCGCGGCCGAGAGGACGACCTTCGGCAGCGGCGCGAAGTCGAGTGCGGCACCGTAGGCCTGACCCTTCGTGATCGCGTAGTTCAGGAACTGCTGCAGGAACTGCTTCTGCGGCGCGCTGTGCGGCACGATCGCGTACGTGAACGTCGAGATCGGGTACGCCTTGGCGGCCTTCTTCGGCGGGTTGGTGATGCTGATGCCGGTGTTCGGCTTGGCCGACTTCACGACCGAGGCCGCTTCCTCGATGTTGTCGAGGTTCGGCAGCTCGAAGTTGCCGGCGTTGTTTTCGACCGCGACGGCGCCGAGGCCGGCGGCGATCAGGTAGGACGCGGAGATGTAACCGATCGCGCCCGGGGTCTTGGTGACCGTCGAGGTGATGCCCGCGTTGCCTTTGGCGCCGACGCCGGCTTTGAAGCCGACCGTGGTGGCATAGCCGACTTCCGACTTCCAGGCGGGGCTGACCTTCGACAGGTAGTTGGTGAACGCGTAGGTGTCACCGGAGCCGTCGCTGCGGTAGACCGGGGTGATGGTCAGGTTCGGCAGCTTCGCTTTCGGGTTCAGCTTCGCGATCTTCGGGTCGTTCCACTTCGTGATCGTGCCGAAGTAGATGCCCGCGATGGTCTTGCCGTTGAGGTTCAGCTTCTTGACGCCAGGGACGTTGAAGCCGAGACCGGTGGCGGAAAGCGCCCACGGAATCGTCACGCAGCCGTTGCAGCCGCCGGCCTGTTCCGGGGTCATCGGGGCATCGGACGCGCCGAAGTCGACGGTGCCCGCCGAGATCTGTTTGATGCCTTCGCCGGAGCCGACGGCCGCGTATTTGACCGGGATGCCTTCCTTGATTTCGAAGCCGTTGATCCAGTTCGCCATCAGCGGGGCCACCAACGTCGAACCCGCGCCGGTGAGGCCGGCCGCCGAAGCGCTCGCGGTCGCGACGGCTGCCATGCCTCCAACCGTTCCTCCGACCGCGATGAGGATTGCAAGCAACCTATTGCGAATCAAAAGTGTTCCTTTCGAAAGGGTGGGATTATCGGCGCGTAGGTTCTCCCTCTCGAAACCCGATTTTGTTTCATTCTCGTGAAAGAGTTCGGTGACAAATCTGTAACAAAAATGTGACAGTCACTTAGATGTTTCAATCTTGTGAAAATCGGGGTGAGGTGTGCCCGATGGTTCACCTCCTCCTCTACATTGGCGGCGATGAGTGTCACCCCGCCCGCCGGCGCGGCGTCGCTGAAACCGGCCCGATCCGCCCGGCAGAGCCCCGCCCGCAGACGCGCCGACCGCTTCGGCGACGTTGCCCTGTTCCTGGTCTGCGCCGCCGCCGCCGTGCTCGCGGCGTTGGTGATCGTCCTGATCGCCAAGGAAGTGTTCGAAGGCGCGCAGCCCGCGATCTCGAAGTTCGGCCTCAGCTTCGTCACCCACAGCGAATGGGCGCCGCCGCTGGATCACTTCGGCGGCAAGGGGGTCATCCTCGGCACGCTGATCACCTCGGCGATGGCGCTCCTGATCGGCGCCCCGGTGGCGATCTCGATCGGCATCTTCCTCGCCCTGCTGGCGCCGAGCTCGGTCCGCAACGTGATCTCGCCGCTGGTCGAAATGCTCGCCGCGATCCCGAGCGTGATCCTCGGCTTCTGGGGCCTCCTCATACTCGGCCCGGTCCTGGTCGACACGATCGAGCCGTTCCTCCACGACACCTTCGGCTTCATCCCGCTCTTCGGCGCCCCGCAGACCACCGGCAACAGCGTTTTCAACGCCGGCCTGATCCTCACGATCATGGTCATCCCGATCATCGCCTCGGTCTCCCGCGACCTCTTCATGGCGGTACCGCGTGAGCTTCAGGACGGCGCCGCGGCGCTCGGCTCGACCCGCTGGGAGGTGATCCGCGGGGTGGTCCTGCCGACCACGCTGTCGGGGATGACCGCGGCGTGCCTGCTCGGCCTCGGCCGGGCGCTGGGCGAGGCGATCGCGGTCGCCCAGGTGATCGGTGGCTCGACCGAATCCCACCTCTCGCTGTTCAAGCCCGGCGGCACGATGGCGTCGCTGATCGCCCTCCAGTTCAACAGCGCCGTCTCCAAGCTCCACACCGCCTCGCTCTACTACCTCGCCGCGCTGCTCCTGGTGATCGGCATCGCCTCCAACCTGCTGGCGAGCTGGGTCGGGCAGCGGTTCGGCGGCGCCGGGGTCGCGACCCGATGAAGCACTCCCGGCGCAACGGCGCGGAGGAGCTCGACCCGACGCAGCCGCTGGTCGCGACCGGCAACCTGGGCCGCCGGCACCTCGTCAGCCGGACCGTCCAGTCGCTTGCCGTCGCCGCCGCGGTCGCCGCGGTCGCGGTGCTGGTCATCGTCATCTGGGCGGTGGTGTCCCACGGCGCCAAGGCGATCAACTGGACCTTCATCACCAGCGGCTATCCGCAGGGGGTCGGCCCCTACCTGGTCGGGACGGCGGAGATCGTCGCCATCGCCACCCTGATGGCGACGCCGGTCGGGGTGCTGATCGCGCTCTTCCTCAGCGAGTACGCGGGCCGCCGCTGGACGCGCCCGGTGCAGCTGGTCCTCGACGTGATGAACGGCCTGCCGTCGATCATCATCGCCGTCTTCGTCTTCATCCTCCTCGTGGCGGGCAAGGGCCAGTCGGGGATGAAGGCGGCGGTCGCGCTGGCGATCATCGAGGTGCCGCTGATCGCCCGCGGCACCCAGGAGGTGCTGAACCTCGTCCCGTCCCACCAGCGCGAAGCGGCCGACGCGCTTGGCGTCGCGCGCTGGCGGAGCATCCTGTCGATCATCCTCCCGGCGGCCGCGGGCGGCATCGTCACCGCGACCCTCCTCTCGGTCGCCCGCGCCGCCGGCGAGACGGCGCCGGTGCTGCTGATCGACTCGCTCGCCAAAGGCGACAAGGTCGTGCTCAACCCCTTCGAAGAAATCCCGAACGTGCCGGTGCGGATCTTCCAGCTCTCCGAAGAAGCGAGCCCGGAAGGCTTCACCGAAGCGTGGGGGCTCTCGCTGATCCTGATCGTGATCATCCTCGCGCTCGGCCTCGGCTCCCGCGCCCTCCTCAACCGCAGCAAAAGGAAGATGAGCCGATGAGCATCGACGACCAGACCTTCGGCGCCGAGCCGACCACCAACGGCCGCGCCCCGGCGCCCGGCCGGGTGCGCATCCGCACCGAGCCGCTGCCCGGCGTGCTCGGCGCGCCCGCGGCGACCGAGAGCGCCGCCGCGGGCCACGTCCACGTCGCCCCGGAGCCTGTCGTCGAGGCCGAGCGCGTCGGCATCTTCTACGGCCGCAAGCAGGCGCTGATCGACGTCTCGATGCGGATCCGCCGCGGCCAGGTGACGGCCCTGATCGGCCCGTCGGGATGCGGCAAGACGACCTTCCTGCGCAGCCTCAACCGCATGAACGACTCGATCCCCGGCTTCCGCATCGAGGGCCGGATCGACTATCACGGCCACGACATCTACGGGGCCGGGGTCGACACGGTCGAGGTGCGGCGGCGGATCGGGATGGTCTTCCAGAAACCGAACCCCTTCCCGAAGTCGATCTACGACAACGTCGCCTGGGCGCCGCGCAACCTCGGCCTGCGCGCGGGGTTGAGGGAGCGGGTCGAGAAGGCGCTCCGCGGCGCGGCGCTCTGGGACGAGGTCAAGGACCGCCTCAAGGACTCCGCCCTCGGCCTCTCCGGCGGCCAGCAGCAGCGTCTCTGCATCGCCCGCGCGATCGCGATCGAACCCGACGTCCTCCTCCTCGACGAGCCCGCCTCGGCCCTCGACCCGATCGCCACCGGCGCGATCGAGGACCTGATCCACACCCTCAAAGGCCGCTTCACGATCGTCATCGTCACCCACAACATGCAGCAGGCCGCCCGCGTCGCCGACCGCACGGCGTTCTTCAGCCTCGAGACCCGCGGCGAGCAACCGATCGGCACCCTGATCGAGTTCGACGAGACCGAGAAGATCTTCGGGGCTCCCAGGGATCCGCGGACCCGGGACTACGTGACGGGGCGGTTCGGGTAGGGGGGCGGCCGGGGCGGGGGTGCGCTGCCCTGCTGGCCGTCCGAGGTGGTCCTGGGCTCCTCATGGGGGTCCTGGCAGGCTGTGACCCCCATGAGGAGCCCAGGACGTGAGGCGTCCGTGGGAGAGGCGGCACAGGGACGTGAGGAAGTCGGACTTCCGTGACGATCAGGTCCGGAAGCTTCCACACCTCGGCCGGATCCGTGACGAAGATGCCGGGAACGTCACACTTTCCGGCCCCGGGAGGCCCCTTTTCGGACCTGAATCGGGGGTCGAAAACGCGCTGCGTGGATTACCCGTCCTATAGCACGGTCAATCCACGCAGCGCGTAGGTCGGTGTTGGACAACACGGGAGAAAGGCCGGAGTTCCCGGCATCTCCGTGACGGATCCCTTCTCCGCCATGGATCCGTGGCACCTCGGTGACGGATCCGTGGCGGGAGCGAGGGAACCCGGACGGCCAAGAGCTTGTGTGGTTCGAAATCCACGTATGTGGTGCATTTCGAACCACGGAAGACCAGTCGGGGACCCGCGTGGTTGGAAACCCGCGCTCTACGGGGATTTCCAACCACGGAGATTCATGACCGTTCGAGGACCGTCCCTCGACGCCCTCCGGTGACGGTCCGGGTGCACTCCCGTCGCGCTTCCGTGACACTCCTGCTCCGATCCCTCCACGCCTTTCATACCCGCCACTCTCGCCACGGCCACAGCCTGCCCGGGCCGTGGCGAGAGTGGCGCGTCCCTTCCCCGGGCGCCAGCTTGCAGGCCCCCGTCCCTTCCGTCCGCCGCCGGCGCTGGCGGGCCCCGGTCCCTAACGCCGCAGAATCGTGTCGCCGGAGACCTGCTCGAGCAGCGGTTTGCCGCACTGCCAGCAGAAGGTGGCGCCGCTCGAGTGGGGGGCGCCGCAGGTGGGGCAGGAGCCGGCGGTTGCGGACTCCTCCATGCGGAGGATGCGTTCGACCTCGTTCAGTTCGGCGTCGGCGTCCTGGAGCTCGGCGGCGCGCTTGACCAGGACCTCGACGCGGATGCTGTTGCGGATCGCCATCTCGTAGGTGAGGCCGCCGAGGTCCCACTGGAGCTCGGCGACGCGGGCGACCAGCTGCTCGCGGCGCCGCTTGAGGTCGACGATGAACTCCTCGCCCTGGGCCGAGCGGGGAGGCGTGCCGGGCGGTGGGCCGCCGGCGCGGACGGTGGTGCCCGTCGGCACCTGCGTCGGGCGGACGCTCGGCGGCGGCGCGCCGGGGGGCGGCGGGGATCTGCGCGCGCCGTTCGGGGACGGAGTGGATTTCGAGCCCGGGAGCTTCATTCGCCGAAGAAGTTCCCGGTGAATTCGCCGCCCTCGCAGCCGGCCGCGCCCGCTTTGCACTTGCCCCCGATTTCGACTTCGGTTTCGAGTTCGACGCCGTTTTCGGTGTGGAGGACCTTTTCGACCGCTTCCGACTGGCCGTGCGCGCCTTCCTGGACGTTTGCTTCCGCTTTCTTGGTCGCCTTGCCGCTGTCTTCGACCTTGATCGCCGACTTGCCGCCCTTCTTCTTGCCCTTGGACCCGCTGCCCTTTTCCTTGGTGCCGGTGGATTCTTCGGTCGCCGCCGCGGCGGTTTCTTCGCCGCCGCCACCAGGGCCGCCTTCGACCTTGATCACCTGCGGGGCCGCCGCCTGGGTCGAGCCCGCGTGGCCGGAGCGGCCGATCAGGAAGCCGACGCCGATCGCCAGGACGAGGGTGGCGACGCCCGCGATCAAGGCCGCGTTGGCGTTCCAGTGGTTGTCGTGGTCCGCTGGTGCGGGCGGGGGAGGGGGAGTCGCCCCTGCGCCGCCGCCCGGCGCGCTCATCGACTCCATGAAGACGACCGCGTCCATGAAGGGCAGCCGCGGCTCGCCGCGGCGGTGGCCGCAGTTGAGGCAGTAGCGCTGGTCGGCCGCCATCCGGGCGCCGCAATTCGGGCACGACTCGTTGCTGCCGAAGCCGGCCATCGAAGGGGTTGCCGTCACCGGGCCATCTTCAGACGGCGCCGCCCCGGCGGTGTTTAAGAGTTGTGAATAGGAGCCGGGAGGACGCTTCCGAAGCGGCTCCGCGTCGATGCAAAATCTTTACATCCGCGCCCCCGGCCGGGCCGATAATCGCGCCCGCACGTGGCCGAGCGCAACGACGATCAGACCCGCGGGCCGGCGGGGCCCGCCGGGGACGAGGCGCCCCGCCCGACGCGCGCCGGCGCCCCGCCCTGGATGCCCTCGCCGCCCGCGATCGCGATCGCCGTGATCGGGATGCTGGCGCTGGGCGTCGGCCTCGGCTCGGCGATGAGCGAAATCGCCTCCTCGGCGCCGCTCTCGACGATCCTGCTCGAGTACCCCCACCGCGCGACCGAAGCGTCGCCGCCCGCCGCGGAACCCGAAGAAGAACCCGCCGAAGCGGAACCGGAGCTTGCCGCGGCGCCGGAAGAAGCGCCGAGCGAAGAAATCGTCGAAGAAGCGCCGCTGCCCGAAGAAGTGGTCGAAGAAGCGCCGCTATTGCCGGAAGAAGCGACCGAAGAACCGGAGCTCGTCCCCTTCAACCCCGAAGAAGCCGAAGAAGAAAGCTTCCTCGAAGGCGAAGAAGGGACGCTGCCGGAAGTCGAGCACGGGTTCCTGATCGTGCTCGCCGAAGGGGGCTACGACGAAACCTTCGGCGCCGCGTCGGCCACCCCCTACCTCTCCCGCGTCCTGCCGCAGAAGGGTGAGCTGCTGCCCAACTACTACGGCGTGACCAGCGGCGTCCTCGCCAACGAGATCGCCCTGCTGAGCGGCCAGGGGCCGACCGCGGAAACGGCGGCGAACTGCCCCGACTACACCGCGATCGCGCCGGGCGCGGTCTCCGACACCGCCGAACAGGTGGAAGGCGACGGCTGCGTCTACGGCGACGAGGTCAAATCGCTGCCGACCGAGCTGACCGAAAAGGAAGTGACCTGGCGCGCCTACGTCCAGGGCATGGAAGACGGCGGCGCGATCGGCCAGCCGTGGCGCTGCCGTAAGCCGACCCTCGGCGGCCCCGACCCGACCGTCCCCACCCCCGATGACCGCTACGCGACCTGGCGCAACCCGGTCGTCTACTTCAGCGCGATCGCGGAAGGCGACGAATGCGAAAAGCACGACGTCGGCTTCGAAGTGCTGACCAAGGACCTCGCGGCGAAGAAGAAGACGCCCACTTTGTCGCTGATCTTCCCCGAAGCCGACACGCTGAAGACGCTGGTCCCGGCGATCCTCGCCTCGCCCGCCTACGCCGAAGGCGGCCTGATCATGATCACCTCGGCGCAGGCCCCGCAGGCGGGCGAACGTCCCGACCAGAGCGCCTGCTGCCTGGCGCCGGCGTACCCGAACCTGCCACCGGCCGAAGCGCCGACGGAACCGCCGACCACGACCGAAAGCCCGGTGCTTGAATCGGGCGGCGGCGGCAAGGTCGGCCTCCTGCTGATCTCGCCCTTCGTCGAACCCGGGAAGGTCGAAGAAGCCGAATACGCCAACCACTTCACGCTGCTGAAGACGCTGGCGACGATGCTCGGGGTCGAACCGACCGGCTACGCGGCCGAAGAAGAAGTGTCGACCCTGGGCGCCGATCTCTTCACCTCCGGCGAAGAAATGCCTGGGGACGGGTAGCCGACGGCTATCGTCAAGCCGGAACCGGCTACCTACAGGAGGCGTTGATGCTCGACCAGAGCAAGATCGGCAAAGTCGTGGCGGAGCAGATGGAAGCGATCGAGGCCGATTACGGCGACGACTGCGAGATCGGCGACGTCTGCACCATCGTCGAGGTGATCGGCCCGCACGGCTCCCACGTCCGCGTCCGCTCCAGCGACATGCGCCCCCACAGCGGGCTGGGCCTGATCCGGATGGCCGAACAGGCGATGCTCGGAAACCTCGGCGGGAACTGAGGTCTCATATCCTGCGTGTTCATGCCTGACCGCGCAGCGGACATAGTCGTGATGAAGTTCGGCGGCACGTCGGTCGCCGGCCCCGAGCAGATCAAACGCGCGGCGGGGCGCATCGTCGCCGCCCGCCAGGGCGGCAACCGCGTCGTCGCGGTGCTCTCGGCGCGCGGCAAGACGACCGACGAACTGGTCGAGCAGGCGCACGAGATCTCCCCGCGCCCGGTCGCCCGCGAGATGGACATGCTGCTCTCGACCGGCGAGCGGATCTCCTGCGCGCTCTGCGCGATGGCGATCCACGACATGGGCCACGAGGCGATCTCGCTGACCGGATCGCAGGCGGGGATCGTCACCGATTCGTCCCACACCAAGGCGCGGATCATCGACGTGCGCGCCGACCGCATCCGCCAGGCGCTGGAGCAGGACCGGATCGTGCTCGTCGCCGGGTTCCAGGGGGTCTCGACCGCCAGCCGTGACGTCACCACGCTGGGGCGCGGCGGCTCCGACACCACCGCGGTGGCGCTCGCCGCGGCGCTGAACGCCGGCGTCTGCGAGATCTACACCGACGTCCGCGGGGTCTACTCGGCCGACCCGCGGATCGTCCCCGACGCCCGCAAGCTGCCGATGGTCTCCTTCGAGGAGATGCTGGAGATGGCGGCCTCGGGGGCCCGGGTGCTGCAGCTGCGCTCGGTCGAGTATGCCCGCAACCACGGGGTCCGGATCCACTGCCGCAGCAGCTTCGAGGACGGTCCCGGTACCCTCGTCGTGTCAGAGGAAGAGACCATGGAGCAACCTTTCGTAACCGCCGTGACCCATTCCGCCACCGAGGCGCGCGTGACCCTGACCGGGCTGCGCGACGAGCCCGGCGTGGCGGGGCGGATCTTCAGCGCGTTGGCCGGCGCCAACGTGAACGTCGACGTGATCATCCAGAACGAGCCGGTGGGCGACGACCAACTGGCGGACCTGTCGTTCACGATGGACCGCGGCGAGCTGCCGGTGGCGCGGGAAGTGATCGACGGGCTCGGCGACGTCGCCGTGCAGGTGAAGGCCGAAGAGCAGATCGGCAAGGTTTCGATCGTCGGTGCCGGGATGCGCTCGCACCCGGGGGTCGCGGCGAAGGTCTTCCAGACGCTCGGCGAGGAGGGGATCAACATCGAGATGATCTCGACGTCGCCGATCAAGATCTCGTGCGTCATCGCCGCCGACCGGGTCAAGGACGCGGTGGTCGCCCTGCACAAGGCGTTCGAGCTGGGCGCCGACGCGATCCGCCCCGAAGACGCGGCGGGCCCCGACCACACCCCGACGGTCGCCGGCTAGCCCGCGGAGTCAGATGGCGGGCGACGGCTACAGGGTCGGGGTGATGGGCGCGACCGGCGCGGTCGGGACGACGATCCTGCGGCTGCTGCACGAGCGCGGCTTCCCGGCGCGGGAGGTGGTCGGGTACGCGTCGGAGCGCTCGGCGGGCAAGGAGCTTGAGTGGGGCGGCGGGACGCTGACGGTGCAGCCCCTGAACGACGAGACGATCCGGGGATGTGACGTGGTGCTGTCCTCGCCGGGCGGCGCGGTCAGCGCCGAGTGGTCGCCGCGCTTCGTCGAGGCGGGCGCGACCGTCGTCGACAACACCTCCTACTGGCGCATGCACGACGACGTGCCGCTGGTCGTCGCCGGGGTGAACGACGAGGCGGCCGCGGACCACCAGGGCATCGTCGCCAACCCGAACTGCACGACGATGACGGCGCTGATGGCGCTGGCGCCGATTCATCGCGCGGTCGGGCTGGAGCGGCTGATCGTCTCCAGCTACCAGGCCGTCTCGGGGACCGGCCAGAAGGCGATCGAAGAGCTGCGCGCCCAGGCGCGGGCGATCCTCGCCGAGGAGGAGATGCCGGCGCCGGCGGTCTACCCGCGCCAGATCGCCTTCAACGTGCTGCCCCAGGTCGAGAGCTTCAAGGACGGCGACGACTACACGACCGAGGAGCGCAAGGTGATGGCCGAGACGCGCAAGATCCTCGGCTTCGGCGAGGAGGTCGGGATCTCCGCCACCTGCGCCCGCGTCCCCGTCTTCGTCGGCCACTCGGAGTCGATCAACCTGCAGACTCGCGAGGACCTCTCGCCCGAGGACTGCCGCGCCCTGCTCGACGAGGCGGTCGGCGTCCAGGTCGTCGACAACCCCGCGGACGCCGAGTACCCCCTCGCGATCGACGCCGCCGGCCAGGACGACGTCCTCGTCGGCCGCATCCGCCGCGACCCGAGCCACGAGCGCACCCTCAACATCTGGGTCGCCGGCGACAACCTCCGCAAGGGCGCCGCCACCAACGCCGTCCAGGTAGCCGAGCTCCTGGCCGACCGCGGCTGGCTCCTCACCCAGCGCTAAGCGCTGACTTTCGTCACAAAGTCCCTCGAAATTTCACACTTCTGCGCACCACACGTGCGCTTTTTCTCCCTACGCTTTGGCGAGTGAGCGTGATGGAGAAGACTCCTACCGACATCCGCATAGACGAGCTCGGCGATCGGGTCGGCCGCTTCGAAACCGATGTCGGGAAACGGTTCGACAAGGTCGACCGTGAGTTCGACAATGTGGGCCGGCGGTTCGAGCGGTTCGAAGACAAGGTCGATGAGCGCTTCGACCGAGTCGACCGGCGATTCGAGCGGTTCGAAGAGAACATCGATCAACGGTTCGAGAAGGTCGACGCGCAGTTCAAGAAAGTCGCGCGGTTCGACCAGGTGGATGAGCGGTTCGAGAAGGTTGATGAGCGGTTCAAGAAGGTGGATGCCCGATTCGAGACGGTGCTCACGAAAGAGGAATTCAAGAAAGCACAGGAAGCTCAGAAGGTGTGGATGGACAAGATCGACGCGCGATTCAGCCGATTGGACAAGATCGTGAGCGGCGGGATCGTGGTGACCATCGGAGCGGTGGTTGCCAAGGTGCTCGGCGTCGCTTAACCGGAATGTTCCACTTCCGTTTCCCACGCGTCCGAACTTTCCCTAGCTTCGATGCATGGTCGAAGACTGGGAGTTGAAGTCAGTGGAACGGCGCATCGACTCGCTCGAGAAGTCCATTGAGCGGGTCCGGGAGGGCGCCCGGGAAGAGCGAGCCAAGGCCCGGGCGGAGAAGTGGCGTCGTCAGTAGCGAGGGATGGACATTTCGGTCGCCGTCTTCTGGACGTCTATGTCGCCGCGGTCACCACGTTCATCGTGTTGGCGGCGACGGGTCAGTTGCATCATCGCTAGGGGGGCGGGGGACGGGCGGAGGTTCGCGGCGCTTGCGGCCGTCCGAGGGAGGTCCTGGGCTCCTCATGGGGGTCCTGGCAGGCTGTGACCCCCATGAGGAGCCCAGGACGTGAGGGGTGCGTGGGAGAGGCGTCACAGGGACGTGAGGAAGTCGGACTTACG
>Ga0209916_1001907_pt1 | contig 13526 bp, 21 predicted proteins | sample ThiBio_1000_plan_FD_183956 | JGI IMG/M metagenome (GOLD analysis project Ga0209916, IMG submission 183956) | Wastewater bioreactor microbial communities from Cape Town, South Africa - Thiocy_solids_2 (SPAdes) | ecosystem: Engineered > Bioreactor > Thiocyanate-remediating > Anaerobic-Aerobic ... | reverse complement strand
TGAGGCCCGTCGAGCCGGCCGCGATGCCGTCCAGGCTGGCGGTGGGGATGGAGACGGTCAGGATCTTCGCCAGCCCGGACGTGCCGGGCAGCGTGAGCGCGGCCACGACCTCCGGGCCGCCGTCAGTGGTCGAGAAGCCGTCCGTCCCGCCAACCACGTTCTTGAGGCGGACGCCGAACACGACGGCGGTCCCCAGGTCGGTCGTGGCCTTGCCGTCGTCCACGACGAGCAGGTCCACCTTGATGCCGGTGGCGAGCGTCGCGTTGTCGGGGACGCGGAACGGCGCGCCGTAGCAGACGCCGCCCGCCGCCGGGAAGGCCCTGCCCCATAGCCACGAGCCGGGGACTTGGCTTATGCTTAAATGTGGATGCGGTGCGGTGGACGAATTGGATGTCAGGTCGTAACAGCCCCACTGCCTGATGAGTTCGCCAGCCATTCGCCGGCCTCCCTTCGGTGTCGATCTCGAGTGCGGGTGGAAGACGCCGGGCGCCCGTCAACCATGCGGACGCCCGGGTTACGGGTGTTTCAGGCGGCGGTGGGCGCGTCGTCCGGCCGGAACCAGTTCGCCGGGGTGTCGTATGTGACTACCTCGGGATGTTCGGGGATGACCTCGCCGGTGGGCTGGCCGCGGTTGTCGAGCACCGGCCGGGCGGCAACGCGCTCGACGGATTCGAGTTTGAGCGAAACGATTTCGCGAGCGTTCTCGGGCGACGGGTCGTAGCCGACGACCCGGTACGTGCGCGGCCACACGCCCTTGGAAGGGTTGCGGACGGTGCCGGTCTTGCCGAGCAGCGCGTCGGCTTCAGCGAGTGACAAAGACATAGGTTTCCCTTTCGGATGGATGATGGTGGAGCGGAGACGGGAACGAGTTGGTTGGCCGGGTCACTTCGACTGCATGAGCTTGGCGAGCGTCACGGCGATCGCGCCGCGCATCTGGTCTTCGTCGGGCTTGGGGGTGGCCCACGCCGACGCGAAGCCGGGTACGAAGGCGTCCGGCACTTCCCGGGCGATCCGCGCGACGCGATCGACGGCCCCGGGCTCGCCCTTCGACGCCGCCGAAACCAGCGCCTCGAGCGCGGCTTCTGCCTGGTCGCCGATCCGGGCGGCGGCGGCCTTGGCTTGGGACTTCGCTTCCTTGAGCCGGGCCGCCAGCGCGACGGCCAGCGTGCTCGACTTGTCGGTGATCCGCTTCAACTGCGCGTCGATCGCAGCGGCCCTGTCGTCATGGCCCCTGGCTTCGCCGTGGGCCGCCGTGGCGGACTCATGGCGATCGCTCGCCTGAAGGGCCGATCGAATCGCCGTGGCGAGCCCTTGGGGGCCTCCAGCAGCCTCCACGGCGGCGGCGGCCAGCTTGACGGCGGCTTCCGGATCGTACCGGAGCGTCGCCAGGTCGAGCGCGGCGTCGACCAACGCCTTGTGGGCCGAAACCAGCGCCTTGCGGTTTGCTTCAAGGCCCGGCGCCGGGCGGCTCATCTCGGCCTGCGACTGCTTGATTTTCTCGTTGACGTCGAGCCGCCACGGCTCCGCTCGGAGTTGCCTCATGAGGCCCTCGATCTCGGCCTCTCGCGGGTCCGGCGCGGCGGGTTCGTCGCTCCGCTCGACGGCGGCCCGAATGGTCAGACTCGCGGCCTCGGCCTCGGCCCGGTTCTTCAGCGTGAGCCGAACCAACTCGTTCAGCCGGGCCGAAGCGAACGACCTCAGATGGCCGCCTCGCTCGGTCGAGCCGAGCAAGTCCCACGTCTCGCCGGCCAAATCCTCGTCGGGCGCCGGAACGCCTACGGCGGCCAGCCGAGCCCGGACGTTTCGGCGCTCGCTGAAAACGTGGGCCAGCCGCCTGATCGCGTCGGCGGCGTCGCACGGGTCGCGTCGCTCCGGAGAGATCCGGCGGAAGCCCTGGGCGAAGTCTCGGACGATCGCGTCGCGCTCGATTTGCAGTCGGGCGGCCCGCGCGGTCAGTTCCTTGAGCGCGGCCTGCGGGACGGAGCGGAGCGCTGCGGCTTCGTGGTCGGTGTTTGTTGCTGCCGGCATGGGGTGGTTCCTCGATGGTGATGGCGGGTTCACTGGTGGTCAAAAATGCGTCGTTGGATGCGCGCGCGGAATCAGGGGTCGAGCGTCACCAGATCGGCTCCGGCTTGCGGCCGGCGAGGGCGTCGGAGCCGGCCCTCATGACGATGGAATCGAGGTTCTCCTCCTCCCAGGGGTCGAGCCGGCTCACGTCCACGAGGGCGTTCCCGCGACGCCACAGGGCGAGGCAGACTTCGGGGGTCGCGCCGTCGTCAACCATCCGCAGCGTCGTCATGTAGGTGTCCAGGTAGACCAGCTTGTTCTTGAACCTGTCGTGTACGTCGGGCTTCGGCTTGAGCAGCTTCTTTAGCGAGTCGTTCGTCATAAGCCTTACTCCTCTCGTGGATCGCCAAGGACAGCGAGGCGAGGGTGAACGGCCCTTCGTCGTTCGGCTTGTCGGCGACGTTCAACCCGAGCACCTTCGCCTTGCCCGCCATCGCCGCCATCCGCCGATCCATGAACGCCAGGTTGCCGTCGCGCTCCTCGGCCGTCGTAATCGTGACCTCATTGCCCTCGGCGTCCGTCGTCTGCCGGACCATCCGCCGGGGCTGCTTCGATCGCTCCCAGCCGTCGGAACACTCCTCCTTGATGTGGTCGTACTCGTTCGCCTGCTGGATGCGGAGATGCTCGAACTTCGCCCCCAGCCGCTTCAACTCCCGGGCGGCCACCCGGTCCAGGATGCGGTGGACCTGGCTCTTGCTGAGGCCCATCTCCACCCCGATCCGCCGCAGCGACCAGCCCCGGCCCTGGAGCTCCATCGCCCGGTCCTCCTGCCTGAGACGCTCCAACTTGTCGGGCCTGGGATTCGCCATGACGCCTTTCCGCTGTCCCCCGCTCATCGTCCCCGGTCAGTGCTTGTGGCCGACGTGCCAGGCCCCGCAAGCCCGGCACCAGTAGGTGTTCACCGGCCCGGCCGTCGGTCGTTCGCGCGCGTCGCACCGGGCCGTGTAGTCGGCCGCCGCACGCGCCGCCTGCTTGCTGGGGAACCGGTGCTTCGCCGGCCCGCACGTCCGGACTGGAGCCAGGTTCAACTTCGTGGTCGCCATCGGTTGCTCCTCAGTACGGAACGTCGTCGTCGAAGCCGCCGGCCTGGTCGAACGCCGGCGCGGCGGCCAGTTCCGCCACAAGCTCGGCCCGGCGGTCGCCGCCGCTCGCGGGTGCGGGTTGGCGGGGCTGGCGGGGCTGCTTCGAGCCCATAAACAACGCGGTCGCCCGCCCAAGGTCGCGGTCCCATTTGTCGAGACCCCAGGCCAGGTAATCCGGGTCCACATCGTCGACCTCGGCCAGCGTCAACCCCTGGTGCTTGCCGAACGGCATCCGGTAGGCTGCGGCTTCGCCAGCCGTCGTCGGCGCGGGCTGGCGCGGCGGTCGCTGGGGCTGGGGGCCGTCCACGCGGCGGCCCGGCTGCTGCTGCTGCTGCGCGGCGGCCGAGATCGTCAGTCGGCAGCCGCAATTCGGACACTGGCAGACGGTGGTCATAGGGAAACCCTCAAGTTCGTTGAGCTACGCTGAGCTACGCGTAGCCGGCCATTGTGGCTTCTACTCTGCTATGGCCTATTCTTCGTCCTGCGTGCGTAATCTCGGAATTAGCGTAGCTCTGCGTAGCCGTGCTATAAGTCGTTGGCACGTTATCGGTTGCATATTTATCTCTGCGTTCCTGGCAACGTAGCTTGTGCGTAGCTTGAACATCGATCTGCGTAGCTTTTCAGTAGGCGTGCCTCAAACCGACCCCCTTGTAGAGCCTCACGGGCGCCGAGTTCCGCTTCGTCGTCTGCGTGTCCACCCCGGCGACGGCGGCCGAGAGGTTGCGGCTGAAGCTGGGAGGCGTCCCCGGCTTCATGCGGTTCTCCTCGCACCAACGCTCCCACTCCTCGAAAAGCAGCGTGGTTTGGACTTCGCGGCCAGGCCCTACCTCGCAGCGATCTCGGACGAACGCGCCGACTGGACTCGACAGGTCGTTCATCTGGTCGACCATGCTCTTGCCGCTCTCGGGCTGGATGAAGTAGCCGCGCTCTTGGAGCCGCCGCCATCCCTCGATAGCCCAGAGCAAGATGCCGGGCATCTCCTTTTGGAGCCGGTCGAACAACCCCTTGTCCTCGCGGCCGTAGAACGACTTGGTGAACCGGAAGATAATCAACCGCCCCACCAGCGCGCCCGAGGTGTCCGTGAGCCGGGGCAGTTCGTTGCTGAGCAGCATGATTCGGGTCGGCAATTTTCCGGTCCATGCCTCTCGATGTTTGCGGTCGACAGTGAGCGGGTCCTCTCCGCTGATGCTGAGCAGGCGCTCGGTGATGACGGCCTGGTCGGCCCGGCCGGAAAGCCTGGCGTCGGCGATGATGGCGAGCGGCTTGCCAATCAGGGGGGCGCACCCGAAGTTCGTCGCGATGCCCGAGAGCGTCGGCGCGGCTACGTTCTCATCCCCGATGAGCCCCTTCAAGATCCGCGCGATAGTCCCTTTGCCCGACCGCAATGGGCCGAACAGGCCCGCGATCTTCTGTTGCCGAGTGTCGGACGTGAGGCAGTATCCGAACCACTCTTGCAACGTCATCTGGGATTCAACGTCGCCTGGGAATACCTGTTCTTGAAATCGAAGCCACTCAACCGGAGGCGGCGCGTCCTGGTCGAAGTCGTAGTCCAACGCGTAGCGGCCGAAGAATCGCGGTGTCGGCTGCAATACGGCCCGCTTGCCCGCGACGTAGCTGGGCAGGTGGACCAACGCGTTACGCATGGGGAGGACTTCCGCCGCCGGAAACGGCTGTTCGCCATCCAGCCAGGCCGGGGCCTCGACATGCCCCGGCAGCAGCGAGAGCGATTCGACCATCATCATCACGTCGTTGACGACCTTTACGGACGTCTTCTTCTTCTTGCCCTCGTCCGTGATGCCCTCGTTCAACTCTTGGAAGAATTCGTGGGTCGCCCCCGCAAGCTCGTTCCGGGTCTCGCGCCGCCCCTTCACGCGATAAGCCCCCCCGCGGTGCACGAGGAACTCGTCGCCCTGACAACGGAAGGCCGAGCCTTCCGCCGTCCTGTAGCGCTCGAGGTAGACCTTGGCGATCTTCGCCGGGTCGTCCGAAGCGGAATAGTCGACGACCGCCGGCTTGTCCGCGTCCAGGGCCTCGCGAATCAGGTCCGGCCCCCAGCCCCCGTTGTCCATCGCCTCGAAGACGGTCTCGCCCGGGGCCCCCGGGATGGTGACGATGCGGCACGACTTGGGCCCCCCGTCGAAAACAAGGCGCCGCGCGATCTTGGGCCGCCCCGGGTTCAGGTCGCCTGTGGTCGTCAAGATGACCACGTCTCGCGAGTAGACCGACCATTCTCTTGGCGGCACTTCAGAGATGTCTTGAGCTTCGAACCCCAATGCGTTCAGGAAGTCGGCCGATATGCCGTCATAGGTCAAAACCTTGCAGCCGGACGCCAGTTGCTTCGCATGCCCGTTGCCGTTCGTCGACGGCTCTAGACGGGGCTTGTCGAACGTCGTATTATTCATGATGTCGGAACTCTGAGCCAAAGGTTCCGCGCCGCCGTCCGGGTGCAACATGCCCGTCCGGCTTCCTTTGAGCCGTTCGCCCTTGCAGGGGCGGCGGCTTTTTTCATATCCATTCGCGCGTGTCAAATCAATGCGTGCAGGTACAACGACGCTTTCAAGCGTCCGGCCGCTCCGGTCGTGGCCGACGGAGCAGGCCATTACGCCGCGATCCCGAGCTTCTCGGCGACGGCCTGGATTTCGTGGAGAAGCCATCGCGTGGTGCGAGGGCCTCGGCTGCGGCCGGCCGGAATCCGGCCCGTCCGCGCCCAGTAGCGCACGGTCGACGGCCTGCATCCCAGGATCTGGGCCGCAGCCTCGACATCGATCTCGACCCCCTCGGGGGCCTTGACTGCGGTCGACATGTTTTCTCCTTCCCGCAAGGCGCAGAACCGAACACATTCAAATGTGCTTTCTCGGTCCTGCGAGGGGAAGTGGCGTCGCCCTTGCGGGCCGACCCGTCGCGAGTGCCTACGGTCGCCTTGAACCCTTCGCAGACTTCAACTAGCTTCAATCGTAACGCTTGTGCGCTTACGTTCAAGTCCATAAATCAATCACTTCGCGTATTTTCGCCCATCGGGTCATCCGGCCCCACCGCTTGCCGGTGGTCAGCTTGCCCAACGCCTCGCCCTCCAGCCTCACCGCATGGTCGGCCGCTTCCTGGTCCGTCGTGTAGTTCGCGACCGGGGCGCCGTCCACCATCACGTACCAGCGGCCGTCGGAGCCCTGGGTGATGAAGATGACGTTGCGAGCCTCGGTGTCTTCGAGGTCCGCGTCGCGCGGGTGCCCGAGGGCCGTGGCGAGGTTGCGGGAGACGAGCATCAAGTCTTCGATCTCGCGGGTGACCGCCAGGTTCTCCGGATTGAGCGAGCGAGGCTCCAAGCGGTGCCTATATCCATTCCGGTAAGACCTGCGCTCGACCACGTTGTTCGTTCGCCGCGTCACCTTTCCGGCGGCCCTGATGAGGTGCCGTAGCTCGCGGTTCACCTTCGGCCAGGTCGCCTCGACGTCCTCCCCGGCCTGCATGCGGACCAGCAGGTTGCGGACGTGGCTCAACCGCTTCGTAACTTCGTCTCGCCCGGCCCTGGCTTCCGGCTCGGGCACAGGCTCGGGTTCGGCCCGCGCGGCCAAATCCTTCACCCGCCTGCGGTCGATGCCCATCGAGCACGCTCCTTTCAGCGGATCGCCCCGGCCTCATCGGCCATGAGCTTTTCCATCACGGCCTGACGTGAGTACGAAGCCTTGGTCAACCCACGCTTCTCGGCCGCCTTCTCCAATCGCGCGTACACCTCGGGAGGCAGGTCGAGCCGAACGGCCTTACCCACCCGGTCCCGCGTCGTCGTGGTTTGCACTTTGGTTGCTCGCTTTCTGGCCATCACCTTGACTCCTTGGGGTTGAGGTCTGCCGCTCAGCCTACCACAAGAGCCTTTTGTATACCATCATCATACGCGAACCTATCCCCTATGGCAACCAACGGCAATCTTTTTGTCGCCACTATGTTGACACGTGGTAACCAATCGCGTACTATGTGAGTGTCGGCCGAGTGGTCGACGAACATCAACCCCGAAGGAGAGACGACGATGAGCATCCAGCCGATCCGAAGCCTTGAGCAGCTTGCCGAGCGCAAGGCCGCCTATCAGGCCCGCACGGGGGTCGACGTCGAGAGCCTCGACTCGGGAGCGAGCTGGGGGGCGGGCCTCGACGACGAGGGCCTGTACCTCTTGGGCACCGACTTGATTCGTCGGCGGTGCGAGGCGAAGTGACCTTCGAAATGCGAGGGGCCGAGCGGATCTGAATCATCCGCCCGGCCCGGTGTCCCATCCGAAATCCGAGAAGAGCATCGAAAGGACAACTGACAATGTACACCATGACCGCGAATTCGACCAGCGCGACCACCACGCCCGAGATCGCCGCGCTTGCGGCCCGCCACAACCTGGAGCGTTGCCGTCCCGACGCCCCGCTCGCCGGCCTTCTGGCCGAAGCCCTGGCCGCCGTGGATCGGCTCCATGCGGCGGCCGAGGCCCAGCCCGACTCCATCCGCTCGCTTCTCGACGACGGCCCCGACTTCGAGGACTCGGCCGAATGGTCCCTCGACGACATCGTGGGCATCGGTCCCGACCCCGCGAGCGTTGACGCCTGGCTGTACGACGACACGCCGGTCGAGACCTTGGCCCGCCAGTTCGAGATGCTTCCCCCGGTGAGCGGCGGGGCGCCCGAGCCGTTCGTGCCGAGCGAGGCCGATTGGGCCGACTATCACGCCTGGCGCGAGAAGCAGGACCAGGCCGACGCGAGCGAGGAAGCCCACCGTTGCGGCTTCGGCCGCTGAGATCAGCTATCGCCCCGGCCGGTTCCGATCGGCCGGGGCTTCACCGATAGACCGAGGAATCCGCCATGCAGAAAACTTCCGTCCTCGTCCGCGAGGCCGACGCGGTAAGCGAGCTCGAAATCATATCCAGCGCCGAACGACTCGACCCCGACGACTGGCCGGGCTGGCGCGTCGTCGAGCTCGACGTCGGATGGCTGGCGGTGCGGCTCGTCGTCTGAATCATCACACCGTCACCCCGGCCCGCGTCGCCCTCCACTGAGGGGCGCGGGCCTCTCCTTGCGCCCTCCCCTGCCCCGGCTCGCCCGTCGCGCTCTACCGTCGTCACGGTCGACGCAACCGGACCATCTTCGGGAATCAGGCCGCGTTTTCGGCCTCAGAGTCTAACGGGCCTTCCACGCTTTGCCGATCCTTACCCTCAGAGCGATCGGAGGTCTTTCTCCGATCCATCACGACGATCCCTCGGCAAGCTTCCCGGATGACGGCCGCCGCCCACGCGGAGCGGTCCATGTTCGCCATAGCCGCCGCTGCGGCCCAACGGACGTGTGTGTCTGCGTCGATGACTACTGTCGTCTTCACGGTGCGAGCTTCCTGCGTAACTGCGGATTTACGTCGGCGAGGGGCGGGGGTCATACGTAGGGCCTCCGGTGCGTGAACGAGCGAGGCCCGTGGAGTCATGACCACGGGCCTTCTCTCTTTCGAACGCACGGAGCCACGGACTTGAGGAAGGGTCGCTCAGCCGCGTTTCCTCTCGTTCAACATCGGGCGAAGAATGAGGTCGTCGGGCAGATCGTAATTGCCCAACCCCTTGCGCACCGCATCGCAGAAAGCCAGAGCTTCACGAGGACGGCAAAGCAGATCGTCCAGGGTGAAGGACGGATACAGTCCGTGGAACATATCAACGAGACGGTCGATGAACATCTTCGGGTCAGTATCGATCCCGTAATTCGAGAGCGAATCGGAAAGCCTGGCCACGTAGTGCCTCTTAAGCCGTTCCGGATCGATGGGCGGCATTGCGGTCTCCTGGCGAATGGTGGAATGGAACGGCCGATTGTCCCATCGCCCGCCAGAAGGCGCAAGACGTTGTTCGCGCGAATCACGCATGCAACGTACCGCGCGTGGCGAGCCCCTACAATCGATCCTTTCGCCCGATTTGACAAGATTGTCAAAATCGGGAGACCATTCTGTTGACACTTGTCAACAGCCTTCCTACCATATCGATGGTAGGCCGGATTAGGGGAGGGCGAATGGGCAGATCGAGGCACCCGAACAAGCACATAGAGCGGGCCGTCCAGTATGCGGAGTCGCTCGGTTGGCGTTTTCGTCCAGGGACGCCGCACTCGCACACGTGGGGCATCTTGATGTGTCCGCTTGCCGAACGCGACGGGCACAAATTCAGCGTCTATTGCACGCCCAAGAACCCCGAGAATCACGCGAACCACATCGTTCGAGAGGTCGACGGATGCCCACATGGGGCCGGATCGCCAACGCCAAGGCCAACGCCGCCGAGCGAGCGGAGAGGAAGAGACGATGAGCAAGGGAGAGGCGATGAGCAGGCCGAAAAAGGTCGCTCCTGAGCGCGAGCACGATTTCACCTTGGCCTTGGAGGGCGTAGGCGAATTGACCACCGACCTTTCGGACAGGCTGTTCGAGGCCGGTTGCGACGACGCTACGCCAAGCGAGAGGTCCGGCCGGGTTTTCTTGACCTTCACGAGGGTAGCCGAGTCGATCCGCGAGGCGGTAATCAGCGCGGTCCGCGACGTGAAGAAGGCCGGATGCGAGGTCTCCCGCGTCATGGGATGCGAACTGGTCACCCAAGCCGAAATCGCCAGGAAGACCCAGCGTTCGCGCCAACTCGTCCACCAGTGGATTTCTGGCGAGCGAGGCCCTGGGGGATTCCCGCCGCCTGAATGTTTCATCACGGAAAGCCACCCATTGTGGTCATGGTGCGACGTGGCGGGCTGGCTGCACCAAAACAGCATCGTGAAGCTGGAAGTGCTCCTGGAGGCGCAGGAGATAGAGAGAATCAACCTGATGCTGGCTTACGCGCGGATGACCAAGATGGAACCCGAGCTTTTCGATTACTTCGTCAATCGGGTGTACGGCGACTCAGAGCCGAAGCCTTCGGCCCGCACGACCGGCCCGCGCCGCCGTTCCTCGGCGAAATAAGCTCAAGCCTCCATTCGTATCGGCTTATGCGAACATAACAGCTATTATCGGACGGACATATTTACAAAGCGTCACGCCGGAAATCTTCGGCTCAAGTCTCGGCCTCATCCAGTCGATCGCGCGCGATGGTCAACCATCCTTGGCCAGCACGCGACGGGCGAGCGCGGCCTCCCTCGACAGATGGGCCAGCCGCCTTCGGTCGCGCCGGGTCAGCTTGCCGCACGCCAGCTTAAGCGCCGTCCAATCGCGCTCCGCTACGGCTCGACGCTTCGGGCTCATCTTGCCGCCGGCAAGGCCGTCGCCGTGCTTCGGCTTCGGGTCCAACGGCAGCGGCCGGACGTTGGCGAAGGATCGCAAATGGTCGAACCCGGTTCGGTGGCAAAGCGGGCAATACTCGGCCCGGCCCGGCGGGATCGGCTCAACGTCGTGGTTGCATTTGCTCTCAGGCGTGTACAGGCCGCCGGGCATAATCACGAGGTAGCCCCACGGCGACGGCGGCCGGTCGAGCGCCCCGCTTCTCCTGGCTTCGGCGAGCATCCGGTACGCGGTCTGTCGGCTCACCCCGAGTTCCCGGGCGGCCTCGGATACCGTCAGGCCGGCGTTGAGCAGCCCCAAGGCGACGTGAGGCGGAATCGCGTGGTGCATGGAAGTCGTCCCTCGGTTATATCCCCGGCCCGTTGAACGTCGGCTGCGCGCTGAAGCCGCCGCCGTTCATCTGGCCTCGGAACTGGCCCCCCATCTGTTGTCGAAGCATCATCTGCTGGCGTGCAACGCCCTGGATGACGCCCGCAAGTTGCTGGAAGGCCCCTTGCCAGTTTCCGGCCGCCACGACCTGTTGAAGATCGCCCACGGCCGCCTGGACCGCCTGCCTCGGGTCGCCCCCGCCCCCGTCGCCGCCCTCGGTGGGCGCCACGGATCGAAAGCCGCCGCCCCCGCCGCCTTGACCTGCGCGACGAGCCTTCCGCCGTCGATTGGCCTCGATGCGTTCGGCGTGACTCATCGGCCGGTAGGTCTGACGAGGCGGCTCCTCCCATCCCGCTCCGTCACCGCCGCCGCCCATGCCGCCGCCATATCCGCCGTCCTGCTGTTGCTGCTGGGCTTCAAGGAAACTACGGTCCTCTTCGGCCACGTCGGCGCGGTCGCGCTTCAAGAGCCGGTTGTAATCGGCCTTCCGCGCCTTCTCGGCGTCGGTCTTGGCTTTCGCCGCGTCGTCCTGCATGCCGCGGCGCCATGCGGCTTCATTGCCCCTCCCGACGTCGTTCAAGGCGTCGGTCGCCGCGTCGTCCGCAAGCTTCGCTTTCTCGGACGCCCTTCGGTCCTTCAGCGCGGTGGCGATCGGGTTCATGAAGTCGCTGATGGCGTCGGAGATCTGCCGTTTCGCCCGGTCGCGAGCATTCGCCCGCATGCCGGCCTTCCTCGGGTCGGCCGCAACGAGTTGGTCGTGAACGTCTCCGGTGGTGGACGCGAGCAATTCATCGTATGCGTCCATGTCGCCGTTGCGAGCCCGGAGGATGAGAGACTTCCCCTTGTCCATCGCGTTCTTCTGGGAGTCGACCAGGGTTGCAATCTGGTCCCGGAATTCCTTCGCCTTGGCCTGCGCCTCGGCGATGCGCGGATCTTTCACGCCGTAAGGGCCGACTCCGAGAGGGCTCGCCCTCGTCGCATCTTCCGCAATGCGGTCCTGCGCCGCCGCCGCTCCTTGAAGCCTTCGCTTCTCCTTGTCGATGGCCCCCGAGTCGAATCCTTTGATCTGGTCCAACACCTTGTCGAAGTCGGCCCCGCTCGTCACCCCCGCGACGGCAGCGCCGGCCGCCGACTGTTCGGCCGTCTTCTGCTTTCGGACTGCTTCAACCTGCTGATTGAAGGCGTCGGCCGCTTTCTGCGCCGCCTCGCCGTACTTCTTCATCGCCTCGGTGGCCTGTTCGACGCCGCCGTCCTTCCAGAGCCCTGCCAACTCGTCCCAATGCCGCACCAGCTGCGCCACGCCAACGCCCGCGATGCCGACGACGCCAGCGAGCCCGGCCCCCTTGCCGAGCGACTTCAACAGGCCGGGGATGTTGTTTTGGATGTTCGCCAGCGCGCCCGCGAGGCCCTGATTGTTGATCCCGGCTACGAAGTCGTCCACGATGTAGCCGGCCTGCATGAGCGCTCCGCCCATGCTCTTGACGCCTTTCTGCGCCTCGCCTATCTGTTGGTTGGTGCGTGACAGCACGCCCGCCGTCGCTTCCATGCGTTGCTCGTAGGCTGTCTGGGACATCCTCCCCTGATCGTACGCCTCGACGAGTTGGCGCATGATCTTCAGTTGATTCTCTTGCGATTGGGTGAGCTTCTTGAGCTTTTCCTCGCCCTCAACCTGCATGATGAGCCGTTGGATTTCGTCCATATCGATACTCCGATGCGTTGACGCCTCAGTTGCAATCGGGGTCCGGGATGCGCCCCGCGATGACTTCCTCGACGGCCCGCGCCGGCCAACGTGAAAACCGGCGCGGGCTTCACCGCCGACGAGGCGGTGATTCCGGTCAGGCAGTCCGGGGATAGGGCGATGAATTGGCTTCCGAGTTGTACGCCGCTTCGTCCCGGCCTTCCCAGACGACCAAACCCCGGTCTAACGCTTCGCTGAACGTCTGGTTGGCATTCGGATCTCGGAACAACTGGCCGGTCCTCACCTGGTTTTGCGAGGCGAACAGTACGCCTCGCTGCGCGTATTCCGCGACGCGACGGCTCTCGACCGCCAACGCCTCCAGCCTTGCGGCCTTCTCCCGGCATTCGCGCTCGTGCGCCGTGGGCTCGTCGGTCCTCAGTGAACCTCGCCCCCTCAGTTGGTCCGCTTGTTTCAAGAGCGATTCCGCCTCGCGGTCGGCGTTCATCGCGCTGACGAGCGCGGCGCGGCCGATGTTTTGGATGCGCTCATTGAGAGATTCCATTTGCGTTACCTTATGTGTTGGTTGGTGGATCGGAGCAGGCCGGGTCAGTCGCTCTTGCGGTTGTGCTTGCGGAGCCGACGCCGCATCGAGGCGAGTTCGTCGGGTCCGTCGTGGTCGGGGTCGTGGTCGTCGAAGACGCCGCCGTAGTCGCCGGGCTCCAGGTCGTCGGCGTGCTTGGCGTCGTGGTCGTCGATCTCGTCGGCCAGGGCGCGAAGCTGAGTCTTCTCGGCCCCGGGATGGCTCGTCGGGGTCAGGTCCGCCAGCCGGCGGCGGTCTTCTTTCGTGGTATGGCTCATGGTGTCCTCCGATGTCAGTAGGCGTATGCGGCGACGCCCGCCAGGAGCACGCGCCCCCGGCACGTATCGCCTGAGTTCTCGGCCGCCCGGCGAATCTGGATGAGGCCCGTCGAGCCGGCCGCGATGCCGTCCAGGCTGGCGGTGGGGATGGAGACGGTCAGGATCTTCGCCAGCCCGGACGTGCCGGGCAGCGTGAGCGCGGCCACGACCTCCGGGCCGCCGTCAGT
>Ga0209916_1001905_pt1 | contig 13544 bp, 12 predicted proteins | sample ThiBio_1000_plan_FD_183956 | JGI IMG/M metagenome (GOLD analysis project Ga0209916, IMG submission 183956) | Wastewater bioreactor microbial communities from Cape Town, South Africa - Thiocy_solids_2 (SPAdes) | ecosystem: Engineered > Bioreactor > Thiocyanate-remediating > Anaerobic-Aerobic ... | reverse complement strand
GCGGGCCTGCTGCCGATGGCGGCGCGCATGGACCGCCGCTCGCGCGCCCGGGACGAGAAGGCCGCGACGCGAGCCGCGGCCGAGCGCGCCGGTTCGGGCTTCCCTTCCGGCGGCGCCGGGCTATGATGCCGGCATGGCGAACACACCGGCATCGACCCTGCTCGAACGGCTCCTGGACGCGATCGTCGACCAGCTCACGCCGGAGGCGGCGGAGGTCGTCACGAACCTCTACGCGCCCGACGAGGTCAAGGCGCGGCTCGACGCGTTCGCCGAGAAGGTCATGGGCGAGGGCCTCGACCCCGCCGAGCAAAACGAGTACGACGGCCTGATGCGGATCGTCACCGCCGTCTCGATGATCCAGGACCGCATCGACGCCCGCCTCGGCCTTCAGCCGCCGCCGGTGGTCGACTCCTCCACCCACATCGAAAGCGTCGACCTGGGCGCGCCCGTCGTCCCCATGCCGCGGCCGTCCCCGATCGACGCCCGCTTCGAGGGGCTTGAGGCGCTTCTGGACGACCTTGACGACGTCATGCGGCCCCAACGGCGCGATTGAGGCGTCGTCGCGGGTTTCAATCGAAATCGATCAGATCCCCGTCGTCTTCCGGGAGGTCGAGGTCGGGGAAATGCATGCTTCCCCAGCGATGACGGCAGTCCGGGCACGACCACTCGGGGTCGCCCTCGCCGACGCAACAGCCGCCAAAACTGATCGATCCGTATTTCTCCGACAACGGTTCGACGGCGGACTCGGGAATAAGGCCGTAGAGGATGGTCGCCACCCGCGATCCGCCGCACTTCGGGCAATTCGCCGGGCGAGGCTTGTCGTCCATCGGTCCCTCCGAATTTCTTTCCTCTCCGTGTCGTCCGTGACTCCGGGGTTCCAATTTCCCCGGCCGCCAGGTTTCGACGGAGCGCGCCCGATTCAGATCAGGTCCAGCCGCCGCCTCGGGCTGTGGGCGCGCTCGCAGTCCGAGCAGAGGCCGTCGATGAGGAAGCGGTGGCCGGTGACGCGGAAGCCGTGGGCGCGGCCGACGTCCTCGCAGAGCTTCAGCAACTCCTCGTTGCGGAACTCGATCACCCGGTTGCAGTTCGTGCAGTGCAGGTGGTCGTGGGCCGGATAGCCGTAGTCGTGCTCGTAGGCCGAGCGGTTCTTGAGGCGAAGCTCGCGCAAGAGCCCGGCCTCGACCAGGAGGCGAAGGGTGCGGTAGACCGTCGAGCGGCTGATGGCGTGGCCGGCGTCGTGGAGGTCGCGGACCAGCTCGTCGGCGTCGAAGTGCTTGTGGCTGCCGTAGATGTGTCGAAGCAGGGTGCGCCTGGGGTCGGTCAGCTTCTCGCCGCGGATCTCCAGGAACTCACGGAACTTGTCCTCGGGCGCTTCCTTGACCTCAAGGGGGGGCAAGTCGTCGGTCTGGGTATTCGCCACGGCCGCGTCCTTCCATCCAACCCGGGTGGGAGCCTCGGAGGCTCCTCGACGTCCGACGATCGGGAACGATTATCCATTCTAGCCGCGATCGACGGGGAAGACCAGCGCCGGAGCGCGCGGCGCGGGGCTGGGGGCCTCGACTCCGAAGGGCTTGACTCGATTCCAAGCCCTTCGGGAGCCGCGCCTCGCGCGCTTAGCGCGGATCGACCGGGGAGAGGGGGATGACCGGACCGGTGGGGGGGGCCGCCGCGGGGAGCGGAGGCAGGACGCGGCCGGCGCCGACGGTCGCGGTCGGGGCCGCGGCGCGGGAGGAGCTGAAGACCGGCCCGGCCGGCGCGTCCGCGGCCTCCGAGACCGGGGCCGAAAGCTCGCCCGGCGCCAGGCTCGGCGCGGGCCCCGGGGCGGGCGCCCCCGCGTCGACCGCGGCGACGGCCGCGGCGGGCTGGCCGCTGAGGCGGAGTTGCAGGGCCTCGACGACGGCGTGGAGCCGGCCGACCGACGGGTCGCAACCCTGGGGGTTGCCCGAGTACGAAAACGACTGCGCCGTCAGGCGGCCGAGCCGACGCTCGAAGACGACGACGTGGACCTCGTCGAGGTAGTCCCCCGAGGGCGCCCCGCAGTGGCCGCGGTTGCGGCCCAGGTCCCCCGCGGCGATCAGGTCGGCCAGCGGCTTGACGTCGGTCGGGGAGAGGCGGTGGACCCCCTCGGAGTCGATGACGGTGCCGTCGGCGTAGACCTGCATGAACATCCCGAACCGGCCGCCGTCGTTGGAGCGTCCCAGCGCGACCCGGCTTAGAAGCGGCTCGGCCTCGGTGGCGGCCGCGCTGGTTCGGGCGCGAGGCGCGATCGGCGTCGAGACCGCGGCGGCGTCGGGGACCTCGGGGGTGCTGGGTCCGCCGCCGGGGGGGAGCGCCGCGACTGGCGGAACGAACTCGTCGCCCGCGGCCTGGCGCGGCGGCGGCTGGCTTTGGCCGTGGTCATGCGCGTGGTCGTGGCCGGCCGCCGGGCCCGACCGATCGCCGAACGGCGAGGCGGGCTTGTCGGCCCGGGCCCTCGTCGCGTTCGACCCGCCGCCCCCCATCCGGAAAAGGCGGCCGAGAAAACCCGGCTCGTCGGCGCCGGCGGCGGCCGGGGCCAGGGCCAGGGCCGTCGCCAGCCCCGCGGCCGTGAGACTTGGGCAAAGACGTCGCGAGCGCATCGCCGACCTCCTGTCGGTTACGCCGGGGCGGCCCGATCCCCGGGCCGATCCGCCGATTCGATCCTGTTCCTAGAACGACACCACGCGGTAGACCTCCTCCACCGTGGTGACCCCCTCCAGGATCTTATCGACCGCCGACCGCTTCAAGGTTCGCATTCCCAGGTCGATCGCCACCCGTCGCAGGACGTCCCGGGGGATCTGCTGGAAGATCAGGTCGCGCAACTCCTCGCCGACCAACATGATCTCGAACACCCCGGTGCGGCCGATGTAGCCGGTCTGGAAACAGGCCGGACAGCCCGTCCCGCGGTGAAGCTGGATCCCCTCGTGCTCCTCCGGGTCCAACTCCAGGGAAAGCAGGAGCTTTTCGTCCGGGGCGTAGGCGACCCGGCATTGCGGGCAGATCTTGCGGACCAGCCGTTGCGAGACGATCGCCAGCAGGCTGCTGGAGAGTTGATAGCCGGGGATGCCGAAGTTGTACAGGTTGCTGATGGTGCTCGGCGCGTCGGAGCCGTGCAGGGTGCTGAAGACCAACACGCCGGTCAAGGCCGCGCGGATGCCGATGCGGGCGGTCTCCTCGTCGCGGATCTCGCCGATCATGACGATGTCGGGGTCCTGGCGCAAAAGCGCCCGCAGGCCCTCGCCGAAGGTCATCTCGCCGACGCCGGAGCCGGCCTGGGTCTGGTTGACGCCGGGCATCCGATGCTCGATCGGGTCCTCGATGGTCATCACGTTGCGCAGGGGCGAGTTGATCCGCTCCAAACAGTTGTACAAGGTGGACGTCTTGCCCGCCCCGACCGGGCCGGCGACCAGCACCGCGCCGTAGGGCTGGGTGATGAGCCGGTCCATCGTCTCGGCCTGGGTCCTGGACATCCCCAGGTGGGTGAAGCCGACGACGTCGGTGAGGACCTCGTGGATCCGGATGACGATCTTCTCGCCGTGGATGGTCGGGAAGGTGGCGACGCGAAGGTCGCGCGGGCGGCCGTTGTGGACGATCGTGATCCGGCCGTCCTGGGCGTGCCGGCGCTCGACGATGTTGAGGTTGGCCATCACCTTGACGCGGCTGACGATCGCGGCGGCCGTCGCCGAGTCGACGAACAGCACGTCCTGAAGCTGGCCGTCGATCCGGTAGCGGATCCGAAGGCCGTTGTCCAGCGAGTCGAAGTGGATGTCGGTGCCGCGGCAGTCGACGGCGCGCTCCAGGATCTGGCCGACCAGGACCGGCACCGCGACAAGCTGCGCCTGCTCCTGCAACTCCTTGCGGACGTCGCGCTGGATCTGGTTGCGATCGGGAAGCACGGCGATCGCCGCGGCGTCGACCGCGGCCGGGGCCTGGCCCTTCTCCCCGTCATTCCCGGCCGTCGGGTCGGCGTCGGCGTCGACGTCGTGGGACTCGGCCAGGGCGCGAAGGCGCTCGAAGGCGAGTTGGTTGAGCCGCTCCGGGGAGATGAGGTTCATCTCCAGGATCGACTGCCGGAACTCGCGACGGCGTTCCTCGGCGAAGCGGCGGGCCTCCCCGACCTGGTCCTCGGTGAGGACGCCGCTTTTGACCAGGACGGCGGCGAGGGCCGCGTCCTCGGCCGAAAGGCCGGCCGGGACCGTCGGGGTGGTGCTGGGTTCCATCGCGAAGGGCCTTTCGATACGCCTGGGGCGGGAGGGCGCGACGCCTGGCGGGGTGGTCGGGGGCGGTCGCGATCGTCGCTCGAACGCCCCGGCCCGCATTGTTCACCATATTTCGGACGCGCACAAGACAAGACGACGGGACGCGAGGCCCCCGCCCGCGGCGGCCCGCCTTGCCCTCGCGGGCGATTTGGGGTATTCGACGGCGGTCAAGCCTTATCGACCGTTCGGAGCCCCGCCCATGATCTGGCCCTCCCCCGCGACCCGGGCCGACGCCTTCTCCCTACTGGCCTGCGCCGGCTTGCTGGCCGTCGCGGCGTTCGCGCCCGAGAACGCCTGGATCCGCGCCGCGCGGGGCAAGACCCATATCGGCGGCGAGCTTCGCGGCATGCAGACCCGCGGCTATTACGAGGCCATCATCGACGCCGGCCGCGACGCCGCCGACGCCGACGCCCCCCCGTCCGACTGGGTCCCCTTCGGCGCCTCCGGGATCGTCGAGCCCTCCCCCTCCTACCTCCGCTGGAAGATGCGGCCCGACCTGGACATGGTCTGGAACGGCGCTCCGTTCCACACCGACTCCCGCGGCTTCCGAACCCCCGAGGTCGCGATCCCCAAGCCGCCGGGCGTCTATCGGATCGTCTTTTTCGGCTCGTCCAACACCATGGGCCACGGCGTCGGCGACGACGAGGCGTACCCCCGGCTGATGGAGGCGTGGCTGAACCAGGCGGCCCCTCCCGGCGTCCGCGTCGAGGTGGTCAACCTGTCGGTCTCCGGCGACTCCCCCTCGCGACGGCTGCTCCGCATGACCGAGGAGGCCGCCCAATACCAGCCCGACTGGCTGCTCTGCGACGCCTCGGTCCTGGACGTCGCGCTTGAGGAGATGCACCTGGAGGCCGTCGTCCGCTCCGACCCCCGACCGGAGATCCCGCCGGTCCTGGATTACGTCCGACGCGCCCTGGACCGTTGCGGCGCCTCGCCGACCGACCCGCCGGGCGTCCTCCGCGGCAAGCTCCAGGGCGAGGCCGAGACGATCCTTGAGGAGTCGATCGCCGGCTGGGGCCGAACGGCGCGGGAGCTGGGAACGCCGTTGACCGTCGTGATCATCCCCCGGGCCGACGCCAGGATCGACAGCCCCGCCATCGCCGGAATCATCCGCGAGACGATCCGCCGCGAGGGCCTGGACTCCCTGGACCTCGCCGACGCCTTCGACGCCTTGACGCCCGAGCAATTCCGCGTCTCCCCCTGGGACAAGCACCCCAGCGTCCGCGGCCACCGCGCCATCTTCAACGCCTTCCGCGCCGCGGCTCGAGCCCGCGGCGCCTTGCCGGGGCTGGCGCTGGCGGAATAAACGGGGAGCGGTTCGAACGATCCGCGGCGAAACACGTCCCCTGTCCCGGTGGGCTGACGACCCGACACTTATCGGATCCCGCATGCGACTCTCACGCAAGCCAGCGCTTAACGGCCTTCTCCCCTTGAGGGAGAAGGTGGCCGAAGGCCGGACGGGGGGTGGGCGGGACCGGAAGCCCTCGGAATCGAAGTCGCTTTCCTCCCATGGCTTACGCCGAAACTCGACGCCGGTCGACCCCTCATCCGGCCCTTCGGGCCACCTTCTCCCTCAAGGGGAGAAGGCGATGATCGCCGCGGCCTCCGAAAAAGTGTCGGGTCGTCAGCCCGCCGGGAGAGGGGACATATTTATCACCGTCGATCCGTCCGCCTCCCTTGATTGGCATTGCCCCCCCCTGGAACTTCGTCTAAAGTCCGCGGCGATCCGGGACGACCGCGACGCGCCATCGCGCCGACGGCCTCGAGTCCGGAGACGCTGTTCACGGAAGAGCAGTGACGCCTCATGAAAGCCACGCTCGGGACGGCCGTCCTGGCCCTGCTCCTGGCTTCGTCGCAGGGATGCGGCATGGCCCATCCGCGGAACTTCCGCCGGATCGTCCATCCCTCGCCGATGGTCCGCGCCCGGGCGCTGAGCCTGGGGGACAAGAAGCCGAGCGCCCAGGTCGTCCCCGCGCTGGTCGCGAGGCTGGAGGACGACGACCCGGTGGTCCGGCTGGCGGCGCACGAGGAATTGAAGAAGCGGACGGGAAGGGACTTCGGCTACGTTCCGTGGGCCGAGGAAGACCAGCGCGCCGAGGCCGTCGGCCGCTGGCGGGACTGGCTCTCCGGCAAGGCGCCGGAGGCCGCCCCATCGCCGCAAGCGGTGACGGCGACGCCCCAGATCCAACCCACCTCCCAGATTCGACGGACCATTCCGTATTGAGGGCGCCATGGCGATGATCGCGGAGCGGCGCGGCGGGCCGCCCGGCTGGCTCGACCCGATCGGGCGCGTCGGCCGGCTGACGACCGCCGGCCTGGGCTACCTCGGCGCCGCGGCGCTCTTGACGCTCCACGCGGCGGCGGCGGTCGCGCGCGGTCGGGACGACGAGGACCAGCCGTCGTTGTACGCGGCGACCACTCATGAGTTGTCGTGGATGCTCTGGGCCGGCCTGCCGCTGGTGGGGCTGGTCCACGTCGCGATGGGCTCGTTCCTGTCGATGCAGGCGTACTTCGGCAGCACGTTCGTCGACGGCACCGGCGCGGTGGTGGGGGTGGGGCTGTTGCGGAACCTGGCCACCATGCTGACCGGCCTGACGATGGCCGGGCTGCTCCCCGGCCGGATCGTCCCGGAGTTCCGCCGCAAGCGTCCCGCGTCGCCCGGTCGCGCGGTCGCGGCGCGGATCGCCGCGGCGACGATCGCCGGCCCGCTTCTGGCGCTTTGGGGCTGCGCGGTCGGCACCCTGGTCGGCTGGAAGTCGTCGCAGGCGCTGATGGGCCTGTCGACGGACATGTACTTCCTGATGCTCTTGCGGATGCTCTGGTTCCGCGACGTCGTCGGGCTGGTGGTCAAGGGGGCGCTGTTCTGCGGCGCCGCCGCCGCGATGGCCTGCGCCGAGGGGTTGCATCACCACCGCGGCGAGCCGGCGGAGTCGGCCGACGTCGATCCGGTTCCCGCGGCGGTCGTCGGCGTCTTGCGGGCGACGTGCCTGGCGATGGCGGCGATCCTCGTCATGAACATGGCATGGTTCATCTTCGTTTATCACGCGGTCCCGGTCTACGGGCCCTCGCTTCTGCAACCGCCGACCCCGTGACGACGCGGCGGCCCTTGACGAGAGGGCCGCGGCGTCGGGAGAGACCCCGATGCGCGTGCGATCGACGATGAGGGAAGTCCTGATCGGCATTCTCGTGCTGGCGAGCATGGCCGGGATCGTCGCCCTGGTGAGCGTCGCCAGCGACGGCCCGGGGTTCCTCGCCCGCCACGCGACCTTCGACGTCGTCTTCCGCGACGGCCAGGGGATCCGCGTCGGTTCGCCGGTGCGGGTCGCCGGGCTCGACGCCGGCAACGTCGTCGACCTGGGGCTGGTCGACGTCGAGGGGACCTTGCGCGCCCGGGTGCGGCTGTCGCTGCCGGCCAGCCTGCTGAAAAAGCTGCGGCAGGACGTGAAGGTGACGATCACGCCGGGGCTCACCGGCATGAGCAACGTCAACATCGTCGCCTCGGGCTCCTCCGACGTGACGCTGGTGGCCGGTCAGACGGTCACCGGGGTGGAGTCGTCGTTCTTCGACCCGATCATCGAGCAGGTGGGGTTGGGCCCCCAGGAGCGCAACCACCTGAGCCACACCATCGGCGAGGTCCGCGAGGTGGTCGACGCCGTCGGCCCCCGGCTGCGGCAGATCCTCGCCTCGTTCGAGGAGGCCTCCGGCAACGTCAAGGAGATGAGCGACGCCCTCCGCCCGGCGGTGGAGAACACCGTCGCCAACGTCGAGGACCTGACCCGGCGCGTCGGAGCCACCTCGCCGCGGATCGAGGCGTCGATCACCCGGCTCGACGTCATCACCCGGCTGGTCGAGTTGATCCTCAGCGACAACCGCGACAACATCCGCCTGGCCGTCGCCTCCGGCAAGGACGCCGTCGACGTCGTCAAGGACGTCCTCGCCGTCCAACGGCCCAAGATCGACCGCACCGTCGAGCAGGTCGACATGCTGGCCGCGCGGGCCAACCGCGTCGCCTACAACGCCGACGTCCTGACCGCCCAGGGGGTGCAGATCCTCGCCAACGGCAAGGCCGACGTCGAGCGCTCCATCTCCAACGTCCGCGACGCCACCGACTGGGCCGACAAACTCGTCCAGAAGCTCTTCACCAACCCGTTCGTTTTAAGCCCCTTTTACAAACCCTCCAGCGAGGACCTGCGGGTCCAGCAGGTCTACGACACGGCCCAGATTTTCACCAAGGGCGCGCAGGAGCTTTCCGACGCCGCCAAGACGCTCGACGTCCTCGCCGCCCGCCCCGTCTCCGCCGAGCAGCAACAGGAGGTCCAGAAGCTCCAGGCCAAGGTGCTGACCCTCACCCAGGGCCTCGGCCAGACCTCCCAACTCCTGGCCGAGGGCCTCAAGGCCCCCGTCCACCAGGGCCGGATCCGGCGTTGAACGGCCCATGAAATAAAAATGTTGCGAACCGAATATTTTCGAGCTAGGATCGAATCACGCTCTGGAATCGAGAGGAGCGATTTCAAGACACTCGACGGAACGCCGGCAAGGCGGCCGGGACGGGCCCGTCAACGTCCCCTCCACGAGGATCGACCCCATGAAACCCGACGCCCGATCACGCGCTCGCATCCTGACCGCGACCCTGGCCTGCGCGCTTGGCGGCGCCGGCTTCGCCCAGGCCCAGTACGCCCCGGCCGCGCCGGCCCCGGCGCAAGCCGCGCCGGCCCCCGCGCTTCCTCCCGCGGCCTTTTACTCGCAACGCCTGCAGGCCAGCTTCGACATGGTCCCTTACGGCGGCGGCATGGCCGCGCGGCTGAGGGCGTGGCCCTCCGCCACGTCCCCCCTGCGGCAGTCGCAAATCCAACTGGAGCCGGGAGACACCATCACCGCCCTGGACGACTACCCCTTCAGCGGCCCCGCGATGTTCGAGTCCCACCACTCGCAAACCAAGGTCACGTTCATCAACGTCCGAACGAACCAGTTGGAAGCGCGCTGGGTCTATCTGCCCCCGCCGGGACCGGGACCGGGACCGGGGCCGGGGCCGGGACCGGGACCGTTCGTGCTCGGGGTCGTCGGTGGTCCGGTCCAGGTCAACGTCGGCGGGTTCTATCAGATCGGGCTTCGGATCACCCAGGTCACGCCGGGAAGCGCCGCGGCCGTCGCGGGCCTTCAGCCGGGGATGACGATCCTGACCGCCGGCGGCTATGCGACGTCGGACATCGGCGCGCTCCGCGCGGCGATCGCCCAGTCGGGAGGGACGCTGACGATGACGGTTCGGGACGCCTCCCAGCAGTACACTTACACGTACACCGCCTACATGGGCGGAGGCGGGGCCGCCTATTCCGCCGCCCCCGTCGCGCCGCAACCGTGACGGCTGGGTCGTCGCGACGGGCGCTGGTCGTCGAATTACGTTTTTTCCGGATTTGACTCAACCGACGGCCCCCGCGGGTCGATACCAAGAGCATCGACGTTCGGCCCTGGACGTCTAACGCGGTGGGCGAAGACCAGAGCCGAGGACCCCGGCCGAACGTCGGCCGGCTCGCTCTTCGGAGACGCGAATCTCAGCCGTCCCAATCGAACGGCGCCCGAATCCACTTGAAGGTCGGGCCTTCGGCCACGGCACCTAGTTAGGAGGCGAACGATGGAAATCTTCGGCGCGGGGGGAGCTTCAGGCCCTCAACCGATCTATCCCCGGCTGGCCCCGTTCAGCGTCGACGCCGGCCAAACCGTCCACGCCGGCGCTCCCCGGGACCAGGTCGAGATCTCGCCGTTGGGCCAGATGCTCGACGGCATCAGCCGCCTGCCCGACATCCGCCACGAGCGGGTCGAGGAGATCCGCCGCCAGATCGCCGAGGGGACCTACGACACCCCCGAACGGCTCGAACTGGCCCTCGACCGGATGCTCGACGAATTCCTCGGCTGACCCCTTTCGGGCCCGCCGGCCGACATAAACGCGCAACGACCGGGCCGGCCCCGGATCCGCCCCCCAGGGCGATCCGGGCCGGCCCGTTGGCGTTGGGCGGGGAAAAGCGGCTTTCCTCGAGCAAGCCCGCCGGCCGCAATCCGTCCCCTCTCCCACCGGGCTGACGACCCGACACTTATCGGATCCCGCATGCGACTTTCACGCAAGCCGGCGCCTAACGGCCTTCTCCCCTTGAGGGAGAAGGTGGCCGAAGGCCGGACGGGGGGTGGGCGGGACCGGAAGCCATCGGACTCGAAGTCGCTTTCCTCCCATGGCTTACGCCGAAACGCGACGCCGGTCGACCCCTCATCCGGCCCTTCGGGCCACCTTCTCCCTCAAGGGGAGAAGGCGATCATCGCCCCGGCCTCCGAAAAAGTGTCGGGTCGTCAGCCCACCGGGAGAGGGTGGCCCGGAGGGCCGGGTGAGGGTTGTCGCGCTTCGGGATCCGCTCGGGGTTCGCGCCGTGCCGACCCGGCGCTCGCTCCGAAGCGCCGCGACCCTCACCCGCCGCTTCGCGGCACCCTCTCCCGGTGGGAGAGGGGATGTCGCGCATCACCTCGGCAGAATTCCAAATCGGAAATAGAGGACGAGCCCGCGTCGGGCCGGGCTCGCCCTGCCGCGTCAGGGCCGGGCCTGCTCCACGGCGATCAGGCCGACGTCGATGTACTGGCCGCCGGCGTCCTGGTGGCAGGAGACGGCGAGCACGTTGCGGCCGGGCTTGAGGGCCTCAAGCGCCTCGGGAGGCAGGGGGACGAACTCGTAGGCCGAGGTCCACTTGGGGAGCTTGGCGACGGACTGGCCGTTGATGAAGATCTCGGCGTCGTCGTCGTGGTGGATCGACATCCAGAGCTTGCCCGTCGGGACCTCGGCGATCTCGAACTCCCGGCGCAGGTGGATGTCGGACGTCGTCCACTCGGTGTTGAGGACCGCGCCCGGGGTCTTCTCGCGGCCGAAGCCGCTCTTGCCGGTCTTCCAGGCGGAGTCGTCGAAGTCGGGCCGTTCCCAGCCCTCGGCGACGCCCTCGGTGGTGTATTTCCACTCTTGCGGCTCGGCCTGGGCCGTGGGCGAGAGGACCGTCGACTTGAGCGACTCGTGGTCGTACAGTCCGGCGTGGGCCTTGGCGACCTCCTCGGCCGGGAACTTCAAGACCTCGCGGTCGTAGGTCATGAAGCCGTTGACCTCGACCTCCACGTCGGTCGTCTGGGTGTAGACGCCGGCGGAAAGACCCAGACCGGCCAGCGCCTTGAGACGCTCGATCAACCCCAGGTAGCGGGCCGAGAGTTCCTCGGCGTTCTTGAAGCTGACGTAGCCCCAGTTGTCCTTCGTCGAGAAGGTGTGACCCTCCAGAGGCAGGCCGAGGCCGCCGAACTCGCCCAGGACGACCGCCCGGTCCTCCTCGAGCGCGGGCATGCCGGGGCCGGGGTAGTTGTGCATGTCGTGGACGTCGCCGACGCCCATGTCGGTCCAGCCGCTGGCGTTGTTCACCAAGCGCGACGGGTCGTAATCCTTCGTCCAGGCGGTCACCCGCTCGGTGTCGTGCTGGCCCCAGCCCTCGTTGAACGGCACCCACATCACGATCGACGGATGGTTGCGCAAGGCGTCGATGATCGCCTTCCATTCGGCGTCGAACTGGACCTTCGACTCGTCGGTCTTGTTGTCGGCCGAGGGCATGTCCTGCCAGACGAGGATCCCCATCTCGTCGCAGTAGCGATACCAACGCGCCGGCTCCACCTTCACATGCTTGCGGATCATGTTGAAGTTGAGCTTCTTCGTCACGTCGAGATCGTACTTGAGCGCCGCGTCGGTGGGGGCGGTGTAAAGCCCGTCGGGCCACCAGCCCTGATCGAGCGGGCCGTACTGAAAGAGCGGCTTGTCGTTGAGCAAAAGCCGCTGCACGCCCGCCTCGTCCTTGCCGATGGCGATCTTGCGCATGCCGAAGTACGAGCCGACCGCGTCGTCGCCGACCGTGACCTTCAGGTCGTACAAAAACGGCGAGTCCGGGCCCCAGAGCTTGGGCTCGGGGATCGCGACGGAGAAGGACAAGCCGGCCGGAATGGACTCCTCGGCGATCACGGCGTCGCCGTCGAAGACGGTCACGCGCACCGTCTCCAACTCGCCGCCGCCGACGACCGTCGGGGTGATGGCGACGGTCTTCTCGTCCACGTTCGGGACGATCTTGAGCGACTCGATCCGCTTGGCCGGGACGGGCTCCAGCCAGACCGTTTGCCAGATCCCGGTGACGGCGGTGTACCAGATCCCGTTGGGCTTGAGGACCTGCTTGCCGCGCGGTTGACTCGCCGAGTCGGTCGGATCCTGGACCGCGACGACGACCTCCTGGGCCGGCTTGTCAAGGTCGAGCGCGTCGGTGACGTCGAACGAGAACGGGTCGAAGCCCCCCTTGTGCTCGCCGACGACCTTGCCGTTGACGTAGACGGTCGCGGCCCAATCGACGGCGCCGAAGTGGAGCAGGAACCGCGTCCCCTCCGCCGGCTTCTCCAGTTCGAAGGTCCGGCGATACCAAAGGGTCTCCTCCGGCGTCACGGCCTTCTTGACGCCGCTCAGGGCCGACTCGATCGGGAACGGCACGAGGATCCGGCCGTCGAACGCCTCGGGCCGCTCATCGGCCGCGGGACGGACGGCGTAGTCCCAAAGGCCGTTGAGGTTCAGCCACTGCTCGCGGACCAACTGCGGCCGCGGATATTCCGAGTGGACCGTCGCCGGATCGACGTCCGCCGCCCAGCGGGTCATCAGCGAGCCGGTCGCGGGGGCCCATTCCGGCGCGTCGTCGGCGAGGATCGCCGCCGGCAGCGCCGCGGTCAAAAGCGCGCCCAGGAGGATGCGTCTCAAGGTGCGTCCTTTCAGGTTCGACTTTGCGGTGGGGCCCGCGCCGACGGGCGCGCGACCCCGTGGAAATCAAGCCATTCATTATCGCGTCCCGGCCCCTGGGATTCCATCGCAACGGCCGCGGCCCGCGGCGAGGGGCTGGGCGGGATTTCCGAGATTCTCGCGGTTTCCTGAAATCCCGCGCGACGAACCGCGGATCATGGCTGGGACGGGACTCTCTTTGGCAACTCGCGTGGATCAGGACCAGAAACGAAGGAGGCCCGATCGGCCCGGAGGACGGGGCGACGCGCGCCATCCCCTCTCCCGGCGGGCTGACGACCCGACACTTTTTCAGAAGTCGTCACGACGAGGAGTGAGCTGCGGCGTTGATCGCCTTCTCCCCTTGAGGGAGAAGGTGGCCGAAGGCCGGATGAGGGGTGGGCGGGACCGGAGGCCATCGGATTTGAAGTCGTTATCAAGCCATGGCTTACACC
>Ga0209916_1001900_pt1 | contig 13624 bp, 16 predicted proteins | sample ThiBio_1000_plan_FD_183956 | JGI IMG/M metagenome (GOLD analysis project Ga0209916, IMG submission 183956) | Wastewater bioreactor microbial communities from Cape Town, South Africa - Thiocy_solids_2 (SPAdes) | ecosystem: Engineered > Bioreactor > Thiocyanate-remediating > Anaerobic-Aerobic ... | reverse complement strand
CGGTGATGCCCCAAACCCGCCTCGCTCACTGCGCATGCAGAGATGCCGTCTGGCTGTAGGCCATCTCATTGCGCCAGATGGCGGCTACCCTGAACCAGTAGCGGGTGCCGGGTTGCAGGCCCGTAAAAAGATGCGAACACTTCGATGACCGCGTGGATGCCCACTCAGGCCCGGTTTCGGGCGACCCGGTGGTGATTTCGAACTTGTACAGCCGGATTTCTTTAATGCGCTTCACCCGGCAAACTATCTGGCCGCTGCACAGGCCATTCCTGACAGAAATATTTTCTGGATGCGTGATATTTATTGTTTCCGGGGCCTTGACCAATGAATAACCGCTGCTGGCCAGCAAAGGAGTGTCGCCATAAGCCACCGAAAGGATGTGGTACCCCAGCCTCGTAAAAAGATCGAGGAGGGCGCTGCGGCTTTGGTTTTTCACAGCTACCAGTATCAGGTCGCGACCAGAAGCAGCCGCTAAATCGGTTTCAAATCTGTCAAGCGCCGATTTCACATCTGCCAGCGCGGGATATGGATTTGGATAACCCGCATTGCCGGCCATGGATGCAAGGATATATCCACCCTTGCTCAACAGTTCGGAATCGGGCAGCTTGTTGAGGCTTGTTTGAATCTTTACCAACATGGCAATAGTTTTTAAAGGTTCACTGTCTGATTGTAATATTTATTATATATAACTGATTTGTCATGTATTTTATTATGCCAGGTGTGGTTGAAGGGATAGAAAGGAGGGAGCGGGGGCAGGTGGATTGCCTTTTATACTTAGAACAGAGATTTTCAGGTTTGCAAACGGGAAAAGTTGTACAACATTCAGCAAATGTTACATAGCATACGGGAAAAGTTGACCAACATTCGGGAATTGTCAGATGACAAATGGGAAAAGTTGTGCAACATTTGGGAATTGTCAGATGACAAATGGGAAAAGTTGTACAACATTCGGGAATTGTCAGATGACAAATGGGAAAAGTTGTACAACATTCGGGAATTGTCAAATGACAAATGGGAAAAGTTGTACAACATACGGGAAATGTCAGATGACAAATGGGAAAAGTTGTACAACATACGAGAAATGTCAGATGACAAATGAGAAAAGTTGTACAACATTCGGGAATTGTCAGATGACAAATGGGAAAAGTTGTACAACATACGGGAAATGTCAGATGACAAATGGGAAAAGTTGTACAACATACGGGAAATGTCTGATGACAAATGAGAAAAGTTGTACAACATTCGGGAATTGTCAGATGACAAATGGGAAATGTTGACCTGCAAACGTGATTTGTAATCCTGCATACGGGATTTTACAATGGCCGGTTAGGGGCCTATCCGTTAATCCGGGTCCCGGAGAGGCGCCATTTCCAAAACGCTTCAAGGTTTCCCATCCCGCAAAGCCCCTGCGAAACGCTTGAAGGTTTTTGAAAGCCATCCGGGGGCCTTGTAAAACCTTCAGGCGTTTGGAGCGATGGCATTGAAGCATAGCAAAACCCTGAAGCGTTTTCAAGCAAACGTGGCGGGCCGCGTCCGCCGGGGCGGAACAGGAACCCAGCCACTAAGAGAACCCGAAACCCGCAACCGGAAATCCGCCTTCGGCGAGACAGGCTGAAACACGAAATCCGCCTTCGGCGAGACAGGCTGAAACACGAAACCAGAGGTTTTTTTCTTCCTTCGTGTTCCTTTGCGCCTTTCTGCCTTCGTAGCGGAATTTCAAAACACTTCAAGGTTTCCCATCCCGCAAAGCCCTCGCGAAACGCTTGAAGGTTTTCCCAACCCGCAAAACCCCTGCGAAACGCTTGAAGGTTTTTGAAAGCCATCGGGGGGCATTGTAAAACCTTCAGGCGTTTGGAGCGATGGCACTGAAGCATAGCAAAACCCTGAAGTGTTTTCAAGCAAACGTGGCGGGCCGCGTCCGCTGGGGCGGAACAGGGATCCAGCCACTAAATTAAAAACGAAATCCGCCTTCGGCGAGACAGGCTGAAACACGAAACCAGAGGTTTTTTTCTTCCTTCGTGCCTTTCTGCCTTCGTGGCGAAAGCTTCAAAACACTTCAAGGTTTCCCATCCCGCAAAGCCCCGCAAAACGCTTGAAGGTTTTTGAAAGCCATCCGGGGGCCTTGTAAAACCTTCAGGCGTTTGGAGCGATGGCACTGAAGCATAGCAAAACCCTGAAGCGTTTTCAAGCAAACGTGGCGGGCCGCGTCCGCCGGGGCGGAACAGGGATCCAGCCACTAAATTAAAAACGAAATCCGCCTTCGGCGAGACAGGCTGAAACCCGAAATCCGCCTTCGGCGAGACAGGCTGAAACACGAAACCAGAGGTTTTTTTCTTCCTTCGTGTTCCTTTGCGCCTTTCTGCCTTCGTGGCGGAATTTCAAAACACTTCAAGGTTTCCCATCCCGCAAAACCCCTGCGAAACGCTTGAAGGTTTTCCCATCCCGCAAAACCCCTGCGAAACGCTTGAAGGTTTTCCCATCCCGCAAAACCCCTGCGAAACGCTTGAAGGTTTTTGAAAGCCATCGGGGGGCATTGTAAAACCTTCAGGCGTTTGGAGCGATGGCATTGAAGCATAGCAAAACCCTGAAGCGTTTTCAAGCAGTAAATAAACCCGGAACCTGAAATCCGCCTTCGGCGAGACAGGCCCTAAACCCCTAACCCCCTAAACTCTAAACTCCTCTTGTCCACCGCTTCGCGCGTCATAAAAAATACCGGATTCCTCTATGCCCGCATGGGCATCACCATGTTTGTGTCGCTTTACACAACGCGATTGGTGCTGAATGCGCTGGGGGCTACCGACTTTGGCATTTTCAATGTGGTGGGGGGAGCCATTGCCATGCTGGGATTTCTGAATGCCTCTATGGCGGCTGCCACGCAACGGTTTATGAGCTATGCCGAGGGGGAGGGTAAGCCGGAGAAAAAGAAAAGCATTTTCAACATCAGTATGGTGCTGCATGTGGTGGTAGCAGTGCTTGCCGGGATAGCGTTGCTGATAGCAGGATATTTCTTTTTCAATGGCGTATTGAACATTCCGGCAGAGAGGGTGCTGGCTGCCAAAGTGGTTTATGGCAGCCTGATCGTAAGCACCATGTTCACCGTGATGACGGTGCCCTATGATGCCGTGCTGAATGCCCACGAAAACATGAAGTATTATGCAATCGTGGGTGTAATAGAATCGCTGCTGAAGTTGGGGATTGCCTTTGTGGTGGTTTACACCCTCAGCGATAAACTGATTCTTTATGGTGTATTGATGGCTGCCGAAGCTCTGCTGGTGATGGTGATTATGCGGATTTATTGCCATAAGAAATATGAGGAATGTGTGTTTGCACCGCGGAAGTATTGGCATAAGGGATTGATGAAGGAGATGGTTTCTTTTAGCGGATGGAGTTTTTTAGGTACAGGGTCAAGCATGATTTCACAATATGGAATGGGTATTGTATTAAACTCTTTTTTTGGAGCTATTTTAAATGCAGCAGAAGGGATTGCTTATCAGATCTCGGGGCAATTAATGGTCTTTTCAAACAATATGTTGAAAGCCGTAAATCCGGTAATCACTAAGAGTGAAGGTGAAGGAAATAGAGCATTCATGATATTGACATCATTGAGAACTACAAAAATGTCCTTCTACCTTTTGTCAATTTTTGCAATCCCATTTATAATAGAGAGCAATTATTTATTAGGTATATGGTTAAAAAAGGTTCCGGATTGGGCCGTGGTATTTGTACAATTACAATTAATCAGGGCGATTCTTGAGCAATTGACCGTTCCCCTGAGTACTTCGATAGCTGCCCAGGGTGAAATCAGAATGTATATAATTTCGGTGAGTGTCATTAATATTTTACCTATAATACTGACATATATTCTATTTTTAAATGGTTTTCCTCCCTACTATATGTTTCTGACCTTTATTTTTGGATGGGGAATTGTAAAAGGATTTGTAACGATTTATTATATGAAAAAGAACTGTGGTTTATCTTTAAAAGAATATTATTCCATGGTCTTGATACCCTGTGTTGTGACTTCCTTGGGAATGTTTTCCATAGCTTTCGGGTCAACCTATTATTTGCCCCAATCCTTTACAAGATTAGTTTTGGTAGGTGTAGTTTCTTCAGCTACGTTTATAATATTTCAGCGTTACTTTTTTATAACTCCATCGGAAAAACAATTATTAAATAGAATCTATAACCTGACCAAGACTAAAATCTTATCTATAAGGGTGAAATAATAAAGAAAAAAGATTGAAAAGTTGAAATATAACCTCTCTTATGAATAAAGGATCAGAATTCATATTAAAAGCCCTCAGAAAAACTTATGCTAAGGTTATGCGGGTACCTCCCTTGCCCAAGCCTGTATGCGAACATGACCCCGATGTGGCATCTCAAATCATTTATGATAAGTTGGCGGGGAATGAGCCGTGTATGATTGCAAGATTTGGGAGCACTGAATTATCAGCAATGATAAACTATTTGGGAGTAAAGAAAAATGATAGAAATATACTCAGATATATATCCGGCAAAAGCACGGATTGGTGGTGGAGTGAAAATATAATAAATCAAATGCGCGATTGGAGCGGTTTCTTTCCGTCCACGATTAGGAAGATAGAAGAGTTTGGTAAATTGATGATGGAGGATATAAAAGAAATAGATATTCTTGCGAGTTGGAGGCCGGAAGAAGCTCTTTTCTTTGATGAGATCGGGAAATCTGACAAAGTACTATTTGAATTATTGAATCCTTATTTTAGTAAAACGCCGTGGACTGTGGCTTTAAAAGGTAAAAGAATTTTAGTAGTTCATCCGTTTGCTTATCAAATAGAAAAGCAATACGAAAAAAGGTTATTATTATTCGATAATCATCAAATTCTCCCCGAATTTAATCTATCTACAATAAAAGCCGTTCAAAGCCTAGGCGGAGAAAATGTTGCATTTAAAGATTGGTTTGACGCACTGAATTGGATGAAGCAACAGATTGACAACGTTGATTATGATATATGCCTCATAGGCTGTGGCGCTTATGGCCTGCCGCTTGCTGCTCATGTAAAAAGGACCGGGAAGAAAGCAGTACATATTGGTGGTGCTCTGCAGCTACTTTTTGGGATCAAAGGCAAACGCTGGGAGAATCCGAACTATAATAGTAAGTATAACTATTCTAAATTAATGAACAGCTATTGGGTATATCCCGATGAATCGACTAAGCCGAAAAATGCAAAGATGGTAGAAGGCGCTTGCTATTGGTAGTTTCAAACTTTAGAATATGATGAACGGAAAGCTATTAATTATAATGTTGACCTTTAAATTTTACATTATAAGGCTGACCAAAATTTCTAAATGAGTATGAAGAATTCCTATTTGATTTTAGCCACAGTTTGTAGCTTATTTATAACAACTTCTACTGCCCCTTACCTGGGAATTTCTTTAGGTGGAACGTTTGCATACGGCCTTTTTTTTCTTTTATTTTCTTATAATATTTTAATAAGTGATAAAAGGCTATACTCAAAAAAGTTCAGGATCGAATATGCAATTATTTTGATTTTTTTTGTTTATAGCTTTTTTCAATACTTTGTTTCAGGATGGAATGTGATACAATCAGCTTTCTTCTTTGTACTTGTACCAATGCTTATCAGTATTACCGTCAGATTGCAATCCATAAAAACGAAAAGCAATATTGTAAAAGTTATTCTGGTTTTTTTCTTTATTGAATGTGCTTTGGCAATTATCGAAAAGATTTTACAAAAAAATGTGTTTCCGATGTTAGTTGATGGATTGAACCCTTTTCTTAACGTAGAAGATTGGCAATTCAGAAGTACTGCCCTCTTGGGCCATCCTTTGAATAATGCATTATGCACCTCAACCATATTAGGATTCATTATAGTAGGTAAATTTTCAACATGGTTTAAAGCGGTTTCCATTGCGCTTGGCTTTATGGCTATTCTTGCGTTTAATGCCCGGGGTGCAACAATTATCATGGGCCTTGTTATTCTATATTACTTATACATGATTGTAAAAAAAGGTTATAAAAGCCCTGATAAAAGATTTATTTTTCTATTGCTTTTTGGGTTATTAATAATCGGCGCTTTTAATATCATTTCTGATACAAGTTTTGGAGGAAGAATTTATAATGATAAAACATTAATTGACGGAAGTGCATTAACACGGTTGCGGGTTTTAGGCGCTTTTGATTATTTGAACGGGAGAGACTTATGGATCGGTAACCCATCTTTATACTTACCCATTACCCATAAGTTGGGGGCAGCAGGCATTGAAAACTCCTTTGTAGTTATTATTTTGAACTTCGGATTACTGTTTGGTATCCCTTTAATTATTGGATTAATCCTTTTTGTTTTGAAAAGATTAGGTACTTATTCATTGAAGCAAAAAATCTTATTAATATCCAGTTTTTTATTAGTTGGTTCTACGAATAACGGACTTTCAACTTTGTACCCATGGGTAGTTTTTTTACTTTGTGCAAATTGTTTTTCCTATATAAACATTAAGAGTTTTTCTACCCAGCCAATCAAAAAGAAAGGATGTTTAATTAAATCGACAAAACATACTTATTCAGTAGCATGAATATTGGTATTGCATCTCCGGCAGACATAAGATATTTCTTACCCTTTTTTTCCGAGGGAAACTCTGTACGGATTATAGAGAATAATTGGGCAAACAGACAGGCTACACATACACATATTTTGATAAAAACCTTCCTGGAACAAGGTCATTACGTCCGCCTGTTTACTACCGCAAAGGAGGATTTTATTATCAGAGGAAAAGGAATAGATATTTATGGCATTGCCGAAGTACAATCCTATCCCCTCAAATACTTATGGTCCAATTTTATAAACTCTCGAAGAATTTCAAAAGCCTTGAACTCTGGGATTGAAGATTTAGATGTGCTGCATTGCCAATGGACTTATGAGTTTGCCCATGCAGGGTCAAGATTTACCGGCCAGTTACCGGTCTTTTGCACAATTCGCGACTGGACAAATCTCATCTGGACGATGGTTTCTCCCAAAGACAAAATAACATGGAGTTTCAGGTGGGTGATGAATGAACTGGTATTTAGAAAAACGGGGTTGCATTTCATAGCAAATTCTCCCTATACCGCTGCGCTTGCTAAAAGGAAATTGCACAGAGATATTCCCATTATACCCAATTCGATAAATGATTCTTTTCTCAGATCAGATAAAAAGACGCCCCCGGGAAGATTACGAATTTTATGCGTATCATCCGGCAATGATAAGTGGAAGAATATAAAAAATTTGATCATCGGTTTTCGAAAAGTATTAGAGGAATATCCCGATGCTGAATTGACATTAGTGGGGCCTTCATTTAAAAAAGGTGATCCGGTAATGGAAGCGTGGAGAAAAGAGGGGCTGATGGGGCATGTATTATTGGCGGGGTTTGTAACACACGATGATCTTAAAAAATATTTTGACGAAGCTGGGATTTTTGTCTGCCCATCTATTGAAGAATCGTTCGGGAATATATTGATTGAAGGCATGGCCCGCAAGGTACCGGTAATCGGAGGTAAAGATTCGGGAGCCGTGCCGTATGTCCTGGATTTTGGAAAAGCCGGGTTTCTCTGTGATGTGAGAAATCCCCGGTCTATTGCCGATACCATCATTCATGTGTTTGAGCACCGGGAAGAGGCTCAGAGAAAAGCTGATTTGGCTTTTGAAAATTTAAGAACGCATTACACGGCAAGCGTAGTGGCACAAAAACACATAGATCTGTACGCTTCGCAAATAAAGCAAAAATGATTTTTGAATGATGTATTTCTTCTTTAAAGGAATGAGGCGGGTTTCTGTGATGGTGAGCAGGCCTCTGAACAATTTTTGCTGTATGTTAATCCTCAAAGGCAATAACGTCCGTTACCATTCTTTTCATTCCAACGGTATTCCCTACATCATGGTGGCCAGAGGAGGTAAGTTTTCAATTGGTAAAAACTTTTCCATGAATAACGGTATAAAAGGCAATCCGATAGGCTGCTACGACAGATGTACTTTTTTTGTGGACAGGGGTGCTGTTTTGAAGATCGGTGATAACGTTGGGATTTCACAATCAGCCATCGTGTGCCAGAAGGAAATCACAATCGGCAATAATGTAAAGATCGGCGGCGGAGTTAAGATATATGATACCGATTTTCATTCCCTTGATGCTTCATTTCGTACCTCAGAGGAAGATTTCAGGCACAGGAAAAAAGTGCCGGTGGTTATCGGAGATAATGCTTTCATAGGGGCCTTCTCCATTATACTGAAAGGCGTAACCATCGGAGAAAATTCTATTATTGGTGCAGGTTCTGTTGTCACCCGCTCCGTGCCGGATAATCAGATATGGGCCGGCAATCCGGCAAAGTTTATCAGGAATCTTTGAATGAAAACAGAAAGCCTCCATAGTTATTTTAGTCTTGAATTTTGCCTGAGATGTAAGCTGTGGTTTCAATTATCCATCCAGCAAGAGGCAATGGGAAAGAAATGTAGAACAACCTTAAATTTTAAAAAAGAATGTAAAAAAATTATTTGATCTTTATGGAACAAAGAATTAATATCACTTAAAATAGCAAGAAATGAATACTAAAAAAGCTTTTTGGATTTCCTACGATCTCGGTCTGAGAGGTGACTATCCGGGATTGTATGCCTGGCTCGACACAATGGGTGCTAAGGAGTGTGGTGATAGTATTGCATTCTTTACTAAAAAATGTAATGGAGACCCTATACCCTCTATAAAGAAAGAAATAAAAGAAAATGTGAATCTTAATAAAACGGATAGGATTTATCTGATTTATTTAGACGACAAAATGAATAAAATAAAGGGAACTTATTTGTTCGGCCGCAGAAAAAGAGCTCCATGGGAAGGTTATGGAAAAGAAACATCCGACCTGGTTGAAGATTCATTATAATGAACATGACATTAATAGTTGATACTTGTTTCTGGTTAGGTTTGGTTGACAGCAGAGACCAATATCATGAAACCTCACTTTCGATTGTTGATCTTCTTGATGGCAATAATATTATTTTCCCCTGGCCCTGTCTATATGAAACGATTTCGACCCAACTATCAAAAAGAAAAAATCAGCTTGTACTCTTGAGAAATATCCTTTCAAAAGATTACATTACCCGTTTGTCAGATGAAAAATATAAAGAAAATGCATTGCAGGAAGTATTTCTGCTCAACCGCAAAGAAGGTACTAAATATAGCCTCGTAGATTGTGTAATCAGAGAAATGCTTAAGGATGATCAGTTGCGGATAAACGGCTTGATAAGCTACAATGTGCGGGATTTTGTGGATTTATGTAATAAAAGAAGGATTCAAATAATTGACAGGTACGACAGGTCAAAAATTGTTAATATTTCGAAATAGGTAGTAACGTTTTTGTCTTCTGAAGACATTGAAAAATGATTTCTTCAAAAGGATCTTTTTATGAAATACTCTTTCAGAGCAATAAATCTTGTTGAAAAAGTTCAGATGATCACAGTAAAATATTTTATTATTTCATGCTTAAGTATTTTTTATTTTGATTTTTTCTTTGTAGATTTCATTATCAAAAAAAAGAATTTAAAATATGATTAGAAAATTTAGGCTTCGCAACCTAAGATCGCATCAACTGGCAACTGTATTATACTTTCCAACGCCGGCATTTCCTAAGCTTATGGTTGGGTTCATTATTAGAGTTGATCATTCAGAGCACGCTATTAATTTGTTTGAAAACGAAACGATAGATGAAATAGTTTCTGATTTGGCAGAGAGGATAGGAATTCAGTTTCATGATTTTATTCAGTTTGGTGCAGACGAAAGGGAATGATATCATTTTAGATTCTTGAACAACTTTTAATAGTCTGCTTTTGTATTCTTAATCTCAAAATTCACAATGGTTGGATTTCGATCTTAGTCAGCGTATGCCAGAGCTGAATCGTTGAAACGATGATATGGAAACATTCGTAAAACATTTTTTGCGAATCCTACATTTAAAAAAATATAAAATGAAAGAACTTAAACCTAAGGAATTCATTCGAAATGTCCTTATAAATGAGATTGGAGAATTGGTTACCAGTCATCCATACTTATCGTTTATTTTAATGGCAAATGGAATTGAATTTTTAGGTAAGTGCATTAACAGTAATACACCTATATGGAATCAAATTAAACATTCTCGAAAAGACTTTGAGAATGCAATTAAAACAATTCCATCTTTAGAAAAATATAAGAAATATTTGGGAAAACCTTATAGAATGTATAGCTCCTTTAGGTGTGGATTGGCTCATGCTCTTTCACCTAAGGTCAAAATTACTCTCTCCTCGGGGAAGGAAATGGAACACCTAAAAGAACATAATGGTCGGCTGAATTTAAAAGTTGAGGATTTCTACAAAGACTTCAAAGAGGCTTGTGAATGGTTGTTGAAACAAGATTTTTCCGCCGAAGACAAGATGAATAAAATCTTTTTAGAAGTGCCCGACAAACAATAGGAAGTCTGGTTTGTTTATCACTAATAACTCTAAGGAGTAAAGGATTTCTCTAAATGCCCTCCCTCGCTATTTTAATGACCGTTCATAATCGCAGGCAACAGACACTTGCCTGCCTGCAGGCTGTCTTTGCCCAGCAACCGGTATCCGGTTATCATTGGGAAATATATCTGACGGACGACGGCTGTTCAGACGGCACTCCGGAGGCAATTGCTGAAAAGTTCCCGTCGGTACACATCATCAAAGGCGATGGAAACCTGTATTGGAACCGCGGTATGTACAAGGCCTGGGAAGCCGCATCAAAGGAAAAGGATTTTGATTTTTATTTGTGGCTGAATGATGATACCTACGTATATCCTTATATGTTATCCGAAGTATTAAGTATTTCAGAGCAAAGCGGGAATCAGGCCATTATTGTCGGGTCCGTACAGGCTTCAGATCATTCAATGGTTACTTATGGAGGCTGGTTGAATAAAAAAGGAATCCCGGCGCCTGATGGGACACCGATATCGGTTGACTACTTTAATGGAAACCTTGTTTTAATTCCCGGAAGTATTTTTAAGAAATTGGGAAATCTTGATTATTATTTCAGCCATAGTAAAGGAGATTATGATTACGGTTTGAGAGCTAAGAAATCTGGTATTAGCATATATCAAACAGGTAAAATATTGGGAGAATGTGATATGCATGAGAGCATAGACAAGTGGTGCGATCCCCAATATTCTTTCAGGAAAAGATGGCAGCTTCTTCATCGTCCCAATGGTATGCCACCGAAAGAAACATTTCATTTGGAGAGAAAGAACCTGGGATTTGGCAAAGCTGCGTTTCACTTTTGTACCGTGTATGTGAGGTGTGTGTTTCCGACTCTTTGGATTTTAGCCAATAAGGCAACCAAGGGGTAGGCATGAAGGCAAATTATTGATCGATGTTATAAAGAGGAAAGAGTAATAAAAACTACTGAATGATTTGTATTGCATTTATAGATGACTCTTTTGATTGGTAGAAATTTTTATCTCCATTACAATTACCTTAAATTCTTTTTGAAGTTTTATTTATATGATCAATCTAAATGAAAAGGGTTAAATGGAAAAGAAGAAGCTTCTCATATTTCATCCATATTTGGCTCCTTACAGGATAGATTTATATAATCGTTTGTCAAAGGATTTTGATACAAGTGTTTTGCTAACAGGTCCGAAATGGGAAAAAAAATCACTTGGATTTGACTTAAAGGAAGTAAATAATAATGCGAGTTTCCAATTCAGATACTATGATTCGGGAATGTATATAGGGCGACAATTGCTGTCATTAATTTATTTTAAACAAATAATTTCAACCAAACCTGATGTTGTAATGGCTCATGAATTGGGCATTAATACATTTGCTGCGTTACTGATGAAACCTTTTTTTCATTATAAATTGTTTGTTACTTTAGATGATTCACCTGAAATGGTTAAATGTATTAGTCTGTTCAGAAAGTTATTACAAAGGATAATAGTAAAATATTCAGACTTTATTTTGGTGGTTCATCCGGAAGTGGAACGTATTCTAAAAGATAGGTATGGAGAAAATCCACGTTCTAATTTTATTTTTTTCCCAATTATTCAAGATGATGAAATTCTTACCGGTAAACTTTTAAAAGCTGAGAAATTAATTAATGATGTAACATTAAAATACACATTATTAAATTACAAGATTATTCTCTTTGTAGGTAGATTGGAGCCTGCAAAAAATCCGCTTTTACTACTCAAAATATTTAATACACTAAAAAGAAATGACGTTAAATTAGTTATTGTTGGAAGCGGAAGCCAGGAATCAGTTTTAAAAAAATACGTGGAAGATGAAAAATTAGATGCCAGCGTAATATTTACAGGTCAACTTTCAGGATCCTCTTTATATATCTGGTTCCGTTTAGCTGACCTATTTGTTTTGCCAAGCATTCATGAACCTTTTGGCGCTGTTATAAATGAAGCTTTGGTAGCGGGTTGTTATGTTATTGTATCCGATAGAGCAGGTGCTAGTTCTCTTGTTGATAATTCAAATGGAAAAGTTTTCGATTATGATAATGAAAAGGAGCTTTTCAACCTAATAAATCAGGGCCTAGAGGAGGTATCATTATCGAAAAATAAAGGAAAAAGATCAAATAAGATGAGAGTAACTTTTTCCGAATTCTATCGAAAAATTAAAAGTCTGATGCTTGGGAAAGACCGAACCCAATTTAGTTATATGAATTGACAATAATTAAGGCTTGCCCTGTTTAGTTGTTGAAAAGTTGTGTCAATGTATTTGATAAAATTTAGTTAGAAGCTTGAAGATAGATTACCACAATATGCCTAAAGGAGCCGGTAAATTGAATTTTACTCTCCGGTACATTATGAATGTCGTTCGAACATGGTATTTATTTCATGTGCGGTATCCTTGGGTAAAGTACAATGGGTTTGTGAGGGTGATGCCATATTGCCTTTTTGTAAAAAGGGAAATTGTTATCGGAAACAATGTACAATTTGGCAGGGGTACGTGGGTGTCGAGTGATGTAACGTTTGGTAATAATATTTTGATGGCTGGCAGGGTAAATTTTGTGGGCAGGAATGATCATGTATTTGATGATCCCGGTATGTTGATCTGGACTTCCAAGCGCGGAAATGATAGAACTACTTTTGTTGAAGATGATGTTTGGATTGGTACAAATAGCATTATCCTTGCCGGTGTAAGAATTGGGATGGGAGCTATAATTGCTGCGGGTGCTCTTGTTAATAAGGATGTACCACCCTGTGAAATTTGGGGTGGCGTACCTGCAAAAAAGATAGCAGACAGGTTTAAAACAACAGAAGAAAGGGAGCGACATATAAAGTTTTTACTTAAATATAAAAAATGAACCAGCACAGAATACTTTTGCTTGGCACAAACTCCTATGTAGCTAATGGCCTTTACAGTAGATTAAAGAGCTCAGGTCATTTTGTTAATTGTTTCAGCAGAGGGCAGGTAAAAAGAGAGGGCGATTTTGTGACGGGTGATGTTTACCAACTTTCTGAAAATAATTATTTAATTGAAAATTATGACACAGTCATCAATTTTATAGTTATTAAGGATGAAGATGTAGAAAAGAATATAGAGTATATAAAATCGGTCGTTGAGTTTTGCAGAATTCATGGGGTTAAGAAATTGATTCA
>Ga0209916_1001896_pt1 | contig 13672 bp, 13 predicted proteins | sample ThiBio_1000_plan_FD_183956 | JGI IMG/M metagenome (GOLD analysis project Ga0209916, IMG submission 183956) | Wastewater bioreactor microbial communities from Cape Town, South Africa - Thiocy_solids_2 (SPAdes) | ecosystem: Engineered > Bioreactor > Thiocyanate-remediating > Anaerobic-Aerobic ... | reverse complement strand
CGGGCCCGATGCCGGGCAGGATGCCAACCATGGTGCCGAGCGTTACGCCGGCCAGCGCCCACAGCAGGTTCTGCCAAGTGAGGGCGATAGAGAAGCCGTGAAGCAGGGCGGTCAGTGTGTCCATGTGCCTCCCGGCTGGTTGGCGTCGTGGGCGCCGGGCGAGAAAGTGGCTCGCCTCACAGCGGCAGAATGCCGGCGGGCAGCGTCAGGCCGAGGAGCTTCGTGAAGGCGAGGTAGACGACCAGCGACATGGCAAAGCCGATGGCTATCGTCCTCACAGGGCGCCTGTCGCCGAAACCGATGGCGACCCCCCAGAACAACAGGGTGGATGAAAGCACGAAGCCGGCTGGCTTGATCAGGAACAGGTCGAGTACGAGCGCGGCGCCGATGATGGCGAGAACCTTCCAGTCGGTGTCCGCCTCCGCGTCGGCGTCCTCCGAGTCTTCCGGCAGACCGCGCTGACCACGCAGCGCCATGAACGTGAGCACCCCCCCACAGGCGAGCAGTGCAAGGGCCACCGAGAACGGGAAGAAGCGCGGGCCAACGCGGGCGTAACTCGGCAGCACCCTGATGAGGGTAGCGCCGTGCAGGAAGAACGCGCCTAGGCCAAGGACTCCGAGGGCGACCAGCAGGTCGCCCCCGGAGATCCGGCTTGACTTAGCGGCATTGTCGTCTAGCACAGGGTCAGTCGACGAGGCCGATGTCCCTGAGTATCGCGGTTACGCGAGCGTCCTCGTTCACGAGGTACTCGGCGAACTCGTCGCCGCTCATGTACGCACTAGTCCACCCGAACTGCTCGAGCTTGGCCGCCCACGCGTCGCTGGCAACCATGGCGTCAATAGTGCTCACCAGGGCGTTCCTTGCCTCGTCGCTGATGTCGGGGGGAGCGACGACGCCACGCCAGTTGGCGAGGTCAAGGTCTACGCCCGCCTCGCGCATGGTTGGAGCGTCGATGCCTGTCTGCCGCTCGGGCGACGAAATGGCTAGAACCCGCAGGTCGCCAGACTCGATCTGGCCGGCCCACTCGGAGTAACCGGAAACGCCTGCGGTGACTTGACCGCCGAGGATGGAGGCGAGCGCCTCGCCGCCGCCGGAGAAAGCGATGTAGTTGATGGCCTTCGGGTCGACGCCGACTGCCTTGGCGATCAGGCCGACCAGGATGTGGTCGGTGCCGCCCGCCGAGCCGCCGCCCCATGACACCGCGCCGGGGTTGGCCTTGAGTGCATCCACCAGGTCAGATAGCGTCTGCAGTGGCGAGTTGGCGGGCACCACGATGACCTCGTACTCGGCCGTCAGGCGCGCGATCGGCGTGGTTTGCGCCAGCGTGACAGGGGCGTCGTTGCTGAGGATGGCGCCCACCATCACCAGGCCCATCATCATCAGGATGTCGTCCTTGCCCTTCTCGGCCGTTGCCAACTGCGCAAGGCCAATGGTGCCGCCTGCGCCGGGCACGTTGAAGACCTCCACCGACCCGACGATGCCGGCTTCCTGCAGCGCCGCCTGCATTGCGCGCGAGGTTCCGTCCCATCCGCCGCCAGGCGAGGCTGGCGCCATGATTCGCAGACTGGTTGGCGGCGCCGCTAGCGCTGCGCCAATCACGATAGCTACGAGTAGAACTGCTGCTGAACGAACCATTGCTCGCATGCCTCACCTCTTCTTCCGGACTTTGGCCGACTATAAACCTTGCGGTGAGCGGCGGGGCGGGTTCCCGTACTGACGGAGGTGCGCCGCGCGCACCCGTATTCTGATCTCGATGCCAATCATGGACCGTTAGGGCGTTGGTCTTTAGGCCAGCGGACAGGTCACATGGCCTATGCTTGACCATGCCGACCCATCCAGATCCGGTCACCCATGCCATCCGCGACTGGGCGATGATCGCGCATCTCTCCGCCCTTGTCGGGCTGCTTGGGAACGGCATCGGTTTCGTGCTCGGTCCCCTGATCGTATGGCTCTGGAAACGCGACGACGACGAGTTCATCAAGGAGCAGGCGCTCGAAGCCCTGAACTTTCAGATCACCATGGTCCTGGCGGCGATCGCCTCGGTACTGCTCATGTTGACGGTAGTCGGCATCGTGATCGGCGCCCTAGTCCTGATCGTCGTGGGCGTCCTCATGGTGGTCATGCCGATAGTCGCGGCCGTTCCGGCGAAGAGGGGCATGCACTACCGCTACCCGTTGTCACTCAGGCTCGTGAAGTGAAGAAGCAGGACGACTTCGTGGGGATGGCGTCCCTGAGACGCACCTCTTCCCCGAAAGTGTCGAAGCCGGACTAAGGGGTTCATTGCGCGAGAGCGGTGGACCCCGGAATCTAGGCAGGCCCCTTAGGTGGGAAGCGGTACGCTTCCCGAAAGGGGTTTGGCATGAAGAGGAAGCGTCGGAATCACTCGCCGGATGTAGCCGGGTAGTTGGAACTGATAGTGGCCGTGCGCTGAGCACGGCCCTTCTCTTTGGAGCGGGAACCAGATCGGTGAGCGAAAACGGGTACTTGACCTGTGAGTTTCCTAAAGGGCGGGCTCGCGCCGCATTTTCTGCCTTCTCCCAACAAATGCTGCCGTCCAAGAACAATACGCGGGCATCCGGAGTCATCGGCAGCCCGAATTGGCTCCTTAGTAACATTGTGTATGCCTCTACAGCTTACTGTTCACGCGCGAGCGCATCTGGATGCTCTCCTTACGCGCGCAGAGGAGACCCACACCGATAGCCTGGCCATCTCATGACAAGAGGCGGACGTTCGGCAAAGAAGGCGGAGCCGATACAGCTGATGTCGGTGACCAAGAGCAGCGTCGGGCTGGTGATGGGCCGCCTCGTTACCGTCGGCAAACTGACCTCCATCGATGAGCACGTGCATCCGCTCTTTCCGGAGTGGCGGAAGGACCGCAAGCGCGATGTCACCGTGCGGATGCTCATGGAGCACACCTGGTTTCTGCAAAACGCGCCGATGACGACCCAAGAGAGTCAACTCATAGTAATGCGTAACGAGGCTGGGGTGGCTTGACATTCACTTACCAAAGCGTCTACATTGTTTTGGACGTAACAATTTGTGTACTGCGATTGCGGTTGTCCAATATTTTTGGTGTATTCCAGTCGCAGCGCCGCTTCGAAGGAGGTAAAGCACCGTCTATCCAAATGTTGCACTGTAGTAGCGCGCGATGGAGGCTACTCGCGTCTTTCCCCCGGAGAGGATGTCCGTCTTGAGACGAGGCATCGCTGCACATAGACCACCGCTAGTTCTGCTCTTGATCGTGTCGTTAGTGCTAGCGGGCTGCGGGGTTCAGCCCTCTAGCGTAGTCAACAGAAGCGCCTTTGACGGCGAAGAACTTTTCCGAGGATTTGTGTTCCTTGAAGGACCAGCTGCTCTACTTATTCCAGAACTTGTAGATGCGGCGGAGGTACAACGCTCCTTTGCTCAACTTCCTCTCGAAGAGCAACAAAACATTATTGCGATCAGACACCAGATTATCGAAGCCCTAAAGGGCTCTGATGATGCATACTTCCAAGAGTTTGCTCAAGAGCTTCAAAGTGGAAACCCAGTACGCGTTGAGCGAGCCCTAGTAGGGGCATTCGAGTCAACACAGGTCATAGGTGAAGGGCTCCTTCAAGAAGGTATCGAGGAAGGAATCGTAACCCCCGACGTCTGCGGACCTACGTTCTGCGTGTTAGCCGTCCTCATCGCCATTGCCCTCGCCTTTGTTAACTACGGCGCCGTAGCTCACTCCGCAGTCCGCTATCTCGCTATTCACGACGAGATTGCCGCTAATAGTGTAGGCACTGCCTCAACTCCCCTCTTTGTCGACCGCTCACTGGCCATAATTACGGACCGGTTTGCGCTGCAATAGCCGAATACCAGCCATGAGGGAGCGTGGCGGAGGCCGCGTTGAGCTTCGGTTGTGTCATGCTCCCCGGCTCGGAGTCCTACTTGCCGTTGTCGCCCCCATAGCTCCTTTCACGCTTAGGCCGATGAATGAATAAGGCGAGCCAATCCAGGCATAATCGAAGACTAGTCACGACATGTGCGGCAATTGCGTTGCTGTGGAGCGCGGTGGGTGTTGGAACTTATAGTACCGCGGTGCAGGTTGATGACACAGCAATAAGTTTTCCGCTACTTTCTAGGCTCAAGCCTGTCTTTCGAACCGTACTCACGCAAGGCTGGGCCTTCTTCACGCGTAGTCCGCGCGAGCGGGACTTTTATCTTCTGGGACGTCATGACGAGGGTGCTTGGCAGAATGCCTCCCGCGGCCCAGCTGGGCGTGCGGACAGTTTCTTCGGCCTCGCAAGAGTTGCACGAGCAGAAGGCGTCGATATCGGTGTCATTACAAGCAGTTTGCCTGGATCTGCATGGACGGAGTGTCTTGAGCCAATGGATACGTGTTTTGAGGACCTAGAAGCACACAGCGCACACAATCCGTCTCACAGTCCTTTGGTGTGCGGCGAAGTGGGTATAGCGCTAGCGGAGCCCTCTCCATGGGCATGGCAAAGGGTCGCGCGCCCGTTTGTTATGCCCTCCTTAGTCGTGCGCCTTAACGTCGAGTGCTAACTCGGCTCGACTCCTTCAGTGAGTGGTTCGAAGCTTGGTTGGCGGCACAGCATCCCTGGACCTCGACCTACGGCTGGGCTCGTACCCTGTTGGCGACAGGCACCATCCTGACTCTACTTCTGAACCATACCGACATCCTGTTTCGTACTGGTTCGGGCCTTACTGAGCGAGTGTTCTGTGGGGCTGTAAGCTTTATGAGCCTTTTCTGCCTAGTCCCAGTTGAGCACCTTGAAGTGGCGCGATACGTAGCAATCGCTGGTCTTCTAGTCGTGATTTCGGGTTGGCGCCCTAGGTTCACGGGCCTTATTCACTTCTACGTTTCCTATAGTCTGCATGCCACGGCCCTAATTGTAGACGGAGGGGACCAAGTTACTACAGTGTTGACGCTTCTACTGTTGCCCGTTACATTAACTGACCCCAGGCGTTCTCACTGGCAGACTGGCCAATCGGCAGAATCAGGATATTTATGGAGGCAGGTGTCTGCTTGGGTCGCAATTACGGCCCTATTCACCATTCGCGTACAAATAGCAATCATTTACCTGGTCGCAGCAACTGCGAAAATGGCAGTGCCAGAATGGGTTGATGGGACCGCGCTGTATTATTGGCTAAGCAGTCCATACATTGGAATCCCGAGAGACACATTTGTTTGGTCGCTTCTTGAGCCTGCGCTGTCATCTGGATTCGTTGCGCTAATTACCTGGTCTGCCTTGCTTTTGGAACTGCTTTTGGCAGGGGCCCTGTTCTCGTCCCAACCATATCGGCGCTGGCTCTTCTATCCAGGAATTGCGTTTCACATAGCCATCGCCCTGCTGATGGGTATTACATCCTTCTCGATTGCTATGTGTGGAGCGCTAATTCTCCACCTGTGGCCAGCGGGCAGACAGCGAGTCCGGTCAGATAGGCCTAACGAAGAGGTCAGCGCGCCAGGTAGAGCTCAAGAAGGGACGTGGATCGCCGTGAGTGTTCGTGCAGGTGATGGGCAGGAGGCAGAATGAATCAATCGGAGAAGGCAAAATGCTCGTGGAGCGGCAAATGGAGTGACCGAACTATGAAACTTGACTCTATCCGTCGCTTCACCGGTGCGAAACACGAAGACAATCGATCATTCATGGTGTTGCCGGAGCATGCAGGTCGGCTTGAGGTCTACTTAGATCGACTGTATCGTTTTGGCCCACCGATTGCAGTGGTTATTGGTCTTGGAGTGCTGGTGTATGCTCTTTCGGGCTTCTTCGGCTCAACGTGGCTGGACTCGATTTCGTTGTTCGCCATCGGTAGCGTCTTATGTGTGTTCCCATACTGCACAACATTGGTGAGCCTCCATGCTTTTGGGGCTCGTAATATCATGGCGGTGTCCCGGATTGCTGGCCTAGCATTGGTTGGATATAGTGTGTTTCTAATCTCGACCTAATATGTGGCACGAGTCAGGTGTGAGTGCGCGCCGGATTTCATCCTCAGCGATGTGTCCCAATCAAGGGCCGCCGTTTGATGATTCCTTGAAAGGAGGGGGTTTGGCTGAGTGGATGTAGAAGCAGAAGTAGGGCGGCGAATCGCTGAGAGCAAAGGTGGTGACTGTCGTAACCTTACAGGCCTTGTATTATGGATGCGCGGTCTCGGGGCAATTGAACATGCGCCAATCAGTCTGGTGTCCAGAGGTGATTCGGCCTTACATTTCGTCGCCCCCAGTACGCTGAATGGTGGACCACCAGGAAGGGCACACATACATGAAAGCACACTCTCAATCCGCGACTCAGCGCATCAGGGAACCTACTATCCTGTTTGATGGCGATTGTTCCCTTTGCTCTAGACAGGCGAGAAATCTTGAAGCCTTCTCTAGGCACAGCGTGCAGGCTCGGCCGCTTCAAGAGGTGGAAATCGATATCGCGGGCCTTAGCCCAGGTGAGCTTAGGCGAGAGATAAAGCTGATACTTCCCAATGGAAGAGTTTACGGGGGAGCCGAGGCTCTTGTTCAACTAGTTAGGCGGGGCAATCGCGTTCTGGGGTTCATCGTGTCGGCTTACTATTTTCCCCCATTTCGGTATGTCGCTGATCGTGCTTATGGCATTGTGGCTCGTCATCGCTATAGACTATTTGGCCGTAAAGAACCCAACTGTGACTCGGGTTCGTGTGAAGTGCGCTATGGGTCGGAACCACGCGCTCGAGGGAGGAGTAGGCGCTGAACTGGGGTCATAGCGCGTGGCCCTAAGCGTCGAAAATGGGCTTGTGAGGGAAACCATCTCCTCGTTCCGAAAGTTTAAGCCGGTGCAAATCTGAAGCTGAAGCCCTGCAGCCTAATGGAGAGCATCGCAAGTTCAACATGCCCCCGCCATCCAAAAGAGCACCCGCAACTCCGGGATCATCGGCGACACGAATAGGCCCTTGGTAACATTGTGAATGCCTCTACAACTTCCCGTTAACGCTCAAGTGCACCTGGATGCCCTCCTAACGCGCGCCGAGGAGACACACACCGATAGCCTGGCCATCTCCTGGCGAGGGGCCACCTAGACTTGGACCTTCGGGAAGGACGCCGAACCGATACAGACGATGTCGGTAACCAAGAGCATCGTTGGCTTGGTGATGGGTCGCCTCGTGACCCTAGGCAAACTGACATCTTGCACCTGGCTCGTGCGCGTGAGTCAAGCCCTCTTAAGTCTGTAAATCCCTCCAAATGGACAACTACGGTTTGGTGTCGCTAGTCGATTGCTGCTACCCTGCTTCCATCAATTAGGTGAGATAGGGGGGTACTGATGCGTCGTGCGCAGTCGTTCATCGCCGTGTTGTCGGTGGCGCTGGGGGTGGCGGCTTTCTTGTTGGTGGCGGCTTTGCAGGCGTGGCAGGCGCGGCAGATCGCTGCGTTGGCGGCGGAGTTCGCTCCGGACGTGCTGGTAGTGCGGCAGCCGTCGGTTTACCCACCTGACTTCGAGTTCACGGGGCTGAATGTAGGCGGGTAGTTGGAAGTGAGAGTGGCCATGCGATAAGCATGGCCACTGTTAATTGGGCAGGAAGTAGAAATGTGGGCAGAACTGGGTAGTTGACCGGTGAGTATCCTAGCCTTGGATCAGAGAACGCGGGTCCAACTCGTGCGAGGCCTCGCCTTCCCAGCGAGCGCCGGCCGCCAACGCCCGGTGGAGTGCGCGCGGCCTGACTCGAGTTACGCTTCCTAGAACGCACGTTCCCTACCTCAGGCGCCAGAGTTTTCGGCCTCGGGTGGGCTGTAGGTGCTGGCTTGCATGCTCCAAAGCGCGGCGTAGAGGCCGCCGCTGGCTACGAGGGCGGAGTGGGTGCCCTCCTCCACGACTCGCCCGTGCTCGAGTACGTAGATTCTGTCCGCCATGCGGACGGATCCGAGCCGGTGTGTGATCAGCAGGGTGGTGACGCCCCGGGCGAGGGCTGCGAAGTCCTTGTACAGCTCGTACTCGCTACGTGGGTCAAGCGAGGCGGTGGGTTCGTCGAGTATGAGCAGGGTGGCGGCGTCGTTGCGGGCGAGCGCTCTGGCGATTGCCACCTTCTGCCATTCGCCGCCTGACAGCTCGGTGCCGTTGAACTGTTTCCCGAGTTGCGTTCGCAACCCCTCCGGCAAGCGAGACACCAGGTCGAGCAGGTCGCTTTGCCTCAGGATGCGCTGGGTAGATGGGTCGTGGGGGTTCAGGACCGAGTCGGTGAAGGTGATGTTCTCCTGGACACTGAGGTGGTAGCGGCCGAAGTCTTGGAACACGGCTCCCACCTGGCTGCGCCATTCGGCAAGGTCTATGGTCCTAAGGTCGCGGCCGTCAATCAGGATCCGGCCTGCTTGGGGGTCGTAGAAGCGTGCCAGCAGCTTGGCTACCGTGGATTTGCCCGCGCCGTTCTCTCCGACCAGCGCGGTGATCTTGCCGGGTTCAAGGACCATGGAGACGTCGCTGAGAGCCTCGCGGCCGTCTGGGTAGCGGAAGGTGACGCCTTCCAGGCTGATGCCGGTGGTTAGGGACTTTGGAGGCGCCAGGGCGGGGTTGGTCGTCTGCATGGCCGGGGTGTGGTCTAGGAACTTGAACAGCAGCCTGAAGTAGCGCTGCGTGTCCTGGAGCATGGTGGTGTCCTGAGCCAGCAGGAGGAGGTTCTGTTGCGCTAGAAGCAGGGATTGCACGATGAGAACGATGCTGCCTGGTCCGGTACTGCCTAGGGCCACGAGCCTCACTACCCACACGAACGCGAACCCGTTGCCAAGTGCGCTGACCAAGGTGAGTGCGTTCGACCACACGGCCTGGCGGGTCCTGACCCTACGCATCGCCCTGTGGGTGTCGTCGAACGCCACGCGGTAGCGCTGGATCAGCCACGGCCCGAAGCGGAAGAGCTTCGACTCCTTGGCGTACTGATCGGTCAGGAGCAGGGAGCTCAGGTACTGCATCAGACGCGCCTGGGGGCTCTTCCACACCATGGTCTCCCACGAGTCGCGCTGCAGGCGGAACAGCACCACTGCGTGGGGGATCGACGCGGCCAGGATGAGCAGCGGGATCCATGGCGCGATCGGCGCCAGAATCGCTAGGACCGAAGCCACGAGCACCACTTCGCGCAGGCCGTTTGTGAGGTAGACCAGGAGGTTGACGGGCTGGTAGGCGGCTTGGTCGCGGAGGATTTGCAGTTCGTCGTAGAACTCGGAGGACTCGAACGCCTCGACGCCGGGAAGGGCGTCGGCCTTGCGCATGAGGCTGAGGTTGACGTGCGCCGTGAGCTGCTCGTTGAGGTTGCCCTGCAGCGCCGCAGCCCACGGCGACAGGGATGACTCGAGCAGTAACCCACCGACCCACAGCAGCGCCATCCGCATAAGGTCAGCCGTGTTGAGGGCATCAGCGCCGGTCAGCACCACCATGTCAACCACCGACTTGGTGATCCATATCAGCGCAGCGGGGATCATCCCCTGGAGCACCAAGCAGACCAAGAGCGCCGTGGCCTCTACAGGAGCGGCCCTGCGAACTAGGGTTATCGAGCGGCCAAGATCTCTGATGTACTCAACCATATTGGATTCGGCGCGCCATGCCACTAATCATCGCAAAGCGGGTGCGCTCCCCAGGTTGCTTAAGGGCAAACGCACCCGATTTCACGCGGGTTCCAAGGGAGCTAACGCCAGCGTTTCGGGTTTAGGTATTCGTCCGTTATGCGGTCATAGTCTGCTTCCGTGATTGGCTCCAATCCGACGACGCTGTAACGTTCGCGCATTGGCTTGGAGGGGTCGTGCACAAGTGTCGCCTTGTACCCTTCGGGGATGTTGGTGATCAGGAACCACTCGCCGTGCTCGTCGTACTCGAATACGGGCACAGGGGCTAAGAATGCGTAGTAGATGTCCGTGAAGGGGTCGTGGTTCTCGATGCAGATGGGGCAGGGGCATTGGTAGCAGCTGGTGCGGTACTTGCCGCAGAACTGCAGGGTGAACGGCTCGAGCTGGGTTAGCCGCTTCTTGAAGCCGCGGCCAAAGTAGGAGAAGACGTGCCGCTTAAGGTTGGGGTCAAACTCGAACGCTGCTTCAGACTGCTGACCCAGCCGAAGAATCATGCCGTGTTCATCTCGGATCTCGACGCGACCTTCTCTGGTCTCGATGAGATCGCCGAGCCGGAGTTCTAGGCCTGCCGAGAGGGGAGCTTCACCGCTCGACGTAATGAGGACAGGCGAGTCCTGTTCGGTTTGAGAAGCGAACGTCACCGTGAAACGAGGTAGTTCGCTCGCTCCTTGATTGACGTGTTCGCCTGCTGGTATGTGGTCACTATGCAGCTGACGGGCGTAATGTTCCGACATCGTCCCCTCCAAAGAAGCTACTGCTCTGTACGGTCGGCGTCTGCTAGCATCGCGAAGCTAACTGGCAAGGTTAGGTAAATGTTAGTGCCTGGGGGGCGAACTGGCCCTTTGCGTGTCACGCATCAGCAAACGGAACAGTGCTAACGTGAAACTTTCTGCGTCACTAGGTGGTTGGGTGGCACGTGGCTCGAACGCTAGAGGCCGACTTGGTAACTCGCTGGGCGATCGACCAAGTGCCATTGTCTTCTCCAGGACGCAGTCTGGCGATACCTGATGTTCGTTGTTGGCTCGCTCGCGCTGCACTACGCGGAATTCGCGGGGGCGCGGACTTTCCGGCTCGCCTAGACAACAAGACGCCCTTCCGCTGCGCCGCCTTACGGGAACACTCGCCGCTGGCGAGGCGCGCCGGCACCTGCTCGTAGATCGGGTGGAGCGTCAACAGGTACTGCGAGTTGATGTAGGCCGCCCGGAACCCTTCGTTCCCCTAAGCGCCAGCCAGACCGACGAGAGCGACGAGCGCGACATTGATAAATGCACGGACCCTCCCAAGTTTGTTCATACTGTCACTATTACCGCTGTGCGCATTCGAACACCTTCAACCCAATGAGTAAGATTCGAGCGAATCTTGAGAGTGAGCCCCGATTTCAGGCCCGGGCTCACTCATTCGCTCGGCGGCGCCTGTGTGACGTGTTTGCCGTAGGCAATGATCTCATCACCAGCCTTGGGAATGATCTTCCTGACGAACTGATCATAGACAGGGATTGCGTGCTTCGATGCCGCCTCAAGGTCCGCGAAGGCGGGTGAGGTCCTGGCGTCTGCCTGGACCAGTTCGGCCCAGTGAGCGTCGTACTGGTCCCGCCAGAAGAGCTGAGGCACGTGCGCTGGCCCGAACCCGTACCCTCCTTCCAAGCCGTGACGCCCCAGGATCTCCGGATTGGCCCAGTACACGAACCCGTCCAGTTCACCGCCGTCGGCGAGGTACTGCACGTAGAGCGCCATCATGGCCGCGAACTCTGCCGTGGCGGAGTTCGCGAAGCGGAGGTAAGTCTCGCGCGAGGCCCTTTCGTTGCCTGCACGGGAACGCATCGCAGGGGCGTCGCGCCAATCGCTGCCCGTCAACTGCTCCCACGCCATCGTTGCGGCGAACTCGTCTCGACCGCCCGCTAGACCGGGGTTCATGGTCGCCCGCTTGGCGATGAAGGCCCAGTCCACCGGCGGGACGCACGTGAAGGTGGCGAAGCGCGTCCGGCGCTGAGCGTAATCCACTAATCGCTCGCCCACTGACAGCGCTTCGGCCACGGCGTGCAGTTCAGCGAATGCCTCAAGGGCAGCGCCCCGTTCCCGTAACAGGAAGATGGCCTTATCGACACCGCCGCGCACGGCGCTTCTTTCTACTCCGAGCGCTTTGAGTGCTTCCCCACGTGAACCTTCGACAACCAACTCCGCAAGGAGCACTGACAGGGTTAGGCGTACGGTTTCCTGCCGGAGGGCCAGGCCTTCGAAGAACTTCCGGAACCGGGAGTCGTACTCGTGGCGCCAGAAGAGCTGGGGGATGTGGCGCGGTTCGAACGCGTAGCTCCCTTTAGAGGCCGTCTGGGCGGGGCGACGTGGATCGAACAGGTACTCGCGCTTCGTGTCGAACATGAGCGAATACAGTTGCATGAAGAACGGCGGCAATCCCAGCCGGGTGATGAAGCTCGAGGTTCGGCCGCCACGTGCGCTACCCATCTCGAGCAAGGGCGCCATTCTGTGAGCGGCCTCCATCACTGAACCAGCGTCGAGGTACACGGTGGCTGCGCTCAGCAGCCCGCCAATCAAGGCGGGGTCGGCTGGCGCGAAGGCAGTCAACTTCTGCGGCGCGATGCGTTGCTTCTCGCCGGCACGGGCGGCGACTTCCTTGCTCCGCTGCAACCGAGCGAGCGTCGCATCCCGCGCGTCGAACCAGCGCTCGAGGCTCTCCTGCACCGCGTTTGGCGCAGTTTCGCCGATCAGGTTCAGTACGTCCTTGGCCGCCGCCGCGTACATGATCAACGCCACGGTGCCGCGCAGCACTCGGAAGAACTCTGGCGCCGGCACCGTGGTACCCGCCAGCGTCGCCGAGTCCGCCTCCAAGACCTCGTCAATCCGAGCCTGCACCCGCGATAGCTCCGACCCGGGTTGTACTGGTACGACATTGACCTTCCTGAGGTCGTGCCTACACTGGCCCGCTCTAACGCCGCGCTTGCCGCTCGAGGGCCCGGTGTTCGTGCACAATCCAGGCTCGGGAACTTGGCTTCCGAACATGGGTCGCAGTTGACCGTCGCGCCGCCAGGCGGCGAAGCGCAGCTCGCATTGCGGGCACTCTGCCGCCAGGAGGTTCGAGTGCTTCACGCACATGAACGACCACGGCAGTTTCCACGCCACCTGCCACGCGCCGCCGTCCTCCTCGATGCACGCAGGACAGAGGTGCGAGCCGGAAGCGTACACCCACTCGCTAAGCCCGAGGGCCCCGAGTTGCTTCACCTCGCCCCGGTAGAGCGGGCTGAAGTCGAGGCAGACATCGTGGTACCGCTCCAACAGCAGCGCCCTCGCTTGGGCGGTGGTGAGATGCGTGGCGCGCGCGAAAGCCGCCAGGGCTTCGGGAGCGAGGTACGCCCCGTAGCCGGCCGGCACGTCGCTCATCCGCTCGGTGCTCGTAATCCCGACGCGATGGAGGAGGGTGATGAGTGGAACGTCGAGGTGGTGAGCCAAGCGGTCGACATAACTGGCGAACCACTCCCCCGCCACCGGCCTAAGGGAACGCGGTAACGGCATGGGGTGCCGCGGAGGCGCGGGCGGCAGCGGGTTCATGAGGCGTTGAGGAGGCGCGCGACCGCTTCCGGGGAGTCCTTGATGGCCGCGAGGGCCGCCTTCTTCTCCGCGTAGTAGCGTTCGGCGCCCTCCGCGAGCCGGATGCCCTCGAGGCCGGCACGGGACAAACTCTCGCTGCCGTCCCGGATCGCCGCGTTGGCAGCGGCGCGCACCAGCCGGATCAGGCTGCCGATGCCCCCTTCGGTACGGAGGTACAGGTAGCGCTCCTGCTGCACCAGCCAGCCGGGCCCGTACTCGAGCAGGCAAAGGTGCTCCTCGACGCTCGCGAGGAACTCCAGCCACTCCGACGCGTCCGTCAGATGAACGTCGTACGGGAACGGCTCGACCTTGTGCAGAGCGAAACGGTACTGGGTCTGGGTGAAGCGCCCCTTCCCCCCGGTGCGGCTGTCCATCAACAGGACCGAGTCCTCGCAGTTGATGCCGGCGTAAACGAACGTCGCGGGGATCAGGTTCGCGAGTTCCTTGATGAGGTCGTTGACGCTGTCGGCGCTCTTGTTGCCGCGGTGCAGGTTGTGGATGTCATCGA
>Ga0209916_1001894_pt1 | contig 13677 bp, 9 predicted proteins | sample ThiBio_1000_plan_FD_183956 | JGI IMG/M metagenome (GOLD analysis project Ga0209916, IMG submission 183956) | Wastewater bioreactor microbial communities from Cape Town, South Africa - Thiocy_solids_2 (SPAdes) | ecosystem: Engineered > Bioreactor > Thiocyanate-remediating > Anaerobic-Aerobic ... | reverse complement strand
GAAATCAGGAAGCGGCCGTCGGGTTTCGCCGTGTCGCCGCCGGCGACCGACAGGTGGCCGACGTTGTAGTGGACCGGGATCTTCTCGATCACCTTCAAGTCCTTGAGCGACCAGCGGGCGATCTTGGACTCGATGAAGAGGGTCGTGTAGGCGAAGCCCTTGTCGTCGAACTGGGTGTGCAACGGCCCCAGGCCCATCTCCACCTGGCCGCGGATGACGTCCTTGAAGGGGAGGATCGGCACGCCGTAGGGATCCTTGCCGGCGTACTTCTTCTGGTCTATATGCTCCTTGATCCTGGCGAAGCTGAAGACGGTCGCCTGGGTGGAGAGCTTGCCGGCGATGCAGATCTCCTCGCCGTTCGGGGTGACGTCCACGCCGTGGGGGCTCTTGGGCTCGGGGACGAAGTGCAAGAGCCCCTCCTCCACCGCGACCCCCAGCGGGATCACCCGCACCCCCTGGATCACCTGGGCCTTGTCGGAAGCGGCGACCTGTTCGGCTTGCCGCCAGTTGATGACGTGGAGGTAGTCCATGTCGTTCCGCGAGGCGCCCGACTCCATCGGCGGCAAGCCCGCGCCGCCGGTGCCGTAGGACCGCTCGGTGTTGAACGAGTTGAGGAAGCACCAGCCGTCGCTGGCCAGCTTGCCGGCGTCGGCGAGGTCCTGGAAGTAGGGGGGCATCTCGATGGCGAACGACGCCGCCGGGTCGATCCGCTTTTTGGCCCGGTCGAACTTCCAGAACATCACCGCGCCGCGGTAGAAGTCGTCGTACTTCTCGATGTCCGCGACGGAGCCGTCCAGGGGCGCGGGAAACTGGCCCCCCTCGATGACGTACTCGGTGTTCGGCGTCACGAACGCGCCGCCGTGGTCCGACCGCAGGATCGCGCTGTGGACGATCTGCTGGGTGGTGAAGTCCTGAAGATCCACGACCGCCACCCGCGCGTTGGCCTTGTCGTTGACGAAGAGGACCTGGCCGTCGTAAACCCCGTCGGTCTCGCTGAGCGCCGGGTGGTGCATGTCGCCCCAGGTCAGCGTCTTCCCCTCCGGCGATCCCGAGGCGAGCAGCGCCTTGGTTTCGTCGTCGAAGCCGTAGCCCTGCCACGGCTCGGGGGTGAAGACGCCGATGTACTTGAGGATCCGCATGCTCGGCACGCCGATGACCAGGGCGTTGCCGCCGTGGCCGCCGGAGGCGAACATCAAGAACTCGTCCTTGACTCCGGTGGGCGTGTAGGTCTTGAGCGCCGCGACCACGTCGGCCTCGCTCAGGTCGCGCGCCTTCATCAACTCGGCGATCGACGCCGAGCCGCCCCCTCCCTTGCCGGCGACCCTGGTCTTGCCGTCGCCGCAACCGGGCGCGACCGCCAGCGCCAGCCCCGTCGCCAGCGCCAAGGCCGCCCTCGATCTTCCGTTCCATGGCATGTTCATGACGACGCTCCTGAATGTCGGACTTGGGAAGGACGAGAACGCTCTTCCCCCCTCGCGGGGGAAGACAGACGCCGAAGGCGTCAGATGAGGGGGACGACGCGACCAGAAGCCGTCGGAACGTCGAAAGCCCGGCCAGGCGGCTTGGGATTCCCACGGTCGTCTTGCTCGCCCCCCTCATCCGGCCCTTCGGGCCACCTTCCCCCGCGAGGGGGGAGGCCGTTGGGACCGCCTCGAAAATCCGTCGCGGTCGGTTGGTTTCGCCGTCCCGCGCTAGGGCTGCTTGGCGAAGCTCCGGATCTTCTCCCGAAGGGCCGCGACGACCGCCGGCTTGGCCGCCAGGTCGGGGTTGGGCACCATCGCCGGGCTCTTGCCCACCGCCGCGCCGCCGTAGACGATCGTCTTCTCGATCGACTCGTCGGAGACGGTCTTCTGCCATTCCGCGTCGCGATAGTCCCGCGGCTTGGGGAACAACGTCGCGGCGCCGGGGCCGTCCCCCTTGCCGGTCTCGCCGTGGCAGGTGGCGCAGCGCGACCCGAACAGCTTGTCGGCCTCCTGGCGGTCGGCGTCCGTGACGGCGGTCGGCTGGTCCGCCGCGGCCGACGCCTTCGGGGCCGCCTCCAGGTCGATCTCGTCCTCGGCCGGGGCGCAGCCGGCGACCAAACCCGCCGCGACCGCGACGGCGACCGCCGTCGCGAGCGCGAACCTTCCGAACGAGCGCTTCATCACTTCGTCCTCTTCACGTCTCGATGGAGATGGAACGACGACCGACGCCGCGGGGTGGGATCCGCGCGCGACGCGACCGCCGGCCTGAAAGCCTCGCTTGAAAGCCTCGGCGGGACCACGCGACCCGTGGCGACGGACGGGCGGACCCCGAGCCGCTCGACCCGCGGGGCCGTCGAGCGGACGACACAGTGAATCCTAACCCCGCCCCTCGGCCGATCAAGCGTCAAGCGCGACGAATTCGTAATATGTTCGTGTCGTAATTTCCACGGGATTCGGATCGCGGGAAGGTTTCGCCGCGGCCGGCCCGCGCCCCCCGCCCGAAACCTTTGGAGATTTCGGAGGTTTCGACGCGATCGGCCGCCGCGCCTCGGCGCTTCGTGAGGGCGCCTCCAGGGCCCGGCGGCGTTCGGTCGACTCCCGCCGGGGCGGTCGAGGTCGGCGCGACGGCGGACTTCGATCGGACGAGGGCGATCCCGCCGGGTCGCGCGCCTGCTTGCGGCCCCCCAGGCCGGCATGCCGGCCCTCGTCGAGGACCGCGCGAGGGCGCGGGCCTCGGCGTCCGGATTTCGAGGCTTCGCGGAAGAGGCTCGCACCGTTCGAGGGCGGCGACCGACGACTTCGAAAAGAATGCGACGAGTTCGGCGCGGCGATTGCGACCGATGAAACGAACCTTGCGGACGGAGGCGGTCATGGAGTTCGAGTCGCCGGCGCGCGACCGGACGCGACGACCGCCGTCGAGAATCGGAGGGAGCCGAAGAACCATGCGACAGGAACAAGGAGATATACTGATGCGCAAGTTGAACCTCGCCTTCGCCGCCGCCGGCGCGCTCGCCGCCGTCTCGTTCCTCGGCGCGGCCAGGGCGGACGACGAGCCCGAAGTGTCCGTCGGACCGATCGAGGACCTGGGCGACGTTCAGGCCACGGCCCAGATGCTCTTCAAGGCCGCCGACCTCAACAACGACGGCTACATCTCGCGGCAAGAGGCCGTCGACGCCGGCAACCTGGTCGCCGGCGGGTTCTTCTTCAAGGCCGACGCCAACGGCGACGGCAAGGTGACGAAGGAAGAGGCCGACCAGGCCCGCGAACACGTCTTCAACCAGCGGCCGATCCTGCGGTTCCTCTTCGATAGGACCAAGCAGGAGACGAGCGCCCAGGGGGGGGCGGACGCCGTCCAGCAGGCTCGGCAGGACGTCATGGCGTTCATCGACACGAACAAGGACGGCTCGATCGACGCCGCCGAGCTGCGACAGGCCGTCAACACGGGGGTCCAGACCCTGTTCCTGACCGGCGACGCCAACAACGACGGCCAGCTCTCGACCCACGAGCTCAACGGCGCCGCGGTCGAATTCGGCAAGGCCGGGCTTCAAGCGGCGTTTCAGAACGTCGATCTCGACAAGAACGGCGCGCTGAGCCGCGAGGAGTTCGAGAAGGCGGTCATGGATCCGGCCAACGTGGCTTTCCGCGTCATGGACGCCAACAACGACGGCCAGCTCTCGGGCCAGGAGTTGATCCGCGGCATGAAGGTCATCGCCGGCGAGCTTCAAAACCTCCAGGTCGCCGAGCCCGCGCAAACGCTCCCGGATCGGGTGATCAACGCCATCAACGCCGCGCCCGCCGGGACCGCGGCCCCGGCCGCCGCGCCGGCGACCACCGTCGCCCCGGCCGCGACGCCCGCTCCGGTCGTCGTCCAGCCGCGATAAACCGTAGGCTCGCGATTTCTCCCGGCGCCCGGGACGGGTCGCGAAACGCCTCGATTCGGGCCGGCCTCGCGAGCCCTTGGCGGCTTTCGCGGGGCCGGCGTCGTTCCTGGTCGTGGAAATCGCGGGCCCGCGGCGCTACCATGCCGGAGGCGGTCGCCGCCGCCGCGCCCCGCGTCGACCCTCGCCGGAGGGCGGGGACGGGGGCCGAACCCGCCTAGGAGAGCGGCGATGAAGCTGGTGATCGTGGGAGGCGTCGCGGGCGGGGCCTCGGCCGCCGCGCGGGCGCGACGGCTCTCGGAGTCGGCCGAGATCGTGATGTTCGAGCGCGGCCGCCGCGACTCGGGGCGGGAGGCGTACAACCTGGCCGGCGGCTACAAGACCTACCCGCTCCACCATCCCGAGGCGAAAGCCCATGCTTGAAGACGCGCCGACCGCGGACGTCGACCCCCAGGCCCGCGACTTCCTCGACCGCCTGGACAAGGCGGGGCTGCCGACCGTCGACGAACTGTCGCCGGAACAGGCCCGGGGCCAGATGGAGATCTCCGCGCGGTTCCTGGGACCGCCGCCGAAGGTCTCCAAATCATGGGACGTGACGATCGACGGGCCCGAAGGCGCGATCCCCGTCCGGATGTCGCGGCCGATCCGCCCCGAGGCGGACGCGCTTCCGGTCGTCGTCTACCTCCACGGCGGCGGCTGGGTCGTCGGCGACCACCGCACCCACGACGGCCTCTGCCGGGCGTTCGCCAACGCCTCCGGCGCGCTGGTCGCGGCGGTCGGCTACCGGCTGGCGCCGGAGCACCCGTTTCCGGCGGCGGCCGACGACGCCTTCGCGGCGTACCGCTGGTTCCGCTCGCGGGCCGGGGAGGTCGGCGGCGATCCGTCGCGCGTGGCCGTCCTCGGCGACAGCGCGGGGGGGAACCTGGCGGCGGTCGCGACGCTCATGGCGCGGGACCTGGGCGTCGCCCAACCGACGCTGCAAGTGCTCGCCTACCCGGCCCTGGACCACGACTTCCAGACCGAGTCGTACCGCCGCTTCGCCGAGGGGTATTTCCTGACCCGCGCCGAGATGGCGTGGTACTGGGACCAGTACCTACCGAACCCCGCCGACCGCGACCGGCCTTACGCCTCCCCCTTGCGGGCCGAGAGCCTCGCGGGACTCGCGCCGGCCCTGATCCTGACGGCCGGTTTCGACGTCCTCCGCGACGAGGGCGAGCGCTACGCGAAGCGGCTCCGCGCCGCCGGCGCGCCGACGACGCTGTCGCGATACCCCGGCATGATCCACGGGTTCCTGCGCCGGTATCCGTTCTTCGACGAGGGTCGACGGGGGTTGAACGAAGCGGCGACGGCGCTGAGGCGGGCGTTCGGGCTCACGGGGCCGGGCCGAGGCGTTGACGGAGACGGATGAACTTCTCGCGGAGCCGGCCGCCGCCGAGGTCCGGGTGGAGGATCGACGTCGCCTCGATGAGTTGCGCGGCGTCGTCCCCCTGGCCCATCCGGTAATAGGCCAGCGCGAGCCCGTAGCGGGCGTCGAACCACGCTCGCGAACCGGAGGGGAGCTTCTGGATCCGCAGTCGCTGGACGTCGATCGCCAGCGCGTTGGCGTCGAGGCGGGAGTAAGCGTCGGCCAGGTCGCGGAGATAGCGGTCGTCGGCCTTCTCGGTCGACGGCGCCCAGTCCTTGAGCGTCTTCCGGGCCGCGACCGCGTCTCCCTGGAACAGTTCGGCGCGGGCGAGGCGGAAGGTCAGTTCGTTGCGAAGGTCGTCAGCGAGGTTCGGGTCTTCGAGCAACGGAAAGATCAAGGTCTTGGCGACCTGGGCGAATCGGCGCTGGGGAAGGTCGGTCTCGGCGGCGGCCGCGGCCAGGTCGAGCGCGCGAACGGCGTCCAATAGCGCGTCGCGGTCGCCGGGGACGGCCCAGGTCGGGTGTTGTTGGGCTTCGCGCTCGGCCTCGATGTAGCGGCCCGACGCGGCCATCGCGGTCATCCGGGCCAAGCGGGCGCGGTAGCGTTGCGAGGGGGTCAGGTTCATCGCCAGGCATTGCTCGGCGGCGCCGCGGGCGTCGCCGGGACGGCCGACGATCGGCGTCAGGCCGAGCCGGGCCTCGGCGATCAACAGTTCGGCGCGATCGGAGTCCGGCCGCCGCCGCGCGGTTTGGAGCGACTCGTCCACGAGCGCCTTGGCGGCGTCGTAGTCGGCTTCCAGACCCTCGCGCTCCTCGGCGGCGACGCGGTCTTCCAGGCCGCGGCGCAGCGCCTCGCAGGCGGCGACGCGCGTCTGGACCCAGCGCGGGGATTCCGGGGGGACGGCCTTCCACAAGGCCAGGGCCTGGTCGCGACGCCCGCGCGCCTCGTCGAGCGTCCCGAGCATCCAGCGGACCTCGTTGGAGGTGGGGTCGTCGGGAAACTCCTTGAGGTGGCGGACGAGGGCCTGTTCGTAGCGGTCGCCGCGGGGGTCGGCCGCGTCTTCGACCATGCGGCCCCGCGCCAGGGCTTGCAGCAGGCTGGCCCTGGGGCGGGAGGGGCCGGCCCGGTCGTCGGCGACGATCTTCTCCAGGAGCGCGTCGGCCTCGGCGAACCGGCCGGCCTGGAAGAGGAAGCCGGCGGCGCGGAGGCGGGACTCGGCGGCCTCGGCGCGGCGACCGTCGCGTAGGGCGCGGGCGGCGGCCTTCTCGCTCGTGGCGGCGGCCTGGACGGGGTCGCCGCGGACGTCGAAGCCCTCGGCGACCGCGTCCCAGAAGTCGCGCGGGGCGTCGGGCTCGAAGGCCAGGTCGGAGGCGGCCAGATCGGAGAGGGCGACGCGCAGCTCGGGGGCCCGGGCGGCCCTGAGTTCGCGGACCTGTTTGAGCAGGTCGTCCTCCATCGCCCGGCGTTGGGCGAGGCCGGGGGGGCCCGCCGCGGCGGCCTTCCATTCGCCGAGGTCGAGGTGGACGAGTTGAAGGGCCTTGGCCGGCCCCGGCAGGGCCATCGCGGCGATCGCCTTGCGTGCCTCGGCGAACGCGCCGCGGTCGATGAGGATCGGCAGGAGGACGTCGAGGAGTTCGGCTTCCGGCGGGGGCGACTGGGCCCTGACGGCCGCGGCCACCTGGGCGGCGGCCTCGTCGATCTTGCCCGTCTCGCGGAGCAACTCCGCTTTCAAGAGGGCGTGGAAACCGACGAGCGAGGCTTCCGCCGGGGCGTTCTCCAGGAGCCCCAGGGCCTCGCCGCGGCGAAGGCTCGCCATGGGGGCGCCGGGAGGGTCCAGGGCGGCGCGGTCGGCCAGGGACCAGGCCAGGCGGAAGCGGACGTTGTCGGTGAGCGCTCCGGGCTCGCCGCCGACGATCCGACGCAAGCGGGCGATCGAGTCGTCCAGGGCCGCGGCCTCGCGCTCGGTCGTGGGGACCTCGGCGGGATGGACGGCGCGGCGGTCGTTCCAGGCGCGGGCCTGGGCCCAGCGGTAGACCGCGGACTGAAGCGCGAACTCGCGGCGCCGGGGATGGCCCTCCTCGTCGCGGTCGAAGTCGTCCAGAAGCTCGATCGCGACGTCCCAGCGGGCGAGCTTGCCGGAGAGCGAGGGCTCGCCGCGGGCGCCGCGGTCGAGCGTCGCCGCGGCCTCAAGCGCCATCGACTCGCGTAGGCCAAGGTCCAGGGCGTCGTCTTTCAGCCGCGTCTTCGTCTCGGCGATGTACCGCGCCGTCTCGTCGTCGAGGGCCGGCGCCTGCGCGATCACGGCGAGAAGGGCCAGGGCCCGAAGGAGATGGAGCACGGCGATTCCTCCTGGGCCGGTCGCGGTCGATCCTAACGGTCTTCCCCCCTCGCGGGGGACTGACGACCCGACACTTCTCGGATCCGGCGCGCGATCTTCACGCCAGCCGACGCCAAACGGCCTTCTCCCGAATGCCGCGAAGTTAGCTGTAAGCTCTGACCCCTTGGCGGGTTGTCGCGTCTTGAGCACGGGCGGGGCGCCGGGCATGCTGTGGATGGTCGTAAAACCCGCAGCCGCTGGAAGGAGCCCCGCCCATGCCGCCGCGCATCATCCTCGTTCTCCGACGTCTGCGCCAAGACGTCGCCGCCGGATTGTCGCGGGAAACCATCGAGGACGCCTGCCGCCAGGTCGGGCACCACTGGCGTGGGCGGGTCCTCGACCCGGCCACGACCGTCTACCTCTTCCTGCTTCAGGTCCTCCACGGCAACACCGCTTGCCGGCACGTCGTCCACTTTGGGAATTGGAGCTTCTCCGACAGCGCCTACTGCCAGGCCCGCAAGCGGCTCCCCCTGGCCGTGCTCGAACGACTCGCCGAGCGGCTCGCCGCGACGTTGCGGGCCGCCTCCGAGGACGCGCGATGGCTTGGGCGTCGGGTCTGGGTCGTCGACGGCTCCAGCTTCTCGATGCCCGACAAACCCGGGTTGCAGGCGCGGTTCGGCCAGCCGGGGGGCCAACGCAAGGGGTGCGGCTTCCCGGTGGCGAAGTGGCTGGCCCTCTTCGACGTCTCCACCGGGATGCTCTTGCGGTCGACGACGGCGCCGTTGCGGACCCACGACATGTCCCGCGCCGCCGTCGTCTCCGACGGTCTGGCGCCCGGCGACGTGGTGCTTGGGGACCGAGGTTTCTGCTCCTATGTCCATATCGCGATCTTGATCGGACGCGGCCTGGAAGCCGCCTTCCGCGTCCATCAGCGTCAAAAGGTCGACTTCGCGCCGAACCGTCCCGGGGCAGGGAGGAAGAAGTCGGCCCCGGCGCCCGACGACCTGCCGAACTCCCGCTGGGCGCTGGCCCGAGACATGGAAGATCATATCGTCACATGGTTCAAACCGAAGCGCAGTCCGAATTGGATTTCCAAGGAGGAGTTCGCCGCGCTGCCGGAGCGGATCGAGGTCCGCGAGTTGCGGTATCGGGTCGAGACGCCCGGGTTCCGCGTCCGCGAGGTCACGTTGGTCACGACCCTGCTGAACGCGGAAGCCTTCCCGGCGAAGGAATTGGCCGAGCTTTATCACAAGCGTTGGCGGGTCGAGGTCGACTTTCGACATATCAAGACCAGCATGCGCATGGACGTTTTGCGGTGCGGGACGGCGGCGGGGGTGCTCAAGGAGTTGGCGGTCTTCTGCCTGGCGTACAACCTGGCGCGTTCGGTGATGCTGGAGTCGGCCCGGGCGCGGGGGGTCGATCCGGATCGCGTCAGGTTGGTCGACGCGGTACGCTGGCTGATCGGGATCGAGGGGGGCGACGCCCCCCCGCCGTTGGTGGTCAACCCGCCGCCTTGCGGCCGGGTTGAGCCGCGGGTCGTGAAGCGCCGCCCCAAACAATACATGCGCATGACCAAGCCGCGGGATGAGCTCCGCAAACTCTTGCCGATGAAGGGGTTTTAGCCTAACTTCGTGGCATTCGGCCTTCTCCCCTTGAGCAAGATTATTCGTGAGTGACGTAAGTCCAAGAACGATCCCGGATGCCTCGTCCGATCACCCAACCGTCCAATGACTTAGGGCGGCCTTGGGTCGATTTGCGACAACACCCGGCACCATAACGATTTACGAGTCCCACGAATAATCTTGCCTTGAGGGAGAAGGTGGCCGAAGGCCGGATGAGGGGTGGGCGGGGCCGGAAGCCTTCGGAGTCGAAATCGTTTTCAAGGCCGTGGCTTACGCCGAGACGCGACGCCGGTCGACCCCTCATCCGGCCCTTCGGGCCACCTTCTCCCTCAAGGGGAGAAGGCCGTTTGAATGAATCGTCATCTTAAAATCCGCGCCCGCGCTGCTTCTCCTTGATTCTACGCGACGGCGGCGGAAGGGTTCTCTGGCCGCCGTCGCGTCGGCGGTCACTCGACGGCGACGCCCGGTTCGGCGTGGGCGTCGGCGTCCTCGCGGATCGCGCCGATCTGGCCCTCCTTGAAGAAGAGGGCGAAGATCGCCATCAGGACCAACGTCAAGATGAAGGGACCCATCCAGATGGCGCGCCAGTCGTGTCCGGCGGCGCCCTCGCCGGTCTGGAAATGGTGCATGGTCTCGCCAGCGATGAAGCTGCCGGCGACCGTCCCCAACCCGTAGATCACGAAGATCAAAAGCGACTGCGCCGACGCCTTGATGTCCTTGCTCGCGGCCCGGTCGACGAACATCTGGGCGACGATGAAGAAGAAGCCGAAGGCGAAGCCGTGCAATCCCAGGGTGCCGATCATCAGCCACTTGGGATAACCGACCGCCGAGATCCCGAACCGCGCCGCCCAGGCCCCCATGCCGATGAGCATCGTCTTCTTGTACCCCAGCCGGGCGACCGATAGCGGGATCAGAAGCACCACCGCCGCCTCGGCGAACTGGGAGATCGTCAGGTACGCGCCGATCTGCTTGGGCGCCACCCCCACCGCCTCCAGGAAGAAGTTCTCGCTGGCGAAGAAGAACGCCAGCATGATCCCGACCAACGCGGAGATCAGGATCAGGACGGCGAACGACCGGAACTTCATCAGCTCCATCGTCTCCAGGATCGCCGATTTCTTGTCGATCGGGTCGGTCTCCCTGGCGGGGACCGGCGGGGTGTGGGGGAGGGTCAGGCAGTAGAAGCCGTAAAGGATCGAGAAGAAGCCGGAGACTCGAAGGCAGTCGCGGAAGGTCGGCTCGCCCACGAACGGCAGGCTGAACAGCGACTCCCAAAGCGGCAGCACGGCCGTCGGCCAGAACGACTTGTAATCCAGGTAGGACGCGAAGAAGAGCCCCGCGGCGATCCAGCCCGCGGTCCCCCAGACCCGGATCGAGGGGAACAAACCCTGGTTCTCCTCGCCGAGGCTGTGGAACGACAGCGAGTTGGTCAGCCCGATCGTCGGCATGTACAAATTGCAGTAAACGACCATCATCAGGAAGATCGGCCAGAACGTCGTCAGATACGCCGTCGCGATCAGCATCAGCCCGCCGACGACGTGCGCGAACGCCAGCACCCGCTCGGTGGCGAAGAACCGATCCGCCAGTTGACCGAGGATGAACGGCCCCAGGATCGAGCCGATCCCGTAAGTCCCCAGGATCCAGCCGAGCGCCTGATCGCCGAGCTTAAGCCCGTTGTCGCCGATGTGTTGCGCGAGCATCGTCAGCCAGATGCCCCACACGAAGTATTGCAGGAACATCATCAGCGACAGACGCGCGCGCAGGCCGAGGCTCATCGAGGCGCTCCTTCGATCGGGGGTGGTCGGCCGCGGCGCGAAGGGCCATCGGCGGGAACCTTCGCCAACGAATGTAGCGGCGCGACCGTCGCGCCGCTACCTGCTTGCCGCGCCGATCGCCGGCCGGGCGCGCGGTCGCGACGGCGGGAGCGCCGCCACGATCCGCGCGGCGACCTTCGCGCAGGTGTTGACCGCGGCGTGGGCGCGCCTCAAGGCCGCGCGGCCGTCGTCGGACCCGGCCGCGACGATCCGCCCCACCGCCGCGACGAACTCGTCGCGCGACCCGGCCACGTCGAACAAATGAGTATATAACCGACACTCCGGAACGGCCGTGGCGACCATCGGCCGGGTCGCCCCCATCCCGTCCATGATCTTCGTCGGCGAGCACGCCAGGTTGAACGGGTGATCGACGAGATAAGGGATCAGGTTGACGTCGAACGCCTGATAGTAGGACGGCAATTCTTCCTGCCCCCGCCACCCCAGCGCATGCGCGTTGGGTCGGGCGAGCGTCCGCCGGCACTCCTCGCGCCAGGGCTCCGGACCCGGTTCGGGAGGGCGGCCGACGAGGACCACCGACGCCTCCGGGAAGGCTTCGGCCACGGCGTCCAGGAGCGACCAGTCGAGCCGGTCCTCCAGCGAACCGACGTATCCCAAAAGCGGCCGCGGCAGGTCCGCGACGTCCGCCGGCGCGGGGCCGGGACGGTCCAGCGGCCGACTCGCCAGAAACGCGGCCGGCGTCCCGTGCGGCATGTGACGGACCCGATCCGCCGCCGACGGGACTCGACGGCGCAACTCCTCCGCCATCGCGAGCGCCGCGCAGATCGTGACGTCGGCGCGGCGGACCAGCTCGTCCTCCCAGCCTCGGAGTTCCTCGGCGCGGTCGGGCCAGTAGAGGGCGTAGTCGTCGAAGTTGTAGTAGATCAGCGCGTCGGGCCGGAGGACTTCCGCCAGTCGGAGGTAGTACGGATAGGTGGCGACCAGGCCGCGACGCGCGCCGGGACGTTCCGCCCAGAAGCGGCGGACGGCGCGGGCGATCGGCCGCATCCCCAGCGCGGGGAGCCGCTTCAGGAGGCCGGGGGGGAGCGCCACGTCGCGCTTCCAATGCCTGGGCCCGTCGGCGAGGGCGCGACGCGCCCCGGCCGACCAGGGCGTGATCCCCTTGCGCCAGGCGTTGCGATAGTCCATGCAACGCAGGGCCAGGGTCTCGACGCCCGGTTCGTCGAGTTCCCGGAAGAGGCTTTCGGTGGTGGCCCAGTTGACGTCGGCGACGGCCAGGGCGAGTCGGTCCTCGCTCACGGCTCGACCGTGGCGAACGCCTTGAGGACCGCCTCGGGCTCGTCCGGGACGTCGGTCTTGACGGTCAACTCCGAGTAGAACGAGCCGGGTTCGGCGGGGGCCTTGAGCGTCACCTTGATCTGGTGGACGGCCTGGGGGCCCTTGGCCTGGTCCTCGGCCTGGAGGTCGTCGCGGTCGGCGGCGAGCCTGGTGACGTCGAAGGGCCGATCCGAGCGGACCAGGACCGTCCTGGCGACGCTCTGGCCGGGCTTCATCTGGCCGAAGTTGACGATCGCCGGCGTGACGGCCACCGCGCTTTGGACCTCGGCGACGACCGAGATCGGAAGCTTCTCCCCCTCGTTGGTCTCAAGGGTCACCTCGTCCTTGAAGAAGCCGTTGGGGACGCTGGGCTTGAGCTCGGCCGAGAGGGTGTAGACCGGATAGCCCTCCGGGGAGCGGCCGGCCTCCTGGAAACGGGCCACGATCCGATCGGTTCGGGTCCGCATGGCGGTGACGGCCCAGTCGGCTCGGCCGCCGGCGTAGGTGAGGTTCAGCGAGGTCGACGGCGGCGTCTCCGAGCGCCTGACGACGCCGAAATCGAGCAGGCCGGGTTCGGTGACGATGTCGCCGCGGATGTAGCAGGAGGTGTCCAGGTCCGCCTGGACGTAGGACGGGCTCTCGAAGACCAGGGTCACCCCCGAGGGCTTGTGACCGAGGAACCGGGTGGTGTCGATGGTCACCTCGACGCTCGTCTGGGTGCCGGGTGGGATCGACTTGGCGCCGATCTTGGCCTCGGTGCAGCCGCACTTGGTCCGCGACTCCAGGATCCGGATCTCCTGATCGCCCCGGTTGACGATCGCGAAGGCGTGATGCAGCTTGGACCCCCGGGCGACGGTCCCGAAGTCGAACGACCGCTCCGGAAGGGCCGAGTCGAGCCACTCGTACCCCTGTCCGAAGGCCGAGGGGGCCCAGACCGCCAGCATCAGGACGGAAAGACGGCCCTGCAAACGCATCCAACTCATCGTTGCGGCTCCGAGCGGGTCGAGAAAGCCCCCGTCGCGTCCCTGCGAACGCCCCCCATTGTACTCCGAAGCCGAGCTTCAGACAGAGGGAGTGGCGCGTCCGCCGCGGCGTGAACCTTCTCAAGCGCGATCGGCGTTCCCCCCTCGTCGAATCGAGCGAAAACCGCGCGGGAAGCGAGGCGAGGCCGATCCGATCCGCCCGATCGATCCGATCCGCCCGACGCCGTCGCGGACGACGACGGCGTGAAAGCGGCTCGTCCTGGTCGGCCGGATCGGCTCTGGTGCCCGTGAATTCCCGGTGAGCGTCACATAAGTTGGTGAGACAGGCGTTCAGTTTGCGGAGACATCCCGGTTCCAGAAAGCATCCCACTGGCCTTTTTCGCCGCGGTAGAGGGCCCGAAGGTGGCAGAGGGCGTGGGCGCC
>Ga0209916_1001884_pt1 | contig 13787 bp, 10 predicted proteins | sample ThiBio_1000_plan_FD_183956 | JGI IMG/M metagenome (GOLD analysis project Ga0209916, IMG submission 183956) | Wastewater bioreactor microbial communities from Cape Town, South Africa - Thiocy_solids_2 (SPAdes) | ecosystem: Engineered > Bioreactor > Thiocyanate-remediating > Anaerobic-Aerobic ... | reverse complement strand
TCGACACGCCGACCATGGCCATGGACGTCGGCCGCTTCGCCGTCACGCACGACACCAACGACCTGTACATCTTCAAGGTCCCGACCCTACGCAACATCACCCGCACCTACCCGTACTTCCACGACGGTTCCGTCTGGGACCTGCGCGACGCGACGCAGATCATGGCCCGCGTGCAACTCGGCCGCGAGCTGACCGAAGAAGACCTCGACGCGCTCATGGCCTTCTACGGCACGCTAGAAGGCGAGATCCCCGCCTACGCGCTGCAGTTGCCCGTGCTGCCGGCGTCCACTGGGGAGACTTCGCGGCCTAGGCACTGAGAGTCGTTGATTGAGTCTATGAGGCGCGCGCCGGGTAACTGGCGCGCGCTTGTTCGTCATAGAGAGGGCGCTTGGGTGGCGGTCGAGCCCGGAAAAGTCTGCGTTACTTGTGTGAGCACATCTCGGCAAGGGCCACTGCCGGAACGGTAGCAACCAGCCTCGCCGCGGCCAAGATGCACGAACGCGTGCGGCCTCAATGAAGGGCCACCGTCGAAACGGTAGCAACTTGCGCCTGCGGCGCGGAGGGCGATGACGCCAGCGTCGCCTCAAAGAAGGGCCACCACCGAAACGATAGCAACCCGGTGCCGTTGAAGTTGTGCCCCAGCGTCGTGAAGCCTCAATGAAGGGCCATAGCCGAAACGGTAGCAACCACCAACCCCGTGCTGACGCGCACGGGCGACGGCCAACCTCACTGAAGGGCCCCCGCCGAAACGGTAGCAACGGCCGGTGGCGCTGCGGTTGAACGTCCAGGTGTTGCCGCCTCAAAGAAGGGCCACCGTCGAAACGGTAGCAACATGCCGTCGCGGTTCGGGCAGCCGGGGGTGTGGCAGCCTCAATGAAGTGCCACCGTCGAAACGGTAGCAACAAGGCGCCACTATCACAAGCGCCAATCTGACCGAGCCTCAATGAAGGGCCACCGTCGAAACGGTAGCAACGCCCGCGATGTCGTCCTCTGCGTAGAGCGGCTCCAAGCCTCAATGAAGGGCCACCGTCGAAACGGTAGCAACGCTGGTGCCGCACACGCTGCAGTACCCGAGCGACTGGCCTCAATGAAGGGCCACCGTCGAAACGGTAGCAACTAACGCCGCCGCCTCGAAGGGAGGTGATCACCGCCAGCCTCAATGAAGGGCCACCGTCGAAACGGTAGCAACGCCGTTTATCGCGTCAGAGCGCGTGGACCCGATCGCGCCTCAATGAAGGGCCACCGTCGAAACGGTAGCAACGCCACGCGCGGATGTTGAGGGGCTGGCGGGTGGCGCCTCAATGAAGGGCCACCGTCGAAACGGTAGCAACCTACCGTTATGTCGTGGCCGACCCAATTGCAGACTCGCCTCAATGAAGGGCCACCGTCGAAACGGTAGCAACCTGCACGGTGACGAGTACGCGGCCTGGCGCTTCGGCGCCTCAATGAAGGGCCACCGTCGAAACGGTAGCAACTCCGACCGCCGGCGCCGTAACGAGGCGGGCGAGCTCGAGCCTCAATGAAGGGCCACCGTCGAAACGGTAGCAACAGCAGGTGCTTGGGCTCGTAACCCGCTCGCGCCTCGAAGCCTCAATGAAGGGCCACCGTCGAAACGGTAGCAACGCAAACCCAGGGCAGAAGATGGGCAGGAGCTGGGCACGGCCTCAATGAAGGGCCACCGTCGAAACGGTAGCAACCGCCGCGCGAACTCGGCCAGATCCTCCAACTGCCCGCCGCCTCAATGAAGGGCCACCGTCGAAACGGTAGCAACCTCACCCGCGCGGTCGACGAGACAATCCCCCTGCTGCCTCAATGAAGGGCCACCGTCGAAACGGTAGCAACGCCGACCCTGTGCGACGAGGACGAGCTGCTGCGCGCCTCAATGAAGGGCCACCGTCGAAACGGTAGCAACTCGTGGGTGTGCGCCTCCCCAGGGAGCAACGCGCCAGCCTCAATGAAGGGCCACCGTCGAAACGGTAGCAACGTCACCAGCATTTCTTGGTTGCGGGTCGGTAGTGGGCCTCAATGAAGGGCCACCGTCGAAACGGTAGCAACTCGGGCAAGGGCAACTCGTGCAAGTGACCGCGCCCGTGCCTCAATGAAGGGCCACCGTCGAAACGGTAGCAACTCCACAGGTTGTCGTGAGGCACTTTGTTGGTGACGCCTCAATGAAGGGCCACCGTCGAAACGGTAGCAACTTTCCCACCAGCGCGAGGCCGAACCCCTCGTAGGCCTCAATGAAGGGCCACCGTCGAAACGGTAGCAACACGTTGTTCCGCCCGCCGAACCCGTGCTGGCGACGGCCTCAATGAAGGGCCACCGTCGAAACGGTAGCAACCCCATTGTGTTCCGGTGGGCCAGAACGTGAACAGCCTCAATGAAGGGCCACCGTCGAAACGGTAGCAACTCGACCCTGGCGGTGCGGGCCGGACGGAGAACGGCCTCAATGAAGGGCCACCGTCGAAACGGTAGCAACACTCCTGAGCAGCACCACCGGGCGGGCGGGGTCGGCGCGCCTCAATGAAGGGCCACCGTCGAAACGGTAGCAACCACAGCCGCACTGCCTTGCGAGGTGCCGGCGCTGCCGCGCCTCAATGAAGGGCCACCGTCGAAACGGTAGCAACGTGGCGGGCGTAGCGACCTTCACGACGACGTTGGTGGGGGCCTCAATGAAGGGCCACCGTCGAAACGGTAGCAACTCCAAGGCCTCGCAGGCAGTCCGGCGCATCGTCAGGTCGCCTCAATGAAGGGCCACCGTCGAAACGGTAGCAACGAACGCTACGTCCTCCCGCACCTCGGCGACGCCCGCCTCAATGAAGGGCCACCGTCGAAACGGTAGCAACCGGCGTCGATCGGCTCGAGGGCCGTTTGCTGGTTCAGCCTCAATGAAGGGCCACCGTCGAAACGGTAGCAACGCGGTGGATTCGCTGGCGAGTCCCCCCTCCTCGAGCCTCAATGAAGGGCCACCGTCGAAACGGTAGCAACTTGGCGGCTTCATCAGCGCGGAACTGAATGGTAGCCTCAATGAAGGGCCACCGTCGAAACGGTAGCAACCCCAGGTTCCGGACGCGGTGAACACCTGGTACTCGCCTCAATGAAGGGCCACCGTCGAAACGGTAGCAACGAGCTGCTCGACGCCGTCGAACTTCAGCACGAAGTCGCCTCAATGAAGGGCCACCGTCGAAACGGTAGCAACTTGAAGAGCAGGCCGGCGGAGTGCCGGATGTTCCAGGCCTCAATGAAGGGCCACCGTCGAAACGGTAGCAACCCCTTGCGCAACCCGAGCCAGTCCGTACTCCGATCGCCTCAATGAAGGGCCACCGTCGAAACGGTAGCAACCAGCGGCGCGGTGTGCCGCACATGCACATGGCCGCGCCTCAATGAAGGGCCACCGTCGAAACGGTAGCAACCAAGCCGGTGAACTGCATGGTGGCAGCCACAACCGCCAGCCTCAATGAAGGGCCACCGTCGAAACGGTAGCAACCTCACGTGTTCCGTTACGAGGGTGGGCGCCGAACGCCTCAATGAAGGGCCACCGTCGAAACGGTAGCAACCTCGGAGGTTCAGGCGAGACGGACGGAAGCACGACGCCTCAATGAAGGGCCACCGTCGAAACGGTAGCAACTTTGGAGCAGGCGCTGGCGTTCGCCAAGAGCGTCGCCTCAATGAAGGGCCACCGTCGAAACGGTAGCAACTTCCAGTGGGCTGAGGAGGAGTCTACTCATGGGACTCGCCTCAATGAAGGGCCACCGTCGAAACGGTAGCAACCACTTATGCCCGCCGCGCCCGCGACCTGAGCGTCGAGCCTCAATGAAGGGCCACCGTCGAAACGGTAGCAACCGGTACCAGGCCTCGACGCATGGCCGACTTCGGTGGGCCTCAATGAAGGGCCACCGTCGAAACGGTAGCAACCGCGCCTTGGCCATCCCTCGGCGCGAGAAGCAGCAGGCCTCAATGAAGGGCCACCGTCGAAACGGTAGCAACCGCCTAGATGATAACGCCCTAGCCAAGGGGGCCAATCGCATTCGGCGCGAGCGCTCGGCCCGGACGCTAAACAATGAACCCGAGACCACAAGGGACTAAAGCTGCATACGACGCTGCCATCGGCACAAAACCGACGCGAGGGCTACGCGCATTTTCCGTCTCGTCGGAGCCCTCGCATGTTTGTTGGGTCAAAGTACGATTACATCAGACGGCGTAAGGTCCCGCTTGACTCCTATGAAGGTCACCACGCGCTTTAGCCGGTTCTTCTCGTGCGCGCCCAAGTCGAACACGGCAATCGAGTCCTCTTGCGCCACGATCTGCGCTTCTAAGCGGTCTTGAAGGCGTATCAGCTTCGCCGGGCGTGCAACCACAGCGAACACGCTGTATTGGAGCCTGTCGCCATATCCTTCTAGAGTTCTGGCAACTCTGGTCCGACGGCCGTCGTCCGGTATGTCGTAGGCCACGATGAACAGCCGCCTCGGCTCGGTGCTCATCTGACGCGGATTCCTACGTATTTGTCCTGGGTGCCGTCCAGCACGCCTAGAATCTGGCGGGCTTGTACCTCGATAGCTCGACGCCAGCTAACGGTGTACTCGAAGAGGGGGTGACGGAACTCCGTCTGGATACGCCGCTCGTAGCCTGCGATTAGAGCTCGTCTAGAGCGCTCCTTGAGCCTTGTGGTCCCGAGTGTCGAGTCGAAATCCTCGGGCCTTACTTCTTTGTTGTTGATGGCGTTAATGACCACCGAATCGACTATCGGAGCCCTGAACTCCTCCATGAGGTCGAGGGCGAGTGCGGGCTTGTTGCGGCTGCTCGAGTGGATGAATCCCGCATGGGGATCAAGGCCGCATGACACGAGCGCTCGGATGCAGTCGGAAACGAGCATGCCGTAACCGTAGTTGAGCATGGCGTTCACGGGATCCCGTGCAGGGCGCGCTCCGCGGACGGTCCAGTCCCACCTATCGCTGAAGTCGTCTCCGAACATTCTCTTGAAGGACGCGAAGTAGACCGAGGCCGCCTCTCCTTCGGCTCCTACGGTCTCCTGCCACGTTTCGGCCTGTCCAATGCGCGCTTGAATCTCTCGAAGCCTCTGGACGTCCGGGCCATTGCCTGCGGCGCGGCGCAGAAGGGTAGCCTGATTCGCGACCTTTGAGGCCAAGAACTCGCGAGCTAATCCGAGCCTTCCCTCGGCCGAGGCCACGTGCTGCTGGACTCTCGCCAGGCCGTTCGCGCTCGTTCCGCTTCTGGCCCAACCTACGACACGGCCAACGCCGGTGCACCACACGAGCGAACAGCCTCGCCATAGAAGCTCCCTGATTAGCGCCCCTGATACGTCGACGTTCCCGTGCACCTGGAGGCCAAGGACTCGTTCAATGGGAACGTCACCTAAGACCTCGTCCCCCTTCTTGACGATCACCCGGCCCTTGCTGATGCTCGCCCTAGACTCTGGGGTCGAAAGGTGGACTATCTGGGTGTCGGGCGCAACGGCCATGACTCGGCGCACCACGGGCTCGAGCTTGCGTTCATCCGGCAAGCAGACAGATGCGTGCGAGCAACGCATGCACTTCAGGTCGTCCACCAGAGGCGCCGGTGCGCTGGCAGAGTTGACCACTGACCGGGTTGCAGTTACGGCGGCCTCAGCTGCTGTGTAGTCTGCGCCAGTTAGCTCGACTGGCACACGTCTGTTGTGGGTTGTGAAGTAGACTTCTACTCCCGCGACCTTGTTCCCGGAGCTCTCGAGGCAGGCGGCCTGCAGGGCAAGTTGCACCCGCATGGGTTCCGTGACCTCGGCGCTCAGTTTCACCGGCGTGGCCTTGTACTCCCTGACAATCCACCCCGCGCCAGTCTCTTCCAAGGTGTCTACTCTGCCCGTTACACCCCAAGCAGCGTGGCCAACGTCAACGGCCCGCAGCTCCTTTCCGCGGGCCGTACTGGCATCATGTGTGCGTTCATGGTCAGAAACGCCTGTGGCCACCTGGCCGGTGTCGGTTCTCTCCCCCACGGCTTCGAGCCACGCCCGCCGCGGACAGAACATCCAATGCGCAACAAGGCTAATGGGTATTGGGTCGTCCGGACGGTCCATTAGGACCACTCCTCGGCGAGGATGACGGGCCGCCCCTCAACCACGTGCGGCTCCGGTGCGTTGATGTTGTCGGTCACCTTGATTTGGCCCACGAGCACGGCCGTGCAGCCTCTCCGGCGCAATTGGTCGTCGTCTGACGGAAGCGTCAGGCTCAACATGACTTGCTCCCACCTCTCCCGCTCCTTCGGCGTCCAGGTGGCCGATGAAGCCCTCAGGCTCTCCCTGGCGGCCACTCTCGCCAAAGCGCCACTTACGGTAATGGTGCGAACCCTGGCCAGCCGAGTTGGCGCTTTGAAGAGCGGTAGGTACGTGACGGCGCGCACAAGGCGTTCGGCTTGGGGCAGGCCCCGGATGACGCCGGCGGTCATCGATTGTCGGCCTCCTCCCTTGCTCGTCCCGACCCCGGTTGTAGCGTTATGAACCACGGGAAACAGTGAGATGCCCCAAAGCGCACACCACGCCACAGCGTTGTCTGTTGGCGCAGGTGCACTCAATCCGGTTGGAGTCCTGCTTGAGGGGCTGTCGGACCCCACCTCATCCTTGGGCGAGCGGCCGGTCAGGCCATCGAGAACCTGCTGGACGGTGCGCTGAGCGACAGCTGCGCAAAGCAAGGCCAGGCGGTTCTGGACGAACTCCTCACCCCGGTTGCGGGTCTTCATCTCCCACCCGCTCGCACCGCGATCGGGTTCGTTCTCTCCTTTGTTGTTGACGTACCAGTACGCTGGTTCGCCTAGCGCCCCCATGAACATGGCATCGAGCCAGCCACGCCTTGGGGCCCCTGTTCCGTCGAAGGCGACCCACCGGGCTGCCTGCAGGGTCCTCCATGTATCAGCGTCGCCAGCGGGTTTGAGTCTTGGGCTCATGGTCCCTGACTTGCTTCCCTTGTGGTCGTGCGTGAGGGTTACCCACGACTCCAACCGCTGGCTTGCGTGCCGGTGGACGGCCGCTGCCATCTCCTCCGGCGTGATCGTGGCGTCGTCGAGGGAGACCGTGATGGCGTCGAGCGTTCTGTGCCAGACCCGGGCAGTGGTGCCCAACTCGTCTTCAAGGATGGCCGCTAGACCGAACGCCGAGAAGTTCGTCAGAAACGACCACGGGCTACCGGGCAGTGTGAGTTCGCTCATCGGCCCTCCCTTGTTACCGCCTGGTCGGCGGAGCGAACGATGGCTTCTAGGTAGGCAATACCCCACGGACCGAACTTCGTTAGGAGTTGACTGTTGAGCGAGTCCCAGTGGCCGTCGTCGTAAAGCTCGACGGCGGCGTTCCAGACTCCTTGACCGAACTCGTCTTGCGAATCGAGTAAAAGGCGCGCCGCGGTAGCATCGAAGACACTGCGTCCGTAGCCATGGCTAGTACCTATGAGCCAAGTGACCAGATCGCGGCTCTGATCGCCAGGGTCGGCCCGCGAGAAGTATTCGGCGGCCGACAGCTGCTCATGGCGCCAACCGACCAGCCCCAATTTGGCACGCAGCTTGCGAGGGATCGACCGGCCGCTCTTGGCGAGCGGCTTCTCTCGCGGATGACCTAGGCTAAGGTAACGCTGGAAGCGGTTCGCGGCCTTCCCCGTGTCATGGCCATGCGCCGCCATGACCACACTGTCGTGGATGTCCGTTGGCAACCCAACGGTACGGGCGATAGCGGCCGCTCGCTGCTCTACCGCCAGAGTGTGGTCGTCCAGGTAGACGCGCCTGGCCGACGTCTCGCTGCGATTGTCATCGGCGGGCAGGCTGCGTTGGCGCACCAGGACGAAAATTTCGTCGCCTGGTCCGCCACCGGCAACTACCGTGACGTCAGGCCGCAAGCCATCCTCGGCATCCTCTGCCGTAACTTCTCTCAAGAAATTGGGTTTCCCTGCGTCCCGCTCACTATGCGCTACTTTGGCATCGTCGAACGCGGCGAGGAATCCGATGATGTCGTTCAGGCGTTGGACTCTGGCCTGCCCTTCGTCGTCACCGGCCGCGGCCTCACCGTCCACGGCCCCGTCTTGCCATGCGAGCAGCGCCTCCTTGGTAGCCCGTAGCCTGCTCAGGCGCTCGAGCTCTGCTTGGGTGGCCCGCTCGCTTGTAGTCTCGGTCGTTGCCGGGATGAGCATTCTAAGCTGCCAGTAAGGCTCTTCAGACGTTTGCCCCGACATGACTTCCGACGTTGCTACCTCGTCCAGCACGTCCGCGGTTGCGAAGGAGTCAAGCGATGGCTCTGTGTTCTTGTCACTCTTATCTCTCCGCCGTGAAGTAAGGATGCTCGTGCCGGGTGGTACGACGAGCGTGTCACCCGGCATCAGCTCGCCTGGCCCGGTTACGGTCTCCGGTCGATTGCGGCGGAACACGATCAGTCGGGTGTCGCGGTCGGGGAACTCTCCGGGTTTCATCAAGTCGTCGGCGATCTCCCGCGCCCGCCTCAAGGACACCGAGTACAGCTCGTCTCCCAGCGGGGGCACGGTCTCGGCCACTTTCAACGCCAGTCCCACGTTGGCTGGCAGATAGCCGCGCACGACGACGAAGGCCTCGGCTCGCGCCGTTAGTTCGTCCCTCAACCAGAGGGTAAGGTCTTCGCCCGTGCCGGGCAGACGCCTCTCCACAGCAACCGTGTCTTCGTTGGTCCGCGACAGCCACGCAACGTCGTGCCACTCCAACCGCTGGAACAGCACTCTCCTTGGCGATGCCGCTGGCGGCGGGTCCGATTGCACAGCGAATGGCGCCAGGCCCTTCTCATCGGCCGCCCTGCCCCGCAGCCACGCAAGTGCTTCATGCAGGTCCTCAACCTCGTAGGGCCCCGAGTCATCTGGATCATCCACCTCAGGCGCCACGACGGCCACTTCCGCGTGGTTGCGACGGCCAAAGCGGTTGACTCGCCCGGCTCTCTGCACCAAGGCCGCAGCAGGGGCAAGCTCGCTCACCATGGCTGCCAGGTCGATGTTGATGCCCACTTCGAGGGCTTGAGTCCCCACCACGAATCTGGGCAGCTGGTCGGCGTTGGTCCAGTCGTCGTCGCCCTGCAAGAGCGTGGGGTAGAGGTTAGCGAGGCGTCTGCGATCGTATTGACGTAGCCCTCCAATGACCGGCACGACGGAACTAGGACCAAGGCCGCTACTAGTTTGCAATCGGGTCGCAACGTCAAGTGCGAGCTGCACCGTGTTCACAACGCAGCCGATCGGCGCTCCCTCGAAGCGTTCATCTTGAGCGAGGCGCAGGCACTCTTCGACCAGGGCCTCAAGAAGCGCATTATCTTTCGAGCGCCTCGTGCCCGTGAGGCGGAGGCTGACTGGCTTTGGCGTGCTAAGCCTCCTCCGCAATTCGTTGTCCGCCGTGCCAGTGCCGAGCGTGGCCTCGTCCACCACCACCTGCACCTCCGCGACCTCGTTACTTCTAGCGGGTGTGGCAGTAGTCTCCACGACCTGTAGGACAGGGGGGCCGATGACCTCGCCACACATCGACTGAAGCTGAGCGATGCGCCTAGCGGTCAGCAGTAGTTGTCGGTTCAGGTGCGCCTCGTCCACGATTAGCACAGAATCGAAGGCCAGGAGTCCAGCCTCCATGGGCCGAGCGTTCAGTGAGCTCCCATGGCCTCTGAATAGTGCCCGGCTGCCCCACATGTCAGGCGTGGCGCAAATGACTGCCACGGCGGTAGGAGACGAGTGCCACGACCTGTCCAGTGAAAGGCCGCCCCGCACGGTGTGAACCGCGAGGGGAACAGCCCCGGTGAACGCGGTACCTTGGCCAGCGCGCGCCAACAACAGATCAGCGACTTCGTTGATGATTGGAAGGGAGTCCCCAGACGGATCTGCTTGTGCGGCCGCAAGGGCTCTGGCAATCATGCCCGCATGTTGTGCGTGGTCGTCGATCAAGGCGCGGCGGTTCACGGTCATGGCCAATCTGCGCGGCACTCCGTGCCCCTCCCTGGCCTGTACGAGCGCATTGGCGAAGACGTGAACGTCTATCACGCTAGTCTTGCCTGACCCAGTAGGCGCCGCGATGCGATCGGGCCACCGGCCCGTGGTGGCGACAAGCTCGAGGAGCCGGATCTGCCAGTCGAATGGTGGGTAACCGTTGAGCGCCTCGAAGAAAGTCGGAAAGTCTGCGACTGTCAGGCCCATGAGAGGCCGCCGTCCTCGTCGAAGACCGTTCCCGGCAGGTCGACTGGAACCAGCAGCCCCACACCCAGATGGCGGGACTGGCCCAATGCAACTGGCGCTCGCGGCTGCTCAAGATTCGTGAACTCCAGCAAAGCCGTGTATGCAGTGAGCACGTTCGAAGGGTTCACGCGGTGGACAAATCGTACGAGCTCTTGGCCCACCACCTGTTTGGGGTTGTGCACGACCACACGACTGCGCATCGCATCGACGAGGTCGTGATAGAAAGCCGCTCCCTTGCCCTCTAGCCCAAGGAGGTCCCTCCAGACCATGCCGATGGACAGGAGCGCGGCCTTTTCGAGCCCCCAAGCCTTGGTTCCCCTTGCGCCCCTCTGGCTGCGCGTGTCCGCAATGACAAATGGTCTGGGAACGAACAACCGCCTCAGGCCGTCGGCTACCGGGCGCCAAAACTCGCGTCCCTCGACGAACCTCATATCCGTGAGGGTCACTGCACCATCTCTGCCCCTGTAGACCTTCCTTCCGATCAGCGACTGCACGCCACTCAATATGGCGCTCTGATCTTCGGCAGTGGCTCCAGCAGGCATCAGGAGTGCAAACGATCCTTCGATGCCGCGGCTAGGCCGCCAACCAATCGGGTCTTGCTGGCCAACGATGTGGATGGCTAGGCGATTGGCAGGGAGCTTCGAGTTTGGTGGATAGTGACCAGTGATGATCGGCGGGGCCGCAGGGTCGAGTGCCCTCGCCAACGCTTTGTGTAATGCCAGGGACCAGGCCAGTTGGTCGTTCGCCCTCGGCGGCCAATGCGTACCAGCCTCTGCCTGTGCCTCGATGACAACGGCCCCGACCCAGGGCGCGCTCGTAGCGCTCGGCGCGGCCTCGGCGTGCCGGTACCAACGCAGCTTGCGTCCGGCTGACGACCAGGCCGCCTGCTCTTCTTCCTCGTTGAGTGCTGCCGCCCTTTCCGCCTTACCTGGGGCTCGGGTGGCCGCATAGGCCGCCTCGAGGAAGGTCAACCTCCCCGGTGAAGGCGTGGAGATAGAAACCGCTCCCGCGGGGAACAAGTCAGTCTCGGGGACCCGCTTCAACGCCTCAGGCTCGAGCGGCGCGTCCAACAACACCTGCACCAGCACGGGTGAGTTAGCCTCTCCCAGGTACGCGACCTCCGCAGCCAGTTCCTCGAGAGCAGTCACGATCTCGGGCCCAGGCGCCTCGACCCAACGCCACGTAAGCGCTCCTTCGAAGCTGCTTCGCGCGACCGCGTCGCGCGAGGTCGGCTGGGAGTACTTGCCCTTGCTGCGTAGGCCGGTCCGGCGGAAAGCCGTAACGTTCGGCACGTTGAAGCGATAGTCCGGAATGTAGATGCTGTCTGGCGGGTTCGACTGCATCCAGTCGAGCGCCGGTCTATGTCTACCGGAGATACGCAGGCCCCCTGCCACCTCTTCGGCGTATGGTCCGGCGCCAGCAGCTGCGGTGAAGGCAGCGAATAGCCTATCTACCTCGGGAAAAGGCTCGGGTGCTCCGGTCGGGCCTCTACCTTGGTAGGTGCCCATCGTGAACTCTGCACTGATCGTTAGGCTCACCGTGCCACCAGCCGTCAGTTCTCGGAATCTTCGGCTGCGCCCAAGATGATTGGGTTGCCTAAGACTTCTAGGCTCGTGCCGTGCCATGAAATGCCGTGTTTGGAGGCCGCTGCGTACGCCTCCTCAAGTAGGGCGTCGGCCTGGGAGACGGTGATGGGATTGAGCTCAATTGCCTTGCCGTGCCGTCCGTCAAGTCGCACGACCGACTCGCTCGCCTCGGTCAAATGGCAGTTGGCGCGCAGGTAAAGCTCGCTGTCACTGCGGGCCATGGCATTGATAAGCACCGCCAGAATCAGGACCCTGATGGCCGCGTCGCCCTCTGGACCCTTCCCGAAGCGCATGCGCCGCGCAAGCGCGAAGCTCAAGACGTGCGAACGAAGGATGTCCTGGGTGGCGATGCCGGCGAGGCCGTCGGCGGTTGGTGGGATGGCTCCAAGCCCAAGTTGGGAAACTTTGAGCTGCGCTGAACTCTTGAGTGCGCTGCTGTACTCGTGCTTCTGCGGCTCCAAAATCTTCTTGAGGTCTGATGCGTCCATCTTGAAGCCCATGGCCAACGGGTCTACGCGGGCACCAGAGTGGCGCGCGGGTCGCGGTTCTACGGAGTCTTGGTTGGCTAGCACTCCAATTATCTCGCCCACCATTAGGCTAGGGAACCTGCCCTGCCGTGCGCGTCTGCTCGAGTCCCAGCCGCCGAAAGCCAACGTCCCGACGCTCATCTCGGCCATGGCAAGGGCATCGGAAGGGTCGGCATCGCGCGCCGCGATGTACGGCGCGTACTGCGTGGTCGGCGTTCCGTCGACGGTCCCGGCGCGGATGTGGGCGTCATATGCCCTATGGGGCAGCGTCAGGCAGCGGAACCTGGGTTCCCAGCCGGCGCCCACGTAGGTTACCTCGATGCGTGGAATCTTGCTGAGCAGGGTATGTCCCTCGTCGATGGCGTCGTTTATCGCGGACTCCATGCGGTTGCCGACCGATGACTTACTGTCGAGCATCACCGTCAACACGCTTTTCCCGTCTACGAAACGATCTTCGAAGATGTACGTCGGGGTCGTGCCCTTCAAATACTTGGCCGGGGCCACGGAGGCGTGCGCGCCGGCGGCCGGCTGTAAGCGGGTCACCGACGACAGCGTGCTAGAGCCTCCCGGGCGAGCGGCTGCGTTCAGATGGTTGATGTTCAGCTTCTCGGTCATGGTTCATCCTCTCGTTCTGCTCAACTGAGTTTGTTGAGCCAGGGACGCCGTCCAAGGTGGGCGGCGTCCTGCATACCCCTAGGAACCCGAAGACGCCGCGGTTACTGCTAGTCCGCTTCGGTCTCCGTTGCAACCCTGATCTACTCCCTCCTTTCCAACCCCGAGTTCCCCTGTACTTCATAGGGTCGAGAAAACTCTAGGTCATCCGTGTTCAGTTTTCAAGCGGATCCATACACCCTGCTCCAGCTTCTCGCCACCTCGTCGCGATAGAATCTGACTCGCCATGTGCCCATCGCTCCTTTCATTGAGGGTTCATCGGGTCACTCTTGAGTCGACATGGTGCAAAGATGCCACTGGACGCCAGCGGCCCTTCGTTAACCGGTCAGCCCAGCGCTAGTCTGGGCTGACCCCACCTTCGTTAGCGGCCCCGACCCGTTCCCTTTGCGTTGAAACTAGCCTAGCCGAGCGACAGATAATGACGCCGAGGAATCCCTCTCAGCAACCGCTGCCGGTCGCTAGACGTGCATGCACCAGCCCGAACACCCACGACTTGCCCATCTCACCTCAACTCCCGTGAGCCTGCGGCAACCGCGCGCGTTGCACCTCGTCGTCGCGTAGGCATTCAATGAGGACGGCGCGGATTTGCTGTGCCCACCATGTAGAAACGGCGCGCTATAACCAACGCAGCATGGCGCCGTTACAACCGCACCGTGAACACCGCACCGCCCGCGCTGGCGTTCGCAGCCGTCACACTGCCCCCGTGCAACTCGACGATAGCGCCGACGATGGCGAGGCCGAGCCCGCTGCCGCCGCCGTCGCGGCTGCGGGCTGGGTCGGCCCTTGCGAAGCGCTTGAAGATG
>Ga0209916_1001881_pt1 | contig 13808 bp, 10 predicted proteins | sample ThiBio_1000_plan_FD_183956 | JGI IMG/M metagenome (GOLD analysis project Ga0209916, IMG submission 183956) | Wastewater bioreactor microbial communities from Cape Town, South Africa - Thiocy_solids_2 (SPAdes) | ecosystem: Engineered > Bioreactor > Thiocyanate-remediating > Anaerobic-Aerobic ... | reverse complement strand
GCGCCCTCCAGCCCGAGCGAATCCTCAGCTAGTTGCTGCACGCCGTGCATGACGCGTTCGAGCGCCTCCGCGTGTGGCAGGAGGCGCGCGCCGAGGACCGTGAGCCGCACGCCGCGGCCCGTGCGCGTGAAGAGCGGCTCGCCGAACGACTCCTCGAGGCGCTTGATGGCAGCCGTGATGGCCGGCTGAGTGCGGTGGAGTTGTTTGGCGGCCTGCGTGATCGTGCCTGAGCGCGCGACGACGAGGAACGCGTGCAGGAGGTGAGGTTCGATGTTCCTCGGAGGTAGAACGGCACCGAAGTCCATGCCCTAACTATAAGCGTGACTTATGAGGCTATAAACACAAGGCCTCTAGCCTTATGCCGCGCGCGGCCTTACCCTCGCACGATGCTCGTCATGCGCCTCTCACGCACGTCTTCCTGGCTGCGGCCGCTCCTGCCTGGCCTCGCCGTCGTGATCGTCATCACCTTCCTGGCGTTCGAACTGGCGCGGGTGCCCGGCTTCAAGCTCCTCGGGCCGCTCGTGCTTGCCCTTCTTGGCGGGGCGGCATGGCGTCTAGGGCGCTCTGGGCGCATTGCAGGCGTCATGCCCGGCGCGCGCTTCGCGGCTAAAGTCTTGCTGAGGTTGGGCATCGTCCTGCTTGGCGTGCGACTCGACATGCGTGCCCTTGCCGCGGTCGGGCCGACGGTCTTGGCCGGCAGCGCCCTTGGGGTGCTCGTGGCGTTCACGGCCATAGAACTCGTCGGGCGCCGCTGGCGGGTGGCGCCCGACCTGCGGCGCTCGATCGCGGTCGGCACGGCGGTGTGCGGCGCCAGCGCCATAGCCGCCGCCCTGCCCGTATTGCGCGCCGAGGAGAAGCACGCCTCGCTCTCCGTGGCCGTCGTGAGCGTTCTCGGCACGCTCGGCGTGGTCGCGTTCGCGGCCTGGGATGGGCTGGCGGTCGTGTCGTCGCGCGTCGTGGCGGCCGTGGCTGGCGCCTCGCTTCAAGAGGTCGGCCACGTGGTGGCGGCGGGTGCGGCCGTCGGCGGCCCAGAAGGCGACCTCGCCCTGCTGGTCAAGCTCTCGCGAGTCGTGCTGCTCGCCCCCGTGCTCATGCTGCTCGGCTGGTGGCTGCGGCGCGAGGCAGCCTCCAATCCAGGTAGCGTTGCAGGCGTGCAGGCGGCAGGTGGGCGGCGTCTTCCGCCGATCGTGCCCGGGTTCGTCATCGGCTTCCTGGCCCTAAGCGCCGTAACCAGCCTCGGTTGGCTGAGCGCAGAAACCGTGCGCTACCTAACGCTGGGCGGCACGCTCCTAACCGCGGCCGCGATGGCGGGCATCGGCCTCGGCGTCCAGTTCCGCGGCCTCGGGAGGGCGGGCCGTCAGGCCCTCGTCCTCGGGGTCGTTGGGTTCGTGGCGTTGCTGTTGGTGATGAGCGCTTACTACACGCTGATGCTTGGCTAGAGCCTCACGACGTCGACGGCGCCAGGCGACTCCGCTAGGGTCACCTCTGCGTGCTCGTCCTGGAAGTACTTGATCTCGCCCTCGAAGCGGAACAGCGCCACTGCCTGGTCATCCTGGTCGTGCACGAGCATGCCGAAGCGCACTGGCTTGTCCGGCGTGCGGCTCAACCAGCGGATCACGCGGTACGGCTGGTGGTCGAAGAGGACGTCGACGCCGTACTCCTCGCGCATGCGGTGCTCGAACACCTCGAACTGCAGCTGCCCGACGACGCCTAGGATGGGGTCGCGGGCGCCCTGCGCGGGGTAGAAGAGCTGCACGACTCCTTCCTCGGCCAACTGTTCGATGCCCTTGCGGAACGCCTTGTGGCGGTCGGCGTGCTTGGTGCGCACGGTCGCGAAGCGCTCAGGCGCGAAGCGCGGGAACGATGGCAGCAGCACGCCAGGGCGGCTGCTCAGCACGTCGCCGATCCTGAAGGTGCCTGGGTTGACCAAGCCGATGATGTCGCCAGGGTAGGCGGCGTCAACGGTGGCGCGCTCGTCTGCGAACATCGTGACGGCCTGCGCCAACTTCACGTCGCGACCAGTGCGGGTGAGTACCGCCTGCACCCCGCGGTGGAACACGCCGGAAGCCACACGCACGAACGCCGTGCGGTCGCGGTGACGCGGGTTCATGTTGGCCTGCACCTTGAACACGAAGGCGGTGAAGTCAGGGTCGGTGGGGGAGACCTCGCCCAACGTCGTCATGAGCTTGCCTGGCGGCGGTGCCAGGTCGAGGAAGTGATCGAGGAAGACTTCGACACCGAAGTTGGTGAGCACGCTGCCGAAGAACACGGGCGTGATCTCGCCCGCCAGGAAACGCGCCGTGTCGAGCGGTGGTAAGGCGGACTCGAGGAGGCCTATGTCGTCGATGAGCTTGCTCTGCGCCGCCTCGCCGATAAGGGCCGCAACCTCAGGCGCGTCTGGCGCCGCTGTCGTCATGGGTGCGCGGCGCGCGTTGCGCTCGGTGCGCTCGTACATGTGCAGGCGGTTGTTCGTGCGCTCGTAGACTCCCTTGAAGTCTGGGCCGTCACCGATCGGCCAAGTCACCGGCACGGCCTGGATGCCGAGGGTCGTCTCCACCTCGTCGAGCAAGGCGTACGGGTCTAGAGCGGGACGGTCGAGCTTGTTGATGAACGTGAAGATCGGGATGCCGCGCTCGCGGCTAACCGTGAACAGCTTGCGCGTCTGCTCCTGCACGCCTCTCGCGGCGTCAAGCAGCATGACGGCGCTGTCCGCCGCCGTGAGGGTGCGGTAGGTGTCCTCACTGAAGTCCTGGTGGCCAGGGGTGTCGAGCAGGTTCAGGACCACGCCGCGGTACTCGACCTGCATGGCGGCAGAGGAGATGGAGATGCCGCGCTCGCGCTCGATGCTCATCCAGTCCGAAGTCGACTGCGCAGTGCCTGTCTTGGCCGTCACGGAGCCGGCTTCACGGATGGCGCCGCTGTAGAGGAGCAGCTTCTCCGTCAGGGTGGTCTTGCCTGCGTCAGGGTGAGAGATGATCGCGAAGGTGCGGCGGCGCCCGACCTCGCGCGCGAGGTCCGCTCTGTTAGGTGGGGTGTGGGCGTCCGACATGCGGGGGCCAGTCTACTCGGTCGGGGCGGACGGGATGGTGCCGCGCGGCTGCGTACTGCCGAGACCGTGCCGCGGTTCTGCCGGCCGTAAGGTGATCGTGTGAGTGAAGCGTTCCTCGCCACCGCGCATGCGACCAGCACCACGCTCAGCCCTAGCCGCAGCGAGGTGGTCGGCTTCGACCTAGAAGGGCGTCCCGTTCACTGGTTTGTGGACGGGTGGACCTTCAAGCGCTCGTTGGCCTCCGAGGTGTTCGGTAGGCGCAGCGTGGCCGGGGCGCGGCAGCGTTGGCGGGTGGAGCAGGGCGAGGCCGAGCGCCTGTTCGGTCGGGCTTTGGAGGTGGCGCGCTTGGCTACCGGTGGCGCTGTGGCGGTTGCGGGCGGGCCTCACGAGCTGGGCGAGCGGCTCGACCGGATCCTCGCGTGGACACCGACGCTGCTGCTCGCAGAGCGCGAGCGTTTCCTGCGCCATTACCAGCCCGTCGCCATCCTCCCGCCAGACCAGTATCAAGCAGTAGTACTACAAGCGAGCTTCGGTTGCAGCTGGAACCGCTGCACCTTCTGCACCTTCTATCAGGACCGGCCGTTCCGTATCCGGCAGCCCGCCGACTTCGTTGAGCACGTCGCCGGGGTCAAAGAGCTGCTTGGGGCGGCCGCCGCTGGCCGCTCCAGCATCTTCCTTGCCGACGGCAACGCTCTGGTGCTCGCCAACTCGAAGCTGCGGCCGTTCTTCGAGGCGGCCAGCGCCGCGTTCCCTGGCCGCCCCTTCAACGCCTTCGTGGACGTGTTCTCGGGCGAGAAGAAGGGCAGCGAGAAGTGGCGCGAACTGCGGGAGCTAGGGCTCGAGCGCGTAGCGATCGGTGTGGAGACGGGCCACGATGAACTCCTCGGTTGGTTGAACAAGCCGGGCAGCGCTGCCGAGGCCGCCGAGTTCATAACCTGCCTCAAGGCGGCTGGGCTGGGCGTATCCGTGATCCTGATGGTTGGCGCTGGAGGTGAGCGCTTCGCGGAAGCGCACATGGCAGACAGCCTGGCGCTGCTCGAGCGCTTGCCCATTGGGCAGGGAGACCTGGTCTACCTCTCCCCGTTCGTGCAGCACCCCGGCTCTGCGTACGCCGAGCGTGCTGCTGCCGCAGGGATAGCGCCGTTAGGAGAGGAAGCCGCTCAGGCGCAGTACCGTGCGCTGGCGGCTGGTGCCCGCGAGCGCGTAGGAGCAGCGAAGGTGGCGCTTTATCACATCGATGAGTTCGTCTACTGACGCGAGCACCGAGAATAGTACTAAGACGTGGTACCACTTAATCGGCTTGACTAACTTGTGCCAGGGACCAGCAGACCGGTAATTTGAGGCGGCGATACCGAGTTGAGGTGGGGTAAGCGCGCCAGGTGGCGCGTTCCTTCAGCCCGCGCGCCCGGACCTCACCCGTACCTGCGAGGAGGCAATGACCAAGCGAGGTGACGACGACCACGAGCAACCGCGGCCGCAAGCGGCAGTGACACTGCCGGCTGGCGGACTACTTGGCCTCGGTGGTAGTGCCACTGCCCGCCAGACGTCAGCAGGATCGGGCCAAGCGCCGTTCTGCGGGCGTGAGGCCGAGCTCCGGCTGGTCGAGCAGACGTGGGCGGAAGTGCGCCAGGGTACCAACGGCCCACGCGTTGTCGTGCTGGTCGCCGATCAGGGGTTAGGCAAGACGCGCCTAGTGCAGGAACTCTACGAGCGGCTGGCGCGTGAAGCGAGCGCTCAGGCCACAGAAGAAGGGGAGGCAAGCTACTGGCCCATGCGGCTGGGTCAGGAGGGCGATAACCTCGCCATCAACCCTCCACCCCTCGCCTGCAACCAGCTCGCACCGCTGCCGTTCCTGTGGTGGGGCGTGCGGCTAGCTGACCCTGGCGGCTACAACCAAGTCGCGACCGGTGCACTGCCGGGCCACGTAGAGGCGTACCTCGTGCCGCAACTCGAGCCACTAGCCCGCGAGCAGCGCAGGCGCCAGACACGCACGCAACTCCTGCGGCTGGGCGGCTCCGTTGCCGCCGACATGGCGCTCGATCTTGCGATCAGCGCCGTGCCGCTCATCGGACTCGTCAAGAAGGCGGCGGAAGTAGGGGCGGAGCTGCGCGGCCTCGCTGTCGGCTACCGGAGGGACTCCGCGGGGTTCGACGCCGAGGCGTTCGGCGCTCAACGCCGCGCATCGCTCGTCGACCAGGTCGTCGCTGACCTCGGGCGCCTGTTCGGCGGGCCGGCCGGGCGGCGCGTGCCGGGCGTGCTGGTGATCGACGACGGCCAGTTCTCCGGAGCAGACGCCTCCGTTGTCGCGTTGGTGCGTGAGCTCATCGGCGCCATGTCGGAGGGGCGCTGGCCGCTGCTCATCGTGGTTACCCACTGGGAGCGCGAGTGGGTCGAGGCCGAGCGCCGCGCAGAGGCGCAGCACTCGGCAACTAGCCAGGACACGGTGGCCGACGTCGTCTTGCGCCATGGGCGGACCGACCTTGGAGGGTTACAGGTCGTGCGCCTCAAGCCCGTCAGCGACCTAACGGAAGCGCTAATCGCGGGGCTGCCAGGCCTCACCATCGAGCAGCAGGATGCACTTCTCGCGCGCGTTGGCGGCAACCCGCGACTGCTCGACGAGCTACTGCGCTACGCGCGAAGCGGCCGCGGGCGGGCTGCGTTCGAGGGCCGCAACCCGGAAGCACGACTCACCGCTTCTGGCTTACAGGACCTCGCAAACAGGAGCATGCGCCTTGAGGAACTCGTCGGGGAGCGAATGGCCGCAACCCCGGAGGCAGTGCAGTTGTCGTTGGCGATGGCCAGCCTGCAGGGCAGCGACTTCGTTGGCGAGCTCGTTGCTCTGACCGCCGCCGAGCTGACGGGCGATCACAGCGGCGGCATCGCGGCTGCGGTTAGTGAGGGGCTTGGCTTGGCCGACGAGTCGTACGGTTACGTAACGGCGACCTCCGGCGCCCTGAGCGCCTTCAGGCAGCGCATGTACCTCGGTGCGGCTAGGGAACTCCTCGTCGGGCTAGTAGATCCGGAGGTGGCGCGGGCCGCCAGCGCAGCAGCCGTACGCCGCGTCTTGACGAATCCAGAGCTGCTGAAGGCTTGGCCCGAACAGCTCGCGCTCATGGGCCACGCCGCCGACCTGTTCGAGGACGCCGACGACACCACCGACCTGCGCTTCGCGGCCGCCGCACTCCACCAGCTCATGCGCGCCATGCGCGGCAGCGGCGACCTGCTGGCGGCTGCCGCTAACGCTAGGCGCCTTGCCGACGTTCTCGTGAGGCTCCCAGATGAGTTGCTTGACGGCGACCTCGCGTGGCCGCTTGACGCAGAGGAGGTGCTAGCCAGCGTTGGTTCGGCCGAGGATATCGGTGCGCGCTCCGAACTTCTGCAGCGCCTCGTCGCCCTCACGGACGACGCCATGGTTGACGACGTCAACCTGTGGTCCGTTGGGCTTCACGCCTCGGTGATGCTCCAAGTGCAGGCGTTCCACACGGAGTTGGGTGAGGTGGAGCGGGCCGACCACGCGCTCACTGTGGCCGTAGCGACGATGGAGCGCTTGCCGGTCGAAGAGTACGACCTAGACACAGTCGTCACGGCCCGCGCAGTGTACGACCGCCTAGGAGACAGACACTTCGAGGGTCAGGAGCTGCTGGCCGCGCAGGCCGCCTTCGAGCACGCCATGCACCTAGCGCAGGTGGTGAGCGACATGCGAGACGGTTCTCTTGGCGCTCGCTGGGCGCTTGCCGTCGCCAAGCGTAAGGTGGGCAAATGCGCGTTCTTGGCGGGCGACGCGGAGGCCGCGACCGTCAACCTGAGCGCTGCCGCTGACGAGCTGCGTGACCTGTGGGCCCTTACTCAGGACCCGAGCGCCGCCGTGTCGCTAGCCGCTACCCTCGACGACCTCGCCGAAACGCACGTTGCGACCAACGACCATTACGCCGCCGCCGAACTACTCCTCGAGAGCCATGCCCTCGTCTTCGAGCTCCATCGGGCAGCTCCGGCCGCCTTCGATACGCGCTCCAACCTCGCTGACTCGAGCGTCAAGCTCGCGCGCGTATACCTGAACGCAGGCGCGCATGAGGAAGCTCTTGCGTATGCAACGGAGGCCGTCGACCTAAGGCGGGCGAACACGCAGCAGTCGCCGAGCCGCAGGGCGCGCGCCGACCTTGGGTACGCCTGCACCCTGGCCGCACTCTCCTGCAGCAAGCTAGGGCGCTTACAGGAGGCCGGACGCTACTCCAAAGAGGCGGTTGAGCTGCAGTTGAGCTTCGCCGACGCCTACCCAGCATCCACAGCCGCGTGGTTGCTGTTGAATGCCCTGGCAGTGCGCATACCCGTGGTGTGGGATCTGGAGGGCGAGTCGGCGGCTAGGGCGCTCTTCTGGCATGTGGATGAGACGACCGCCGCTCTCGAGCCTGAGCAGTACGCCAACGTCGAGTCCGTGCTCCTCAAGCTCGCCGCTGTGCGTGCCGCGTTGGGCGCCGCGCGCGGTGAGGCAAACTAGTGGCGCTAACGCTTGCCGCGCCGGTAACCGATGAGCACGACCCCGGCGCCGATGAGCGCGAGCGGCACCATCCAGCGGCCAAGGCCCCCGGAGGGGTCGTTGACGAGCAACGTCAGGGCGGCCCACGCGAGAGCTGGCAATAGCGCCCAGCGTGCGCCGCCCTGCTCGCGTGGGAGCAGGTAAACGAGGGTGAACGTAGCCGTCATGCCGAGGAAGAAGATGACGCCGGAGTCCCAGCTCGGGAGCAACTGGCCCACCCCTGCGACGACCGCGAGGGTAGAGAAGAAGCCGCCGACGACGGCGAAGCCAGTTGCGCGCCTGCGGGCGGTGGCGGGGGACGCGAACAGCAGCCAGTTGAAGAGCGCGACGCTTGCAAGGACGGCAACGCCCGCGAGTTGACGGAGGGTGAGCAGCGCGACCATTCCGAAGACGACGACCACCAGCGCAGGCAGTTGGCGCGGCCAGCGGCTCCCGCCCTCCGCGCCGGGTGGGCGCTGGCGTTCGATGACGCGCCACGTCCACGCGGCAGCAGTCAGGATGGCAGCTAGCCATACGACTTCGATGAGCACGCCGCCGATGCCAAGTTGCCTCAGTACTGCGGCGGCGCCGATGGCGACGAGCACCCACCCTGCGCGCGTTCCTGGGCGGCGGCCCCCCGTGGTGACGCCGTGCTGGTCGCGCGCCCGACTCATGCGGCGGTTCCGTTCGTTGGCTCGTCGCTCGCCACTTCCGGCTCGTACGGCACCCGCACGTTGACGCTGGTGCCAACACCAAGCGTGCTGCTAATGCTCAAAGTGCCGCCAAGCGCCGTAATGCGCTCGTGCATGGAGGTGAGTCCAAGGTGCCCTGGGTAAGCGGCTTGGGTGTCGAAACCGATGCCGTCGTCGGTGACGTCTAGGTGCAGCACTTGGTTCTCATGGTGTGCGCTCACCGTTACGGTCGTGGCGCTCGCATGCTTGACGACGTTATGCAGCGCTTCCTGGGCGACGCGCAGCACCACCTGCTTCGTGGTGAACGGCATGTCCGGCTCCTGCCCGAGGCGGCGCACCGCGCGCAGTTCGTGGCGCAGCTCGAGCCCGTCGAGTTGCCTGTGCAGCGCCCCCATCAGCCCAACCTCGGCGAGGGCCTCTGGCCGCAACTCGAAGATCAGGGCGCGCATCTCTGCCAGGGCTGCCTCTGAGAGCTCGATCACGGCAGCTAGGCCGCGGCGCACGGCCTCTGCGTCCGCCCCTAGGTGCCGCTCAGCCGCGTGGGCCGTCAGGACGACGGAGTAGATGGCCTGGCTGACCGAGTCGTGCAGTTCGCGGGCAAGGTGGCGCCGCTCGTCCTCCGCTGCTTCGTCGCGCGCTAGCTCGTAGAGGCGGTTGTTCTCGAGGGCCACCGCCGCCTGCGCCGCCAACCCGCCAACCCACCGCAGGCTCTCCTCGTCCCAGCCGCTCCCAGCTTGCGCGGTGGCCGTTAGCACCCCGACCACGCGGTCGCGAGCACGTAGCGGTAGCGCCAACTGGTCGCCCGCGACCACGGCGTGCGGCACGATCTCGCTGAGGTTGCCTTCCACGGCGGGGTTCGGAATCGCTTGGGCCGCCCCCACGCCCTGCTCGCCCAAGCGCGCCAAGCGTACGAGCTTGCCGGTCGGCTCGAGCTCCATGATCTCGGCGGCCGCAACGCGGCCACCGGCGATTAGCTGCTGCAGCACGGCGTCTATCTGCGGCCGCAAGTCGGTCGTCAACGCGACGGTGTTCGACAGCGAGAGCAGGGCGCGCAGCTCGGTCGTGCGTGCCGCTACCCGCGCCTCCAAGTCGCCCTGGGCGGCGGCCAGGTTGTCTGCCATGGCGTCGAACGAGCGGGCCAGCTCACCGAGTTCGGAGCGGTCGGCTAGGTCGACGCGCGCAGCCAAGTCGCCTGCAGCTAGCGCGCGGCTGGCGTGCGTTAGGCGCGAGATGGGGTCGACGAGTAGCGCACGCGAGAACGCGGCGGCCGCGAGGAGCGTGATGGCAACGACGACAGCGAGGTTGACGAGGGTGCTGCGCAGCACGGCCGTTACGGTGGCCTGATCGCCGCCCGCTACCGCCGCGGCCGCGCCGGCCAGGTCTGTGCCTGGTGCGCCAGAAACGGCCGCCAACCCGCGCCACAACAAGATGCCGGTGGCTACCGCGAGCACTGCAACAACGGCCAGGAGCAGCAGCGTCAGGCGGTTGCTGAGGCTGTGGTACCAGGCCGTGCGGGGAGTGCCGAGCTCGGTGTCGGCCCCGGCTTCAGGGGTCACGCACCACCAGCCCCTCGCGCATGGCGTACAGCGCCGCCTGCGTGCGGCTCTTGAGCTCGAGCTTCGCAAGCAAGTTGGAGACGTGGCTCTTGACCGTCGCCTCCGCGACCTCGAGCTGTTGGGCAATGCGCTTGTTCGTCGCGCCGCCTGCCAGTAGCTTGAGGACTTCTAGCTCGCGCTCAGTTAGCACCGCGTGAGGGGCGCCGCCGCCTCGTACCTCGCGCACGAGGCGTTGCTGCGCGCGGGGGTCGAGGCGCACCTCGCCACGCGCGGCGGCCCTCACTGCCTCGAAGAGTTCGTCAGGGCGCGTCTCCTTGAGTATGTACCCGGCCGCGCCCGCCTCGACGACGTCGATGACGAGCCGGTCCTCGAGGACGCTCGTAAGCGCAACGACCTCCACGTCCGGGTACTCGCGGCGGATGACGCGCGTGGCGTCGACGCCGTTCATCACTGGCATGAGGAGGTCCATGACGACGACGTCGGGCAGCAACTCGCCTACGCGCTGCACGGCTTCCTGGCCGTTCGCTGCCTCGCCGATCACGTGAAGGTCCGGCTCGAGGTCGAATGCGAGGCGTAGGCCGCGGCGCACTACGGTGTGGTCGTCAACAAGCAATACGCGGATGCGGGCGGGCATTTCGTCACCTTCCGCGTTCAGGGTACCCGGGCCGACCACGCGGCGCCTCACCCTTTCGGATGAGACCGCCTGCCCCCCGACTGCCGAGGCGCCGGCCAGCCCGCTGGGCCTAGCCTAGGAGCATGAGGCGCGGAGGGTAGAGCGCGCCACGACCGGAGGCACGAGGATGGAACAACACCGCAACTTCGACAACAAGACGATCTCTGGAGCAGTGCTCGTGGCACTTGGCCTGCTAGTCCTGCTGGGGGGCATGGGGTTCTCCGGCCTGGTTGGGCGCTTCATGGGTGCGCTGCTGTTCGCTGGCTTGGCGTACTTCGTCTACCAGGAGGGTCGGCGCAAAGGTAATGACGTCTTGCGGCTTGCGGCGTTGCCCCTCGCCGGCCTTGCACTAGCTAGCTTGCTCGCGGGCTTCGGTGGCGGCGCGCTCTTCTTGGCCGCCGTCGGGTTGGCGTTCGCGTTCGCTTGGCGCCAGAACCCGGAGCGGTGGTGGGCCGTGATCGTGGCCGGCGCGTTGGGGTCGACTGCCATCTCTGCTGCGTTGCCGCGGGCGTTCGGGGGCGTCCAGGACACGCTCTTCCTCCTCGGCATGGCGGCCACCTTCTACGCCCTGACCCGCCTGCGGGTCAAGCCGCAGCCGTGGGCCATCTACCCGGCGGCCGCACTCGCCGTGCTTGCCCTCCTCGGCTTGGTCGGTGGGCGCTCGGGGTGGCTCGTGCCGGTATTACTCATCGGCGGCGGCCTGTACATGCTGCTCCAACGAGGGCGCCCAAGCATACTTGGCGGGCAGAGCGCGCCGACTCCGCCAGCGCCTGGCCCAGTTGCCCCGGTAGCGCCAACGCAGCCGGTGGAGGCAACACCGCCAGCGCCGCCAGCGGCCAGCGCGCCCCTAGTCCACCTCGACAACGAGAACGCCCCCCAAGACGGCCTTACGGCCGAGGGAGGCGCTCCGATGCCCGACCCGAACAAGGGGCCGAGCTGAAGTTACTCGAAGGCGGTTGGCGCGTCCGGGTCCAGTAGGTAGTAGTTCTCGCTGCGGGTGAGACGGTCCGAGAAGTTGCTCGTTTGCGCATCTTCCGGGCCGTTCTCATCCCAGTTGGCGAACATCACTTCCGTCTGCGAGCGGTGCGCCCTCAACGCGTTCAGCTTCGTCTCGACGACCGGCCGGATGTCGGCCATCAGCTGCGGTTCGCCAAGTTCGGCGAGTAGCGCTTCCGGGTCGCCCACTGCGGCGGCCAACAAGCGGGGCCTGGCCGAGGCTGGCATGCTGCGTACGGCCAACACGGTGGCGTGACCCAGCGCGTCGTGATCGGGGTGCACTCCGTAGCCTGGGTAGTAGAGAAGGACGCTCGAGGCACCGAGTTCCTCGATGACCGCGCGGATTCTGGCGGCCACTTGATCGGGGTCCTCGAACTCGATGCACTTGTCGCGTAGGCCCATGAAGCGCAGTTCGCAGCCGAGGACGGCGCAGGCGTCCCGCAGTTCGATGGTGCGCACGTCGCGTAACGCCTCGCGGTTGGTGAAGGCGGGGCGCCCCATTCGCCGGCCCATGTCGCCGTACGTTCCGCACAGGTACATGGTCCGCACGCCAGCCTCGGCGCACAGAGCCAGGGTGCCGCCAGTCGCGAACGACTCGTCGTCAGGGTGCGGCAGAACAGATAGCACGGCGCGCTCTTTGGTGGCGTCGAACGGTTGCGTGTGGTCGGTCGCGTGACTGGCCGTTGGCGTGTTCTCAGCGAGCATCTTCAGGGCCCTCCCTGAACGGCGTGACTGAGAGCTGCAGCGCCATGGTCAGCTGTCCTTCGCAGTCGAGGCCGGCTAGTAGCAGCTCGTCGCGTTCGTTGATGTCGAAGTCGGTGAGGCCGTCGGCGTACACCCAACCTTCGTCCAGCTTCAAGCCAACGCGGTACGGGCCGGAGCCAGTGACCGTGCCACGCGCATAACTAACTCGTGCGTTCCGCACGAACGCGATGACGGGGTTCTTCTTCTCGGGACCGAGCTTCGTGTACGAACCAGTGGTGGTCTCGAGGTGCAGGAAGACTTCTTGCCCGAGCCGCTTGTCTAGCTCGGCCTGCACGGCGTGACGATCGATGGGCCTCAATTAGATCCTCCGAGTGGCTCGCGCAGAACCTACGTGGGGGCACCGCTTGGCGCGTGAGCCTAGCGCGTCGCGGCGGCGGTGTCCGCCCGCGACGGCTCAGTGGGATTGTACTGCCCTGGCCTTGGTGCCGCGCCGTGAGCAGTCGACAGGAGCCGTCGCACACGTGCTGAGCCAACCAAGGTTGCGCCACCACCGCTATGATTCGTGCATGAACTGGCTACCAGTAGTGCAAGAGGAGTTGCAGAGGCAGGGCCTCGACGCTTGGTTGATCTACGATTTCCGCAGCAGCAACCCGCTAGCAGCGCCGATCTTGCGGCCGTTACTCGAGGGGAACACGGCGAGCCGCCGCGTGTTCCTGCTCGTGCCAGCCAGCGGGCGGCCAACGCTGGCCGTGCACGCCATCGAGGTCGGCTCGCTCAAGCCGAACGCCGACATCGACTTCGTCAGCTACTCCGGCCGCGAGAGCATGCAGCACCTCCTCGCCGACCTCCTCGAGGGGAGCGAGCGGATAGCTATGGAGTACAGCCCGAACGGCGACAACCCGTACGTCGGCCGCGTCGATGCTGGCACGGTGGAGTGGGTGAGGTCCTTCGGCGTCGAGGTCGTGTCGTCAGGCGACTTGGCGCAGATCCTCGAGGTGTGGACGCCAGAGCAGCTCGAGCAGCACCTCACGGCCGCTGAAGGCGTGATGGGCGCCAAGGACGCTGCCTTCCGCTTCATCGCGCAGCGCGCGCAGATGGGCCTGGCCGTAACGGAGGGCGAGGTGCAGCGCCTCATCGAGACGCACTTCGCCGACCTCGGCCTCACGCCGGGCAGCTCACCTAACGTGAGCTTCGGCGCTCACAGCGGAGACCCTCACTACCACCCGCTACCCGGCGTGCGCGACGCTACCCTCGCGCCGGGCGACGTCGTGCTCGTCGACCTGTGGGCCAAGGTCAACCTACCCACCGCGCCTTACGCAGACGTGACCTGGATGGGCGTGTACGGCGAGCCGAGCGCCGAAGTCAAACGCGTGTGGGAGGCCGTCAAGCGCGCCCGCGACGCCGCTTTGCGCTCCATCGCCACCGCCTACGCGGAGGGGCGCTGGCCGAGCGGCGCCGAGGCCGATCACGCTTCCCGCCAAGTGCTGGAAGATGCTGGTTACGGCGAGGCGTTCACGCACCGCACTGGTCATAGCCTGGGTACCAGCGCCACTCACGGGGTGGCCGTGCACCTAGACGGCTTCGAGACCAACGACACGCGCGCTCTGCGCCCAGGCATCGGGGT